>Ga0185299_10003257_pt1 | contig 22160 bp, 17 predicted proteins | sample PaiPotPPA55metaG_FD_128002 | JGI IMG/M metagenome (GOLD analysis project Ga0185299, IMG submission 128002) | Iron sulfur acid spring bacterial and archeal communities from Banff, Canada, to study Microbial Dark Matter (Phase II) - Paint Pots PPA... ... | reverse complement strand
TGAATTTTAAAGCGGTGCTTTCTCACCGCGTCTTGTTCGAACTTTCTCGACCGGATTAACTTATCCGCCTAGCGGCGTAAAACTCCGCCCTTCAGAGCGGAGATATAAGCCGTATTAAGCCGTATATAGTTGTCCTCTTGGTACGCTACCGCCAGACAACTTCCCGGCAGATTTGCGATTCGTAATTTAACTGGACCTGAAGCTTAAGCGCATAAAGGGCTGCTGGGATGGGGTTAGTCCCCGTCTAAAAACCAGACGCGTGGGGTCGGTGCGACCCTTCAGGCGCTAACGTAAGGGTTGTAATCCTAAGCGTAGCCTGAGAATCTTCGCCCTTTAGGGCGGAGAGGTTCAAGGATCTAAAGAAAGTAATGCAGGGATCCTTGGTCGTATTCTTGGCGCCCTGCCGCCCGCGAGGGGTTCGACCGGACGCATGTGTCTCTTATGGTTGCGCTCGGCTGAGCGATGCCGAGTCAGCAGTCGGCGTCCGAAGCAAGTCATAAAGCGGCTGCGCCTGTTTGATCTCCGGATTCTCTTCGGCGACGGACATAGCCAGAATGCGAATCTTATCGTTGTCCGGTAGCTTAATGCTCTTCGCACCCACAGGCAGGTCGATCCGATACGCGAACAAGTAAGAGTACTGGTAAGCCACGTTCGCTCCCTCAGCGTTGTGATGGTGGGAGCAATACCACGCCAAGTCGGCGCGCTTGATATAGCCCGGCTTGATCCCGGTCATCTCTCCATAATCATCGTGCGAGGTATCTTTCGAACTCCACTGCCGGTCGTCCCACTGGCCGATGAATCCGCCCCAGTCCTGAATACTTAGTTCGACTTTCTTGCCGCCAACATCGAATGTGGCTTTCTGGTCGCCTTCCGTCGAGGCGGCTAGTAGGTACGCGCGGTTATATCGGCCTGATGGCAATTCAATCGTTTGACCCTTCGGCACTATTGCGTTGGGCGCTCCCGTCTTCGCGGGAGCAAGCTGGAATTTGACATCGTTAAATGTTATCTGCGCTGGCAACATCTCTGCAGGCAGCGTGTTACCCTTGCCGTCAAAGCCTGCAGTCGATTGGGCGCCGTCATTGCTGGCAGTTGCGAAGTCGTACTTTAGCGGCACGGCCGCCGAACGCCGCGCCGCAATTCTGCTGGGTGACGCTGCCAGCTTCACCGCGAACGTGCGTGGCTGATACGCCGAAAACGTAGTGACCAGAGCGGCCCCGTTCACGGTCGCCGTTCCCACCGGTTGCTCCTGCCCATTAACTTCACGCGCGGCGAGGATCGGCGCACCGAAGGCCACATGGACATCCGGCTGTGGTCTGCCATCAAGTTCCACCAGACGCACGACGATCTCATCGCCTTGTTCGGCTTTCTTCAATGCCAGGACTCGAATCCGCGGGTTGCTCACCTTCAGCAAAGAAAACTCCCGCCCCATCGCGCCGGGATGTTTCGAAGTTACGAAGGCAATCAGAGGATCATTCAGCCGCTGGGCTTGCCAGTCGGTTTGGCTTTGACGCCAGCCGTCCGCGTGCCCGGCGATTCCGTAGACGAATTCATGATGTCCAATATCCTGCGTGCCCTGGTCCGCATAACCTCCGCGAGTTCCGGGCGTCCGGATCAGGGTCAGTCGTATCGTGTGATCGTTCGGCTTATCCGAGCCATTCTTGCAATCCGTCAAAATAGTCGCACCGAATTCGCCACTCGCGTCGGTCAAATCAATCCACTGGTGCGACGGCACTTCGAACTTCTTCGGCTCCGCGCTGGGCCGCTCGATCGTGCCAATGTCCCAGTTGTAAGTGCCCATCGCGTTCGAAACCGTCAGCGGAAAAGTTGCCTTCAGATTCGACTCTTTCGTATTCCAATCAATAACGTTGGCAAACTCTACACGCTTCCCGGCATCTCCAGCTGTCAAGCTGATGGTCTGAACGAATCTGGATCCGGCAGCCCCGCGCGAGACTTCGACGGCCACACGTGCCGGGCCGCTTTCTACCACTCGAATCTTCGCCGGACCGCCGACGTAAGCTTTCGGGGCAGCCTGCTCCTGCTCCCAGTCCATGTTCCACGCGGGCCAGTGCTCCGGGTTGTCGTAGGAAATAGCCAGGCGAGCCGGGGCGCGCAGTAACTCTTTGCCCAGCGACTTGTCGAAAATGCTGGCGACATCACCATCCGCATTCAACCTAACTTTGTAGTATCGATTCTCCAACGCGTTCTCCGATACATGCAGTTCCGGGCGTCCGGCCTCAGCGGAACCGGGCTGCACATCGTAAACGGCATAACCTACCGAGGGCGCTTTAGCGAGGAAGACCACTTTGTCATTCGAAAACTGTGCGGGAACGTCTTTCCCATCCGGACCGGTCACATGCACGGCCTTCGATTCGCCACCGGGGAAGCTCACACTGGCCTCCACCAAGTCCTCGCGCGCGACGTTCAATGGGTTGAAGACAATGATGGGCATGCCCTTGGTCTCGGTGTTTAGCTCCGCGGCGACGCCTTCGGTAGCATTCGTGAGCACGCCAGCAAACTGATTCATGGCGATCACATCGTCATTCCAGGCGAACTCGTACGATTTGGGTGTGGCAGTGCCGGCAGCGATGTCGTGAAAGTGCCCGCCCATCACCAGCGTCCACGCATCATTCATCCGCTGCATTGGATAAGGTCGAGCGCCCAGCCATTCTGCGGCAATGGAAGCTTTCTCGGCGGCATCGGCCAGCAATTCTTCTTTGCGAAGCCAGCGCTTCTGGTATGCCTGCGAGGTCAGCGACCCGGCGGAGTGATTGGTCAGTTCCATTTCTCCCGTGTAGCGGGGAAGCCCAGCAGCCTCGGCGGGCGTGATATCGAGAAACATCTGCTCTGCGTTAGCGGAAATAGCGTGCACCGGCCCGCCGCCGAGCGGCACTGCCGGTCCCCGCTCATGGGAGAAACGGGAGAAAAGAGGATCAATATCGAGCGGCAAGCTGGCTTGGCCGCCCGTGATGATCGCTTCGAGACGCTTCACTGAGTTTTCGTCCGGAGTTCCGCCGATGTCGCCGGTTCCGTAGTAGTGATAATCGGTAAAGACCCCGCTCACCTCGCCGTTCAGTTCTACGCGCGCCGCCCAATCGCTTTGATGCCGGCTTAGCTCTCGATCCTGCTGCATTTGCAATTCCGTCTTCTGCTGATTGCGCACCGCCAGGTATTCTTCAATGTGTCGGGCATCCATTGTTGAATGGTTTTGGTCCGCGCGGTCCAGTTCTTGCCGAAGCGGCTGAAACCTCTTGTTCAGATCATCGAGAACTTGATCCGGCGGGAGCGGAGGAAGCGGCTTGCTCAGATCGCTGTTGATTCCGCCGGCATAATCGCCCGGATTTAATCCTGCCAGTACACTCTCGCCATCCGGACCCACCCACACGCCCACGTTGAACGGCGTGCCTTCGGGGGTTTTCTCCAGCGACTCCGCGCCTCCGCCGGGCGCTGAAGATCCCCATACCAGTTTCTGTGTCGAAAATCCCTTCACCCCTGAGTGCGCGAGAATCGTGGGCAGCGAGGGCGGAAATCCGAAGCAATCGGGCAGCATATACTCCGCGCTGGCTTTGCCGAGCTCTTTGCGAAACCAGTTATTTCCGTACAGGACTTGCCGAATGATAGTTTCGGCGCTGGGCGTGTTCACGTCGCCCTCTTCCATCGAGGAGCCCGCCGGAAACCATCTTCCTTGATCGACGTACTTCTTCACTCGCGCGAAATCATCGGGAAAATATTCCTTCATGAAGCGGTAACGGTTCGCGCCGCTGAAGTTAAAAATGTAATGAGGATATTTTTCGAACAGCCTGAAATTATCCTCCATCGTCTTACGAATGTATTCGTCGATCACCTGGGGATATTCCCACCGCCATTCCGTATCCAGGTGCGCATAGCCAACGACATAAAGCGTCGGCTGCTTGCTCAGATCGGGTTTTTCGGCAGTTTGGGCGTGGGCTGCGCTTAGCAATTCCACGCAAGCCAATACCGCCGCTGTCAAGGTCGTGTAAATTCTTCGCATCGCATCTCTCGAGATATTTAGATTGCCAGGGCGCTTGCAGGCCCGTCGAATTCGAAACCAACACCTATTTGCGCATAACCAGCCTATGCGAAATTTGGCCTCAGGGGATAGTCGACGATGATGGCCCTCCCGTCTGTGAGGGCCTTGACCGAGTGAAGGACGTTTCCTGGCACAATCGCGACAATACCTGCTCGAGCGATCTGCGCCACGCCGTCGATGGTTACCTCGAGCTCGCCTTCGATCACTTCATAGACTTCTTCCTGGGGATGGAAGTGCTCGTGAATGGACGAGCCACCTATGAAGTCATAGTGCGCGAATGTCATGCTCGGCGAGTGGAAATAACGTCCGTACCAGCCAGGCAAGCGTTCAATCACATCGAGCGTACGAGTATCGATGAAGGGCATAAACCTCCTGCGCTATCAAAGAAGAGTTTACACGCCCCTCAAGAAATTACGGCAGCGTCTGAACCTCCACCGAAAGCACGGCCGGAAGGTCGCGAACAATGGGAGCCCAACTATCTCCAGCATCGGCGGAAGCGTAGACCTGCCCACCGCTGGTGCCGAAATACACGCCGCACTCGTCCAGCGAATCGATGGCCATGGCGTCGCGCAGCACGTTCACGTAGCAGTTGCTTTGCGGCAAACCTTTGGTGAGCGCCTCCCACTCGTTTCCTCCCGCGCGGCTGCGGAAGACGCGCAGCTTCCCATCGGGAACAAAGTGTTCCGAGTCGCTCTTGATGGGCACGACGTAAATCGTCTCAGGCTCGTGCGCGTGAACGTCGATCACGAAGCCGAAATCCGTGGGTAGGTTCCCGCTGATCTTCTGCCAGGAGTCGCCGGCGTCATTGCTGCGCATCACATCCCAGTGCTTCTGCATAAAAAGTATGCCAGGACGCGATGGGTTCATGGCGACGTGGTGAACACAGTGCCCGACCTCAGCCGTCGGGTTAGGAATGTACTTGGAATACAGACCACGGTTGATCGGCTTCCAGCTTTTGCCACCATCGTCGGTACGAAAGGCTCCCGCTGCAGAAATCGCAATGTAGATGCGCTGGGGATTGCTGGGATCGAGAATGATTGTGTGCAAACACATACCACCGGCGCCCGGTTGCCACTTTGGGCCGGTGCCATGGCCGCGCAGTCCGGGGAGTTCCGTCCAGTTCTGTCCGCCATCAGTCGAGCGGAAGAGGGCGGCGTCTTCCACGCCTGCGTAAACCGTGTCGGGGTCCTGGAGTGACGGCTCCAAATGCCACACGCGCTTGAACTCCCAAGGATGCTGCGTCCCGTCATACCACTGATGAGTGGTGAGCGGCTTGCCGCTTTCATCCGACGCGTCGTAGACGAACTTGTTGCTTGCGGGCTTCGGAGGACCGGGGGCGGGTGCTTCACCCGCTGGGGTTCCGGGCTGATGCCAGGTTTTGCCCCCATCATCGGAGCGCTGAATGATCTGCCCAAACCAGCCGCTGGACTGCGACGCATACAGCCGGTTGGGATCCGCGGGCGATCCCTTCACGTGATACATTTCCCAGCCGGCGAAGTGCGGACCGCTGACGTCCCATTTATCGCGCTTGCCGTCCGATGTCAGAACGAACGCACCCTTGCGTGTCCCTACCAGAACTCGTACGCTGCTCATTCCTTCTTCCTCCTTCATGCCACGGGGCATTAAATCCTACAACGTCCCCAACACTTCGTCTCCCTAAGGTCGGAATGCGAGCCTGCGTCGTGGTATCGTCGTGACGGTCGACGCAGGCTCTCCCCGCGGTTTCTAAGCTGCCTTCGCCGTGGGCTGGCTGCGCATCTGCTTCATAAATCCACGCATAGCAGCGACATGGCCGGGTGATCGTTTCTCGATCCAGGCTTCATACCGCTGTGCGGCCTTTTCCAGGTGTGCAAGAAACTGCTTGTTCTGGAATTTCTCCCGGGCTTGCGGGATCATTGATTTCGCCGTTTCCCATACGCCAAAAAACTCCCCTGTGGTTTCAAAGAACAGATCCTCGTGAAGCAGGCCGTAGTTGAGCAACGCGCAGGCCTGGTCCCAGTAACCGAGCACCATCATCGCGAATGTTCCGCCTTCGGTTCCAGGAGCCGCGATTCGCATGGCGTCGTCAAAATTCTCTACGAAATAACTCTTAAAGAACCAGTCGCGTGCTTGGCGCAGACGTGCCTCCCGGCGCTGTTCGTAAATTTGCAGATGGAGTTGAGCTTGTTCGTGCGTCGGTGATGTTCCCATAGTTTTGCTTCTCCTTTATTCCTTTTGAGTTCGTCGTTCTTGATGGTCCGTCTGCCCAAAGCATGACCTTCTTTGGTGCAGACTTAGTCTCTACTATGTGGTCGAACGGCCGGGGCCTAAATCGACACTAGCTGCAAAAAAATGTAGTTGGCTCTAGAGCAAGGTTTCCCCACGACTTAGGTCGGTTCGATCAGGTTGACGGAGGCTGCCTGGAGCCCGCATGCCAGAAAACCGGCAATAAGCCGCACGTGGGCTTGATCCTACGCGACATAAGAGAGAAATTCCTGGCTGGGGTGCGAGAACGCGATTCAGCCCGGCCGGCCATTATCGCAGTCTCGGGTAACATGGATGGGTGCTGAATCGGAATCTCGCGCAAAGCAAACTCAACATTCTTCACGCCGCGCATCTGAGCCAACTCCCCTGGCTCGTCCACGGATTTTCCACGCGCGTGGGCGGATTCTCGCGCGTATATGGGAAAAACGCGCTCAACCTGGGATTGACCAAAGACGATTCAGAGGCCGCAGTCGAGCGTAACCGTGCGAAGTTCCTGAGTAAACTCGGAGTCACGGGCGGCCCCGGAACAGGGTCCCACCCTTTAGCGCTCGTGACGCTGCGCCAGGTTCACTCCGACATAATTCGGTTCGTCGATTCACCCGGGGAACCGAAGCTGGCCGGCGATGGGCTTATTACCGCCACACCTGGTTTATTGCTGGCTATCCAGACCGCCGATTGTCTGCCTATCATCCTTGTCGACCCGAAGCGCCGCGCCGTCGGCGTATTTCACGCAGGCTGGCGGGGGACGCTCCAGAGGATCGTCGAGAAGGGAGTGGGCGAGATGCGCCGCTACTTCGGCAGCCGGGCGCGCGATCTTAAAGCCGCGATTGGCCCCGGCATTCGCAGTTGCTGTTACGAGGTAGGGCAAGAGGTTCGAGACCAGTTCGCCTCCCAGTTCGCCTATGCCGCAAAATTGTTCCGCGAGGTAGAGGAGGCCGATCCGGTGCGCGAAAAATATCCTATGCTGTTTCTCACGGCACGCGCGCCCGGCCACAGCGATTTGCCGAAGAGGATTTTTCTCGACCTGGTGGAAGCGAATCGCCAACAACTGTTGGCTGTAGGCTTGCCCGCGAAGGGTATCGAAGCTTCCCCCTTATGCACGTACTGCCGGACCGATTTGCTGTTCTCTTATCGCGCTGAAAAAGGCAGAACGGGTCGCATGATGGGAGTGGTGGGGATCCGAGCCCGGCCGTAAAGGTAGAAGTCAGAATGTAAGAATATGAGCGCATGTTCTGCATGTTACGTTCTGACTTACGCCATGGGCGGCGCCGTAGGCGGTGTAGGAAGCGCTGCGGCCTCGCCGACTCCTTCGTTCACTAAATCCTTCAACTCCTTACTCGGCTTGAAGAAGGGGATCTTCTTGGCCGGTACCTCGACTTTTTCACCGGTCTTCGGATTGCGTCCGACGCGCGGTTTGCGCTGCCGGGTGCGGAAACTGCCGAAGCCGCGTATTTCGATTTTGTCGCCCGCGCGCAGCGAACGCACCACGCTGTCAAAGATCGTTTCCACGATCACTTCGCTGTCTTTGCGCGTGAGTTCCGCTAAACGCGAGACTTCATCGATCAGGTCGGCTTTCGTCATAGTGATTCTTCGCTCCTAGCGGTGAGGGTGGCCGACATGCTGCCAATAGCTGGCGTGAATCTCGGGTTCAGGTCGGGCAACCTGCATAACCTTCTCAAATTTCAGGGGTTGTATGCAAGTCACAGCCTTGGGGCCGAATTCTCTCCTGTCTCGCGCCACGCCAGCCTACTTCCACAAATAATAAAATCCGACATGCTGCTCCAGCATTTTCTCGGTGTTGGGGATATATTGCGAAACGTCGCCCAGCAGTAGGTCGAGCAAGGTTTTACGATCTTTCTCGGGATGCACCAGCGTGGGTTCGCCGGAAATGTTCACCGATTTCGCCGTCTCCTTGACCACGGCCTCAAAGTCGCCAACGTTGTCGATCAGCTTCATGGACAGCGCCTGCTCGCCGGTCCACACCTTGCCATTGGCGATGGATTTCACATCTTCAAACTTCATGCCGCGGCCATCGGCCACCGCCTGCACGAACTGCCCGAACATATTGTCGATCAGCGACTGCATGTAGGCCTGCTCGGCGGGAGTGAGATCCCGGGCGGGATTGCCCGTGTCTTTAAATTCGCCGGTCTTCAGCACAATATTTTTCAGCTTCGCCCACTTCAGCAGATCGCCATAGTTCACCCACTCCGCGATGACGCCGATCGAACCCACGATACTGCCATTGTCGGCATAAATCTTGTTCGAGGCGGAAGCGATGTAGTAAGCACCGCTCGCTCCCACGGTTTCAATCGAAACCACAATTTTTTTCTTCTTTTCCTCGCGGATACGTTTGACCTCGCGGTAAATCTCCTCCGACGCAGCCACCCCGCCCCCGGGCGAGTTCACATGGAGGATGATGGCCTTGATGGACGAATCGTCGCCAAACTTCTTAAGTTGGCCGACCACCGGTTGAGGCGAGAGAATGATGCCGTCAAGGTCTACTACGCCAATGCGGTCGCCGAAGCCCCCCAAAGAGCTCTCGCTGCCGCCTGCGTGCAGCGTCAGGTAGACGAGCGAAAATACGGCCAGCACGAAGAGGAAAAATGCTCCTCCACCAATCAAGATCCAGAGCAAGGTGCGGGAACGTCGTTCAGCCATGAAGAAAGTTTAGCACCGGACTAGAGTGTAAGCATTTTTAGTGCTCCACCATGAACTCCGATTTCAGCCGGCGTGCGGCACACGTACTCGCCATCTGCGTAGATTTCAAGCGGAGCTTCGGTTTCCACGCGGAGGCGCGCGGCCTGAAAATAACCCACTTCGGGGAGGCGCAGGTGGCGGCCAAAATAGACGGTGGGAAACATGCAAGCCAGTTTGAAAGGATCAATACCGCCGATCACACACACGTCGAGATGGCCATCGTCCATTTGCGCGTGAGGAGCAATCTTCATCCCGCCGCCGTAAACGGAAGTGTTGGCAAAAGCCGCCAGGATGGTGGGCTGATTGCTGCGCACGACCCAAATGCCGGCGTCGTCCGCAGTCATAATTTTCGTGGGGAACGGAGCAAAGCGAAAGATCGTTGGAGCCAGAGTTAGAGCGTACCCGCCGTGCCTACGCAGCCAGCGCGGTAATTTGTTGGCGAGACAGGAGACCTCGGCGTCCAGGCCGATGCCTGCCACGCTGCAGAAATATCGTGGAGGCTCGTCTGTCGCTCGCGCCATGCCCGCGTCTTCTAACGAAACTGGAGTAATGACTCCCAGATCGATGGCGCGCACATTGTTTTGTTCGCCGCAGAACCGCTGCCAGGCCGCGAGCGAATCGCGCACCCCGCGAATGCCAAGTGCGCGCGCAAAGTCGTTCCCGCTGCCGACCGGCACAATCAGTACCGGCAGTTTCAATTTCACCAACTGGCTCAGTTGGCGATGCATGGTTCCATCGCCGCCGAACAGCAGGATGATGTCCAGCTGATCCGTAGCAGAGGGTACCCCGACCCGCCAGTCAATAGTCTCGTCAGTCTGGAACGCCTTGAGGTTCTTAGGCGAACATCCCAGCCCGAAGATGGCAGCGGCGCGCATGTGGCGGTCGAGAGTAGCAGAATCCACCACGGAGGCACAGAGGCACGGAGGAAAACGCGCCGAAAGGAAACCGGTATACCTCAGGGCAGGATCTGCACCCTCTTTATCCGGTGGCCTAAGCGAACATCAATTGTCAAAGGCGCGACTCCGGCCAGATACACTGGATCTTTCACGATTTCGCCGTTGAACCTAACCGAGCCTGCTTTTCTTTTGCTACCTGCTTCAGTAACAGAAGAAGCAAAACCCGTTTTGAACAGAAGCTTGTCCACCTTGATGGAAGAGCCCGGCAGCGGGCTGTATTCTCCGACGTCGCCAAGCCGGATGCTTATCATTTCTATTAAATCAGGCACCTGATCCTTCTGAAACTGCCTCGCCCAATCCTCCCCTGCCTTCCCCGCAGCCTCCGCTGAATGGAAGTCCGCCACAATCCTGCGTGCCAGATCCTTCTTCGCCTGCATCGGATGCGACTCGCGCTTCAGCTTCTCGATGTCGGCGAGCTGAACATCCGTCAGCAGCTCGTAGTACCTCCACATCATTTCGTCCGAGATGCTCATGATCTTGCCGTACATCTCCAGCGGCGGCTCATGAATGCCAATTGCATTGCCCAGCGACTTCGACATTTTCTGCACCCCGTCGAGGCCTTCGAGAATTGGCGTGGTCACCACCACTTGCGATTCCTGGCCATAGGCACGTTGCAGCTCGCGGCCGACTAACAGATTAAATTTCTGGTCGGTTCCCCCCAGTTCCACGTCGGCTTCGAGCGCGACCGAGTCGTAGCCCTGCACAAGCGGATAGAGCAATTCGTGCAAGGAGATCGGTTTCTCATCCTGAAATCTCTTGCGGAACTCTTCACGTTCAAGCAGTTGCGAGACGGTATACTTCGCCATCAAACGAACGAAATCGTCGGAGGCGAACACGCCCATCCAGCGCCGATTGAAATCGATTACGGTTTTCTGCGGATCGAGAATCTTGAAAACTTGCGCTTTGTAGGTTTCGGCATTCTCTTCGATCTGTTCCCGAGTTAGTGGCGGACGGGTGACCGAGCGTCCTGTGGGGTCGCCGATCATTCCGGTGAAGTCGCCGATCAGAAAAATCGCGGTGTGGCCCAGATCCTGAAAGTGTTTGAGCTTGCGCAGAACAACGGTGTGCCCTAAGTGCAAGTCAGGAGCGGTGGGATCCATGCCAAGTTTCACACGCAGCGGCTTGCCGGTGGCACGCGACTTCTCCAGCTTGGCGCGCAGATCGGCCTCGCGAATGATTTCCGCGGAGCCCTTCTTGAGATACGTCAGTTGTTCGTCGACAGATGCGAAGGTTGACATGGGAAAGGTCATTATAAAGAAAGGCAGAAATCAGAATGCAGAAGTTAGAATTGATGCGAAGTGAATGACGCTTGTGACCGCGACAAAAACAAAAATACAGATACAAATACGAACGGCGATCGCAGCGGATGTTCCCCGCTTACGGGAAGTGATTGAGGCCTCGGTCCGAGGCCTGCAGGCAGGCGATTATTCTCGAGCGCAGATTGAAGGCGCGCTGCAGTCGGTGTATGGCGTGGATAGCCAGCTGATCGCGGATGGAACCTATCTGGTGGCTGAGGTCATTGACTCGCAGGGTAAACCTGAAATCGTCGGCTGTGGCGGATGGAGCAAGCGCAAAACCTTGTATGGTGGCGATCAATATGCGGGACGAGAAGACTTGCTCCTTGACCCTGCGCAGCATGCGGCAAAGATTCGAGCGTTCTTCATACATCCGAAGTGGGCGCGCCGCGGGATTGGCAGCTTGATTCTCGAAGCTTGCGAGAACGCTGTGCTGGAAGCGGGCTTCACGCGACTGGAGATGGGCGCAACTCTGAGCGGAGTGGCTTTTTATCAGGCGAAAGGATATGCAGCCGTCGAGAATCAGGAGGTTCCACTGGGGAACGGAGAAGTGCTGCCAATTGTGAAGATGGAAAAGAGAGTCGTGCCCCCGCTCCGACCAAGTTCTTAATATGGGGACAGCCAAGGGCGGCTCTCCCCACATTGAGTTTGAGCGCCGGTCGACGGAGACTCAGAGCCTTGCGTTTTTTCTTTTCAAGCGCCGTCCCGCGATTTCAAAGTTTCCGCCGAGCACAATATTGATCGCTTCGGTATACGCAATGTGCTCCTGCTCCAGAATGCGGCGAGCGAGCGAGCGCTCATCATCCCCCTCAAGCACCGCGACGGTTTTCTGCACGATGATCGCGCCGTGATCCAGTTCCTCGTCCACGAAATGCACCGTGCAGCCGGAGACTTTCACCCCATAGGCGAAGGCCTGTTCCTGCGCTTCGAGTCCAGGGAACGCGGGCAGCAATGAGGGATGAATGTTCAGAATCCTACCCGGGAACTGTTGGATAAACCACGGCGAAAGCAACCGCATGTAACCAGCAAGGCAGAGGAAATCTACCTTGTGTCGCTTTAACGCCGCGACCATCTCACGGTCGTGTTCTTCGCGGGGCTTCCCCTTCGAGGGGATGACGAGAGCGTCAAAGCCGCGCCCCTGCGCTGTGGTAATGCCAGCAACGTCCGCTTTGTTCGAGATCACTACGGCTATTCGCGCGTCCGTAATACGTCGGGCATCAATGCTGTCGGCGATGGCGACGAAATTCGAGCCACGCCCGGAGAGGAGAATACCAAGGTTGTGCATGACGTCAGCGCCCTTAGCTGTAGATCACTTTGCGCTCGCCCTTGACGATGCGGCCTACGGTGTATGCTTTTTCCCCCACCCGTTCGAGCACGGTCTGCGCTTTCTTGAATTTTGCCAGGGGAACCACCATGAGCATGCCCAATCCCATATTGAAGGTGCGTAACATTTCATCCTGCGGAACGTTTCCCAACTGCTGCAGGTGCTCAAACAACGGCAGCACGGGCCAGGAACCCAGCTCAATCAAGGCCGAGGTACCGCGGGGGAGGACACGCGGCAGATTTTCTGTGATGCCGCCCCCGGTGACATGCGCCAGCGCCGAAACGCATTGGCTGTCAATCAGCTTCCTCAGTGAGGGCCAATAACTCTTGTGCGTCCGCATCAGCTCATTGCCTACTTTGTTCTTAATTTCGTTCACGTAGTCGTCTGGCGAATAGCGGCCAACTTCGAAGAGGAGCTTGCGAGCCAGCGAGTATCCATTGGTATGCAGGCCATTGGAGGCCAGACCGAGTACGACGTCGCCGATCTGCACATCCTTGCCGGTGATAATCCGGTCGCGCTCGACCACCCCGACGATGAATCCTGCAAGGTCATACTCACCGTCGGGATAAAAGCCGGGCATTTCGGCGGTCTCGCCGCCGATCAGAGCGCAACCATTGTGCTTGCAGGCGTCGGCGATGCCTTCCACCACCTGCTCGGCGACCAAGGGATCCAGGGTGCCTGTCGCCAGATAGTCCATGAAAAACATTGGCGCCGCGCCCTGCACCGCGATGTCGTTGACGCAGTGGTTGACCAGGTCCGCACCGACGGTGGAATGGAGACCCATTTCGAAGGCGATCTTTAGCTTCGTTCCCACTCCATCCACGCTCGAGACGAGTATGGGATCCACATATTTGGTTTTGTCGATCGCGAAGAGTCCGCCAAAGCCGCCAATCTCGCTGAGCACGCCCCGCGTAAAAGTCTTGTGAGCCAAGTACTTGATGCGCTGTTTGGTGCGATTGGCGCGGTCGATGCTTACACCCGCATCAGCGTAAGTGATCGGGGTTCCTGCGGACGTGGGTTTCTTAGCCACGGGTTCCTGATGGGTCTCTTTTCTCAGTCTCGTTTTACTTTCGGTTGTGGGGAAACGCTGGATTGCTCGCGAAGCCTTAGCTTCTAAGGCCGCTCATTGTAGCACGTTCGAAAGAGATTACCTGCTCGGAAAGCCCCAGAATGGTAAGCCAAGAACTGTGAATACACTACCAGCCTGTTCCGCGGACGCGCACGCCCGCTCGTCACTGCCGGACATGTCTCTAATGAGCGATGAAGTCTGAAAAGAAATATGCCAGGATTCCGAAAAGAGCCAATCCAGAAATGCCGTAAGCGGTGAGAACCCAAGCGCCGCGGCCTTCACGATGCCTGCTGGCCGTGGATTGTTGAACAGAGGAAGAGACTGCTGGGGCCCGATCTTCCATACCAGGAACCTCCGAACGGAAAGATCGTGGCGCAAGTACATTATGCGTCACGCCTGGCCGGCGACGAGGCCGGACAAGAATAGCTGGGCGGAATTTTACTACGATTTTGTTACCGGCGAAACAATGAAATCCTATCAAGAGCAATGTGGGGAAATTTGTTCTCAATATGACGCGGCCGCGGTCTAGAGGACAAGGCCAAAGTTCCCATTGTACCGATTGGCGTGAGACCTATGATTGCTCTTCCACAAGCCTGGCCTTGGGATTCACACGCCAAAGGCCTTAGTATTACTCAATGCGTAGTTTCTTTCTGCCGCTTCTTGTTCTTTCCGTCCTGGCCGCTCCTTTCGCTGGCTCCGCACAATCGGATCAGGCGCCGACTAACTCGACCCTGCCAGCGAAAGTGAAAAAGGGCGCGAAGGCTACTGCCCCCAAGTCCTCTGAGGCTTCGCCTTCCAAACCCGAGGAAGCCAAGCACGATTATTCCCAGGAAGCGTTCGTCGTCGAGCAATACCGATCAATCTACCGTTTCGAAAACGATGGCACAGGCCGCAAGGAAACCGTTGCGCGCGTGCGCGTGCAAAGTGAGGCCGGGGTCCAGCAGTGGGGACAGATTCAGGTCGGCTATAACTCCGCCAATGAACGCGTTGAAATGGACTATGTCCGCGTAATCAAGGCCGACGGCAGTGTGGTAAAGGCCGGGGAAGACGCCGTGCAGGATTTGAGCGCTCCCTTGGAGCAACAAGCCCCGGTTTACACGGACTATCGCCAGAAGCATATCACTGTACCCGGCCTGCGCCCCGGCGAAGTGCTTGAATACCACATCGTAACGGTGATTCATACCGCCTTGGCACCAGGGCAGTTCTGGGCGGATTACGAATTCGACAAAAACAACATTACCCTCGATGAAGAAGTTGATGTGGATGTTCCTTCCGCCCGGCCGATTAAGTTGAAGAACAAACCCGGCGTGGATCCGAAGATCTCGGAAGAGCAGGGACGCCGCCACTACCACTGGACCAGTTCGCACCTGGAGCGCGAAGACGATCAGAAAGACAAAGAAAAAGCTAAAGACAAAAAGAAAAAGAAGCATCCCGAAGACGAACGGCCTGACATTCAGTTAACCTCTTTTGTGAGTTGGGAGCAGATAGGCCTCTGGTATGCGGCTCTGGAGAAAGACCGGCGTGCGCCTTCGCCCGAGGTCCGTGCCAAGGCAGAAGAACTTACTAAAGGCCTCGACAACGATTTAGATAAGGTCCAGGCGCTCTACGACTTCGTCGCGAAGAATTTCCGTTACGTCAGCCTGTCCCTGGGACTAGGTCGCTATCAGCCGCACGCCTCCGGCGATGTGCTGCACAACCAGTATGGCGACTGCAAGGACAAGCATACCCTGCTGGCCTCGCTGCTCGAAGCGGAAGGCATGCATGCGTCGTCCGTGCTGATCAACTCCAGCCGCAAGCTCGATCCCGACGTGCCTTCACCATCGCAGTTCGATCATGTCATTACTTTGCTGCCCATGACGACGCCCCATGAAGAGGTTTGGATGGATACCACCAGCGAAGTGGCTCCGTTCCGCCTGCTGGCCTACAGTCTGCGCAAGAAACAGGCTTTGGTGATCCCTGCCTCAGGCACGCCGCACCTTGAGGAAACGCCGGCCGACACTCCCATGCCCGACAGCGAGATTTCCGAGGTCGATGGAAAAATCAATGAGATTGGCAAACTCGAAGCGCACGTGCACTACACCTTTCGGGGCGACGAAGAATTGCTGCTGCGCTCGATCTTCCGCCGCGTGCCCGAGGCGCAATGGCAGCGGGTCGTCGAGAATGTGAACTCCGGAATCGGGGGCGATGTCACGAACCTGAAGATCAGCGATCCGGCCGCCACGCGCGAAGCATTCACCATGTCTTACGATGTCGCGAGGCCGAATTTCCTCGATTGGTCAAAGAAAAAATCGGATCTAATATTGCCGCTCTGCCAGTTCAACCTGCCGGATCTCAGTGATGACGACAAGGAGGCCGATGCTGAGCCCCTGAAGCTCGGTCCCAAGGCGGAATACGTTTATAAAATAAAGCTCGAAATCCCAGCGAAATACACTGCGCGTGCGCCTCTGCCATTTTCCCTGAAGCGCGACTACGCGGAATATCAAGCCACTTACAAACTGGAGGGGACCACCTTCACCGCAGGCCGCTCGCTCACGTTGCGTCAGGACGAATTGCCGGCTCCGCGCGGGGAGGATTATGAGGCCTTCCGCCGTGCAGTCAGTTCTGACTTAGGTCAGTTTCTTTCGCTCGAGAATACCGTGGCGGGAACTCCCAGCGCACCCGCCGATATGAAAGCGGACGACCTCGTGGAAAGCGGTCGAGCGGCCATCGCCAGCAACAATCTGCCGATGGCGGTTCAACTTCTCAAACGCGCCACGGAAGTGGATTCCAAAAACAAATACGCGTGGTACGCCCTGGCCCTCGCCTACATGGGCATGCGCCAGAATGACGATGCCATCGCCGCTCTGAAAAAGCAGATCGAAATCAATCCCTACGATGAGTACGCCTACAATGCTCTGGGCCGAGCCTTCTGGCAGGAACGCAAATACGACGACGCCGTCACCGCTTTCAACAAGCAGATCGAGATCAATCCCCTCGACAAGTTTGCCCACGCCGGGCTCGGTTCCATGTATTCCGAGTGGCACAAATACGACCTGGCTGCTGGCGAATTAGAGAAAGCCACCTCTTTAACCCCCGACAATCCAGAGCTGCAGGTCAGCCTCGGGGACGCTTATCTCAACCTTGGCCAGGACGACAAAGCGTTGGCCACCTTCGACCACGCGGTCGAACTTTCCGCCACGCCGCTGGTTTGGAACAACATCGCCTACCAACTCTCGCTGAAGAAATCTCATCTGGACCGTGCGCAACAGTATGCGGAGTCGGCGGTCTCGGCCACCACAGCGGCATTGCGCAACTTATCCCTCGACCGCCTCACGCCCCAGGAGTTGCCTCTGGTGCCCTCCCTCATTGCCTACTGGGACACGCTGGGCTGGGTTTATTTCAGCAAAGGCAATCTCGACAAGGCAGAAAAATACATAGCGGCCGCGTGGGGACTGGGAGGCCATGGTGAGGTCGGTGATCACCTGGGACAGATTTATGAGAAGCGTGGCGATAAAGATCTGGCCCTGCGCACCTACGCGCTTTCCCTGAACGCGCTGCGTCCTGACCCTGAGACGCGCGGACGTCTGGCCTCGCTGAGCGGCGGCGACGCCAAGGCCGATGCCGCCGTGGCGAAATACAAAGCGGACCTGCAGCGGACACGAACCATCGACCTGGGGAAAGTTGCTAAAGAAGACGCGAGCGCTGAGTTCTTCCTGTTGCTGAGCCGCGGTGCCAGTTCAGCCGCAACAGTTGAAGGCGTGAAGTTCGCCAGCGGCGATGAGAAGCTCAAGCGCTTCACCGACGCCCTGCGCACCGCAGAGTACCCCGTCACCTTCCCCGACGATACTCCGGTGAAAATCCTCCGCCGCGGAATTCTTTCCTGCTCGACAGCGACCGGCAACTGCTCGTTCGTGCTCCTGCTGCCGGATGACGTGAGAACGGTGGACTGAAAGACGCCCTGCGCTCACCGTGCTTCGGGTGAAGATACGAGTGGGGCGACCGACCCTTTTATTTCTGCAAAGGTGGTCAGTCCCGACGGTAACTCCAATCGCCTCAGGTGTTACCCGTGATTTCTTCGTTCAGATTTGCACATGAGCTCCGATGTGCTTGTGCCACTCCGTCGCTTGCTCATAGGCACGAGCAAGCCTCAGCACCAGATCTTCCCGCCAGCGCGGCCCCGCGATCTGCAGTCCGATAGGCAGCCCGCTTTTCGTAAAGCCGCAAGGCACCGAGATTGCCGGCAATCCCCACACATTGAACGGACGCGTGTTGCGGAGCAAAACAAGCTCCGCCGGGCGCAGCGCTTCGGGATCTTTCCTCAAATCGGCGATGGCTGGCGCCGGGATGGGCGTTGTAGGCGTCACCAGCAAATCTAGTTCGGCGAAGAAATCATGAGCGCGGCGGCGCTCGCGATCCAGTTCCTGACGGCCTTGAATGTATTCCGCCCCGGTAATCTGCGCGCCGGAGCGGATGCGCCGCAACGTCTCCGGCTGGTAGAGCTCAGGCGTCCGTGCAAGATTTTCGGCATGATAAGCATAAGATTCGGCAGCTTGTACGGTCCGGTCCGTGGGCACATCCAGACGAACGTCAAGAATTTTCGCCACCAGCGTTCTGATCACGGCAAGAGCTTCGTCAACGGCCGCGCGAACTTCATCATGAAGGTCGTCGTAAAAATAGGTGCGCGGAATACCAATCCGGATAGTCTTCGCGGATTCGACAAGAACCGAGAGATAATCAGATGCAGCAACATCGACGCTGTTAGTGTCCAGCGGGTCGTATCCCGCGATGGCCTGCAACACAACCGCGGCATCGCCGACCGTCGCGGCCAGTGGACCGACGTGATCGAGCGACCACGAGAGCGGAATCACGCCGCGCGTGGAAACGCGCCCATACGTCGGCTTGATCCCCACACACCCGCACAGCGCTGCCGGTTCACGGATGGAGCCAGCCGTGTCGGTCCCAATCGCCGCGTAACCCAGCCCGGCAGCAACCGCGGCGGCTGATCCTCCAGACGATCCTCCCGCTATATGTGTCACATTCCACGGATTATGTATGTCCCCAAAAAAGCTAACCAGCGAGCTCCCGCCATACGCGAACTCGTGCAGATTGTTCTTGCCGAGAATCACCGCGCCGGCTTGCCGCAGCCGCCGTACTATTTCCGCATCTTCGGTGGGGATGCGATTCGGATAAAGCGCGCTGGCAGCCGTGGTGCGCGTGCCCGCAGTGTCAATGAGATCTTTTATTGCGATCGGAATCCCGTGCAGAGGCCCGCGCCATTGCCCGCGAGAGATTTCGGCCTCCGCGGTGCGAGCCTCCGCTAGCGCCGATTCGGCCGTCACGGTGATAAAGGCGTTCAGTTCAGGATTAAGTTTCCCGATGCGATCAAGGCAAGTACGAGTGAGTTCCAGCGGGGAAATCTCTCTCCGCCGAAGACGCGGAGCAAGTTCAACAATGGTTTCGAGAATAGGCATGGCAGTTGACGGCTTAATTGTAGTGGCCGCCGGCAGTGCAGACTGTCCGCAAACCGCGGCGGCATTTCTGTCATTGTGCACTTTTGCCCTGCGGAGGCAACCCTACAACGAAGGCCTATAATCAAAAGTCGTTCGTTCGGGCCGGGAGGCAAAATGGCGGAAATGACGATCGTTCCGGTGGAGACTCCAGTCACAACCCACGGTTTCTTTCTTGACGGCCGGTGGGTGGAGGACGGTGACGCAGTTGAAGTCCGATCGCCATTCAACGGCAGCGTTGTCGGACGAGTCACCCAGGGGCGACGCGAACACGCCGACGCTGCGATTGCCGCCTCCGTGAAGGCTTTTGGCACTACCCGTCGACTTCCGGCCTTCGAGCGGCAGCGCGTGCTCCGGCGTGTGGCTCAGGCCATTGCTGAGCGCCGAGAAGAATTCTCCCGCACCATCGCGCAGGAGGCGGGCAAGCCAATCAAGCTGGCGCGCACGGAAGTGGACCGCGCTGTTTTTATCTTCAACGTCGCCGCCGAAGAAACTACGCGAATTTACGGTGAATATCTTCCCCTCGACTGGCAGGAGTTTACAGCTGGGCGCTGGGGCATCGTGAAACGCTTTCCCCTCGGCCCGATCGCGGGGATCACGCCTTTCAATTTCCCACTGCACCTGGTCGCACACAAAGTTGCGCCGGCAATCGCCGCGGGCTGCTCCATGGTCTTGAAACCTGCGCCGCAAACCCCGCTGTCGTCCCTGCTGCTGGCGGAGTGCGTTCAGCAGGCAGGCTGGCCAGATGGCGGCCTTAATGTCTTGCCGCTTTCAAACGATGATGCGGGTCTGCTGGTAACTGATGAGCGGATAAAACTGATCACTTTTACGGGCAGCGTGCCCGTTGGCTGGGAGATCAAGCGCCGCGCCGGCAAAAAGAAAGTCGCATTGGAACTCGGGGGCAACGCCGGAGCCATCGTGCACAGCGACGCCGATCTGGCTTATGCCGCGGACCGTTGCGTTACCGGAGGCTTCGCTTATGCCGGACAGACCTGCATTTCCGTGCAGCGCATTCTGGTGGAGCAATCGGTCTATGGCAAGTTCACGGACTTGCTCTGCGACGGCGTCAGGAAATTGAAGACCGGCGATCCTATGGAGGAATCGACCGACGTGGGTCCGCTGATCCGCGAGAGTGATGCGATTCGCGTGGCTGCCTGGGTTGACGAAGCTGTTCGCACTGGCGCTCGTTTGTTGTGCGGCGGTGGACGCAAGGACTCTGTGGTCGATCCGACGGTTCTGACCGGCACCAGGCCAGAGATGAAAGTGAACTGTCAGGAAATTTTCGGCCCCGTCGTAACCGTGGAACCGTACCAGAATTTTGATGAAGCGCTTCGCCGCATCAATAACTCGAATTACGGCCTGCAGGCGGGATTGTTTACCCGCGACGTGAAGCTGCTTTTCCAGGCTTACGACGAATTGGAAGTCGGGGCTCTGATTGCTGGAGATATTCCGTCCTTCCGCATCGACCAGATGCCTTATGGCGGCGTGAAGGATTCCGGTCTTGGTCGGGAAGGTCTGCGCTACGCAATCGAGGAAATGACGGAGCCGAAACTGTTAGTGATGAATGTGCGTTAAGCGACATAAGCAGAACTGAGATCTTTAGGACCGACATTCCTGCCTCGACGTTCCATTTGAGAAGGTTCGCAAATTTCTTGCTGAAGTACGAGACAAGTTCACGCGAAGTATTTATAATTTCCAGTTCTCCTGGCTGACGCGAAAAAATCTATGGGAATTTTTATTGCGTTGTAACCCTTTAGCTTCCATCTATATCCATATATTGAGAAGTCCGCTGGGTTTCATTCATATTTCTAGAAGTCGTACGTAAGAATGCCGCAGATTTTTCATCGCAGTGCGAATACCCTGTCGCGGGCCACAATTTTTGGCGCCGTCTTCGTGATTGCCGTGCTCGGTTTGGTGGCTTACGAGGTTCAGGGCTCGCCTTACGTTACCTATGCGGGTGTGCGAAAACCGCAACCAGTGCCCTTCAGCCACCAGCACCACGTTGCGGGCCTGGGCATTGACTGCCGCTATTGCCACACTTCGGTGGAGACTTCGAGCTTCGCCGGTATCCCTCCCACCAAGACCTGCATGAACTGCCACTCGCAGATCTGGACCAACGCTGAGTTGTTGGAGCCAGTTCGCGCCAGCTACCGCTCCGGCCAGTCGTTGCAATGGACGCGAGTGAACCAGCTTCCGGACTTCGTTTTCTTCAATCACAGCATTCACGTCACGAAAGGTGTGGGATGCAATACCTGCCACGGGCCGGTTGACCAGATGCCGCTTATGTATCAGCAGGAATCATTGCAGATGGAATGGTGTTTAGGCTGCCATCGCGCGCCGCAGAATAATCTTCGGCCCCGCGATCAGGTTTTCAATATGCGCTATCGGTCGCCCACCAGTGCCCATCCAGTTGTTGTGGATGGACAGAGTTATACAGATCAGGTCGATTTGGGGACGGCGCTGGTAAAAAAATACAACGTCCGCAGCGTGGGCGACATTACGAGTTGCAACACATGTCATCGATGAGGTGGATTTGAAAGGGCACGGCTTCAGCCGTGCCGCGAATGAGTGATTAAGGGAATGCGGCTTTTAGCCGCTGAGGTTGACCTGGTTGTTAGTTGATACTTAAGAATGGACGATCAAATCAAAGCCGCGTCACATGAGTCCAAGCGCGAAGACGTTTGCCCAAGCAAAAAAGGCAAGCTCGATCTCGACTCCCTCCGCGACCAAATCAACGAGGCCAACGAAAAAGCCGGTCCGGAATATTGGCGCAGCCTCGAAGAGCTAGCGGGCAGCCCCGCTTTCCAGGAGGCCTTGCATCGCGAGTTTCCCAAGGGCGCTTCCGAGTGGGTCGATTCCGTTTCGCGCCGTGGCTTCCTTAAAGTGATGGGTGCGTCCATGGCGCTGGCGGGGATGACCGGCTGCGTAAAACTTCCGCAGGAGCCGATCGTTCCTTACGTGCGCCAGCCGGAAGAAGTGATTCCCGGCCGTCCGATGTTTTACGCGACCGCGATGACGCTCGGCGGCTACGCCAGCCCGCT
>Ga0185299_10003213_pt1 | contig 22163 bp, 39 predicted proteins | sample PaiPotPPA55metaG_FD_128002 | JGI IMG/M metagenome (GOLD analysis project Ga0185299, IMG submission 128002) | Iron sulfur acid spring bacterial and archeal communities from Banff, Canada, to study Microbial Dark Matter (Phase II) - Paint Pots PPA... ... | reverse complement strand
GAGTATCCGACACATCTCTTCACCTTCTTTCAGGAGCTTCGCCAGCGCGGCTGTGCATTCCCGATGGAGTTTTTCGAGAGTAAGGCGTTCAGTATCATCCATGCTCCCGCCAACTTACCACCAGCACGGCAGCATGTCAAAAACCCAACTGCCGTGGATTCGTGAACTCCGTGCGACGATGTGTTTTCTGGTTTCTCACACGTATTCGTTGATGTGTTCCAATGGTTTGTAGCTACATAGGTTCGTCTCAGCGTGGGAAGCAGTGCCAGGTGGTCGGAAATCGAGGCGTTAATGTCCGAAAAGAAACCTGCGAACCGAAGCGATCACGTTGCACCTGAAGAAAAACAGGCTGTTGATGCGAGCATATGTAAGCCGTCCCATGACGAGATCGCTAGATTAGCGCACGCAATATGGGAAGCTCGCGGAAGTGGTGACGAAGGAGCCTTAGACGACTGGCTTCGTGCGGAACGGCTGCTTCTAAAGCAGAGTAGCAAAGGCCATGCCGCGTGAGGGAGCTGGCCGTGCCTCAGTCAGTGATCCGATTCTCTTGATAAACAGAACGGTGGCGTTGCATCGCGCCCAAAGAGCGGCTGAAGTGACGCCGAGCTATCGCCGGTGAGCGTTCACGCATCAATGCCTTCGATGACGACCTCCAATCCCTTGTCGTGATCCGCCCGCTTGGCTACCTCGAACGCGTTTTCGATCATATAATTCTGTGTGCGCTCGGCATCGATGGCCGTGTACTTCCACCTCACCTGAGCACTTTCTTTGATCGAGAATATGAACTCATACTCCGGGTGAAGTTTCCGGAGATATTCCTCCACGGAAGCGAATCGCATGGTTCGCGCCGGTGTCGAGTCCATCGGTGATTTCGTTTGATGCCGAAATCGGCGGAACTGTTTCTGCGCTGGACCGCCTTCACCTAGTGAGTTTCCTAGATTGCACGACTGCGCGTAATCCTGCTAACGTTTAGTCTCCCCTTATGATCCTTGTAGTTGATGACGATCCCGCCGTTCTTGACCAAGCCCTGCAAATCCTTAACCGTGAACGCCAGGTTTTCCTAACTCCAGACCCAATTCGGGCGTTGGAGTTGGCTGGCAATCTCGGGTTCTCTGTTGCCTTGGTGGACTTGGACCTGCCGGGAGGGGCCGGATTTGATCTGATTAAGACCCTGCGCTGGACCATTCCCGATCTTCAAATCATCGCGATCACCAGCGCGATTCATAGTCTCAGCCCTGAAGATGCTCAGAAACTTGGAGTTGTCGAAGTTCTCAAGAAGCCGATTACGCCAGATTGGAAGCCGATCGTCGAGCGCATTCGAGCACACCGCTCTGGTTCTAAGAACTGATCGGCCTGCCCGAAGCGTCGTGGTCGATTCTGATTATTACTCACGACATCGCTGAAGACTGGACTTAAACTCATACGTTAGGATCGCAATCTGCCCCTGGGATTCGCCCAGTCCTGGATCATCCTCTTAACCACCCGATCAAACTCCTCGAAATCGATCGGCTTTTGCACGAACTCCCGTACGCCCAGTTCCTTGGCCCGCTGAATCTCCGCTGGATTTGACGAGGAGCTGAACACCACAATTGGCGCGGCGGGTTTGCATTGCGCCAGGATCGCGATCCCCGGAACCTTGGGGATGTTCAGATCCAGAATGATAAGATCCGGCTTGAACCCAGGATCGGCCAACATCCGAAGCGCTTGCTCCCCGTCCATCGCTAGACGAATTTCAACGGACGCGATTGTCGCCGTGAGGATCTGTTGGATCAGGAGGATATCGCCGGGGTTATCTTCGATCAAAAAGATTCTCAAAGCAGACCCCTCTTGGCCGTAGGACGCTCTACCGGAGTTTCTGTTTCTTAGAGAGAATTCGGTGATCCCAAGGGCTGGATCTATGCAAACAAGATCCCCAGCACGCGGCTCACTGCGTAGCTGTTGGGCGAAGGCATAACAGCCTTCGCCATCGGTCTCGTGGACGAAGCCACAGCCTGCGGGCAAAACCCAAGACTGGAACGCCCGGTGAGAGGAATCATCTCACGGACATGCTCTCATTGATACAACAAGCCCGGTCCACCCGATGAATGGTTAGGAGACCCGCCGAGTAGACCGGGCTGTGTGCGACCCTGGCCTGTGTCACCGCTTGGATGCAGCGGCCCGCCCAGTTCCCGGCACCGCACGCACACGATTTCAGCCCCACTTCTCCTTGAACTTGCGAGCGGCATTGTGGGCGATCGCTTTCCCGTGACCAAAACAGGCCACATCGAAATCGAGCGCCGATAGTTTCCGAAGGCTACGTTTGCCTTCCTCGAAATCTTCGTACCCCAAGCTCCACCCCAAGCCCATCATGTTGCTGCACGCATCCGCCGCGAAGAGAACGCCGCCGTGTGAGCGCCACAGGAGCGCGATTTGTCCAGCGCAATGCCCCGGTACATGAATTACCCTGAGATCGCGTGCCAATGGTAACTCCTGTCCATCGTCGATGTGATGCTCAATCGGTGCGCCTTCAACCGGTCTCATCCGTACGAACAGGCGAAACAACAGGCCGGTCTTAAAACCTGGGGCCGGTTTCATCGGTCGGAAACCTTGACCGGCTTCGGCAATCGGTGCATCCACCGCGTGCATGTACGCTTCGGCACCAGTCGCCTTCTTGAGTGCAGCCAGCCCGCCGATATGGTCCGGATGTGCGTGCGTCAGCACGATATGCCGAATGTCCTTCGGTTTCTTGCCAAGCTCCCGGATTGCTTGAAGAATTTTCTCGGCACTCCCCGGCAGGCCGGAGTCGATCAGTGTGCAGCCATCGGGCGACTCAAGCAGGAACGTGTTCACCGGACCAACTGGAATCGCATACAATCCAGGAACGATTTGTGTCGCCGCCATTTTATTCTCTCCGCAATTCAGCCTGGTACGTCATATTGTACCCACCAACCCTCACCGCCATTTACCATCCGGTCCAAAACCACGCAGGTTCCCCGAAGTAACCCGCTGCAAACACGTCACTGCGATCCCGGATTTCACGCCTGTGACCCTGGAAAAGAAGGCCGGTTTGATCTGATTTAGTCGTGTTCATCCATCGGCAACGCCGTAAGCGGTCACGCCGCGACGGATCTTGTGTGGCACTACCTGCGTATCGTTAATGCGTTGGCGGGTTATGATTCTCTTTGGACTGCAAAGATAAAGACCGGCTGTTAGCCGAATACAATCAAGGCGTCCAGCAATGGTCCCAAGCCGTTCATCGGCTCAGTGAACAAGCCGGGACTGGACTGGGTAGCTACATGCGCTTTCTAAGTGAAGTTGACGAAGCGCGAGCGAAAACTCAGCGGGCAAAAGCCGCTTACGCGATACATGTCGAGGAGCATGGCTGCTAATCGAAACGGAAGCGAGAATCAATACGTGGGATCGTCTCGCCGCACGATCTCTGATCCCACCCGCTCTCCGCAGTATGCCTTCATCGTATCCATGTCGGCTTGGCACTCTGTACATTTGACCGGATGTTCGGAGCCGCGAAACAGTGCTAAATCGACGCGATACGGCGGGACGACGTCAATACAGTTTTGATGCCCGCACCACGGGCAGTTGATGAAAACATTCATGCACCGTCACGTATTTTACCAATCTTAAAAGCGCGACTGCAGGACCACTGCCCGAAATGACCCCTGGCAGTCATTTGACCGTATATCGTCAGCTCGCTAAGCGATGGGAGGGGCGATGAGGAGACGATTCCTCAGATAAATCGGTCTGGACTGAAAACTGCTGGTGTGTAAGCACATTCTTTTTCTAGGGTTGTTGCACACTTCAACAGTGGAGTGGACTACTCTTCCAAACGAGCGTAGAAATGAGCCGCCATGCAAAACGGCCAGCGTCTCCGTCTTACCCGCTCAGCGATGGCAATTGCGCTGCGCGAGGAAAGACATGTGGCTATCATGATCCCCGAAGGTGCCACCATCGAAGTAATCGGCGGGCCGTTCAATGGTACGCGCTTAATGGATGTCAGGTACGACGGGGAAATGATCCTGATGTTCACGGACGACATGAAGACCCACACAGAACTCATCAAGGCCGAAAGCGCGTGACGCCCGAGAAGAAGGAGTAACCGTATGGTCGGAGAGCGGTTTCGCATGAAAACTCCCACCCTGGCAATCATGACCCAAGATGGCGCAAAAATCCCCGTCATGGTTCCAAAAGGTGCCGAGGTAGAAGTACTCGATGGTCCTCTGAATGGCAACCGACTCGTAGATGTTCGTTGGGAAGGCAAAACCGTCATGGTGTTTACGAATGACATCCGTGATCGTGGTGAGCGGCTCGAAACAGTTGAGAGCTAGGTCTAAACGTTCCCTGCCCGAGATAGCCTTGGTTGCCCGTACTGTGTCGCGGACCTAGCGGCATCGGCAACCGCTTTCGCGCCTGCCATTTCTCTACCAGCCCCGGAGGCGCGATATAACTCTTCTCCGGGTTGAATCCAATCTTTCCAAAATTCGATTAGTCCGTGTTGCAACAACTCGCGCACGTCTGCAACTCGTATGGCAATTTCAGGACAACACCCAACATGAAACCACAGCGGCTCGCTAATACTGGTGATCCTGCCACGGATTGCGCCGTCCTCTCTAACCAGGCGCGCAAGCAAATCACGAGCAGCGAAACTTATTTCATCGATCGGTTGGGGAGGGGATAGATCAATGCCATCAGAATTAGCCATTAAGCTCTCTTTTTCTGTCGTAGAAAGAGCCGTCAATTAGATTCACACTCTTAGTAGAGCGGCAAACCAAGCATATCAGGTGCCTGCGGCGATAAGACAACACCTAGTAATCTTCCTAGTTTTCGTGTAAACTAGAGCCAGCCGCTAAAAGAGAACATTTCCCTCGCCGGATGGTTTGTCTCTTTCCTCGACGGAAAGAAGGTTGGTTCGTATGCCCAACTCTTCACGCGCTAACTCGGCGAGTGCCGGTCAAATCAAAGTCCTCGTCGTTCAAAGCAATCCCGCCGACACGCTCCTGACTGTGGAAGCATTCCACGCCGCTGGGTTGACCACCGGCCTGTGCTGCGTCTCGGAAGGAGAGGACGCACTCAACTACGTGCGCCGGCAAGGCAAGTATGCTCACGTCCCCACACCGGACCTTATCTTTTTGGATTTATCCCAACCACGGCTTTCCGGTTTGGAAGTCTTGAAAGTCATCAAATCAACCCCGGCCTTGATGCACATCCCGATCGTGGTTGCAGCCGGTTCAGATGACCCCAAGTTCGTTCGAGCGGTCTACGCACTAAACGGCAACTGTTTTATTCGTAAACCTGGCGAGCTGCACGAATTCGTTCGGTTCATTGAATCGTGCTACGTGTTTTGGAGCCGAGTGGTTACGCTCTGTCCCCCACGTCCGAAACAGTCCAAAAGAGCTGTCTAACATGTTCACTCGCCGTGTCTCCATCCGCTCGAAGCTCAATGGCGTTGAAGTTGCGGCCCCGGTCCAACTTTTTTAGGAATTCTCACATGAACACAATTGTGGTCCTTGAGGACCCGGCCACGAAGCACCGGCAGGAATGCGTGCCCTACGCATTCGCCAGTGCCTTGGAAGTGCGCTGTCTCTGCGGCAATCTCATTCACCCAATTCCCGGCGCTTGGTGCAGGGTCTGCGGCAGGAAAGTGGTGGATGTCTGGCAGGAGGCGACGCCCACAGCCTCGACAAGGGTGATTCTGGAAGTGGACCCAGTTCAGAACAAAGTAAAGGGGGGCGAGGTCGTTACCAAGTCCACGGAGGTCATGTTGAAGAAGTGACCCGGCGTAATTCCCATATGCCAATTGCGCTGCGCGATATCTGGATCGCGGCTAGCGTGCTCTCGCTGATCGTGCTCGGCGTGATCCTGGCGACGCACTGTTAGGACACCACGCGGATGATTTAGTTCTGCTGGAAGCCTCGGAGCGGGGGTTAGAAAGAGCAGCATAATGGGGAGCGGTGGACACCAACAAACCTACAAACCAATGGACTTTAGTGTTCGCCGTCTTGATTTTTTTGGCTATCGTTGTCGTCGCGTGGGCTTATTTCTCTGGTCATACGGGCGGGCTTTGTAGCCCACCGCCCGAACTTTCCGTGGCCCTTGACAAAGTGTGGCGCGTTCACGGAAATGAGCTGGACATGAATGTTTCATGATGATAGCCTTGGAGCCGTATGGCACTGGCTTTAACTATCGCCTTGATTGTCGCGCTAGTTGCAGTGCATTTTTTGATTCCACCCGTACCGGGTTTACTCAAGACCTACGTCGAAAGATGGGGAAAGCGGACCACAATAATGCTTTGCGCCATCTCCCTCGTCGGAGCGGCGCTGCTGATCCTCATTTCAAAACGTTAACAGCGGAAGCCAGCTACAGCCCCAACTTCTTCCCGGCCGAGTTCTCCCGTTTCCTAGTGTGACGACGCTTCCCTTGTGCCGTTTTCCTCTCTTCTGCTTTCCGTAGCTTCTCCTTCAGCCGCTCTGCTTCGATCAGGACATCATTGGGATCGAAAAGTTTCTTCTCCCATTGACGGCGCAAACGTCCAAAGCGAAACCAATCCCGCTCCTCGCGATCGTGTATGGTTTCCACCAGCTCGAAGTTCGCCCAGGCACGCGTCTCCTCGACTACGACTCGGAACTCCTTGAGGAGTTCGCGCCGAAAGCCGAGTTTTTCCAGCCGTCCAAGGTCCGTGAGAACCTGTTCAAAGCCCTGATTCAAAGCGTGGAGGGTTTCATACACACGGAGTTTTTGAGATGTGGGTTTCATCGTCGTGTCCCCCACGTCAAGACGCTCAGTGTTGCGGGGGAGAGCTTGGAGCATGACCCCCGCTATGCGGCCTTGCTCAAAAAGATGGGTCTGCCGCTCTGATTGCGGCTTCCAAGGTAAACATGGTAGTCAATCTTCCTTTGGTTTAAGATTGCCAGTTGTCGTTTAACTGGCTTCACCCTATAAGGCGGAGGCCGCCGGAAAAGGGGATCATGGTATTTTCGTTTGCCTGTGGGTATCTGTTGCATGTGCTACCGAGCGGGTTCGTCAAAATTCGGCATTTCGGATTTTTATCGAATCGCAACCGCAAGGCGCTGGTTCAGCGTTGCCGAACACTACTACTGCGGTCACCCACTTCGCCAACCATTATTCAGCCCCACGAACCTCTCTGTCCGGTCTGCAAGATCGGCCGCCTTCGGGTGATCGAATGGCACTCGCTACCTCACTCGTTCTCAAACGCGATCTCCGACTATTCATCACCACCATTGGATTCATCGTAAAGTGATAGCCGAGCCGAGCCAGTCCCTTCTCGAACTAAACTCACCGCTTCGTGAGAACAGTTGGGGTGTGTCTTCGCATGCCATGGCAGCATTCGCAAACCGCTTCCTGATCTAGCCGCCGCGCCACCGGCGCCACCGAGATGCATCCGTACCCTGGCAAGACCTCAAATACCGCCCAAATCCCCATGAATCGTCCGGCACGTCGGAAACCAATCCCCATAAGCCTCATCCAGCGGCTTAATTCAAGTGCTTGTATCGGGAATTCGCCGGCGAATCGCCCTCGCGCAAGCCCAGAGTATCCATGCCGGCGCACTCCCGATACAAGCCTAATGCCATATCGGTAGCTATTTCCAGAACCCATTGTTTTTGGGCGCTGGCGATACCTGAACTACGCGATGGCGATTAACCAGCCAAATGGATTTCGCATGATAGTTACGTTTCACGATCACGTCATGCGGCACTCGGGAGAGCGGATGAGGATTTCGGAAAACGGCGTGCCGCTCTCGGACATTGTTACCCACTGCATGATGACGCTTCGCCCGAGTACCGCGTTTTCCCTCGAAACAAAATGCTTGCGGTATCGGGTGGATCGTATCTCACGATCGCGTCGCCGTCCAGATAGCCCAAGCTGCGGATCGTTATGTTCGCCTTCATGCTTTCGGGAAGGGTGGCGCCCTTCGCCCGCTTCATCATCGCGATCAAGTCGGCCTTCTTGTTGGTGCGGTCGGCTTTCGGGTTGCTGGCTGCCTTCTTGGCTCGGGTCACCTTCCTCGCGGGCTTGGCCATGGATACGGACTATGATCGCGCAACCATGGTATGATTTCCCTCCATGAACCTGATTCTGATCATCTTGATTCTTCTCATTCTGTTAGGAGGAGGCGGCGGTTACTATTACGGCGGACCAGGGGTGGGAGGCGGCATTGGGGGGCTTCTACTCATCGTGCTGATTATTTGGCTTTTGTTCGGTAGGCGGCGATGAGACCTCTCGCAATTGGTGGGGCCGGGTCCTTTTTTTATGTAGGGACAAAACCAAGGGGGATGGACAAAACCAGGGGGATCACAACAACCCGTCTTTCGCTCAGTGATCGCTATGTCGCGGGTCCTGAATTCCTGCCTATCGCCCTCTAGTGCTCCAACCCAGATTGTCGATTTACTTTTAGCGCATCGTGCCACTCGACACCCGTACTGTTGCCGTCGTAGGGACACTCACGGCTTTAGGTGTGAGCTTGCTTGGCGTGTTGCTTTGGCGCACGCGGCGCACTTACCCTGGCTTTGGTCGGTGGACATTGGGCAACTTGTGCGCTGCAGCCGGGCTGCTCTTCCTAATCGTCCGGGGAGTAGGCGGATGTCGCGAGTGTGGTGGGGTCGAACGCCGCGTTGTTCCTAGCCAGCGTCTTCCTATTGGAGGGCACGAGGGAGTTCGGCGGATTGCCACCCCAGTATTCCCCTGCTTATGTCCTGGCAGGCTGCGGCATGCTGGCGCAAGTGTACTTTCTTGTAGGACGCAACGACCTGACGACAAGGATCGTCGGTATTCTCTGTTTGCTTTGGACTCTTGGATTTGATGACCGCTGCCATGCTGGCTCATGGCGCAGGGCGGGGACGGCGCCTCGGGTATTGGTTCACAGCGGTTTGGTTTGTCACTAACGGCGTCTTCAATCTGGCGCGCGGAGCCGTGACCTACATTCAGTGGCCGGCTACGGACTTGTTCAGCCCGACGTTGTGGAATCAAGTGTATTTTGTCGGCATGGTTGTATCCCTGATTGGCTGGGCATTTGGATTCATCATGCTCACTCAAGACCGAGTTGTTACCGAGCTCATCATTGCTGAGCAAAGGGCCGAACAGGCCCGCGAAGCTAAGAGCGATTTTCTAGCGCGCATGATCCATGAAATCAGAACTCCACTAAACGGCGTAATTGGGATGACGGGTTTGGTCTTAGACGGTCCGTTGACGGAAGACAAGCGGTCGGATTTGGAGCTGGCCCTGCAATCGGCAGAGGTCCTCCTCGGAATCGTCAACGAGATTCTGGATCTTTCCAAAATCGAAGCCGGCAAGCTACCCATCACAACGGCGCCGTTTGATTTGCACAATGTACTTACGCAGATTCTGGCGTTACTTGAACCGCCGGTGGCCACGAAATCGATAAAAGTTCGCGTAGCATACCCCACGGACGCGCCACCCTGGTTCTCCGGCGATGAGATGCGAGTCCGACAGATCATCGCCAACTTTGTTTCAAAAGCCGTAAAGTTTACCCACGAGGGCGAAATCGAGCTGGGCGTCAAGCAGTCCGAAAGCGGCGTGCGGATATGGGTGCGAGACACCGGAATTGGCATCGAGCGCGCCACCTTCCCGATACTATTTTCCAAATTTACTCAGGCCGACGTATCGATTGCAGGCCGTTACGGCGGCACCGGCTTGGGTATCGCAATTTCCAAGCAACTGGCAGAGCTAATGTGCGGCACCGTCGGCGCGGTCAGCGAGCCTGTAGGGTCGACTTTTTGGGTTGAGCTCCCGCTCAACCCCATCACGCCAGATGCCAATCAGACAGGGAGCCGGGAAGGCTCTATGGCGTTGGGCTTGACTAGATAACGCGGACTCGTTGCGGAGAATGACGCCATCCACTAGCACATCGCGAGCCAACCGAACAAAAAAGCGTCCGCAGACGAGACGCTTCCTACCTATCCTTACCTGTGGATCTCCAACAAGTCTCGCTAGTCGAGTATATAAATTGAGGGCACGCTTCCCCCAACTGCTCTTAACCAAATCGACTTTCGCCTCATGGGGCAGTACTTCAGTTGGGCCATGACGACTAGATAGAGCGCTGCCACGCGCGCTATTGCCCTCCGTATCCGAAAAGCTGCGCTTATCGGCTGCGTTGAGGCGACTCCCGATTCAGCGCCCTTTCAAACTTTCCCGCGACTGCCGGAGTTTTGAAGTCACCTGTCAGAATTTCACGATTCGTGGCGTCGCGGCTGTAGAGTTCCCGGTTGGTTTCCCCATCCGGACGAAGCGTTGCGCCTTCCAGCGAGATGCCTGCAAACAGCCCGCGCGAACGGGAATACGACAGCATTTCTGCATGCATCATGGCGTCGGTCTGGGCGCTCGCGTCGCGGCCAACCGGGCCCGCCGCCGCTGTTGCCTCACCGCCGATCGTAAACTTATCGGATAAGAGGTGCTTCATTCCGTCATCGTTCATTACAAGCAACACAATATCCGTCTCTGAAGCGCCAATCTGAAACCCGACACTCCCACCTTCAACCCGCATCGCGGCCGGGGCGCTCCAACCCGATCCACCGCGCCGGCGGCATACCGCGAACCCGCGGCCATACTTCGCGCCGAAGATGAATCCAGCCTTTTTCATGCCCGGGACGACAACGACGCAGTGCGCCTTATCGATTAGATCTTGCGGGATACCTTTATCGGAAGCCCTCATCATGTCGGTCAGCGCGTCGGCCGAAGCGTCCAACCTGTCGTCAACCTTGATTTCTCTGTCCGCCGCGAAAGCCGCGGTACTAAGGAAACCGGCAATTAACAGAACCCAGGAACAGTGTTTTAGATTCGTTTTCATAAAAAATTCACCCTTTCGACTTTCTTCTTGGAGCCAGGATTCCGTTTTGTCCTGGCAACTATCGCTCCAAACTCCTGCCGAAACGGACCCACGGCATTTTGGAAGTGGCCCCCCAATAGCCGTTCATGCGCGTCGGCGTCAGTTACGCCCGCCAAGCGGATGACCATCGAGGGCAGCTGCTCCCTCCGATACACCTAACCTCATGTGGTCAAGTGACTTCATGCGGTCAGAGGTGATAGAACGCGGCGTTGTCGCAGCCTCATTGATCACGCAGAGAGGTTCCGCGACGCAGTGCAGTAGCGCAATCCTCAAAATTGGCCCCGGAGGCCGCCATTCTGGGTCCTGAAACAGTTCTCTGCGCATCCGAGCAATACTCACGTCTTCGGGTTCGCAAAGGGTGTAGTTTCGACCGTTTCGCGATACGCCTGCTTACCGGCATCGACAGCGTCCGACAAATTGTTCACCTGGCTTCGCAGCTTCTGCTTGCCACGCTCGATCGTCTCGGTCGCCCCGTCTACCAGATCTTTACCCTGCTGTTTAAGATAGTCAGTGCCTTCCCGCGTCTTCGTTTGCAAATAGTTCCTTGTTGCGGTACCGGATCTTGGAGCAAAGAGCATTCCCACCGCAACTCCTGCGCCGAGACCAAGGAAAAAATAACCTAGTCCCTTTCCAGCATCTTCCATGATTTGCTCCTTTGCTTTAGCGTCCAACCACCCCTGTGCTTTAGTGTCCAACCACCCCTGATCAAGCTAACCCACGTGCGCTCAATGATAATCGAATAGAAACTAGATAACTACAAAAAAATCGGGTACACCTGAGGTCTATGCGCCGATATACTTCATTTGGCTCATCCAGCCTACGGCTTGCATTTGGCTGGCCAATTGAAGAAAGAGTCAGCCTTCTTCATGGTTTCAATTTCGCATCCCGCGAAAGGGATCGTTACCCGCCAGGGCCCAGACTCCGGCTTTCGGAGGCTCGGCGAGCGCAGCGATGGACTCTAGTTTCTTAAGGTCGCCAGTTTGGTTTCCAACCAGATCTTACCCTCTCGTCGCGCCCCGAATCTGCACCAAGCGTTTCCGCCTTTCGCTTGGGCGCGGGCGAGGGCAGCTTGCCGACTGTGCGAGCCACGCTTGAGAAATGTCGTCGTGTTAGTTAGAAAAGGGGCGCAGCCTTTTTGATTGCGTCAGGCGTGCAGCATCTCTTTGACAGCCAGACCTACCGTCGTGAGGAACTCCTCCAATTGCGATGGCTTCTCGATGTAACGAACGGCGCCCATGAGGCTGCTACGGTGCTTATCGCTCCTCCCTTGCGACGAAGTGATGATTGCGATCGGCACGTCGGCGAGGTAGGGATTTAGTCTTAGTTTGCCGAGCACTTCAAAGCCATCACTCTTGGGCGGATTCAAGAGTCTGGGCCATGGCCATTCCGCCATGTTCTTTGATCGCTCGGAGGCCGAGTGTGCCGTCCGTGCCCGTTCCCGAGAGCATGATGCACACGGCATTTTCGCCGCAGTCCTCAGCCAGCGAACTGAAAAGGCTATCGATAGGAGTTCGGTGGCCGCGAGGCTCAGCCGGTTTCACCACTCGCAGCGTGCAATCTTCGATCGTCAGAGTGGCATTTGGGGGGATAATATAGACGCGGTTGGGAACGATCTTCGTATTGTCCCGAGCCTGCGCGACGGCCATCCGAGTATGTCTCGCCAGCAACTCGGGCAGGGCGCTCGAATGATCAGGTGCAAGGTGCTGCACGACGGCAAATGCGATACCGGCGTCGGCAGGCATGTGGTTGAAGAACCTTTCGAAAGCCTCAAGGCCCCCCGCAGAAGCGCCTAATGCCGCAATCAGGAATCCGTTTGTATTGCTCTGGGTCATTGTCCTCGCCTCTGGGAGGCGCGCCGCCGTGGGCCAATTCCACAGTCATCCTATGCCTTAAGTCTCTTACTGGGGGCGTCATTGTCAATGATACCAGGGCAGGGACCGCTAACCGCCGCCGTTAGACTTTCAGATTTCGGCGAGTAAGGCTGAACCGCGGTGACTAGGGGCAAGCTAGAACGAAGGTGGTCCGTCAATTCACGGTGTCTCGCGTGTCTTTCGGGGTTGTGGCTCGCGCCAGCCTGGTGACATTTACTTCTTGCTGTTCGAGGCTTGAACGGAAGCTGCCATCGTTTTCTGATACTCGGGTTTTCCGATAACAACATCGCTCTGATGCGTTCGACATGGACTTGCGTTTCCTTGGCTCGTTGGGCGAGTGCTCGCGTGTGGGTCTCCCGTTGCGCCATATTGTGACACGCAATAACAAAACGAGCGAGCCCTAAAACTGACCAAATATGGTCAACCAAAAGCCCCGTCGCTGGTATAATGTTATCAGTTTGCCTTTTTGCCAACGGCTGCTTAAGAGAACATGAGGCGATGTGTCGTCAGGCGGTTCCACCTACCTGGATCGACGGGCGAAGGGGGAGCCTTTGGGCGCTGAAGCGTCACAGCCAGAAACCACCCGCTGGCTCGTGGAAAACGGTGCGAGAGAACTTGAACTGCTGTTCCGAGCGATTGTCTTCCACCCTGCCGTACCCATCCTCATCGCAGACAACGACCGTAATTGGCGAGACGCCAGTGCCGGCGCCGGCAAGCTGTTAGGACTTCCGAGGGATAAAATCATCGGCCGCCGCATGGATGACTTTGCAGCCCCTAGCTTCAAGCCTCGGATCTCACAGCTTTGGCAGGCCTTTCTAGAGCAAGGCGAGCAGGAGGGCACGCTTCAGCTAGTGAGTGCGGATGGAAACCTGCGGGACGTTGAGTACACTGCCAAAGGGAATGTGCTGCCAGTGCGGCATGTTTTGGTCCTGCGCGACAGGAAAGCATCCGCGGGGACCGAGCAGGCCGAAAAGGACCACACTCCGCCATGGGTGCAGGACTATGCCTTTTTCTTACTAGATGTGAACGGATGTGTAGTTGCCTGGTATTCGGGAGCGGTGCGCATTTACGGTTACAGCGGAGATGAGGCCCTGGGCCAACATGTATCTTTTCTCGATCCCGGTGAAGACACTCTCAACGTCAGACTGCGGGAGGAATTGAAGAGGGCTACTTCCGAAGGCCATTTTGGAAACGAAGTGTGGCATGTGAAACAAGACGGGACGCGATTCTGGGCCAATGTCATTACCATTGCCCTGAAAGACGACAACGGGGAGTTGCAGGGCTTCGCGAGAGTGGTGCGCGACTTTAGCAAGAGTCACGAGAGGGATGAGAAGTTACGGCGAAGCCGCGCGCGAATTAGGGCCATCCCGGCGGAATCAACCATCGCAGGGGTCGTTTCCGGTGAGTTTGACCGTATTCCCGAAGCGAATGATGCATTTCTCGAACTAGTCGGATACAGCCAAGAAGATTTGCCGTCTGGCCGGCTGAACTGGCTCGATCTCACTCCCCCGGAATACTCTGCACTGGACGAACTGGCACATGAAGAAGGCTTGCGGTTCGGAGCCTGTACGCCCTATGAAAAAGAGTTGATCCGCAAAGACGGGACTCGAGTCCCCGTCCTGGTCGCCACCGCGGTATTGAAACTCTTTCCTTTTCGATGGATCACGTTTGTGCAGGACCTGCGAGAGCGCAACCGGCTTGAGAGTGTGGAAGACGAAAATGTCGAGATCAAAGATGACTTCGGCGAGATTGTAGGTACAAGCGAAGCCCTGCGCCGTGTTCAGCAGCAAGTTGAAGTGGTTTCGCCCACCGATGCGAATGTTCTGATCCTGGGGGAAACCGGTACGGGCAAGGAGTTGGTGGCACGTGCCATCCACCGGTTGAGTCCTCGTAAAAACCTTCCTTTCATCACATTGAACTGTGCCGCAATTCCTACCGGGTTACTCGAAAGCGAGCTGTTCGGCTACGAGAGAGGAGCCTTTACCGGCGCGTTGTCGCAAAAGATCGGCCGTTTTGAGATGGCGCACCGGGGAACTCTGTTTCTGGATGAAGTGGGCGACATTCCGCTCGATCTGCAACCCAAATTGCTGCGAGCGTTGCAGGAGAAGCCCTTTGAGAGGTTGGGGGGTACCAAAACGATCCCCATCGACGTCCGGCTGGTCGCGGCGACCAACCGCAATCTGACACAGATGATGGGGGACAAACTTTTCCGCAGCGATCTCTATTATCGGCTGAAGGTATTCCCTATCACCACGCCTCCGCTGCGCGATCATCCAGAGGACATACCAGTACTCGCGCGGCACTTCACCAAAAAGTACGCCGAAAAAATGAATAAGAGGATTGACAAGATCCCCGCCGACACGATGAAGGTTTTGTCGAGTTGGTCGTGGCCGGGAAACGTGCGGGAGCTCGAAAACTTCATCGAAAGAGCGGTCATCCTATCCCATGGCCCAAACCTCCGCGCGCCCTTGGCCGAGATACGCGCAAACGCATTGGAAGGACCGGTTAGCGACACGCTTGAGCACATGGAGCGGGAACATATCGTCCGTGTGCTCCGGGAGACGGGTGGGGTGGTCAGCAAGACTGCCAGCCGTCTAGGTGTCCCACGCACGACCTTGAACGCCATGATGCGGAAGCTGGGGATCTCCCGCAAGGATCTTTGATTATGCGGATCAGCGAGCATGGAAACGTAATTGTCATGCTCTCCGCTGCAGCTGCCCTCGTTGCTCAGAGTGACGTTTTTCCGGTCAAATCTCCGAATCCTTCCAGCGAAGCGGCTGTCCGCCAGATCGTTGAGTCATCATCGCGGCGACACAGCGTCACTGGCAGGCGCGCCTCCGCTACAGCTATATGGAGCGCGACGAGGAACGGCGCCTGGACTCGGACGGGGCCCTGAAGTCCGACGATGTAGATGTATCGAGAACGATTCTCGTCAACGGCGTTCCTTTCCAGCAGCTCCTCGAACACAACGGGCAGCCTCCCTCGGCCGAGGAGGAACGGAAACAGAAAGAAAAGCTCGACAAGTTGAAGCGGGAAACGGAGCCGCAGCGGGCCGAGCGATTACGCAATCAGTTGGAGGGGGACACGTCGCTCGTCCGAGAGGTGCCCAAGGCCTTCGATTTCCAGCTCGTGGGCGAAGAGGTAGTCAACGGAAGACCTGCCTATGTACTTCAAGCCACGCCGCACGCCGGCTATCACGGGCAGGGCAAGTACAGCAAAATGTTCTCCAGGGTAGAGGGGAAGCTTTGGGTCGACAAGCAGGACCTCGGCTGGATCAAGGTTGACGGGCAGGTGATCCAGCCGTTCTCGATGGGACTATTCCTTTTGCGCCTGCTGCGGGGCTCACAGATTAAGATGGAGCTGACGCGCCTCGATGACGGGAATCTGGGTACCGGAACGCGTCGAAGTGCGAGCGGCCGCGAAAATCTTTTTCGTGAAGAGCCTCGTGATCGATCGAGTCCTGACTTACTCGGAATACAGGTTGGCAGAAGCCGGCGTGCCCACGACGAGAGATCCAGTGACCCGGTGAACCACGCCGACCGCAATCAGCCTGCGGTTAAGACTGATTCGTTTACTTCTCCAACACCTTTTCAATCTGGCCGACTTTTTTTTGGGCTTTGCCTGCGAACTTCTCGTTTTTGCCCTCCGCCGCCAGTTTAGGGTTGTTCGTAACCTTTCCCGCCTCTTCTTTAGCTTTGCCTTTCATTTCATGAAAGCTGCCTTTGATCTGATCCGTCGTGCTCGGTTTCATCATGTTCTCTCCTCTTTTCTTTCGAAAACTTTCCCTAAAGCGACTTCAGGTATTCGATAAGGTCGCTCTTCTGCTGTTCGGCCAGGCCCAGCTGCTTGAAGGTGCATGGCGCCTCCTCGTGTGGATTGTCGGTTGTTTCATCGAGACATCAAGGACCTGGGGTAGGTGATCCTCCGCCACCCACCCCGACATAATTCTACCGGTGTGCCGCGACCTCGGCAGCCGTTGGGAGATCAGCACTCGCTTCGCTAGACGATGAAATATCTTGGGCGCCCGTATGCTTTAACAGATCTTTCGCGCGCGTGATCTTCTCGGATGTGTCGCAGTGAACGGAAAGTAGAATTCCGCCAGCTTTGATGTGCCCTTCGTATCGCTTCGCTTCGTACTCGGGGATGCCCATCCCAACGAGTGCGCCAATCAGTCCGCCGACCGCACCGCCGACTCCGAGGCCCGCCAGAGCGCCCATGATCGGACCGGCCGCAATGAACGGACCGACGCCAGGAATTGCAAGAACGCCGATCCCGGCCAGCAATCCAAGAGTTCCACCGATGACTCCGCCAGTCGTAACTCCAGCAGTCGTGCCTTCGGGCGCTTTTGTACTCTTGTCGTGCGCAAAGTCTTTCGTGCCCTGATTGTCCGGGAGCAAAACCGAGATGTCGTCATTCGAGAACCCCGCCGCCAATAGGTCGTCGACGGGTCCGTTCCGCCTGCTTTGCGTTTTGGTAAATACCAAACACTGCTGTCTTTTTTCCTGCCATGATCTTTTCTCCTTATGAAAAGTTGAACTGGTAATTCTGATCGCTTCAAGGCTTGGATGTTGGTTTGACCGACATCTGATTGATGACCTTGTCGGTGCTGCCGGTGATTTCAGTAGCCTTAGCTGCGATTAATTTCACTTCCTCATCGGACCGCACAGGTCCTTTTAGAGTGACGGTTCCGTTTTGACTGATGATCTTGATGTTGTGTGCGTACGTGGAGAGTGACTTGTCGGACATGATCGAACGCCGGATCTTCGCGCTGATATCACGATCCGTGGTGTTCATTTTTTGTTGATCCGCGGTTGCCTCGCTGGGATTCTGGTCACGCTTGTTGACGGCCGTGTCACCAGGTTTCGTCGTAGCGTCTGTCGATTGGGCAACGACGCGGCCTGCCCAAAAGAGGCACAGCAACAGAGCTAAGGTGATTAGGTTTGTTCTTGTGATCTGAAAAAGATACATACACCGCTCATTGGGCACGTGGAGGCCCAGTCGACAAGGCGAAGGAGACAATCGGTTCGTCACGCACGATTTGAATAGAACGGCGATTGTATCGGTTATAACAAAGTACCCGCTGCGCACACTGGACGTTCTGCGCAGCCTAAGTGGAGTTGCGCCCATCTGAATCACGTTGGAAGGGATTCCGGCATCATACCGGTGGACGTGGCAATGCAGTCCAGCGACCAGCTCCAAAGGGGTAAGCATAGGCAAGTCACATGCGGCCTATAGCGCATGAGGAAGCAAGACGATGATGGAAGGCGAACGTAACGGTACCATGTCGACTAGACAGAAGGGGATGGGTCCGGGTTCAGCCGGCCAGTCTGGGGACACCCAGGGATTGTCGGACGTCGCGGAGGCAGGCTCAGAGAGTGTCGAAGAATTAGGCGAGGAAGGCCAATCCTTCGAGGCTGATGTGGTTAGCGGCGTGGAAGACGCACCCGACCCAGACGTAGCAGAAGTTCATACGAAAGAAGTCCCGGAGGACGATGTGCCTTCACAATACCTGGGGAGAAATTAGGTTCAATCTAGAATCGCGTACCGGCCGCGTGAACTGCATTCGCCGAGGGCACGCAGAACAATATCTGTGTGGCGGATGCTGCGGCCTGAGACCACGCCAAGGGAGCCTGGCAGATTTCCATACTGGCAGTGCTTTCGTTCTGGTTGACTTTTTCACCAAGGAGATTCCGTCCATGACCATATCTGGCCATATGACCATATAACGTTACTAGCCTGAGGGCATCCCAGCGCAGAGTGCCCGCCCGTTTGGGTATTTTGGCGGAGACGTTCGGTCCTTATCGTGCTCCATAGGGACATTGATCGATGTCGTACCAGGAGGCTGACCGATGTCGTATCAAAGGAGAAATATGAGAACTCTTAAACCGTGCTTGTCCTTGCTGGCGGTGGTCATCGTCGGGACTCTGGTAGGTTGCTCAACGACGTCCACGAAGACAGCCGATGTTTCTGACAGCATCCGCACATCGTTGGATCAGGCCAATCTCAAAGATGTTTCCGTAAGTCAGGACCGCGACAAGGGCGTCGTGACCCTGAGCGGACACGTGGCAGCCAACGGGGACAAGTCACAGGCTGAATCGATTGCGAAGTCCTTCGCAGGGGCCCAAGTTGTGGCGAACCAGATTGCGGTGATTCCACCGGGCGGCGAGACTGATGCTAAGAAGGTGAACTCAGACCTGGACAAAGGTATCGAGAGCAACCTGGATGCGGCTCTCGTCAAAGACAAGCTTCACAGAAACGTAAAATACGGTGTCAAAAATGGTGTCGTCACACTGACTGGGGAGGTCACCTCTCAATCGAAGCGCGCGCGGGCCCAAGAGGTCGCGTCAGCGGTTCCAAACGTCCAGCAGGTGGTGAACGAGCTACAGGTTAAAGGGCAAAAGGCCTCGTCGAACTAAGAGCCATTCAGTAAGTGAGAAGAGAAGGCGCGTAATTATGACAAAGACCGAACTCAATGCATTCCGAAGGGCCCTGGAGAACAGACAGACTGAATTAGGAAACGGAAACAGGAACCGCGAGTCTCTAGCGATCGAAACGAGTCCTGATGAGCTGGACCGAATCCAGCACGCCAGCGATCGCGAGTGGGCGATGAGCAATCTGGAGCGTAATTCGAACTGGTTGCGCGAAGTGCAAACCGCACTACGTCGCATCGATGCGGGTACGTTCGGAATCTGCGTCGGCTGTAATGAGAACATCAATCCGAAGCGCCTTGCTGCAGTCCCGTGGGCTTCATCCTGCATCGTTTGCCAAGAGGCTGCGGACCGCGGCCAGAACACGCCCCAGAGCGTGATCGATACAGGGCTCACCCTGGCGGCCTGAAGCGCCCAGACTGCTCAGCAATGGGCACAGGAGGAACTATGCTTTGGACGATTGTTGCTCTGTTCTTGATTCTATGGCTTCTGGGATTTAACCTTAGCCTTGGCGGAAACCTGATCCACTTACTACTGGTTGTAGCGTTGGTGTTTTTCGTCATAAACCTGGTGAGCGGCCGCCGTGGCGCAGCGTAGACCTAGCGCCCCCTATTCTTGAACCCCGCAACCCGGTATCGCTGAGAGACGGCCCGAACAAATCGAATGTTATTGTCACGAGCGTCCTTACCTTTCAGGTTGCATCTGCGGAGATAAATGCTCACGAAACAAGACCTGCCTCCAGCAGGGCTCGCTACACGGGCCAAGCTCCGTGGTAATACAGGGGCTATTGCCCTGTTCGGAACGATCGCGGCGCTGTACTTTACGCGCCAGATTTTCATCCCTTTCGCATTTGCTCTCATTCTGACGTTTCTATTGACTCCAGTGGTGGCTCTTCTCCAGAGGCTGCACATCGCCGCGTTGTCTCCGTTCTCTCACGACTGGCGTGGGTTCGATCACGGTCGCTGGCGGAATCGGCTGGATCATCGCCAACCAGTTGGTGGACGTCGCCAATCAACTCCCTCTCTACCGCCAGAACATTCACGCCAAGATTGAAGCGTTTCACATCCCAGTAACCGGGCAGGTAGGCCAAGCTGCCGAAAGCGTGCGGGAGATCGTCCGGGAAATCACCGGTCCCGGTACGGCATCGCCGGGCCCGCCTGCGCAGCGTCGGAATCAAAAACAGCCGAGTGCGCCGCCTGCGCCCATGCCGCCTATGCCAGTTCGAATGGTCGAATCCCAGCCTCGACGTTCGACCGCTGCCACACGCGCCCTCATGGTCTTGCTCTCCAGGTTCCTTGATTGGCGTGAAGCTCTAGTCATTGTCAAGCCACGACCCGCAGGCTCCGGTATTTCCTCAGCCGATCCGTCGTGGGGTTGGTTCTCCCGGATCGCCGGGTTTTTGTTATCTCACGAGAAGTACCAGAGAACTTGAAACATTTCCTGTGCTCTTGAGTCAAACACGCGGCGGCGAATAGCCCGGTCTGCTCCGGGGAGGGTCTCCTGGCGACGGTCAATAAGAGTGGACCGGGCTTTGCTCATCATTATTGACAATTTCGCGTGGTATGGGGCCGTTGAGACGATTGAGAGTGCCACACAATTCTGCCCGAAGACGCTTCAAACATCGCCTACAGGGAATGTTCCCAGGTTTCTTTCCTCGGCGACTGCGGGCACACTGGTGCTATCTGCTTCCCCTTGCCCTGCTCCTGCCTGTGAGGTCACAAGTCCAAGCATGAGCGAAGCTGGCAATGGGGAGCGGATTTCTCGGGGCCACGACCTCCCGGTAAAAGCATCCCGACCTTTCGTGCAGCGACGTTATCCCATGCGTCCGCTATCTCGACAGCAAGAGCACCACATCGTCGATGCCCTAACGTCGCTTGATTGGATGAGGACACAGGATCGCAAGAGCTGCGAAGTGATCCGCGAACAACTCAAGTGCTCGTGGGAAGAGGCGATGGAAGTTTTGCAATACATCCATCTAAAGCGAAACCTGATCCGAGCAATCGATCGAAGCTACGAAGAACTCCCTCCTGGTGTTCTTGTCCCGATGTATGGTTGGAAATGGGAACGACAGTCGAAGTAGTCTAAAAACCAGCGTCGTGCCCGAATACGCTCCACCACCGGCTTCCAGTCCGAAGTAATCGGCTTCTTGAGAACTGCCACGACTCCGAGTTTCTCAGCATCTTCCGGACTGAGATTGTATAGCGCGTTGGTGACCGCGATTATCTGAAGATCTGGAACACTGCGACGCAGAGTTCGAATCAAATCAAATCCGGCTCCTCCCGGCAGGTCCAGGTCCACCAACGCCACAGAGAATCCAAGATTTCCAGCCAACTCTAGCGCTCGCGCCGAATCTTCCGCCAAGAAAACCTGACGTTCACGGTTCAGGATTTGCAGGGCTTTGTCAAGGACCGTGGTGTCGCCAACTACAAGGATCATAAGGAAGGTTAACGTTAGCAGCATTACCGTCAGTAGTGCAAACTAGGGAACTCACTAGGGAACGCGAGCCAGTGTAGAAACAGTTCCGCCGATTTCGGCATCAAACGAAATCACCGATGGACTCGACACCGGCGCGAACCCTGCGATTCGCTTCCGTGGAGGAATATCTCCGGAAACTTCACCCGGAGTATGAGTTCATATTCTCGATCAAGGAAAGTGCTCAGGTGAGGTGGCGGTATAGTCCTGAGGACGCCGGGCGCACACAGAATTATATGATCGAAAACGCGTTCGAGGTAGCCAAGCGGGCGGATCACGACAAGGGATTGGAGATCGTCATCGAAGGCATTGATGCGTGAACGCTCACCGGCGATAGCCGAGAATCACTCATCCGCTCCTGGGCGCGATGCAAACACCAGCGGCGCGAATGACATTTCCGCGTGCAGCCGCGCCAGTATGATAGGTTAACGGAGCATGGATGACACCGAACGCTTAACCCTCGAAAAACTCCACCGGGAATGCACCGCCGCGTTAGCCAGGCTCCTGAAAGAAGGCGAGGAGATGTGCAGGATACTT
>Ga0185299_10003254_pt1 | contig 22166 bp, 15 predicted proteins | sample PaiPotPPA55metaG_FD_128002 | JGI IMG/M metagenome (GOLD analysis project Ga0185299, IMG submission 128002) | Iron sulfur acid spring bacterial and archeal communities from Banff, Canada, to study Microbial Dark Matter (Phase II) - Paint Pots PPA... ... | reverse complement strand
AACGAGCGGCTCGCATGTTGTCCATTATAATGACGCGGCTATGGAAACCGGACTCAGAAACCGCGTCGCCATCGTTGCCGCGTCCAGCCAGGGGATCGGGCGAGCCACTGCCGAGGCCTTCGCTGCCGAAGGTTGCCGTCTGGCCATCTGCGCTCGCAACCGGGAAGCGCTCAACGCCGTCGCCGAAAAGATTCGCAGCCAGCACAAGACGGAAGTGCTCGCCGAGCCGTTCGATGTCACTGACGCGGATGCCGTCCGCGATTTCGTCAATGCCGTGGTTCAGAAATTTGGCAGCGCCGATATCTGCGTGACCAATGCCGGAGGCCCTCCCGCCAAGGGTTTTCTCGCTACCACCATTGACGAGTGGAAGCGCGCCGTCGAGATGAACTTCATGAGCGCCGTCTACTTCGCGCATCAGGTCATCCCGCAGATGCAAAAGAAAAACTGGGGGCGCATCATCACTATCACGTCTATTACCACCAAGCAGCCTGTGGCCGACCTTGTCTATTCGAATGTGGTGCGTGCCGCGGTTGTTGGATTAGTCAAGAGCCTCGCCAATGAATTCGGCAAAGACGGCATCCTCGTTAATAACGTCGGGCCGGGTTTCACCGCGACCGACCGGCTGAAGGAACTCGCGCACTCGCGCTCGGCTGGGCTCGGCAAGACCGAGAAAGAAATATTTGAAGGCTGGGCTGCGGACACTGCACTGAAGCGTCTGGGCGAGCCGCGTGAACTTGCCGACACTATTGTCTGGCTGGCCAGCGAGCGCGCTTCCTATATCACCGGACAGACCATCCTTGTTGATGGCGGCCTGTATAAAGGTTTGTAGTATCGTTCATCTTTATTGAGACTTTCGTATGAAAAAGAAAAAACTGAACGCGATCGCAAAGAAAAAATCCGCGGCCAGAAAAACGGCCAAACCTTCTCGCCCGGCAAGCAAAGTTGCGCTCAAAGGCACCGTCCGGAAAAGGAAGCCACCCAAGGCCGAGTTGCGCCACATCCCGTGGAGTTCCGTCGAAGTCGAAGCACTGAATCCCTTGCTGGGGCGCCACTTCGTTGTCGGGCAGAACGTCATGCTCGCCCGCGTCCTGCTCAAGAAAGGATGTATTGTGCCCGAACACAGTCATCACAACGAGCAGATCACATATGTGCTGGAGGGCGCGCTGAAATTTGGAATTGACGGCAAAGAAATTGTGGTGAATGCCGGCGAGGTCCTGACCATTCCGCCCAACATGCCACACTGGGCCGAGGCGCTCGCGGATACCGTCGATCTCGACATCTTCAACCCGCCCCGAGCCGACTGGATCAATAAAACCGACGCGTACTTGCGATAGGGCTCGTGTGGCGCGGACACTCTTATCCGCGTGTGGGCAGGCCGAAAAATCGAGGGCGTATTGGGGTCTCGCTAGTGCATGCGTGCCGTATCATGTCTACGGGCGAGCGTTTTTACAGGCCGCGGAAGAGCGGATGTCGATGGCCAGCCCCTAAAGGGGCATCTGGTTTCGAGGAGCTTACGGTATCGCTGAAGCGATACCCTGATACGAAACACGAGTTTTTCCGCAGCCTGTTCAGTCGCTGCCTTCCACCGGATCATAGCCCTTGTCGATTGCTCAAAATACGGAAACCGCCGCGAGACTCCGCTGCATCGCCTGCGGCGCCACTCCTGATTTCGCGGCCCAGGATTTCCGTTGCAGCGCTTGCGGCGATTTGCTGGAATTCTTTTTTCCCGGATGGACCTCGGACTCGCCAGCCTTCGACCCGCCGGCACTGAAGTCTCTCTGGCTTAACCGCCGCACCTCACGCGAGGCGCTTGACCAGAGCGGTGTTTGGCGCTTCCGCGAACTTCTCCCGCACATTCCAAATCCGGAGGAACATGTCATCACGCTCGGCGAAGGCAACACGCCGCTGTACCGCCTGCCACGGTGCGCGCGCGCTGTCGGTGTCGAGAATCTCCACGCGAAGCACCAGGGCATGAACCCGACCGCATCGTTCAAAGACACGGGCATGACGGTCGCCGCCTCGTCCGCGCACCAGCTAGAATTCCGCTGGGTTGCCTGCGCCTCCACCGGCAACACTTCGGCCTCCATGGCCGCCTATGCCGCGCGCGGCAACATGCGCAGCCTGGTGCTCATCCCGGACGGAAAAATTTCCTGGGGCAAGCTCTCGCAATCGCTCGACTACGGAGCCCTCACCTGCCAACTCCGCACCGATTTCGACGGATGCGTTCGCATCCTCAACGACCTCGTTCGCCAGAAACCGGTTTACTTGCTGAATTCGGTGAATCCGTATCGCATCGAAGGCCAGAAAACCGCCGCAATCGAACTCATGGAGCAACTCGCGTGGGAGCCCCCCGACCACGTCATTGTTCCCGGAGGCAATCTGGGAAACAGTTCCGCGATCGGCAAAGCGCTTCTCGAAATGCGTGAGCTCAAACTGATCTCGCGGCTGCCGAAGCTTTCCATCATCCAGGCGCACGGCGCGAATCCGTTCTACCGCAGCGTGCGCGAGTTTGGCGGGAAGAAGCTCGAACCCATGACTGCCGACACGCTCGCGACCGCTATTCGCATCGGCAATCCGGCGTCGTGGAAGAAAGCGCTGCGAGTGTTGCAGGCGACTGGCGGCGAGGTCGAAGAAGTCACGGAAGTTGAAATCGCCGCTGCTAAGGCCGAGATCGGAGCCGATGGCATCGGTTGCGAACCTGCCTCCGCCGTCACGCTCGCTGGACTCAAGAAACTGCGCCGGAGCGGATTCGTCAAATCCGGCGAGGCCGTCGTTCTGATCCTGACCGGCCATTTGCTCAAAGATCCCGACTTCACCATCAAGTTCCATCGCGGAGAATTGTTTGCCGGAACTAGCAATGCGGCCGAGGCTGCCCAGACAAAACATCTTCAGCGTGCCCCAATTGTGCTCGACGCCGATCTGGGGGCCGTCATTGCCGCCCTCGACGCGGCCGAGAGAAATTAGAAGTTGTATGAATCCGAAGATTGAAAAGTTGGGTGGTATGCGCAGTTGCGAATGGAGCATCGCGTCGATAGTTCTGAGTTTGAGCTCAATGACGGTAAGCTATTCAACCGTTGAGTATTTGTATCGGAGGGGAGCTTGGAATGCCGATTCGATTTTCAGTGATCATCTTCAGACGTACTATGGATGGGCGATTCTGATTTCGTTCGTCTTAGCTATAACTGCCATGTTCCGTGATCGAAAGTTCTGGGTGGGAACGATTGCCCTTGTCCTGAGCTTGTTCGGAATCCTTATCGCGGCAGCCGGATGATAGGTCTGGATTTGTCCAAGGACAATCCCGCAGAAATTCGTAGCAGTTCTCCGCGAACTCGTGTATAAAACACAGTTCAAGTGTCATCGCCGATTGTTGGGGATTTCGCTTAGGCCATCCCAGGCTAAAGCCTTTCATTTCTATCGTTTCGGCAAGTTTAGCTGCCGAGGAGTTTGCTTTTTAACCTATGCCTTCACGTCCCACATCTCAGGACCGCTCGCTGCGCCTGGCGCTGCCGGCGACCTCCGCCAATCTCGGCCCTGCTTTTGACGCCGCCGCCCTTGCCCTGGATTTCCATCTCCGCTTGCGTGCCGAGCGCGCGCCCGACTTCTTCGTCACCGCCGAAGGCCGCGACGCGCAGATCTGCGCCCGCATGGAGAACCACCTCATCGTCACCACCTATTGTGAGGTCCTCGAATCGGAGAATCGCAAGATCGCGCCCCTGCGAATCCACATCGAAAACGAGATTCCCATCGGCCGAGGTTGCGGATCGTCTGCCGCCGCCCGCCTGGCCGGGATCGCGCTGGCTGTACATTTTGGACATCTGCGCTGGAAAAATGACCGCATCGTCGGCGAAGCTTCCATGCGCGAGCACCATCCTGACAACGCTTCCGCCTGCTGGATGGGCGCGCTCACCGTGGCTCGCATGGCGAATCAGGTTCAGGCGCAGGTGGTCGAAGTGAAGCCGAAAGGGAAGTGGCCACTACTGCTGGCGGTTCCCGAGGCCTCGGTCTCAACCGAGCAAGCCCGCCGGGTGCTGCCGTTCCAATACTCGCGCGCCGACGCCGTTACGAACATCCAGAACTCAATGCTGCTGCTCGCGGCGTTTACGCAAGATCGTCCGGACCTGCTCCCCGCGGCTCTCGAAGACCGCATTCATCAGCCGTATCGGGCGCCGCTCTCTCCGCTGCTTCCCGCGCTCAAGGAACTTACCGGAGATTCCGGCATCCTCGGCGCCGCGCTCAGCGGAGCGGGCCCGTCGGTGCTGGTGTTCCTCGATCCGAAGGTTCCCGCGAAAAGGGCCAAGCAGAGAATCGCTGCGCACCTGACCAAACGCAGACTCACTGCCGAACTCTTCCTCACGCAGATCGCGCTCCATGGTGGACGCGATGGGGCCGACTGGCGCAAACATCATCCTGCTGCAAAGAAGTAGGTTTCCTACTTTCGGCTGGCCGGAGGCACGATGCCGTTCATGCGCAGATATTCCACCATTTGTCCGTAGTGATCGTACCCATGCCATGAGAACAGCATAGCCAGGCTAAGTCGCGTAGTCGTTGATTTGCCGTCGAAAGAGGGGATCGGTTCCACAACATTTGCTTCGGTAATGGTTGCGACTGCCTTGTGAGCATATGCGAAGGAATCTTTCAGATACTTGAGGATGTCGGCCTTCGACTTCACGCTGTCGGGGCCCTTTTCGTCGTTAACATCGACGGGCGGCTTTTCGCCAAGAATCATGGACGCGACCAAATAGTTGGTGGCGGCATAATGCTTGATCTGTTCAGCGAATGTGCGAACACCCTTGAACTCTCCGTTCGTTGGCGCGAAGCTGTATTTATCCTCGGGCATGGCTTCGGCCGCGGGAATAAAATCGCGTTCCAGTCTTTGGGTCGCACTGTCGACGACCTGGCTGAGGGTTTTCTTTTCGTCTTTGGTTTGCGTTTGCGCTTGCGCCAGGCCAAAACTGCAGAGGACCAACACTGACCCCAGAATCGCGGTGATCGTTTTCATCTTGCCTCCACTCAAGTTAACTGTCGAATCAATCTCGAATTACCGCCGGAGCCAGCTCCAGTTCGCTCGCCGTGATGCGATGCCCGCGCAGCGCCAATACTCCCAGCGCCAGCGCGACGGCCGCCACGCCGAGCGCGTCCGGAACCCCAATTCTCTTTGCCAGCGCTCCCCATAGCGTGGCTCCCACGGCCATACCTCCCTGCAACACCAGCAGGTAAAACGACAGTGCGCGCGCACGCACATAAGCCGGACACATCGTCTGTGCCGCCACATTCAGGCAAGCCAGAATTCCAATCCAGGCCGCACCCGCAACCAGCATCACCACACACAGCAGCGCAAAAGTCTCCGCCCGTCCGGCCGCAAAAGTCATGCCGGCGAAAATCAGGATGGCGGTAACCACCACGCCATCCACCGAAAGCTTTTCTCGCAAGCGAGGCAGCGCTAAAGCTCCGAGCAGCGCGCCCAGCCCAAAGCAGCCGAGGAGCACGCCGTATCCCCTCGCCCCATACGGACGCGCGATGATTGGCAGCAGCGCCAGCATGGCAACGGCCGCCACGCTGAACGTTCCGGTTCGCAGCAGCACCGACTTCGCCAGTCCGCTCTCGCGCACGTAGGAGAAGCCGTCGCCGATTGCGGACCATACGCGCTGAGTCTTGCGTCGGGCTTCGATCGGCCGCTTCCAACGATACAGAAACAGGATCACGCCCAGGAACGAAAACGCATTCAGCAGGAATGTTGTGCCGCATCCGACCGCTGCCACAATCAAGCCTCCGATGGCCGGTCCCACCGCTCTCGCCACGTTGAAGCCCGCCGAATTTAGAGCCACTGCCGAAGCATGTTGCTTCGCTGGAACTAACTCCGGCGTAATCGCCTGCCACGCCGGATCATTCATCACCGCACCCAGGCCCAGCAGAAACGTAAACAGAAGCAGCACCCACGGCCCCACACAACTGGTCAGCGTCAGGATGCCGAGCGTCGCTGAAGCGAGCACCATCCATCCCTGTGTCAGCAACAGAAAACGCCGCCGGTCGACCATGTCCGCAAGCGCGCCTGCCGGCAGGATCACCAGGAACACCGGCACCGCTCCGGCCGCCTGCACCAGTCCAACCATCAAGGGATTCATGGTCAGCTGCGTCATCAACCAGCCGGCGCCGACATTCTGCATCCACGTGCCGGTATAAGAAATGACCGAAGCAATCCACAGCGATCGAAACAGGGGTTCCCCTAATGGCGCCCAAGGCGAGACCGAAAGCTTCGCCGCGATCGGCGTCGCTACCGGCATGTTGATAATTTCCCCCATATAACACTTTCTGGTGGAGTCCCGGGCGTCCCCGCCCGATCACCTCCAAGTGGACGGGCGAGGCGCCCGTCTCTCCCCTAGTGAGTTGCAGGTTCCCCAAACGGCCACTCCCGCCGTCGCCACGACCGCACACAATAAACAACAATGCCGACTATCAGTATCACCGCCGCATACCGAATCTCCCGCAAAAAGCCTCGGCGATAAATCAGAATGAAAACATAGCTCACCGATGCCACCAGCGCCGGCACCGGATAGAGCCACATCCGAAACGGACGCGGCATCTCGGGCCGGCGAATCCGCAGCACAATCACGCCAATGCTCTGTACCAGAAATTGCAGGATGATTCGAATCACCACCAGCGCGGCAATCAAATCCGCCAGCCGCAGAAAACAAAACAGCGCCGCCACGCCGGCCTGCGCCAACAACGAAACATAAGGAAACTGATACACCGGATGCACCCGGGCAAACGCGCGAAAATAATTCCCGTCAACCGCCGCCGCATACGGCACACGCGAATAGCCCAGCATCAGCGAGAACACCGACGCGAACGCTGTCCACATCACCAGAGCCGATACCACTGACGCCGCCCCATGCCCGTAGGCTCTCTGCATAAAAGTGGAAACCACGTACAGTTTGCTGTTCGAAGCCCCCGACTGCGCCAGTTCCCGCCACGGCACCACGCCGAGAATGCTGATGTTCATTACTACATATAGACACGCCACCGCCAGAATGGATAGCAACAACGCCCGCGGAATATTTTTCCCCGGATTCTTGACCTCATCCCCGAGGAAGCAGACGTTGTAATAGCCCCAATAGTCATAAGCGGCGATCAGCATTACCCCACCCAGCCCATAAAAAAAGTTTCGCGAAAGCGAAAACGAGCCTGGGGGGAAATCAAAGGCCTGGCGCGCGTTGAAGTGAGTCAGGCCGGCGAAGATAATCCACCCGATCGTTCCCATCACGCCAACCCAGAGTAGTGTTGATAATCTTGAAATCGCCGTGATCCGCCGGTAAAGCAGAAACGCCGTGAACAGGACGACTCCAATCGCCAGCAAAGTCGCGGGCATCGCGACCCAGGCAACTTGCAGTTGCCCCAGCAGCGGCAGATTCAGGCTCAACGTGCGGGCCGCCCAAACTCGCTCCAGTCCCGGCCAGAAGAAAGCCGCGTACTGCGAGAGCCCGACCGCTCCCGAGGCAATCGAAAGCGGAGCGCTGAATGAGAGTTGCCAGATAAATAGGAAGGAGACCGCGCGCCCCAAAGTCTGCGGCCCGTAGATCTCTCTCAAATACCGATAAGACCCGCCCGATCCCGGCATCGCGGCGCCCAGCTCGGCCCACACCAGCCCGTCGCAGACGGCCAATACTGCGCCCAGCACCCATCCCAGCATCGCCTGCGGACCGCCCATCACGGTCACGATCAGCGGGATCGTAATAAACGGTCCCACGCCGATCATGTCAATCATGTTCAGCGCAGTAGCGGAGCCGAGGCCGATGCCACGGACGAGTTGCGGCTTGGTGTCGGATTCGCCTTGAAGTGGAATTGTCATGAAATAGGTCGTTAGTCGATGGTCGCTTGTCTTTGGCGAACTGATCGTCGTAGTTCGTTCGCCATTCGCGGTTCGCAACCACTCCCCGAGCGACCATCGACCAGCGACTGACGACTAACGACCGCTAACCAAATTCACAAACAACCGCACCGCCCCCGGCACGCCCGCCGGTAACTGGCGAAAGAACGCGTATCCCGTGTAGATATACGTCCCCTTGCCATAGTGCGCCACCAGCAGCCCGCCCTTCTGCTCGCCTTCACCTGGATCATGCGATTCGAGCAGCGGAGTAAAGTTGCTATCCCACTGCGACATAAAGTACAGCCCGCGCTCCTGCACCCATCCCTCGAAGTCTTTCTGCGTAATTTCATTTGGAGAATGAAAGATCGGGTTCGCTGGATCGAGAATCGCAACCGGAGCCTCTTCCACCGAAACCCGCGCCCGGCTCAGGGTTGCTGGATAGGGCGTGTATTTGCCCGAATTAAAATCGATCGGCACCCCAAAAGATCCCAACGTGTTGTATTGCACGACCAAGCGCCCACCGTTTTCGACGAAATCGAGCAGCCGCTTGTTGTTATCAATCACGCCTTTCTGGGTATCATAAGCGCGGATGCCCAGCACGATCGTCTGGTACTTGCTCAGGTCCTCGCTGGCCAACTTGTCAGCCGGAATCATCTTGACATTCATCCCGATCTGCTCGAGCACCGTCGGAATGTCGTCGCCCGCGCCCATGATGTATCCAATTTTGAGGTCTCTGGGAACCTTCACATCCACGATCGACACGCGCTGCACGGCAGGCTGGTAGTAATAAAAGGCGCCGAGATCTTCGCGCGTGACCACCGTATATTCCTCGCCGTAGGCCTTTTTCCCGCTCGTGAGTTCCGCTCGAATATGAGTTTGGCCTTCCTCTAATTTGGAAGGGAAGACTTGGAATGAGGCATCCTTCGACTCATCTTTGGGAATCTCAACGGATTCATGCGCCGGCTCCGCGCGCCATCCGTTCGGCACATTCAAAGCAATCTGCGCCTCGGAGCCGCTGCTCTGATCGCGAGCCGTTGTCTTCACACGCGTGCTGCCGCGCTTGTCTGAGGGGATGACTGAGTTCGACGGTGACAACGCAATTGAAAATTTCGGGCCAATCGCCAGCGGATGCTCGCCCTCGGTTCCGTCAGACTGTTTGAACCGCACCATGACGGGAACCTCGATTGATCCAGCAAGCCCTTCATATTGATATTCCATGCGCACATGAAATGGCGGTGGCGGGAAGGGGAGCGTTTGATACGCTGGCTCATCAATCGTATTCAGCGCCTCGCGCTCTGGATCGTGTCGATGCCAATACGGCCGTGTGTAGCCGGCCGTCGCGCACGGTGTCATGCGGAAATCGAACCAAGCTGTCGAAAGTTTGTCGCGCGACATTCCTCCTTCTACGATTCGCTGACAACCCGGTGCGTCTATGATCAACTTTGCCGAGACTACGATCCCGCTCTTGGCAAAGCCCTCTGACTTCACGGCAATACTTTCTCCTGGAACGGCCATCGCTGCCGATTCGGGAGAAGACGCGGGTGGGGCATCGTAAGTTGCTGTCAACTTGACTCCCAGCGCGACGTTCGCTGCCTGCTGGAACTGATTGCGCTTCGTCTCAAGTTCACGTGTAAGCAACTTTTTCGCGTCATCCGACAGCGATGATTGTCGAACGCGTTGCAACAGCTCATCAGCTGCCTTTCGTCCACTCAGGAGAGCTATCGCGCTCTTTGCGGAGTCGCTATCAGGGTTGTGCTCAACTTCGGCAATCCGTTGGTGGATCCGAGATAGTTCACCACGCAGCCACGGCACCTTTTTCTCTTCGTTCCCCAGCCTCGACGCCAGCCCTGGCAGTGTGATATCGATTCCATCGAAGAAATCCTGCTCGTGACCCTCACTGTCCTTTGGAGATTCAACGACCGAATCGACCAGCTTGTAATGAGCAAATCGATCGCCCTTGGGAATCGAGACGCCACCCAGCGCTTGCGATCGCTGATGCCGCAATCCCTCGATTGCAAACTGCACGTACGACTCGCCAAGCAGCGGATCTTCTTTTCCAGTGTTCAGTTTTACCGTGTAGTTGGCAGCATCACAGGTCGAGGCTCCGAAGCCGCACACATTCCCGATGTACAACTTCTTTGGCTGCCACGGCTGGAGGCCCTCTGCGATTTGCTCCGGAAAACGCTTCGGATCGCCCGCCGCTCGGAACGCCTCTTTCGTCAAAATCGCGGATGCCTGGTGATGTCCGTGCCCGTCGCGTTCCGTGCCCGAAAATCGCGCGATCAGCACGTCGGGTCGAAACGTCCGGATCACTCGCACGATATCGCCCAGCGGAATGTCGTGTCCCTGCCACTTCTGAAAAGTCTCCTCGGGCGTCTTCGAATATCCGAAATCTGCTACCCGCGAGAATCGTTGCTCCACCCCGTAGTAGCGGTCCGCGGCCAGCACCTCCAGCGTCCGCACCACGCCTAGCACGTCGAACAGATTGCTGCCCAGTTCGTTCTGCCCACCTTCGCCTCGCGTCAGCGTCATCAGCAGCGTCGAAACGCCTTTCCCGCGCGCCTCCAGCGTCAGCATGCCGCCGTCTTCGTCATCGGGATGCGCATCCACCTGCATCAGCCGCCCCGTGGTTTGCAGGCGCCGCAATATCAGCTTCAGCCCGGCTGCGCCGGTTTCCTGCGGCAGGGGTTCGTAGTAATGATCGACGTGATTATCGACCGCGGCTTTTTCGGCCGTCTGCGCAGCGGCAGGCATTGCGGTTAAAGTTGCCGGCAGTACCAGCAGCATCGCAGTCGCGCGACGGTTGCGCAGAAATCCAGACAACTTCTTCAGCATTAATGCAGACATGACCATCTGATGGATTTTCCTCAAATAAAGGATCAAATATATTCCGCTCGTGTGGCAGCGGGCGTCCCGTCCGCGAACTGCCGCCCGCGAACAAACTATAGCCAGGCCACTATCCACTATCCACTTCACTAATTAGCGCCGCCGACGATCCGACCCATTTCATATTCTTGTTGTGATCCACACCCATCATCAGACCGCGGCCCATGCGGACGATCGTCAGCACCGGAAGTAATTCATCGAGCCACACATACATGATCCGCAGTTCGACCTTGGTCGCGCCGTGGGGCGTTTCCACCACCGGCGTGAAATTCAATCGCTCCTGCAGAATATATTCGCTGCGTTTCGTTGCAGGAATGGCGTCTATAGCGGCACGCGAAGGCGCAATCACGACGCCCAGTCCGGCAAACGAATACAGCGGCTTGAGCACAAAATTCTCGAGATCCGCTGGCACTTCTGGCAGTTGATCCAGAAACCACGTCCGCGGCACCGACAGATGCTTCAAGTAAGGAATCGAATACTTGCTGATCCGGAAATACCAGTTCGGATGTCCCGCCCACTCCACAGCCAGCTCATCCCGAAAATCAAACGGCAGAGCCACGCCCTTGCGCTCCAGTTCATCCACGATGGTGCGGTTATAAATCCGCTCGATCGGAACCCGCTTGCCGCCTTCTTCATAAAACAGCCGCCGCCCGTCTTTGCGAATCTTGGTGATGCACACGGTTCGAATTCCGAGCAGCTTCTCCGTCAGCAGAAAATCTGGACGCGTCTTCTGCTCCTCGGGATGGATCTCCATCAGCACCACATTCGCCGGATCGTGCCCCGCTACAATCGCGTCCTTCAAAAGCTGCTGGTAGGAAGCCGAGTCCAGCCCACTCAAAAAGTAGCGAAGCTTCGGATCGAGCGAGAACACATCGATGTAAGCCTGCGCTAAGACCGGCTGGTACGCATAAAGGGAAGGGAAGGCCTGTAACTCGACAAGTTTTGGCTGTAACTCGCCCGCTGCATTCCGCACCAGCCCGAAGTCCACCTGGATAAACATCGGATGCGGCGATTCATTCGGCACGCGAAACTTGGCGGGAATCGAAGCCTCCGAGCGTGCCCGATACTGGGGATTTTCCACCAACTGCCGGATCAGCGCTTTCCCATCCTCCCCCATGCGCTCGACCAGCGCATCCGGGAAAAAGCAGGGCGTCTCACAAAGCGCGAATGGGACTTCCATCCCGCACCGCGCTGTCATCTCGCGCCGCAACTGTTCGTATTTTTCAGGAGTGAAGTTCGAATTGAATGCGTGCCGATAAGAGGGGATCATCGAAGTTCGCGGAGCGACGGGCGCCCTCGCCCGTCCACGCTGACAGCCCCTAAAGGGGGCGTCACTACTGAGTCGCTACGGCATCGCTAAAGCGATGCCCTGATACGAAGCGCAGGTCTTTCCGCAATCGCCAGATGCCAAGAGCTAAGAGCTAAGAGCTAAGAGCCGATCTTACGCCTCAATCAAGAATTGCCCGCCCCGCATAATCTGTCGGCCGTCCACCCAGATATCAAAGTTCCGCCCCACCACATCAATGTGTGTCGACGAATACCACTCCGCTCCGGTGTGCGCCCCATATGGATTTCCAAACGCAATGTGGATGCCAGGATACTTCTCATCCTGCAATATCTCCCCGATCACATCTTTCAGCTCGATGTTCGTGCCAATGGCAAATTCGCCCACCCGGTTGCTGTTCTCATCCGTATGCGTATAGGCCCAGAAATCGTCCTTCAATTCCTTGTTCGCCGAATGCGCCGCGATCACGCGATTCCCCTTCACCTGGATGGTCAGCGGATTCGCCTTCAAATCGCCAAACTTCGCGCACAAATAATCGCCCACTACTCCATCAATTACAAATGTGCCATTCACCTCGCCCGGCGTCGTGAACACTTCGCCACCCGGCAGGTTTCCCCACTTTTCCGGACTGATAATCCCGCTCGTCTTCACCCATCGGTAATCGGGATTCAAATCCGCCACCAGGTCGGTCCCCGCCGGCGTCTTCGCCCGGATTTGTTTCGCCTTGCGCACCGTCTCCAGTACCTTCACACTCAGCCGGTCCACCTTCTGGAAATCCGCACGCATACCTTCAAGCATGATCCGCTTGTTGATGTTGACCATGTGTGCGTGCCGGATCTTTCGCCGATTCACCACATCCGTCAGCTGCATGCGCGACTTCAGTTCGTTGGTCTGCGCTTGCACCGCAAAAATGCTGACCTGGCTCGACTCCAGAGCTTCCGCGATCGCCAGTGGCAAATCCGTCAGAGGACGAGCCGCCACATCCTCCAGCACCCACGTCTGGTAGCGGCAACCCACATCTTCGAGTTCGCGCACCAGCGCCGCCGCTATCTCCAGGCTCACTTCATCCGTGATGACGGTGACTTTTTCCGAAGGCTGCACGCGCAGGCACACGCGCACCGCATTCCGCGCTCCCGGCGTCAGTTGCGGATCGAAAGCCATCTGATTCAGTTGTCGGTTGGATTGTTCCGCAGTATTTATCGAAGTCTTCATCAAGCTCATCAGCCGGTCCGGGCGGTGGGCAAACTTTCCACCTCGTCCACACCCACCTCAGTCTCCTCAATGATGTAGTCCATCACGGCTTTCATGTCGCCGGTCTTGCGGTACACCTGCAACTGCCGGTCCGCGCCCGTGCCCATCTTCATAATCTCGCGGATGTACCCCACTTCTTCCCGGCAATCCAGTTCGTCCAGCACGTCATCGACGAATTCCAGATACTCTTCGATCAACTCGCGCTCCGAAACTTCCGTCTGCTTGCCGAAGTCGATCAGTTTTCCGTTGATCCCATACCGCGCCGCTCGCCACTTGTTCTCCATCAGCAGCGACCTCCGGTACATCCGGAATCCCTGATTCTGCGAGTACAGTTTATACAACTTGGCAACCGTCGCCTGGATCAGCGCCGCCAAAGCAATCGTCTCGTCAACCCGCATCGGCAGATCGCACACCCGGAACTCCAGCGTGTCAAAGAATGGATGCGGCCGGATATCCCACCAGATTTTCTTGGCGTTATCGATCGAGTTCGTCTTCACCAGCAGCTTGACGTAATTCTCGTACTCGCCCCAGCTCGGAAAATAATCCGGCAGGTTGGTCCGCGGAAACTTGTCGAACACCTTGCAGCGGTACGATTTCAGACCCGTATCCATCCCTAGCCAGAAAGGCGAATTCGACGACAGCGCCAGCAGGTGTGGCACAAAATACCGCGCATGATTCATCATCTGGATCAGGGTCTCGCGATCCTCGATGCCGACGTGCACGTGCAGCCCGAAAATCAGGTTGGCCCGCGCCACCAGTTGCATATCTTCGACAATATTCTTGTAACGCTCGCCCGGAGTAAGTTCCTGCACGCGCCAATCCGCAAAAGGATGCGTTGCCGCCGCAGCCAGGCGCAGGCCATTCTCCCGCGACAGCCGGATCATGTGCCGGCGCAAACCCTTCAGTTCTTCCCGCGCTTCCTTAATATTGGCGCAAACCGATGTCCCAACTTCCACCACCGACTGGTGCATCTCCGTCTTGACCCGCTCCTGCAGGACCAATTTGCCCTTCTCGATGATCTCGGCATGAATATGCGACCGAAGATCCCGAGTCTCAGGATCGACTGTCTGATACTCCTCTTCGATTCCGAGCGTGAGTGTAGGCTTCATCGCCGCACCAAAGCTGCCAGACAAGAAGACCTGGTAGAGACGCGGCTTGCCGCGTCTGAGACGAGGCAAGCCTCGTCTCTACAATTAGCCAGTATACCAATGAGAAGGTCGCGTGGGGACGGCGCTATGACCCGCCGCCACGCCTACGCTTTCTTCCGCACCTTCGGCGCCCGGTTCTCCACCGGCTTCGGCCCATTCAAAAACGCGGCCCAGCGCAATTCCTCCACCGGATTCTGCCCGCTCAGCGCCTTATTCACTGCCATCTCCGCCACCGCGTCGACTATCCACTCAAAATTCTGCTGCCCCACCGACGTAACCTCTGCATCCGGCGCCGGATTCATGAAGTCAATCGCATAGGGGACGCCATCCTCCACCGCAAACTCCACTGTGTTCAGGTCGTAGCCCAGCGCGCGGCACAACGCGAGCGCATCTTTCTCGATCCGCTCCATTAACTTCGGTGCCGGCTGCGGATTCCCTTTCACATAGCGCTCGTGATGCGGAGCTCTCGGATCGTACTTCATGATGTGCACTTTCTCCTGCTCTACTACGTAACAGCGGTAATAATCCTCAAACTCCACACCATGCTGCAACGTCATGCACAGATCGCGCGTCCGGTTATAGTTATCGAAGAACTCCTCCGGAGAATGTACCTTGTACACGTGCTTCCAGCCACCGCCCGAATAAGGCTTCAAGAACGCGGGAAACCCGACATAGGCAAATACCTCTTCCCAATTCAATGGATACATCAAATTCCGCATCGATCTATCGGTAGTATCCGGGGGATGCTCGTGATGCGGCAAAATCACGGTAGGTGGAATCGCCACGCCCATCTTGTGCGCCAGCGCATAGTTAAAAAACTTGTCGTCCGCCGTCCACCAAAACGGATTGTTGATCACAATCGTCCCGTGCAGCATCGCGTTCTTCAAATATGCCCGGTAGAAAGGAATGTCCTGAGAAATCCGGTCAATGATGACGTCGTACTTCTTCGGCTCATCCATCCGGATGCCGCCAATCTTCACAAATTCGGCGGTAACGCCCTCGGCCTTGATGGAGTTGATTTTCTCGACCAATGCCGGCGGAAACGTATTCTCCATTCCGAAAAGAATTCCGATTTTCTTGTTTGCCATAAGTCAGATCCTCTTCCAAAATTTTGAGGGTGAGGCGCCTGGCGTCCCCGCCGTCCCCCATGGGCTTGACGGGCGAGATACCCGTCTCCACACTAAAAATGCTTTCCCGCCATCCGCTGCCACAATGGCCAATCATGCTTGCTGTTATCGCCGTAGATGTCCAACCAATGGGGAATCCTCTTGCCCTGCAGAACCTGAGCCATCTTTACATTCGCGTCGAGGCACATATCCCAATCGGCTGTTCCCAGCACAATCTTCACGTGCCGCAACCGGTTCAGCTGCCACTCATCGCTCAAGTTCGGCAAATAGTCGGGCGGATTGTTAAAGTAGCAATTGTCGTCGTAATAGCCGTCGAGGAAACTCTTGATGTCGAATGATCCGCTCATGGTCACGCAAGCAGTAACCAAATTCGGATGCTTCATCGAAAAATTCAACGCGTGATAGCCGCCAAAACTGCATCCTGTCACCGTGATCTGCGGAGCCCAGTTCTTCCACTTCAAATAAGGAAGAAACTCGTTGATCACGTAACGCTCGTACTGCACATGCCGCCAGATCCGCGCTCCCGGATGCACGGCCTTGTTGTACCAGCTTTCGCCGTCGACGCTGTCTATGCAGAACACCTGGATCGCGCCCCGCTCCAGCTTCTCACCCAGCGCGCGGATCATCCCTGCATCTTCATATTCAAAAAAACGTCCCCTGGATGTCGGAAAAACGAGGATCGGTTGCCCGGCGTGCCCGAACACCAGTGACTCCATGTCGCGCCCCAATTCCTGGCTATATTGTTTGTTATATTCGCGGTTCATGCGCGCGAGGATTGTAACCGAACCGCCCGACCTTCGGCATCTACCCGCTTATCAAGGTCCAGTATGAAAGTAATAAAATTCAGAGACGCATGGCAGCAGTCGATCTGGGGTGAACTAATTCCCCAGCGGTTTTTTCCGCGGATTGATTCCAAAATGCTTCATCTTCGATTGCAGCGTTGTCCGCTTCAACCCCAACCGCATCGCGGCCCCTTTCGGGCCGCCAATCTGTCCGTGGCTCTCCCGCAAAGCGCGCAGAATGTGCTCGCGTTCCTTGGCCTCCAGCGTTTCATCTACGCTTTTCTCCTCCCCGCCAATCGGGGCCAGTTCGCTTAACGGCGCCACTAGCACCGAACCTTGCGTCAGAATCACCGACCGCTCGATAAAATTCTCCAACTCGCGCACGTTCCCCGGCCACTCCCATTGAATCAGCGCATCCATGGTTTTCTTCGGGATGCTGGTGATTGACTTGTTCATCCGCCGGGCGCACTTCTGCACAAAATGCTCCACCAGCAACTGGATATCCTCCCTCCGTTCCCGTAACGGTGGCAGGCGGATCGGAAACACGTTCAACCGGTAATATAAGTCGCTCCGAAACTCGTTCTGGCGCACGACATCGGCCAAATCGCGGTTCGTCGCAGCAATCAAACGAAAGTCTACTTTCAGCGTCTGGGTTCCTCCCAGCCGTTCAAACTCCTGATCCTGCAAGACCCGGAGCAGCTTCGGCTGCAACGCCAGCGAAATCTCCCCGATCTCGTCGAGAAAGAGCGTACCCTTGTCGGCCAGTTCGAGTCGTCCTATTTTCCTGCTTACCGCTCCGGTGAATGCGCCCTTCTCATTACCGAATAACTCGCTCTCCAGCAACCCCGACGGAATCGCCGCGCAATTCAATTTGATGAAACTATTGTCGACGCGCTGGCTCAACCGGTGGATTGCCCGCGCCACCAGCTCCTTACCTGTTCCCGTTTCACCCAGCAGCAGCACGGTGGCATCGCTGGCCGCTACCTTCGCCACCTGCTTCATGACGGCTTGCAGGGCCTTGCTCTGTCCGATGATTTCCCCAAACCCCAGCTCTGTATCGATTTCCTGCTCCAGATAGAGCTTCTCTTCCGTAAGCTTTTTCTTGGCTTCGCGTAACGCTTCGCTTGCTTCGCGGAACTCAGTGACGTCCATGCTGGCGCCGGTCAGTCCAATCACCGCTCCCGAAGAGTCCAAAACCGGTTCGATGGTCGTATCGAAGTAGCGCTTCCTGCCACTGTAGGTGAGCTGCATTACATCACGTGTTCCCACCCCGGTTTCCAACACCCGCCGCCGAACTTTCGCGGTACGCGCAGCCTCCGCAGGGTCGAAGATCTCGCCCATGGTCTTTCCCAGCTTTTCGCTGTCCGACAACGGAAGCTGTGAATTGTACATCCAGGTGTAGCGCAAGTCCCGGTCCTGGTTGAACACTGCAATCGGAGAATGCTTCAGCGCCACCCGGAACCGCTCCTCGCTTTCCCGCAACGCTTTCTCCGCCTGCTTCAGTTCTGTCAGGTCGATCGATGCCCCCACCGCTCCCCGAGGCTCGCCGTTCTCATCCAGCAGCGGAACCGCATTCACCACGGTTTCCCGCTCCGTGCCATCCTCAAATACCATCGTCAATGCGCGTCCATACACCGGCTCCCCCGTAGCTGCCGCCTGCTGCATCGGCAACAAATCCGATGGAATCTCCACTCCATCTTGCATCACGCGGAACCCGGGCTGCTCCTCGGGCGGCGCGCTTTTCGAAAAGTTTTTGCCCCCCGCGATACGCAGCTGTTCATATGCCGACCGATTGCCTGTAATCCGTCTGCACTCGGCGTCATGCGAGATGTAAACCGGTACCGGCACCGCCTCCAGCACCGTCTCCAGTTCCTTCGCTCTTGCGCTCTCCCGAGCTTCGCTCTCCCGTAACGCCTGCTCCGCCCGCTTCCGCTCCGTGATGTCGCGCAGAATGCAAGCCACGCGATCGATCCCCGCCGAACCCTCTACCGGAAAATATGTTAGCGATAGGTCCCTTTCCCCCATCTCCGGATATTTATACTTGAGCTCGTAGCTGACGACCTTCCCCCGGAAACACTCATCCAGCTTTTCCTTGACCACTGTTTCAAACACCCCTGGGTTCAATACCTCCCCCAATAAACGCCCTACAACCTGTTCTTTCGTCAAGCCCCGATAACTCAGGAACGCCCGGTTCACGATCACGTACCGGTACCCCCGGTCCACCACAACGATCATCTCTTCCAGATTCTCCACTACTCTTTCGAACTCTCGCAGCCTTTCCTCCGCCCGCCTCCGCGCCGTGATGTCGCGCGACACGGCCACGACATACTCCCGGTCCAGTCGCACCTTTCGTAAATTCACTTCCACCGGAAACGTAGTTCCATCTTTCCGCCGGTGCACTCCTTCAATGATTGCGAATCCCCGCTCCCGCAACTGCTGCTCCACCTCCGCCCGCGAACTTTCGTCGTAGTCCGGGGCGATGTCAGAAACCGTCAGGGACAAAAGCCGTTCCCGGCTGTACCCCAGTTCCACGCACGCCTTCTCATTCACATCGAGAAAACGCAGGGTTTCCGGATCGATTACCTCAATGGCATCGTTCGATTGGTCGAGCAGCGTCCGGAACAGCGTCAGCTCGTGGAGCATCCGCTCCCGCTCCCGCGCCGCCTTCGCCAACTCTTCGTTGGTCGCGCGCTGCGCCTTCTCCGCTCGCACTCGTTCCGTGACGTCGTGCGCGATCCCTCGCACAATCGGCGTTGCTACTCCCTCGGTTCGCAGCGTGTTGTGATACTCCCAGATCCGCTGCTCTCCTGATCGCGTTACCATCGCCATCACGCCGCGAGACTCCCCGGTGCGCTCGATCTCGCGCAGGTAGACATCGAACTGATCCCGGAATTGTGGATCGATAAAATCCCGCATCGGCTTCTGGAGCATTTCTTCTATGGTGTAACCCAGTAGACGCGCTGAACCGGGATTGACCGACAGGAATCGGCCTTGAAGGTCGTGGACGCACAGTAGGTCTTGGCTGTGCTCAATTAGATCGCGATACCAGTCTTCGTTTTCTTCCAGGGCCCGCCGGATTGGGTCCCACTCGACTGGCGTTTCGTCCGGAAAGTGGCGCTTCCTCGCAGGGTGCAATGCCATGGCCCACCCATGGGCGAGCCGCTTGGATCGTATACCTATGATCGGCCAGATCGAATTCCAGCGACCGCCCCAATATTAATTCTCGGAGGTCTTTCGCACGGCTCCTCCCAAAATTGCCCAATAACTTGTCCGAGTCAACAGCCCGCACTCGGTGTTTGCGGAAAGTCTAGCAGAATATCGTTTCGTTACACTTAGTAAGTACTGATTTTTTCGCGGTGACAGCAAATTGCTCAGGAGCCGTTAGAATCTTGGCATACAACTCCTTGATTCGATCATCCGGGCGGCGGAAGGGCCATAGCTCAATAGTGCTACGGCCTTATGCAGTGCTTGCTGTATCACTTACAGCAGAACTCCGTGCCGCATTGCCGAGACTCGTCGGTACAACCCTAACCGCTTATCGGCGGTTTAAAGCCTGGTTGCACGAGACCGTAACGCCTTACGCGCCACATTGAGCCTTCCTCTCCTTCAATCACTGATGACGGAAATGCCACCTGACCCAAGTCCCGCGGTTTGACGTGGATTCGAGTCGCGCCGTAAGGTATGGTTTTGCGCGATCCAAAGCGGCGCGGCGGTCAGTCAACCGCAAGGGGGACGCACATGTTCGATGCGACGATTATCGTAGTCGGACGCGCGGTGTCATCTGTCATTCTCTGCTCTGCTGCATTGCTCTGTGGACAAACGCGCAGTCAGCAGACGCCCATCGCGCACAGTTCCGCGGGAGCGCGGGAGTTTCCTGTGATCATGCGGCAAAACGTAACTGCCGGCAGTACCCCCGTCGGCGCCAGGGTCCAGGCGAAACTTGCAGTCGCCACCCTCGTCGATGGCGTAGTAGTTCCGCGGGGCGCCATCTTGTCCGGAGAAGTTACCGAGTCTGTTGCTAAGTCGGCAACCGACCCGTCCCGCCTTGCCATTCGCATGGACTCCGCCCAGTGGAAAAAGGGATCAGCGCCCATTGTGCTTTCGCTCGCGTCGAAGGTTTACTTGACCGCATGGTATTACCCCGTGGTGGCGATGACGTCGCAGGATCTCTCGTATGAGCCCCCGGACGCCCCAAGCAGCAAGAAAAATAGGAATGGGATGGGCACACACCCCGACCCGAACAATCAGGCTTCACAGCAGCCGTTTCCAGGCCGTGACACGGGGACGGACACGGGTTCCTCGCCGTCCTCACCGGCGTCAATTATTTCGGAACACCGCGCTCTGATGAAAAATGTGCAGGCCTCGCGCAATAGTGACGGAGCCGTCAGCCTTACTTCGAAGAGTTTCAATATCAAGCTTGATAAGCTGACCACCTATGTGCTCGCGACGGGCGACATGCTACCGACAAATTAATCAGGTGGTCTGGTTGGCCGGACGTCCTCCGTCTCGTCGTTTGGGGCGTGGAATGCACCTGTGTCAATCCAGAAAGCCCAGGCCACCCGGCCGATCCTCAGAAGCGATCGTTCCACCGAAAGGACGTACTTGCATCAAGTCTTGCCGCCGAAGGCTCAACGAAACAAGAGGGTATCTTCGGTAATCTTTCTGACCCGCGACTCTGTGTGTACTCTCAACGTAAGCCTTAACGTGGCTGAATCTCTCAGACAGCCACCTTCTGAGTTTCTTATCCTGAGTTTCTTGTCTAAAGGACGCCACCGCCCCTATGTCTTCTCCTACGAATGGTGTACCGAATATAACTCCTTCCGCTCCGCCGACATCCGCAGTCGCCGCCGCTACGCCGATGTCGACTCCTGAGCTGCTGGCGGCGATGCTAAGAAGTTCGCCGAAAATCAGCGACCTCTTTTTTTCGCCCGGGAAGCCGCCGCTCGTGGAAATTAGCGGAAAACTCGCCTCGGCCGGAGCGACACGAGTTCTCACGAATGACGATACCCGGCGCATTGGGTCTGATCTCATTGGCAGCAACCAGGAGGCGATTGATAACTTGAAGGAACTCGGTTCCTGCGACGTGTCCTACAGCTTGCCGGGTGCACATCGGTTTCGGGTCAACGTATTTATGCAGCGCGGCTCCTGTGCTGTCGTGATGCGGGTAATTCCTAGTAAGATCCCAGACTTCGCAACGCTGAACTTGCCTTCCGAACTGGGGAAGATTGTGGAGCTGCGCAATGGAATCGTGCTGGTGACGGGCCCGACCGGCTCCGGCAAATCGTCTACGCTGGCGGCTATCATCGACAAAATTAATAAAGAGCAGTGCTATCACGTGCTCACGATCGAAGATCCCATAGAGTTTCTGCATCCCCACAAGAACTGCATTGTGAATCAACGGGAATTGCACAGCGATACGCCGAGCTTTGCCCTCGCCTTAAGGGCGGCGCTGCGCCAGGCTCCCAAAGTGATTCTTGTGGGAGAGATGCGAGACAAAGAGACCATCGAAATCGCGATGGAAGCAGCGGAAACGGGTCACCTGGTGCTCTCCACACTGCATACCATCGACGCGTCGAAGACGGTGGAGAGAATCGTGGGAGCCTTCCCGATGGCGGAGCAGCACACCCTTCGGAACCGCCTGGCGAAGAGCTTTCGCTACATCATTTCACAGAGACTTATTCCTCGTAAGGATGGGACTGGACGGATCGCTGTGATTGAAATATTGAAATCCACTCTGCGCACTCGCGAGTATGTCGAGAAAGGCGAATCCGACGGCAAGACCTTGCTCGATGCGATGCGCGTTGGCGAACAAGATGGCATGCA
>Ga0185299_10003253_pt1 | contig 22179 bp, 20 predicted proteins | sample PaiPotPPA55metaG_FD_128002 | JGI IMG/M metagenome (GOLD analysis project Ga0185299, IMG submission 128002) | Iron sulfur acid spring bacterial and archeal communities from Banff, Canada, to study Microbial Dark Matter (Phase II) - Paint Pots PPA... ... | reverse complement strand
AAGGTAGGAAGCAATTCTTAGATTAGTGGTGCCTCCATCAATCAGCACCACCTGACCGTCGCGGATCATGCCAGCCGCCGCTCGAGCAATTCCGATCTTGCTCTCCATGTCGATTTGTTGGCGAGACACGAAAGGAACGGCCTCGGCACGGCGAGGCAGGGCGCCGCCGTGTACCCGATGGATCTTTCCCGAACTTGCCAATTCTCGAAGATCTCGACGAATGGTGTCTTCGGAGACCCGGTATCGACTACTAAGGTCCCCGGCGATGACGCGGCCCTCACTGCCAAGCAGCTCCAGGATGTACTGGTGGCGTTCTTCTTTTAGGGCGATTTGGCCTGCTTCCGCTTCTGGTTTCATTGTGCTCATTGTGCACGAATATACTTGGTTATGCATGTATATACTTGTATCATCCGATTTATGCATGCTACTGCCAAACTTGGAGCCATACAAGGTCTTTCAAAAAAGCGTTCGGTTCGGGCAGTCGTCTTCGATTACGGGAACGTTCTTTGCCTCGAGCAAATGCCGGAGGATATGAAAGGTATGGCGCTCGTGTGCGGCATGACCCATGAGCGATTCTCCGAACTTTATTGGAAGCTACGGCCGCCCTACGACCGGGGTGCTATCGATGGACCTGCTTACTGGAAAGCGGTTGTTAACCAGCAAGAACTGGGTTTGAGCAGAGATCAGATAGCAACGCTAATCAAACTCGATTGCGAAAGTATCACCCGACCAAATCAAGGCGCTGTGCAATGGGCAAAGCTGTTGCACCATAAAGGCTTCCCCTTAGCCCTTCTCTCGAACATGCCGCTCGAACTCAGTCGTCATGTGACCAAGACCTTTCCGAGCCTCTCTACATTTGAATACCTGATTTATTCCTGCGACTACGGGTCCATAAAGCCGGAGCTGGCGATCTATCGAAATTGTCTCGAACTACTCAAAGCGGCCCCACCAGACATCTTGTATCTGGATGATCGCGCCGAAAACGTCGAGGCGGCAGCTCGCTTAGGAATTAACTCCGTACTGTTTGACACGGTCGAAAAGACTGCATCAAGAGTCGAAAGCCGATTCGACATCCCTGTCCCGGGCAGCCCGGCGGACTAGTGGCAGCGGGAGACGGGCAGTTCACCCCGCGATCTACAATCCCTTTGATGTGGGCAGGCAATTTTTCAATTCCAGGCCGATTAATACACTGGCGTAGCGGGAATTAACGACGTGTTTGCGGCGGGGGGTTGGCGTCCGGCGGGATTCCCTCGGTGACGGGAACATGCGGCACTTGCCATGATACACCGGACGTTGGTAATCACTCGTTTCCGACGCCGTTGGATATTGGAACCGGCGAACCGGATGTCGCAAACGCAGCTGTCAATCTAGGTGGATTGGACATCAGCTACCTACCATCGATTACGGTATGCAAATTGGATTCGACGGGAGGGCCCACAAATAATTGCAAAACCACAACCGATTTAGGCCAGGCGCTGCTCGACGGCAACTTCGACCACCTCGGCAAAATCAAGGGGCCAATACTGCGCGGGCTTTCCGCGCGTGCTCCGTATTTCCACAACGGGTCAGCCCGAACCCTGCTCGTCGCTGTCCGTTTCCACGAAACACGATTCGGACTATCCTTAAGCGCTCAATACGAATCGGACTTGGTAGCATTCTTAAGTTCTCTTTAGGACGGCAGCGCGTCCCGTCGCATGTTGTAAGTCGCTGACAACGCTTAGTCGGCTCATTCGCCACAAAGCAGGCTACAGTTATAACTCGATTCAAGATTGGAGAGTGCCAGAAATGGGAGGTTGTAGGCCGATGCCGGACAAGTAGCCCTGATAAAATTTGTCCAATTTCTGAGCCACACCTTCGAGCGGCGGCATCTGAGCATCTTCCAACTTTCCCTCAAACAACGGCGCGATTGCTTGCGCGGCTCGCGCCGCAACGGGATACCACTTGCCGATCCAGCCTTGAATGATGCCGATGTTATGCGAGTGGTCCGCAATGACCATCCGGGTCAGGGCTTGGCTCCATTCCCGATGCCACCGACAGTCTTCGTTGAGCGAATAAAGAAGTCGACCAAGCAGATAATCACCCTCACGTAGCGCGAGATCGCTAAGGTGGTTCATAAATAACTCGTCGATCAGGGGCTTGAGGACGAGATTCAGAGCAACGAAAGCTTCAGCCCAGTCGTAGCAAATGAGCAACTTCTCAATTGCGATGCGCAAAGGCTGCCAAAGCGGATCGGTCTGCCAGCGCTGCTTACTATCGCCAGCGAAACCAGGATAAATATGTTGAAGTTGCCGGACTCGGTAGGCGATTCGCTGCACGCGACGGATTTCGTCTCCGGCCTGCAGGGTCGCCGTAATTACAATGCGCCCACCGGGGGCCATCTGTCCGATATAAGACGCCAACATCTGGAGCCCGTGTCCTGGATATCGGAAAGGAGCAAACACCTGAGAAAGAACATGCGGCCATCGAGGCGAAAACTGGCCATCGTAACCGCTGGCTTCGATCTCTTCGAGAATGCCATCGACGAAGATTTCCTTATCTCTTTGAATCTCGGTGTATTTTGTGTAAGTAGTCTCGCGCGGATCCCGAAAGTTTTCCCACGAAGAACAGATCAGAGGTGAATCTTGCTGGAACCGTTTGTACCAGTCCAGTAGCGGGACGTCGACTTCGAACCTCTTCCCGGTGAAGCCCTCTCCCGTGTAGCACAGGAGTTTTGAAGTCACAACTTCATATTCAGTGGGCATCCGCTTTTGCGGCAGAAGGTGCCAATATGTTTTTTGCTGTGCCATGAAGCTCTCTGGAAAAAAGAAGCCCGGTTCAACGCACGGTCTGAGCGTGAGCTAACCGCCAAGCCGCTTCGTCCTGATTCAGCTGAAGCGAACCCTTGAAGGCCGACATCACTGTCTCCAACTCCCCTGGAAACCGAAATGAACGACCCAAGTGCGTTTCAATGGCGGAACGAGTGACGACGCAGTATTGCGGAACCAACACTCTTACATAGGCGCCCCGATCCACAACCATGACGTCCTGGTTGAGGTCCTTGATCGCGGCAATGATCGCGTTAGCGACAGGCCCGGACTGGAGAACGGGGCCGACGCGATCATAGATTTCTGGTACCTGGCCAGTCATTGTTCGTTCTCTCTGCCCGCGGCACATTCTGCGGACCTCTCATCATCGAGATCGAGAAGAATGTCGCCGCTCACCAGGATTACGGGCAATACCTTCAGGCAGGCATTTTGAGGATTTATGCCACGTCCGGTGCACACGTCGAACTCCCAATGATGCCTGGCACAACGAAGCGTTTTCCCCGTTAGGCTGCCTTCGCTCAAGCGGCTTTTCTGGTGAGGGCAAGCATCAGAATATGCATAAATCTGATCATCCACATTGACCAGCAGAATATTTTCTCCGGCGACTTCCAGACTCAGCATCTCGCCGCTCCAAAGATCGTCCAATGACGCGACTTTTTGAACGCTCATACCTTATGCCTCCAAATCACGTCAAAGCGATCCAAGGCCTGCAACCCCGCCTGTGAGACTGTAAGCGCGGGATCAACAGTCTTGCCGTTATAAAGTAATTCAACATCATCATTGCGCGCGACTCGGATGTTCGCCGCATCCTGAAGTTTTCGGGCTAGCTCCTGCACCGTTTCTACTTCCTCAGCGAACACTAGAAGCCCAAGCATGTCGCCTTCCAGGAAGCCATAGAGAGGGATGGGCATATATACATCTTCTCGATTGACGCTAGGCGACAGACGCTTTTTTGGCTCCGAGCCAATCATAGGCGCCATGATAGACGTCTTTGCCCCAGGTATCCGGAGTAAGCCGGAAATAGTCTGTCAGCAGATTAGTAAATTCGGCGGGAGCTTCGCCCGAGAGCACCCGCTTTACCAAGTCCTGATGGTTCGCATATCTTTCCGGCTCCCGCAAGAAGATCCACCGGCATGGCTCGGAGCAGAATATATACTTGCGGCCGTCTTGGGCGAGAACGTTCGCGGTATTCTTGCGCGGGCTACCGCCGCTCAGCGGAAGCTGACACAGATCGCAAAATGTCGGCATGGCAGTGCCATGCACGGCGAACTCATTTGCAGCGCCGGGACCAGTCGTTCTCCACCTTTCAATAACCCGCTCCCAAACGGCATCCATGTCGTCCCAATACTTAGGATATTTCTGGCGCAGCCATTTGCGCTCGGCGGGACTCGGAATCACAAAATCGAACCACAATGTAGCGCGATAGGTGTAAGCGCTGGCATAAATCATGTGATGATAGATATCGAGTTCATCCTCAAAAACGTCCCAATACCAAGGTTTCTTTAGGCCAAATTCGTCAAGCATGCGGAGGTACTGATCGATGATCCACTCTTCCATAAATTCCTTGAATGAGTAAGGGCGTTGTTCCAGCGCGGTCAGATAATCCGTGGAGACACCGGTTAAAATCGAGAACGTGCGCCAGCTTCGCCAGAACCACTTGTCGAGGAGGTATTGCACGTACTGGGGATCGTGTTTCATCAGGACCTCGAGAACGGGGTGTCCAATCTGTGCATGCCGAGCTTCATCGGTTTGAATGCTAGTGACCATTCTCTCGAACATGTGGTCGCTAGATTCACGAGCGAGCGACGCCAATCCCACGAATTGCAAATTGGTGAATCCGGTTTCCAAAACGAAATTCGTGCCGATCGCGAACTCAATTGCGTTTTGTCCCAGTGTCAATTCATCAAAGAAGTGGCGGGCAGCGATCGCGAACCAATTGTTGGTGTGGTAGAACTTGTGCGCCCAATCGAACTGGGAGTCCCAGCGCACCAGTTGGTGGAAAAGCAGCAGCGGAATCTGAGTATGGCGATATTCATCAAGGGCCCCGAAGGTCGACATGGTTCGCCACGCGCTGTCGCGGCCAAACCTCGCTCCTCGCAGGCTGCCTATAACGCCGGTAAACTCCGCTAGCGGCAACGCCGCTGCATGCACCTTTAAACTATTCAGCCATGGCGCAGCCAACTTCTGAATATTTTCCAGGCGGCCGACGGCGTCGCGGACGGCATAAACAGCCATGTCTTTTTCGTATTGGTTGTGGACGTATTCGCGATAGGAAGTCTTAAAAGATTCTTCCCAGTCTTTCCATTCTGAATGAGGAAGCCAGGGGTGGCCGCTGATCACCGGTGGGAAGACTTCGTCTTCTCGCACATAGGTGTAATCCCAATCCAGCTTACGGGCGAGAGGCAGCCATTCCTCTCTGCTAAGCATGTGCCCTCCTCGGGACTGCGAGGTCAGCTGCTGGTGGCCGGTATGTAGCTACCGGGTGGTCCTTGCATCTGCAAATTGGAAAGAAATCGCAGTATACTCAGCCGTTTGCAATTGCGTCAACAAGGGCACACCGATGACACAGCCAGCGTCCAACGAGTCCCTTGAGCAACGGTCAAAGCAAAGCGAGTTTCACATCGACAGAGTGATCGATGCGATTCCCGGATTGGTGTGGAGCGCTTTGCCAGACGGGGCCTTGGAATTCTGCAGCCAGGGATGGCTTGAGTACACCGGGTTGTCTTTAGAAGAAGTTTGCGGCAAAGAATTCGCCACCCTCGTACACCCCGAAGAAAAAGTCGATTTTGTGGAGAAATGGGGAACGGCCTTAGCACATGGTCACTCATTTCAGACTGAGGCGCGGATACGCCGGGCCGACGGATGCTATCGCTGGTTCTTGATTAGGGCGCTGCCGCTACGCCAAGCCAACGGTGAAATTCATCGCTGGTACGGTACCAACGTCGAGATCGAAGATCTGAAACGGGCCCAGGAAGAAATCATTGAGCGAAAGCACTCTCAGGAACAACTACTTGAGAGCGAAACCCGGTTCCAGGTCATGGCCGACACGGCGCCGGTTTTGATTTGGATGACCGGAACGGATGCCCTTTGCAATTATTTCAACAAACCGTGGCTTGAATTCACTGGCCGAACTATGGAGCAGGAAGTCGGCACAGGATGGACGGAAGGCGTATATCCGGACGATTTGCAAGGATGCTTCGATGTTTTCCTACCTGCATTCCATGCCCGAAAGCCTTTCAGGATGGAGTATCGTCTCAAACGAGCGGATGGAGAATATCGCTGGGTCATTGAGAGTGGAATTCCCAGATATGCGGGCGGAGAATTCGCCGGCTATATCGGCTCCAATATTGACATCACCGATCTCAAGAGGGCTGCGGAAGAGAGCGAGAGATTACGTCAGGTAAAATCGGAGCTTGCCCATTTAAACCGCGTGACAACCATGGGCGAGTTAGCTGCTTCCATAGCGCACGAGATTAAGCAGCCGATCTCAGCAGCGCACACCGACGCGAAGACTTGTTTGCGATGGCTAGGACGCGATGAGCCTGACATCGAAGAGGCCCGCGAAGCCTTATCCAGAATTGTTCAGGACGTAACCCGCGCTTCCGAAATCATCAGTCGAATTCGCGGCTTGTTCAAGAAGGGGGAACCAGAACGAGGGTCAGTCGACTTGAATGAAGTGATTGAGGAAATGATCAGCCTGCTACGCAGCGAGGCTGAAAGGCACGCGATTTCCATCCACACTGAGCTTGCGCATGGGTTGCCTAAGGTCAGCGCGGACCGGGTGCAACTCCAGCAGGTCCTTATGAACCTCATGCTTAATGGTATCGAAGCCATGAGTGAGGGGAAGATGGCAGGGGAGCTTACAATCAAATCGCAACAGAATCCCGAAGAGCAGGTGTTGGTCTCCGTCAGCGATAGCGGCATAGGATTGCCTCCCGAACGGGCGGACAAGGTTTTTGACCCGTTTTTCACGACGAAGCCTCAGGGTACGGGGATGGGCCTGTCGATTAGCCGGTCGATAATCGAGTCGCAGGGAGGCCGATTATGGGCCACCGGCAACCCTGATCGTGGCGCCACCTTTCAATTCACCTTGCCCTTCGAACAAGCCAAGACAGCGACGGCATAAACATAACCTCGGTGCTCCTCGTAGTAACGTGGACGAGTTCGCCGAGTTGAGCGTTTGCGCATAGAATGATTCTGCAGATTGGAGCTTGCTTGCGCCAAACGCCGTGCGTTCTCTATGTGGCTGTGGATGGGTTGATTCCGCCGTGGGGCCGGAGCGCGGCCGGCCTGGATGAATTTACGGCTACGCTGGACCACGCCGGGATTCCTGCGGTGTGGGTGACCAACCGCTCGCGACTGGAATTTGATGCGGCTCGGAGGAAGCATGCGCACACGCATCCGTTTATTGCTGAGGGCGGGAGCGGAGTGTTCCTGCCTGAGGGCTATTTCAATTTGCGGCCGGAGAAGACCATTCGGCTGGGAAGATTTACGTGCGTGCCGTTGGCAGAAAAGTTGCCGGCAGCGGCGAATGCTTTGGAAGAGCTGTCGGAGGAAACGAAAGTGCCGGTGGTTGCGTTGAGTTCCCTCTCGCCCCGGGAGCTGGCGCAGAATACGGGATTACCGCAACGCGAAGCGGAATTGGTGAGGCAACGGGATTTCGACGAGCTGTTCTTTTTTGCGGGAGCGTCCGAAAAAGATATTCAGCGCTTTGTTGAGGCTGGCCGGGAAAAGAAATATGAGTTACGACCCCACGGGGTGATGTGGTCGTTAGCGATTGGCGCTAGTCTCAAACGCTGCATCCAGAGCTTGAGCAAACTTTATGATAGGGCGCTGCGTTATCACCCGACGATTATGGGAATTGCCAAGCCAGAGGAAAGCGAAGAACTATTTGCCGCTTGCGATCGAAGCATCCTGTTAACCGATGGGAAGGACGAAAAAGCGTCCGGCGCTTTTCCCGACGCAGGTCACGGGGCGCGATCAAAACGCTACTCGCTACATGATCCGGAAGTCTGGCAACTAATACTGGAGCAAGTAGCTCCTGAAGTAAGTAGACCCTGGAAGTAAACTGTCGGTTTGTGGGCAGGGATTTGCACGCTTCCGTCCCAGCGGGACAATAAAAAACCGAACCCCAGGAAAACTAAGGTATTGCGTGAGGTATGTCACTTTTGCTGCGTTTTGTCGAATATTTGAAGACTTTCGGGTCGCGGTGTGATTGAATAGTGCTGCCCAGCATTTACTCCAGTGAGGATTTGATTATGAAACTTTTCTTAGCACTGCTTGTGTTGGCGATTACCCCTGTCCTGACGACAGCGCGACCTGCGGAGCCGCAAACGACAAATCGCGCTTCATCGCACGACCGGCATCATCACCGGCATTCAAGAGGCCGGCATCACCACCGGCAAGTTTCGCATCATCACAACAACCATCAAGCGCAATAATTCTATATCGTCACTACAATTTTAGAGCGACGCCGAAAATGCAAAAAGGGGAGCCAATGGCTCCCCTTTTTGTTTTGCTGTGTCGTCTCAAAAAGTTCGCCGTAAAGCGTAGCTGTTTCGGGCGACGCGCACCGCAAAAGCGGTGTGATCAGCTTTTGTTTCGCTCGAAGTCCGGTGGAGTCATGTTCCCCTCCGGAGCATTTGGAGCTCACGGTGAGTTTGTACTCCTGAAGAAAAAACAGTGCAAGCGAAGAGAGGGCAAAACTCACAGCTTTGTATCAGGATTTCATTGGTTTTGCGATTTTACTTAATAAATAAATTCTCGCGGAGCTGGTCACGGCCTACGAAGGATTTGGTGGTGCGGAATTGACTGAAGAGGTCTTGAATTTCGCGGTTTTGATACACCTTATAAAACGGCGTGAGGCTTCTGGCCGGAACGACCTGTAGAGTGTTTGAATCCGCCACGCGATAACGCTGAAATGCTTCCGCCTTCTTGCTGTGGAACATAGCTAGAACGATGCCGGCAGGCCGCAACAACTCCGTGATACAGGCGACGGTTTGCCTGGTCATGGCGGGGTCCAGGTAATCCAAGGCGTCCCAAAGCAGCACAGCATCGAAGGAAGTTGGCTTATATTGCAGATTGGACTTCAGGAAACGAGATGCGCGGCCTTCGGAAGTAGTGTCGAGCGCTTCACGCAGGGCCGCATTCTCGCGCAACGCGGCCTCGTCTTCATCGAGAAAATTTTTCCATCCGCGCAAAATGTCTTCGGTAGAGACGCGGAAGTTGCGCTCGATAAAGAAATTCAGGGTGGTCTGCCAGGCGGCTCCCAGATCGAGCAGCGTGCCGCGGCCGAGGCCATCGAGATTCCAGAGAAATTCCTTCAGGCCATTGGATACGCGGGTGGCAGCTTGTTCGGGGGTGCGGGAGGAGCCGGGAGACCCTGCGCTTGTACTCGGAGGAGCGGCAGAGAGCGGTTTTGAGCCGGCAGTCGAAGGCCCACTGGGTCGCGAGTTTCGAGACGCGATACTTTGTGGGCCGATGCCGAATTTATTCAGCAGGGTCATGAGTTAATCTGCGGATGAACTCGAAGTGGCCGGCAAAGCTTCCGCGGATTTGCTGTTGCCGGTGGAACCAGAGCTCTTTGTTTCCGTCTTGGGAGCCAGCCTGCCTGCTTCGACCTTGCCCCGGAGCAGCGCACCTTCTTCGATAGCCAGGCGCTCGGTCTGAACCTCGCCGGTTACATGGCAGGTACTCATGAGCTGAACCTTATCTCGGCCGGTGACTTTGCCATCGATGCGTCCATGCACGATGACCTCACGCGCGCTAACGTCCGCTTTGACCGTGCCGTTTGGCCCGATCGTCAAGCTGCCATTGGTAAGGTTGAGTTTGCCATCGACGACGCCATCCATGTAAAGGTCTTCGCTACCCGTAACTTCGCCTTTGATGCGAATGCCTTGGCCGATGCTGGCGTTTCCACGCGGAGTGGTCGACGTTGGGCGCGGAGGCAGCGGCGCAGTTTGAGACGCAGAAGCCGGGGTGGGAGGATTGCCAAATCCTGGCTGGTTTACGTGAGTGCCAGGAGTGCCGGGCCTCTCAGGAATTCCTTGAGGCTTGCGTTCTTCATTTTTCCACATGGGGACAATACCTCGCCGTCGAATTTGGGATTCAAAGCCGCTTAGCAGGGCCGGGCAGGTCCGCGACTGAGAAGAGTGTAGATAGTATACGACTGGGGTGGAGTAAACAACAATGACGGGAGAATTAGATTGTTGCTACTGCAGCACTAGGCGCGGACTGGTGCCGGCGACAAATAGCCCAACCGAGACTGCGTGGTATGGACGGAATCTTTGCGCAATTCCCAGGTCGCGACCACCATGGCGACCAGTTCCCCCATGAACAATTTCAACGACCTGCGGTTTTCCCACCACTGTTCGGGGTCAAATCCTCCATCGCGGGCGCTGGCCACGCGGACGGCGACAGAGTCCGGAAAGACGCGTTCAAAGATGTAACGGGCGCGCCGGGTATGGTAGTTAGAGGTCACCACAATTACGCTGTGCCAGTTCTTCTCGGCGACAAGGGCTCGCAGGGCTTGGGCCTCTTCTCGGGTATTGTCAGCATCCTGCGGAAATCGGAGGATGCGGTCTCTGGGGACACCGCGTTCGATGAGGTCGTGTTCCATCAATTCGGCGACACCGGCGGTGGGACGCAAACGGCGTCCGCTAGCCACCACGACAGGCGCCAATTTTTGCCGATACAGCTCTGAGGCGCGGGTGGCGCGATCAGCAAAGAAATTATCATCGCTGAGGAGCAGGAGCGCGTCCGACTGTTGGAGAGGATCTTCGACGACCCAGGATTCGCCCGCGAGGCGAAGCAGCGGACGCCGGGCCGCGTAAAGAACAAAACAAAAAACGAGCAGAAAAAGAAGACTGATCAGACTGCTCAGAATGCCGCCACGCTGCGAGTTGTGAGCGGGATGTCTGAAACGAACGATCATGAATTGGGATCCAGCAAACGCAAACGCTCGGCGGCTTGCTCCGGGAATACCCCGTTGAAATAGACTTCTTTGATGCTGTAAGACTTGCTTCGCTTTTCGACGATCGGCAGTATCTCGATGTGCCAGTGAAAATCTTCCGACAGCGTTTTCCAATAGCCGGCCAATTCGCCTTTTTTGCTTCGCGTGTTTGGCGCGGTGTGAACTACCAGGTGAAATGCCGGAGAGAGTTTTTCCAGGCGGCGCAGCACCCGGCCGAGAAGCGCGGCGAAATTTTTGCGATTCGATCCGGAGTGCGGCTGCTCGAACAGGTGATTATGTTTGCGGTGCAGCAGCCAAATCTCATACGGCACCCGCGATGCGTAAGGACAAAGCGCGTAATATTCGCCCTGCACATCGACGATGCGGGTGCCTTTCTTCTCTTCCTGGCGCACCATGTCGCAGAAAATGCAGCGTTCGCGTTCCTTGTACCACTCATGCGCAGCATTCAGCTCGTACTTGATGCGGCGTGGCACGAAAATCGTGGCGGTCACTTGCGAGTGCGCGTGGGACCATTCTTCGCCAGCTTCGAGACCCTGATTTTTGAAAACGCTAATATATTTGAAGCGCGTGTCTTTTTTTAGGTCGGCGATGCGCGAAGCCCAGACGGTCAGAACGCGATCAATCTCTTCATCGCTGAATTGCGAGAAGCGGCGGTCGTGCTGCGGGGTCTCGACGACAACTTCATGCGCGCCGGTAGGGCCCATTTTGTCGTAGATGCCGTCGGCAAGCCTGCCCGGCTGGCCTTCTATGCGGTACAACGGATCGGGATGAGGTAGCACCCGCACTTGCGCGACACCTTCAGCGGGCGAAAGCAAAATGGCTTTGCCTTCGGATTCGGGCCGATCGAACGGACATTTTTGCGGCAAGTCCTCGAGCGATTCTTTCTGGCCCTGGACTACCCAGCTTTGGGTTATGGGATCTCGTCGAATTTCCATTTTTTAGGGTTGGTCTGCTACGCGTTTCTGCGCTTTCGCAAGAAATTTTTAAAGGCAGGCAAAAGTATATCGTTCTTTGAAGCGCTGCCGAACGAACGATTTCCGATTATTCCTTGGGATCAATATCGTGAGCGTGACGCGAGCGGTAGTGTCTTTCGCCGGGTCGCAATTGTCAAGGCGACGCAGGCGTCCATGTTATTCTCGACAAACGTGAACGCTGATATTGAATTTATGCGGCAGGCACTGGCGGAGGCGCGCGAATCGGGCGCTAGCGGTGAAGTGCCTGTCGGCGCGGTGCTGGTGCACGAAGGAAGAATATTGGCGCGCGCTGGGAATCGCACCATTCGCGATTGTGATCCCACGGCGCATGCGGAAATTGTTGCGTTACGAGAGGCGGCAAGAATCGTCGGCAATTACCGCCTCACGGATACCACGCTGTACGTAACGATTGAGCCATGCAGCATGTGCGCGGGAGCGATGATTCAAGCGCGTGTGCCTCGCTTGGTATATGGAGCCGCGGAGCCGCGTGGCGGGGCGGTGCAATCCTGTTTTGAAGTTCTTTCACATCCAGAGTTGAATCATCGGGTGCAGGTTACCTCTGGCGTTCTGGGTTCAGAATGCAGTGAGGCGCTGCAATCTTTTTTCGCGGTACGGCGCCAGCAAGCACGCCAATAATCGTCGTGACGCCAGGTAAGCCTTCATAACGCCACCAGTAATTCTTCGTGGGTTGTAGAACGAATTGCTGTGAATGGAAGGGCTCTGCTACGATGAATCGTCATCGCCACGGAGAGGTGTCTGAGCGGTTGAAAGAGCTCGCCTCGAAAGCGAGTGTAGGAGAAATCCTACCGTGGGTTCGAATCCCACCCTCTCCGCCATATCTTTCGTAACTGCCAAACAACAGTACTATCGACAGCTTGCTACCGCCTTGCTACCTTTTTTGAGCATTTAAAGGGGCTGGCATGGCTAGCGTTTACGCTCGATTCCGCGGAAGTGACGGTTGGGGGTATCAAAAGGTGGGCCGCGGTAGGCCGCCGAAAGATGCGAAATTCCACGTGCGCTTCACGGACGCACAAGGAAAACGCCGCTGGAGCAAACCGTTCAATACGCCCCAAGAGGCTGAGAAAAACGCCTCGGGCGTGACTGTCGCTGCGCAAGCTGCTTCACAGGGTTTGACAGTGGCTGAATTCCAGGACCTTACCAACGCCGGTCGCACGTCCGTGAAGGTCGCCACTGAAAGGTTCATCAAGCTCCACAGGAACGACCGCCCGAAGACCATCCAACAATACGAGAATGCTTTGAATCATTTGCTGATCAATCTTCCGAGTGGCGTCCGGTTTGTGAAGGACCTTGCCACGGCTGATGCACTCGACGCTTATCTGCAAACGCTTGAACAGGACAACTACGCGAAGAAAACTATCGAAACCCGCATGGGCGTCATCTTTTCCATGCTGAAGCACTACGTACGAGAAACTGGAGTTGAGCATCCTTCGAAACTCGTAAGCTTGCCCGAGGTTGTGCGCAAGCGCGCGAAGACCTATTCGAATGACGAGATTACGCAGCTCTTCGGGGCTATGAATGCGGACGAGAAGTTCCGATACCTCTTTTTCCTACATACGGGTTGCCGCGAACAAGAGGTGACGTACGCGACATGGAATGACGTTGATTTCCGCCACAGGAAATTTCACGTCACCGGAGACGGCAAACAAGATGTCAATTTTGTTCCGAAAAATCACGAGGAGCGTTGGATCCCGCTAACCACCGAGCTTTATGACCTCTTGAAGGAGCACAAATCAAAATCGAAGACCCGTTGGATATTTACAAATGAAGACGGCAAGCCCGAGGGGCACTTTCTACGGAAGTTTAAGGCAATGGCTAAGAAAGCCGGCCTAAATTGCGGGCACTGCAAGACAACGATGTTGGATGGAAAATATCACCTTCGAAAGCGCACAGAGGTTACGTGCGCGGCGCGCCCGGTCTGTGAGAGGCATTATCTGCACCGACTGCGGAAGACGTGCGCAACACGTTGGCTGCGCAATGGCATCAACTTGATGGATATACGGACCTGGTTGGGGCACGCCTCTCTTGCGGTGACCCAGATTTACCTCGCTGACTCTGAGCACATCGATACAAATATGCAAGCGAGACTAGATAGGGCTGGGAACTGCTAGTTCACTTCGTTCTGATATGCGGGTCGCGATCATTTTGTCGAGAGCCCTTCAATTATTGGCCACACTATTTTGAGGAGTGTCGAGTTGCCAAAAGAGGAAGCTCAGGATGTCCGTATACTCCTCGATGATTTTGTTGAGAGGGCGGCCGCCGGAGTGTCCGGATTTGGTGTCGTAAAGGAGAAGAATCGGACGATTCGCATCCCCGCGATTGGCAGCTTGAAGACGCGCGGCCATTTTGCGGGCGTGGAGTGGGGCGACGCGGGTATCACCATCTCCGGTAAACAGTAACGTCGACGGATATTTCATGTTATCGGAGATCCGATGATAGGGAGAATACGCGTAAAGGTAGTTGAACTGATCGGAATTATCTGAGCTGCCGTATTCGGAAACCCAGTATGGAGCATCAAGGAATTTTTGGAAACGAAGCATGTCCAAGAGGGGATAGCCGCAAACTACAGCCTGAAAGAGATCGGGCCGTTGAGTCATTACAGCGCCTACCAGCAACCCCCCATTGCTGACGCCATATATCCCCAGTCGAGAACTGTTCGTATATTTGTTAGCAATCAAGAACTCCGCGGCAGCAATAAAATCATCAAATACAGTCTGTTTTTTGCCGAACATACCGGCACGGTGCCATGCTTCGCCGAATTCGCCGCCTCCGCGAAGAGCGGCGTCTGCGAGAATTCCGCCATGTTCAACCCAAATGATATACCGCGCATAGTAATTTGGTGTTTCGCTAAGGTCGAAGCCACCGTATCCAGTCAGCAGAACGGGATTCGAACCGTTTAGCTTTATTCCCTTTTTGTGAAACAGAAACATCGGTATTCGGGTCTTATCCTTGGACGGAAACCAGACCTGTTCAATCTCAAATCGTGACGAATCGAATTTCGGCTTGCCGCTAGCCCAGACTTCAGACTTCGCCTGCATGACGTCGTAGCGATATATCGCCGGAGGTGCATTGTAGGATTCGAACGAGTAGAACAGTTCAGGGCTTTCCCAACGTCCGGTAGGAGTGTTCACTGAACCTAAGAACGGAAGTGCGATAGATCGTTCGAGCTTTCCATCTGGAGCAAAAACCTGCAGTTCGGAAGATGCACTGGCGGTGTACTGGGCAATCAGTTTGCCACCGGAAGCAGCGATATTTTCAAGATGCGTGCTGTGCTCTGGCACGACTTCGCGCCATTTTTCGTGCTGAGGCGCGGCTAGATTCGCGGATAGGATGCGCCACTGAGGAGCCTTCCAGTTCGTGTAGATAAAAAGACGATCTCCCGCGAAATTGAAAAAGAACGCCGCCTTTTCGTCGTTGACGGCAGTCACCACTGGTCCGTCGTCTTTCACGTTCTGAACGTAAATTTCGGTTCGTTCCGTACCGACGCCATACAGTACGTCGTACACTAGAAAAGTCCCGTCTTCTGATAAGCCAAGTAGAAGAATTTTGTCCTTGTCGAGATTGAGGCCGAAAATGATTGGATCTTTAGATGGATCATCGCCCATGCGGTGATAGAAAGCACGCGGGCCGTCAGGGGTCGCGATTGAATAGTAGATGGCTTTGTTGTCTGGAGTCGGCTCGACACTGATATATCGAGCCTTGCGGAAAGCATCGGGTAGAGTCTCCTTAGAATCGACGTTCAATACATGTAAGGTGATCTCGTCTTGGCCACCTTCGCGGCGACCGTAAAAGATTAGTTTGCCGTCGCGACTGATGTTTTCAAGAGTGACGCTGGACGAATGGTCGTTGCTCCACGGAAGGGGGTCGATGAGAACTTCCTCGGGCGCATTTTTTCCCCTTCGTACGTATAACAAGGAAAGATCCTTTCCCTCCGGGCGCTTGAGGAAAAAATAGCGGCCGCCGCGCTCGGAAGGAACCTCATACGAGTCTGTTTGGTAAATTTCGGCCAGCCGCTTACTGATCTGGGAGCGGCTAGGTACATTTGCTAGTGCGGCCTCGGTGCATTTCTGCTGTGCCTCGATCCAAGCTCGCGTTTCGGCGCTTTCCTGATCTTCCAGCCAGCGATAAGGATCAGGCACAACGGTTGTGCCGTAAGTATCTCTTGTGGAATCGAGCCTCGTAGCTGGCGGACACTTTAGAGTAGTTTCGGAGTTTTGGGCCCAAACCAGGCCAGTGGCGAGGATGAAAAACCATATACCGGAACTTGCGCGGGCAAAAGCTTTCAAATAATGGCTTAATGCGGTTGAAGGCCGCAAAACGCCCCGGCAGCTTAAAGGCATAGATCCTCCAGTTTGTAGTAAAGGAGATAACGGCAAGTACAAAAGGAGGTGACAATGTACCCGAATCGGCGGAATTCGGCCAGATTTAACCCTTTCGGGCGCCCCACTCCGAACTAGGCTACTTCAACTCCTCCTACATGACGAACCGGCTCATGTAGATTTGTGGTCAAGAAGATGATCTACAGCAGTCTGCATTGACTTGCCTTGAGTAGATCTCTAATATCCAGCTAGAAAAGTTTACTACATGCTTGGAGACCTACTCAGTCATTACCGAATTCTCGAACAAATTGGTGAGGGCGGAATGGGTATTGTCTACCGTGCCCTCGATGAGCAATTGGAACGCGAAGTTGCCCTAAAAGTTCTGCCCGGAGGGGGAATTTCTCAGGAAGTTGGACGTAAGAAATTTCGGCGCGAAGCGCTGAACCTCGCAAAATTGAACCACCCTAACATAGCAACAGTCTTCGAATTTGGCACCCACCGCGACGTAAATTTTCTCGTCATGGAACTGATCCCCGGAATTTCTCTCCACGAGTCATTGAAAAGTGGACCGTTATCAGAACAAGAAATCTTGCGGTTGGGCTTATCATCGCGGCGTCTCGGGCGCGTCCCCATACTGCGCGCTGGCCAGGCTGGGACTGGCGCGAAGTTACGCGCTAACAGCAGATGCCGCAAAGGCCCGCACAACATTCCAAGATTTCTTCACCATCTGGAAAGGCGCCGACCCCGACATCCCCATCTTGAAAGAGGCCAAGGCCGAGTACGCGAAGCTGCAATAAGTCCTGCTCGTCGCTGCTGCCCAGCCGTAAATGTCGAAACCACGATTGCGCTCACAGCCTCTGCAACCGGTCTGGGCCGGATTCTGGTCGTATGACGAGCAAACCTTACCTTACCGATTAGGGAAGGCTTGCCGACAAACCGTCCAGTGGGACGGTGACTGTGCGTTTAGCCTGGCGAATAAGGGATTTACGGACTCTTTGAAGCGTTGGAAACGAAGCGGTATGCTTTGATCGCGAGAAAGCTGATTCCAAAATACCAAAGGAAGTTTAAGCCGTTAAGTAAACCCCAGAACGCGACCCTTCCCGCACCTGGGATTGTCTTTCTGATGATTTCAGAAATCGCTGCAGCAACAAAGGCTCCAGGCAACAAGGTCACGTACCACCCAACCTGTTCTTCAAATCCATGCTGAAAATCCAAAAACAGCATAAGAGGCTATGCCTAACAAAGCGGCGCCGACAAAACTGGCGCGGCTACTGTCCGACAAGTGCAGCTTCATCTAGGGAATTGTGCCACATTTGAAGAGCGTCCCGATTCCTGGTGTACGAGGGGCAACGCTGAGATGACCCGATACGATGCTCAAATTAATTGCTTCTTCCAGTCTCGAATACAAGAACCTCACAGCCGATGGTGAAGAATGCAGCCTAAATTTTGATGCACAATATTTCCCCGAATTTGTCGGTGCGCAATTCAAAAGTAAGAACTTTGTCTGTGTTGACGGGTTTACTGATCCCTCGTTACAAATGACACGCCTATTTCGTCCAAAAGGAACGCATAGATATCTGCGGTGCGCTCGATGCGTTCGTTGAGCGAGGCGTTGATGTGGCCGGAGTTGGAGTTGGTGCGCAATAAGACGGGCAGACCGGAGCTTGTAGCCGCCTGAAGGCGCGCGGTCATTTTTCGTGAATGCATGGGGTTCACGCGCGGATCGTTGGCGCCGGTCAAGAAAAGCACGGCGGGATAAGCAGTCCTGTCCACGACGTGGTGATAGGGAGAATAGGCGTAAAGCGCCTGGAACTGAACTGAGTCTTTGACGGAGCCGAATTCGGTAACGTTGAAGACAGCGTTAGGGCTTAGCTCGTCGCGCAGCATGTCGTAGATGCCAACGCTGGAAGCGACGGCGCGAAAGAGTTTGGGATGCTGGGTGAGTTCGGCGCCCATGAGCAGGCCGCCGTTGCTGCCGCCCTGGATAGCAAGCCGGGAAGAATTCGTGTAGCCAGCCATAATGAGGTGCTCGGCGCAAGCGGCGAAATCGTCGAAGACGTTTTGCTTCTTGGTGAGCATGCCGGCGCGGTGCCAATCATCGCCGTATTCCGCTCCACCGCGCAGGTTGGCTTCTGCGAAAACGCCGCCCTGATCAAGCCAAACGCGGACATTTACGTTGTAAGCCGGACTGATGCTGATCCCGTAACCACCGTAGCCGGTGAGGAGAGTGGGATTCTTGCCATCGAGCTTGGTGCCTTTCCGGCGGATTATGTTTACCGGGATCTTAGTGCCGTCCTTCGAGGTTGCAAATTCTCGCACGACTTCAGCGTCGCTGAAGTCGGCTGCTGGCCTCATGAAAAGATTGGTGCGCTCGGTTGTGCCGGATGCCGAATCGAAGCGAAACCATGCGGCGGGAGTGAGATAAGACTCGCTCCGATAGATGACATCGTCGCCGTCCAGCGAGACGAGGGATTTGACAGCGGAAACCGGAGGAACCGGAATTCTGGATTGCTCATGACCTTGCAAGTCGAAGACCCGGACATCGGAAGGGCCGCCCCAAAGACCTAAAACGTAAAGGCGGTGTGCCGTGGGCACGATGCTTTCCACGAAGTCCTCGGCTGCAGGGACTATGGTCCGAGCATTTGTGAGCGAGGGATGATCCAGAGGCAAGCGGAGAACGGTGCCGCTAGGCGAACTGTTTTCGGAGACGAGGTAGATGGCTTGGTCCTGACCGAAGACAGCCTGCGTGATGCGGTCGGAAAACTGGGTGAAGTGCGTCCATTGGCCGTCGGGGGACAGAAGGAAATGTTCGAACTCGCCGCCATCCCCATTGGCAACGGCGGCGAGAATGAAGCGTCCGTCGGCGGAGGTGTGAAGTTGTATTTCCGCGATGCGTGGGAAATCCTTCCCGAGGATGTAGGCGTCTTGTGTGACGGGAGTTCCGAGTTTGTGAAAGTAGATTTGCTGGAAAAAATCTAGATCGGCGGCGGGACGTTCGCCGGGACTGGGATAGCGCGTGTAATAGAAGCCGGAAGTGTCAGCGTTCCAAGTAAGACTGCCGCCGGCAGTGCCTTTATTGACTCGTGGAACCACATCCGGGAGAGGCTTCCCAGACTGGACTTCATAAAGATGAACCGTGCCGTCCTCGGTGCCGCCTTCGGACATGGAGACAGCAACATAGCGCGAGTCCAGAGAGGGAACAAAGAAATCAATGGCGGTGAGGCCTTTAGGGTCGATGGCAGTCGGATCCGCGATGACGCGCTCGGAATTAGGAGAGAGATTCGAATCGAGAGTGACTAGAAATGGCTGTTGTTTCGGAGGCTGAGACTTCAAGAAAAACAACAGTCCTGGACGATGCTCCGGAGCCGTGTAATCGACATCATTATCGGAGCGCAAGGCCGCCAGGCGATTGCGAATCTGGGGACGGCCGGGAAGCGCGTCGAGAACGGCACGTGCGTGGGCGTTCTGTGCATCGCTCCAAGCCCGTACCGCCGGGTTATTCCAATCCTCCAGCCATTGGTAATCGTCTTGGACCTTTTCGCCGTGATAGATTTCCACAACTGGTTTCTTCGGAGTCTCCGGGATGGCAGGAGGATTGAGCGAGATGGCAAAAAAAGAGTAACTGGCGGTCAAAAGAACGGGAATCCAGAGGATGGAAGAAAGTTGAGGTCTCGAATCGGCATTCGAATGTCGGTGGAATGGTCTATTCAAGGGCTGGCCTCCGTATTTGTAGCTGCCCCGAGAAGATTGGTCGAACACTATACATCAAGGTAATGGGACATAACAATTCTGATGAGCGCGAGGGGACGGGAGATGATTCGTTCGCGAGACAGAACGATTAGAAGTCGCGATGGGCCGAAGCGAGCAGAGAACACCTGACAAGTGCAATCTCTCTTCGCTGTCCACTTACGGGAAGTTGGAAGCTACATTCTGCGCTTGCGGTGGCTGCGAGCGGATGACGGGCAACCTTGAAGTAATCCCAAGGTAAGGGTTGCCGACGATCCTTCTGAAAGCGGCAGAATCAATTCGAGGGATAACGTCCTAGCAAGTACGGCAACCGTGTTATTGCTGAGGGGCCAGCTGCCGCACGCCCATACGTTGCCAGGCGGGAGTCCCGTCTTCCCATTGATTGTCCGTGATTTGCTCGACATGAGTTCCGTCGTACCGCATCACGAACAGTTCACCGTAGGGCTGCGGCGCATCCGTGTAAACCCCTTCATCCTTGAAACCCATTCTGGAACTGGCGAATGCGATCGACTCTCCATCCGGTGACCAAGCCATATGAGCTTCGTTACCGTGCGTGAACGTAAGGCGCTTCAGGCCTGTCCCGTCGGGCTTGATGGTGTGAATCTCGTATGCGTCATCGACTAACCGCGCGAACATGATCAGGTCGCCCCGTGGCGACCACAGCGGGAAGTTGTCATATGCGTCAGTCAAGGCGGCGACTGCTTTCGTTTCGAGGTCCATGATGCGCAGACCATACCCATCCTTTTCGAATGCGCGATAAACGAAGCGATGGCCATCCGGAGAGAACGACGGAAACGCACTGTTACCCGAGCCTGAGGTCAGTTCCCGAAAGCCTGTCCCATCAGGGTTGATTATCGCGATTTGCGCGCCGCCCTCTACGCGATCGCCGAGCTTGAGAAACAATTCATGGAAGCCTTGGAAGAACGCTCCGAACGCCCCGATGGCAAAGATGATCTTGTCGCCTTGTGGTGACCACTGCCCCGCGAGCACATTTCTGTTCTTGTCCTGATAGATAGCTGCGGACTGTCCCGTTGCAACCGTTGTGACCAGGAGACTCGCACCAAACGGATTGCCCGAGGGGCGGCTGTTTGTGACGAAGCGGTCGGCGGAAGGACTAAACGAGGGTATAAATGTCCCCGTCAGGCTCAATTGGTAATTCGGATTGGGCGTGAAGGTTTTCGTGAGTGCGGGCAGCGCAATCGTGAGGCGCTTATGAAAGACGACGAGCTTGCCATCAGGCGACCATGACGCCGTTCGGATGTCGCCGCGAGGCCCGCGCTTGCCACTCATGTAGTAGATGCCCCCGCCCGGATCCGCCTTGTCCTTTCTCACATAGCCGATCTCATTTCCGGAAAGCGAAGAGGGATTGATTTTCACTCCTGGGCCGGCGGGTAGATCGGTGGACACTCCGGTGTCGATGTCGATCGAAACCAATCTCGTGTCGTTGCCGGGCGCGATTTTTGACAGACGAGTCCCGAGCGTCTGCTCCGCCGTCATGCAGGAAGCTACGACGTGCCGGCTATCCGGCATCCATTTAGGGCTCCCGCAGAAGCCGCCGCTTTCGGCAACTTTCTTGAGCCCTGAGCGGTCGGGATGAATGATGTAGATATCTGCCAACTGAAGGCGCTCCCAGCGCCCGTGAGCAAACGGCGCATTGTGATCGCGGCTGGAAGAGAACGCGATCCACTTGCCATCCTGAGACCACGAAGGCCGGAAGTCGCTGCCCTTTTCTGAAGTCAGAGCCTCCACGCGTCGCGTCGCGAGATCCATCGTCCAAAGCCTCGCCGTTCCGCCGTCGCGCGTACTAACGAAAACCAATTGTTTGCCATCGGGAGAGAACGCCGCCTGGTCATCGTAGGCCGGATCAGTGGTCAGTCGTTCGAGGCCAGTGCCATCCGGTCTAACGCGAAAAAGATCCGCCGATCCATCGCGATCTGAAGTAAAAACGATGGATGATCCATCCGGAGCCCACACCGGATCGTAATCGGAATCCTTCGAATCGAGCAGCGGACGTTCGTCGCTGCCGTCGGATGCAGCGATAAAGAGTCCAACCTGGCCGGGGTTCCCAAACGAGCGGGACACGGCAATGTTCCGTGGCATGGGTGTTTGGGCAGCGAGAGCTGCAAACAGGGCACCTGTGATCAGAAGGGAGCGCATTGTGGAGGATTCTAACTCAATCCTGGGAAATTCGGCCGGTTCGTTTCGGTGTCCTGGTCGGATCCACCGATAACCAAATTCGATTTGGGGGTTGGATTCAGAGAATGCTAGGCTCCTGAGTATGCTGCGTCCATTCTGTCGCACCGCCGCCCTTGTGGTTGTTTGTCTCCCTTTTGTCGCCTCCGCGC
>Ga0185299_10003252_pt1 | contig 22181 bp, 16 predicted proteins | sample PaiPotPPA55metaG_FD_128002 | JGI IMG/M metagenome (GOLD analysis project Ga0185299, IMG submission 128002) | Iron sulfur acid spring bacterial and archeal communities from Banff, Canada, to study Microbial Dark Matter (Phase II) - Paint Pots PPA... ... | reverse complement strand
TTTGAGCAGTACTGTCAATCTCTGCGCGCAGAATGCCGTGAGTGAAGTGATATAGTACCTGCAATCACTACTGCCCGTGAACTGCTCGTCCTCGTTTGTACCAAAGTAGCCCATCGTTCTTCGGACCGAGGTGGTCGAGACTGTTCCAGGGAAGTGATGCCCGTGGAACTGTTCAGCAGCGGGGACATCCGGACCGCTGGCCCTCACCAGACTGCGGTGACGCTCCCTCGAGTGATTTATCGCTGTTGGATTTCCCGCACGAAAGAAGTGCCATGCGAATCTGTATTCTTCAGTTGAGTCCGGGCCAAGACAAAAGCGCGAACATCGCGCAGGCTCAGACCTTGGTGGACCGCGCCATCACGGAACACAGGCCGCGCCTCATCAGTTTTCCCGAGGTTTGGACGTCTCTCGGCGGCAGCGTGAAGACCCGGCTGGATAACGGTGAAACTTTGCCCGACCCGGGCTCTCGAGATGAGGGCGGTCCGGCCTACACCTTGCTTCGCGATATCGCTCGCAGGAATGGAATCTACGTGCACGGTGGTTCCATCGGCGAGAAGCTGCAGGGAAAGTTGGCCAATACCACCGTGGTATTCGATCCTGATGGCGCCGAAATCGCCCGCTACCGGAAAATACATTTGTTCGACGTCGTCACTCCCGATGGTACTGGTTATCGCGAGAGCGCCGACTACATTGCCGGAGATTCCCTCGTAACCTTCGACCTTGATGGGATGAAAGTGGGTTGTGCCATCTGCTATGACATTCGTTTCCCCGACATGTTTTGGAGTCTTCGCAGCGCAGGAGCAGAGCTTATTCTCCTTCCCGCGGCTTTCACGCTGCAGACGGGAAAGGACCATTGGGAGCCCCTGATCCGTGCCCGAGCTATCGAAACCCAATGCTGGTTCGCCGCTTCCGGCACCTGGGGTCCCAACACAGACGAGAGGGGGGAGACACGCTTCACTTATGGCCACTCGCTGATTTGTGATCCCTGGGGCCATGTCGTAGCAAAGGTGTCGGATGGTATCGGATCGACTAGCGCCGTCATCGATCGCGCCCTCACGGAGCGGATCCGACGCAACATGCCGGTACTCGAGCACCGGGTAGTGATCTGATTCTTCTGCGCAGGTCTTCTCCTGCGCACATCATCTACACTGCGCACATCGAGCCGCGGCGTCAAAGTCAGCATGCATATATTTCGAGAACTGCATATATTTGAAGAACTGAATATATTCGGAGAACAATGACAGGTAAAGTTTCCAGAAAAGTTCGCCTCAGCGAACTAACCGCTGTCGAAGCACGTGAAATCCTAGCTAAGAATCCAGTCATTCTGCTTCCCCTCGGCAGCCATGAGGATCAAGGTCCTCATGCGCCCATGGGAGACTATCTCTTGGCAGAACACGTGGCCGATCAGATTGCCGAACGTGCGTCTGACTTGGGTGTGGAAACTTTGGTTGCTCCTGTAATTCCCTTTGGCGGCGCCAATTACTTCGGAAGTACCCCCGGAGGCATTGCGCTCTCCCAAACTACCCTGCGTGCGCTATTGATAGACGTTTTAGGCTGTCTGTTGCGGCATAATCTTTCCCATCTGATCATCCTCAATGGACACGATGGAAACGTGCAATGCATCCAGGAGGTGACCTCAGAGATTTACCGCTCCAGCGGTTGCCTGATTCCGAATATTTACCTTTGGCGGGTTGCGCAGAGTCTCTTGGCGGAAGTTGTCGGCGAGGAAAAGGCCAAACAGACTTCAGGACACGGAACCGATGTGCTCACGAGTCTCGCCATGCACTTCTTCCCCGAACGGGTCCGCTGGGATTTGATTCCGGCGCCTGGTGACCCTCCCGAGGTAATGGGCCTGCCCGTCACGGGTCTGGCAACGGTAGGCTTCGAGGGCGTTAATATATCCGTGCCCCTCGAGGTTGCGGATCTGGCGCCGAACGGAGTCGCAGCCGGTGATCCACGCCTTTGCTCGCCCGAGACCGGGGCTGCATTAGCAGAGAAGCTTGTCGAGCTGGGAGCTCGGTTCGTCCGTCATTATGCGGATCAATCCACGAGGTCAGATCGCAAGGCCGCAGTGTAGGGCATTTTTACCTCACTACCAGGTGCGGCCAACGTCTGCCTTGCTTTGCTGAACACTTACCGGAGGTCGCGTTACCAGACATGAACTGCTCTGACGCGGGGTGGGCCGGAGCGTCCTTGAATCACCTGAGTCTCCAGGACCACCTCAATATTCTTTTTCTGCCAATCGCGCGGGATTTGTTTCAACAACTCGTCCATTCGATGCTCATTCACCAGAAACTCACCTGCGGCTACCGTTCCTCCACGGCCGATACCGGCAGCGACTACAACAAATTGGTCTGTATCAGGGGCCAGGAATCGTGCCACAATCGCGTAATCTTTATAGTCTTCAGTTTGCTGTTGTAGACGGTCCAAGAGCCACTCGCGCTTCCCTGGATTGTCCCGGTCTTCAATCCAAAATTTCGTCATCGAAGGATCGTTAACAAAATGGAATCGCAAAGGACCGGTCAATCTCAATGTCCAACGGTTATCGAACGCGCCGATGAAGACCGACGGGCTGGGCCGCAAATCAGTCAAATTTGTGGTTGATTCACCAAGTACGCGATAGTTCTTGCCATAAGTTCGAAGCGTGCCCGCGATGTTAACGAGCGGGCTCACATCGTCGATGATGACCGTGATCATACTGTCAGGGAGCGTGGTCTCCCGCTGAGGATCAGCAGCGTCACGTAGCCGGATGTTGGCGTACTGAACTTGGTCTGCAATGCAGAAAAGCGTTGGTTCGGACGACTTAACGAATGGTTCCCAGAACTGTTGCAAACTTGAAGTTCGAGTTTCAAGCCAGAGCATGATCGAGGCAGCGAACACTACGAGCGCAGCCACAACGGCGACCGTCTTGCTAGAGACGGAGATTCGCGTCAGTCGCAACTCTGGAGCAGAAACCAATTCGGATCGGGATTTTGCGAGATCCGAACCATTGTTGGCCACGACCGTCGAAGTCTCGGGAAATCCCTCGGGATGGCCCGGCCAGGAAAACTGAGGTACATAAGAACCGGGGCGCAAGAACACCCTGATTTCCTGGCTATGTTCCGGGTCCTGGTAATACTGATCGAGGCGCTTGCGAATTTCGGCGGCGGTGACACGAACAATGGGATCTGTATTCGTGTCGTAGGTGGCTGGTCGCTCAAAGACCTCAATCCCGAGGATGCGCTCTTTAAGTTCGTTCGCTTGACCGTCCAAAACACGCCCGACGACAAATCTCAGGAACTGGGCATATCTTTTGCTGGAGTGAAATAAAGAAGAGGCGAGTAGGCGCTCAAGTTGCTGCTGAACGGCAGCTCTTTCGAGTTCGCCGGACGGCGTCCAGCGTTGCGTTAGTGGCGCTGATAGCAATCTGCTGTGCCCCACCACAGGCGTGTCACTTCCCGGTGACCAACAGAATTCTGTCGAGGTGAATCCTGTTTCGAGGATACTACTGCCCTTCGGCTGGGGAATGCAACCGTAAAACGCGCGGGCGAGAACTCTTCTCGTTAGTCTTTACTGGTTCACAAACCACTGAAAATAAGAGGCAGAACAGGCAGGTTGGACGATTGTGCTTCTTATCGCTCCCTCTTATCTCGTAAACCCTTGCTTAACACCCTGGCGGACACGATTATGCCGTGTTTGTGTTTGGGATTCTTTATGCACAGCTCGACTGTTGCAAGTTTCGATCGGGGGCGCCGGTGCGCTGGCTCGAAGCTGGTTCGGATCGCAAAAACTTAGGAGGACGCAGTTATGTCAATCAGGGAACGTTCTTCGCGGACGGGTTTCTTACTGGGCGCTCTGGCTCTTTTCCTGCTGGCTGGCAATCCATTGTTTGGCCAAAACCAGCAGATCGCAGCCACGCTGAGCGGCAGCGTCACGGATCCGACCGGTTTAAGCGTGACCGGCGCAAAAGTCACTCTTACAAGTCCCCAAAACGGAATCGTCCGCACATATTCTACCCAGAACAGCGGACTTTACACTTTCACTTTACTGCCTGCCTCCGTCTACATCCTGGAGGTAAACGCCGCCGGCTTTAAGAATTACAAACAGCAGGGGATCAGTTTGGAAGCTGGCCAGACCTCTGAACAAAATGTGCGCTTGACGGTTGGCTCGGCTACGGAATCCGTCGAGGTCAGCGCACAAGCAGCCCTTCTGAATGTGGACAATGCCAACATCGCATCCGATGTTTCCGCCAGGCAGGTTGTGGAACTTCCCCTGAACCTGCGCAGTGTGATCAGCTTGGCTGAGCTGAATTCTTCGGTCAGCAATACGGCGGAAGAACAGGTCGTAGGGGCGCCCGGGATTTCGGGAAGCGCGGACCAGGACATTTCATTCCTGAATTTTGGCGGCACCTTCTTCGATACGGCGGAATATCTGCTCGATGGCAGCTGGGACACGCGCGTCGATTGGGGAGGTGTGATCTACGTTCCTTCGGTTGACGACGTGCAAGAGTTCAAGATTCAGACCAACGCCTTCACCTCGCAGTATGGATGGAGCAGCGGCAACGTCATTAATGTTGTGACCAAGTCCGGCACAAACCACTTCCATGGAGACGCATGGGGCTTTTACCGTAACAGCGCTTACGACGCGAGATACTACTTCAACAACAAAAATCAACCTGCCTTTCACCGCGACCAGTTTGGCGCCACGATTGGCGGCCCAATCATCAAGAACAAGCTGTACTTTTTCGCATATTACGAGGGTCTGAGGCAAGGCACGCCGGCGACGTTTCTTGCCACAATGCCGACCACTTCAGAAAGAACTGGAGATTTCTCGGCACTGCTTGGCGGGCAGGCGGGAACTGACTACTTAGGCAGACCAATTTATAGCGGAGAAATCTACAATCCCTTCAGCACGCGGCAAGTCACCTGTGGCGGGGTGGATACTGTGACCGGCGACGCTGTTCATTGTCCCGCCGGCGCAACGACCGAATTCATTCGAAATCCTGCTTCCGGCAACATCACAACCGGGCTGGGTGTCACCAACGTTGTGCCACCGGCGCTCATGGATAGCATCGCTTCGAAGATTGCAACCGGTTCCTATTGGCCGACGCCAACGATTTCTGCTTTGATCAACAATTTCACCGCCGCATCGTCGGCGGCCGCGCATTCCAACGAGTACTCAGGCCGCATCGATTACAACTTTTCGAATAACGATCGAATCTACGGACGGTGGTCGCAGAAATATGAGCAGAAAATAAACTACCCCACCTATTACGGAGCTTCCGATCCGGCGGGACCGGGCGACGTCGCCCCGAATAACCGCTACAGCGTAACTCTTGGTTATAACCATATCTTCAGTCCGACGTTTGCCCTGAGCGCCAACCTCGGCGTTAACCGCCATGTCGAGCAGTCCGTTACGCAAAGCTTCGGGTTCAAGTCTTCCACGCTCGGCCTGCCATCCTTTGTCGATGGAATAGCACCGTCTTTTCCTGAGATCCAGCCACAAAGTTATGCGTACCTCGGGGCACAAGCGGGCCTCGACAACTACATCGCACCGCAAACTTTGTGGACCAGTTCAGTCGATCTTACAAAAATGCGCGGGAAGCATCAGTTGAGCTTTGGATTCATGGACGTGTGGGCTCGGCTGGATGGAGGCCACTATGCAAACACTGTCATGCAATTCCAGACTACTTCCACAGCCGGTCCGGATCCGCAAAACGCAACCGCGAACACGGGCGACGGCTTTGCATCGTTCCTCATGGGCGTAGGCAGCGGAAATGATTTCACCGCTTATAACAAGTTTCCTGCGACAGACAAGCATCTGCTCGGCTGGTATCTGCAGGATGATTGGAAGGCGACGCGTAAACTCACAGTCAATTTGGGCCTTCGCTATGAAATTCAAACCGCGCCAACCGAAAGAACTAACGCGCAGGAGTACTTCAATTTCAGCGCCACCAATCCGATCAGCGCTGCAGTCGGAGCGAATTATCCGGGAGAACTTGTCTTCAACTCCAGCAGCAACCGCGGTCTGTACAATACGCCTCACAAGAATTTTGCTCCGCGCATCGGGGCTGCCTATCAGTTGCATGACAAGTTGGTGTGGCGGGGCGGCTATGGAGTGTTTTTCGTCCCCAATTACTACGGCCCCGGACCGAACATCGGTTATTCGCAATCGACACCCTGGGTCACGACTCTTAACAGCGGGTTGAATCCTTTTACCACCCTGAGCGGAAATGCGGGATTAGCTTGCGGCAGCGGCGGCACATCAGTGCCGTGCCAGAGCGCGTTTCCCAATGGCGAAGTAGCGCCGACCGGTAATTCACAAGGTGCCCTGACCGATGTTGGATTCGGGCTGAATCCTGTGACCGATCCGGTCCGGCACTCTCCCTACGTCGAACAATGGATGACAGGAGTTCAGTACTCACTCACCAATAACGACCTGCTCGACATCACGTATGTGGGAAATCACGGCGTGCACGTGCTTGCGCAATACCTGGAATGGAATGAGATGCCGGCATCGGATCTAGCATTGGGCAATCAGCTTTTCAACCAGGTCGCGAATCCGTTCTTTGGGCACATCACCTCGAGTGGCTGCGGATTGGACCAGCCAACAGTTACGATGGGCCAATTGCTGCGGCGCTTCCCCGAATACTGCAGCGTAACTGAAGCGGAGCCTGCGGCCGGCGGTTCACACTACAACGCGTTGGAAGCGACCTACACTCACCGCTGGCATTCCGGCCTCGACCTGAACGTTTCCTACACCTACTCGAAATTCATGGACAACGTGCAAGGCAATTCCGGCTGGGCGTTCCCAGGTAGTGGAAGCTCGGTGCGGAATTCCTATAATCTCGCGGCGGAGCGCTCGCTGGATGTTACCGACACTCCCCATAGCCTTGTGGTCAGTTACAATTATGAGTTGCCTTTCGGCGCGGGAAAACAATTTGGCCACAGTTGGAACCGGCCGCTGAATGCGGTTCTCGGGGGATGGCAATGGAGTGGAATCTTAACAGCGAAATCCGGATTGCCCCTTTCCATCAATCCAGCAACAAACAATACGGGTGGCTTCGGCTTCAATCAACGGCCTAACCTGGTTCCGGGAGTAAGTCCAGTTCCCCAAGATCAAGCGATTACGCATTGGATTAATCCGGCGGCATTCGCACAGCCTCCGGCTTTCACATTCGGCGATGCTCCACGTTTTCTATCGAACCTCCGCGCACCCAGGTACTTCAACTGGGACATGGGAATACAAAAGTGGTGGAACATGACGGAATCCATGCGGTTCCAATTGCGCTTCGAGATGTTCAACGCGCTGAATCATCCGGATTTCTTTGAACCCGACACCAACCTGGGAGACAGCAATTTCGGGACGATAACCGCAGCATATCCCGCGCGAACCGTGCAGTTCGGCGCCAAGTTTTATTTTTAGCGAGGCGCGGCAATCCTGTGGCTCAAATTTGAAATGCCTGGCAGGTTCGAAACTTGCCAGGCATTTCAATAAAAGAGCAGTGTTAGTCTTAGGCAAAAAGGAGGCGCCGCTTTGCGACTGAGACTTCTGTTCATCATTCCGAATTATGCGGCAGGAACGACGGAAGTGCGCTGTGAGCGACCAAACGGATCAATGCCCATGAGAATTCTTCGGCGCTGTTTCTGCATTCTGACGCTAGCCACGCTTTTGGCAACTTCTCCACTCGCTGTCTGTATGGATACTGCGACCAATGCGCCCAGTCACGATGATCCTGTCGCCGATCCGCGAGCCATTGTTACGGTAGGCTCGGCGCGGTTCAGCATTTTGACGCCGCAGCTTATTCGCATGGAGTGGGCCGCGGATGGGAAGTTTGAAGATCATGCATCTCTGGCTTTCCTGAACCGGAAGTTAGCTGTTCCGGAATTCACGCACGAAACCAATCCCGCAGGCCAAACCGAGATCAAGACAAGTGCGCTGACGCTGGTTTATGCGCCCGCAAACTCGAATGGGAAATTCACTCCCGATGATCTCAGCATCTCGTTGAATCTCGGCGAGAACAAGATTATGTGGAAGCCCGGAACGGAAGACACAGGCAATCTTCTGGGTACGACGCGCACTCTCGACACCGTCCGCGGCTCCATAAAGCTAGAACCCGGGCTGATCTCGCGCGACGGTTGGACGGTGGTTGACGATAGCAATCGGGCGCTCTTTGACTCAACCGACTTTGCCTTTACCGAAGGGGAGCAAAGTCCATGGCCGTGGGTGAGGTTGCGTCCCGCAGGCGATCGGCAGGATTGGTACTTTTTCGGCTATGGGCACGATTACAAACGCGCCCTTTATGACTTCACGCGGGTCGCAGGAAAAATTCCGTTGCCACCGCGCTTTGCGTTCGGTGCCTGGTGGTCGCGTTACTGGTCCTACACGGACCAGGAATTTGAACAACTGATTCAGGAATTTCACAAGCACGATACTCCGCTCGACGTATTGGTGATGGACATTGATTGGCATCCCACTTTCAGTGAGGTAGCGGGAAATATCAAGCTGGACGCCTCAGGCCACAAACTGGGATGGACCGGTTATTCCTGGAACAAATTGTTGTTTCCCGATCCAACTCAATTTCTCGCCGATGTGCACGAACAAGGTCTCAAAACCACACTCAATATTCATCCCGCGTCCGGCGTGCAGCCGTGGGAGGATAGCTACCCCGCTATGGCACGCTCAATGGGAATCGATCCGGCAAGCAAACAGTATGTTCCCTTCGACATTACCGACAAGAACTTTGCGGCGAATTATATGAAGCACGTGATCCATCCGCTCGAGCGCCGGGGAATAGATTTTTTCTGGCTTGACTGGCAGCAGGAGGATACGACAAAACTTTCTGGCGTGAATCCCACGTGGTGGCTGAACTACGTTTTCTTCACCGATCAGGAGAGGGAGAAAAAACGCGCTCTGTTGTTCCATCGCTGGGGCGGGTTGGGCAACCACCGTTATCAAATCGGCTTTTCGGGGGATACCGTTTCCGTTTGGGAGTCGCTGGCTTTTCAACCTTATTTCACTGCGACCGCTGCGAATGTGGGCTATGCATATTGGAGCCACGATATCGGCGGCCACATGCCGGGCGCAATTGAACCGGAGCTATATTTACGCTGGATTCAGTGGGGAGTTTTCAGCCCGATCCTGCGCACGCATACTACGAAGAATCCAGATGCCGAACGCCGCATCTGGGCTTATCCGGAACCATATTCGGACCTGATGCGTGACTGCTTCGCGCGCCGTCATGGCATGCAACCCTACATCTACAGTGAAGCCCGAAAAACCTATGACACCGGCCTCGCATTTCTGCGTCCACTCTACTACGACTGGCCTGAAGCGCCACAAGCTTACGACGCGAAAAATGAATATATGTTTGGTGACGACATTCTCGCCGATCCCGTCACACAGCCAGTGGCGAAGGATTCGCAATTGGCGAAGCTTTCTGTCTGGCTGCCGCCGGGAGATTGGATCGAATGGGACACTGGCGCGCACTTTCAAGGCGCGGTGACGGTTGAACGCAGTTTTTCCATCAGCCAGATTCCTTTGTACGTTAAGGCAGGTAGCATTATTCCCATGCAGCCGGTGGCAAGCAATGTCGGAACGAAGCACACAGATCCTCTAGTTCTTACTGTATTTCCATTAAGAAATGGTCAAACATCGACCTATCGCCTCTATGAGGATTCGGGTGATACGCCGAGCTATCAAAAGGGCGAAAGCGCATGGACCCAAGTCCGCGTAAAGGCGAACGATGATGGGAATATACTGAGCGTGACGATCGCGCCGGTTGAAAATCGCTACCAAGGAATGCTCACAGAACGCGGATATGAACTGCGGCTCCCGGGTAACTGGCCGCCTTCGCTCGTAAGCGTCAATGGGAAGGCGCTCTCGTATTCGAGGAGAAAAGGTGATACCGGTTGGCGCTTCGAGGGCAACACATTAACGACGGTCATTACGACCCCGCGTCTTCCGGTCACGGATGGGGTAAAGATTTCGGTGCGAACCGATCTTGAGATGGCGCGAAATCGAGCGATGCTCGACGACTTTGCCGGAAAGATGACTCGCTTACGTGAAACCTATAACATTCTGAACGCGAATTGGCCGGAGGCCTGGTCTCCAGATACGCTTGTCAGCGCAATGCAAACCGGAGACCGCATCGGCTATTATCCCAATACTGCATTTGCCGAGATGAGCGCGCTACAGCCCAAACTGGTGGGATTGAGCGGTCTGGTCGAAGCCATGCACGCCACTGAGAACTCGCCCGCATTTGCAGTGAAGAACATGGACTCGAACACAAAGCATCCGAGTCGCAAGCTCGAGGAATACAACGCAGTGATTGATACTGCCTTGGCCCACATTGCCGAGATAAGTGAAACCCGGCCACGGGCTGCGATCGAGAAAGCCAAGACGCAAGAGCCGTAATGCCAGGTTGTCCGTAATGACCAGAAGAGACCTGCTGTCATTGTTCGTTTCTCTCGGTGCCGTTGCTCAAATTACAAAGCTCAAAGGCGAATCATTGTTCAAAGTCGATCCTCCAAAGGGCGTCGACTTTGTCCTTCGTAACTCGCCCACCCCGCGCAAGTATCTGATCGAAACGATGCCGGGCGGGATCGCACTGCTCGACTACAATAATGATGGGTTTCTGGATGTTTTTCTTGTGAACGCGGGCCGTGTCCCTGCCCGGATGCGCAGTCCGGTTGATTTTGATCGCCGCAACCCTTCCTACTGGAACCGCTTGTATCGCCAAAACAAGGACAGAACTTTCACCGACGTTACAGCCCAAGCCGGTTTACAAAACGCAGGAGATGCAAACTATGGAATGGGGGTTGCGGTTGGCGATTACGACAACGACGGCTTCCCCGACATCTATGTCACGAATTTTGGAAAAAATGTTCTCTACCACAACAACGGCGACGGCACCTTTACGGATGTCACGGCAAAGGCAGGAGTCGCGGCCGGAGGCTGGTCGGCTTCGGCAGGATTTTTCGATTATGACAACGATGGAAATCTCGACCTGTTCGTCACGCGTTATCTGGATTGGACTCCGGAAACGAGCAAGACCTGCGGCCGCGTTGGCGATCCAATGTATTGTCCGCCCGGCGAATTCCCACCCACTACGAATCTTCTTTACCGCAACCGAGGGGATGGCACCTTTGAGGATGTAAGCGCAGCTTCTGGCATCGCCGCCAAAAAAGGTCACGGGTTGGGAGTCGCTTTTGCTGACTACGATGGTGACGGGTTCACAGACATTTTTGTCGCTAACGATGCGACTGAACAATTTCTCTTTCATAACAACGGAAATGGCACCTTTACCGAAGTTGCCCTGGACTCCGGTGCGGCGCTTACCAGTTCTGGCAAAATGCCCTCGGGCATGGGAGTTGTTTTTCAGGACTACGACAACGACGGACTTCCCGATCTTCTGGTGACGCAACTTCCGCACGAGCCTTACGTGGTTTTTCACAATGACGGCAAGGGCTCATTCAGCGCGCAGGAACTCGAAACCGGGTTTGGCGCGATATCGGGAAAATCCTCCGGTTGGGGGGTCGGGCTGGAAGATTTCGACAACGACGGCTGGAAGGATGCCTTTATTGTTCAAGGTCATGTTTTCGACAACGTCGAAATGTACGATAGCTCACTCCGGTATCGCGACCCTCCCCTGCTCGCGTTAAACGATCGCGGCCATTTCGAAAAAGGTGATCTTGGTTCAAACCTGCCGACTGCCGGGCGCGGAGCGGCATTCGGCGATCTGAATAATGACGGCTGGATCGACGTGGTCACTACCTCACTTGGAGAGCGGCCGCAGTTTTATTTGAACCGCGGGGGAAAGTTGCACTGGCTTACCATCACCCTCCGCGGCAAACGCAGCAATCGCGACGGTTTCGGTGCTCGTGTTCAGGTAAACGGCCAAATGCGATTTGCAACTGCAGCGGGAAGTTACCTTTCCTCGAACGACAAGCGATTGCATTTTGGTATTGGACACGCTGAGCGCGCCGACGTAGAAATCAGGTGGCCCTCAGGCATTCGTCAGGTGTTGCATGGGGTTAAGGCCGATCAATTCATAATCATCGAGGAATCAGAGCGCTCATGATTCGAGCATTGCTGTTGGTTCACCTGTTTCTGCAGATGCAAGTGGCGGGTCCTCCGGTGACTCCGGAAGTAAGCACGTTGCTGCAATCAGGGGGTGATGCCGAGAGTCGCAACGAATTCGATCGGGCCATTGCTGATTTTCGCAAGGCTGCCGAGCTCGACCCGTCCTCGACCGTTGTACTTCTCAGGTTGGGCGATGCCTACGTGAAAAAGCGGGACTACGGGGCGGCGATTTCGCCCTTGAAGCGCGCCGCGGAATTAAGTCCCGATTCGCTTCCCATTCATCAGTTGCTGGGGTACGCGCTCCTGTCGGAAGGTTATGCAGCAGACGCCATTGCTCATTTGCAGATCGCTCACGATTCTGGCGCACTCGGAATTGCGCAGCTACAGGCGGACCAACCCGCGGAGGCCATAGTCAATTTGCGCGCCGCTCTTTCAAAAAACCCGGGCGACCCTGATCTTCTTTATTACTTGAGTCGCGCGGGTTCTGCTTTGTCGACGCAGTCTGAAGATAAACTGCTTTTGTCATTTCCTCAAAACACACGTGCCCACGAAGTTTTGGGACAACATTATTACGCAATGAAGATGCTGCCGGAAGCCATAAAGGAATACGAGCAGGCCCTGGCGCAGCGGCCGGATTTACCCGGACTACGGATGGAGCTTGGACAGATATATGCTGCGCGTTCGGAATGGGCACTGGCGGAAGAACAATTTCGCGAAGAGACAAAGCTGCAGTCCGGGAACGCCGAAGCTGCTTATCGTCTGGGCGATACCCTGTTGCAAGAAGGAAAGATGACGGAGGCCGCCGAAAAACTGCACCGTTCCGATCTTCTGCGTCCCGATATGCCGGAGACTTTATATTCCCTCGCTCGAGCGACAATCGCCAGCAATCCAGCCTCGGCCGAGCTCGCCTTGAAGAGAGTAATCGAAATCGAGAAACAAACCTCACTCACCGGGCAGGCTTATCTCCTGCTGGCTGGAATCCACCGCAAGCAAGGGAAGACGGAACAGGCGATGCGTGAGATGGCGGAATATCACCGTATCCAGACCCTCACTTCCCGAGGTAGAGAATAATCAACTGTCGAGCCGGGGGCTGGGACAAGACGCAGGCTTTGGCCTTGCTGCCCCGCCTACCGTCTATTCTCCCAATGCCAAAATCAGCAAGTCCTCAGTGAGAGCTGAGTCGCACCACCAGCTCGAGGCCGAAAATACCCTTGGCTATCTTCGCGCTCTCGGTTTCATGATCGCCACTGGCCATTTCCTTCTTTTAGCCCAGCCAGAAGCAAATGTGTCGTTTGAAGCGCGCCGTTTGGAGACTATCTTACGTACAGTGTGAAATGCTCGTGATCTTCGATACGACACCCGGCGCGAACCAGCGTAAACCTGGGGTGATCGCAGCCCCTGCACGGTGGAAAGATTTTCCCGCTAATGCAAATCACTTCATGGACTCCGGCATGCGCCGGATCGTGCGTAACTCTGTAGAGGCCGGAAGCGTAAACTTCATCTCCGGGCCGGTAGCCTTCGGTTTGCTCGATGACAATTCTGTGCATGGGCTGTCCCCAGGGGACGCGCTCCAAATGTAAGTATGGTTTTGAATCTTGACAATGGCTCGAAGGTGGGAGGGTGTCATTGGTTCACCCTCTCACCTTCGTCTCGGCAGCGGGGAAAATTCTCTGCTTCAAGAAGAAACGTTCCCCACCCAGCGCCACCCTCCAAGCAACATGTCTTTGAACTAGCTGTGATCCATCCGCAAGAAGGGCACATCCTTGGTGATCGCAACGCGGCAGTCGGGGGTTTCAGCTCGCGCAATCAGCAGGCACCAAGAGCGGGGAAATACTTGCAGCCGTACGAGCCGGTGCAACGTCGAGTATAAGAAAAGCTGGGATGACGTACAGCGGATGCTGGCCGAGCTTCATGAGGTGAGGCACGAGCTGCGTTTGGCCCCACCGGAGCTGCAATAACCACCGGAGCTACATCAACAAAGACCGCCAAACTCTTGGATTTTGGACATTACTTGGATCTTGGACATTACTTGCACCCACGATTGTTCCGTTGTGGCACAATGTTCTACCACCATACCAGACGACGTGAAAATCATATATACTGTGCCCGATTAGGACGATTGAGCTTAACAACTGGCTATTACAACTCAGCATCGGAGGGTCGAATACATGCGTCCGAAGGGATCCAGTGTTCTCTTGGTGTCAATCTTCGTGCTTGGATTTGCGCTGCTCGCTACGGTCACCGGAGCGCACTCGGCACCAGTTTCTGTTTCTGGCTACCATGTTGCAAAAACCATCCCTATTGGAGGCGACGGGCAGTGGGATTACGTCATCGTGGACAGCGCCAACCGGCGTGTCTACATCTCCCACGCGACTCACGTGGTTGTGCTTGATGCGGACAGCCACGCAATCGTAGGCGACATTCCCAATACCGAGGGAGTGCATGGCATTGCTCTCGCGCCGGATCTGGGCCGCGGATTCACCAGCAATGGCCGGGCGAATACGGTAACAATCTTCGATCTGAAGACCTACAAGACCATCGACACGGTCGCGATTGGCGGTCAAAATCCCGACGCGATCTTCTATGATGCGGCATCCAAACGCGTTCTCGTCTTTAACGGCAAGACCAATAACGTCACGGCCATCAGCGCCTCGGACGGCAAAGTCGTTGCCACTCTGGCGCTGGGAGGCAAGCCCGAGTTTGCAGCCGGCGCCGGCGATGGCCGCGTGTTCGTAAACATTGAGGACAAAGCGGAAGTCGTTCAGATTGATGCGCAGAAATCGACGGTAACGAACCGCTGGCCTCTCGCGCCTTGTAAACAGCCCTCCGGGCTGGCGATGGACACCAAGAACCGACGCCTCTTCGCAGTCTGCGACAACAGTATGATGGCAGTTGTGAACGCCGATACTGGAAAGGTGGTGGCGACGCCCGCGATTGACGAGGATCCGGATGCGGCAGGATTCGATCCTGAGACGCAACTCGCTTTCAGCTCGAACGGAGGCGCCGGCAACCTCACCGTAATTCACCAGGATTCGCCAGACAAGTACAGCGTGATTGAAAATGTGCCAACCAAAAAATATGTGCGAACGATGGCAATCGATTTCAAGACGCACAACCTTTTTCTTCCGACCGGAGTATTTGAAGGAGCCACAGCCCCGGGCCAGCGGCGCCCTCCGATGCAGGCAGGCTCGTTCGGAGTTTTGCTGGTTGCCAAGTGAAATTGGCGTCAGGGGGCAGGAATGAATAGTCGTCGCACATTTCTTAGAAGTGCCGGACTTCTCGGCGCTGCCGGGACTTTCAGCTTCCCCGCAACCTTATCAGCGAGCGATCGGCTGGTGATCCCGGCCTTAGCAGTAACGTCATTGCCGGTGACCGGCATGAACGGGAGATTTCCGGTTCGACGCATTTATTGCGTAGGTCGAAACTATTTAGCCCACATTCGCGAGCTGGAGCATGATGAGCACGAGCCGCCGTTCTTTTTCGCCAAGGCCAGTGACATGCTTGTTCAGAACGGCGCCACCATCTCGTATCCGCCGCTAACCCATAATTATCATCATGAAATCGAACTGGTGGTCGCGATGAAATCAGGTGGCCTAAACCTTTCGGTCGACGACGCCCTCAACCACGTCTACGGGTACGCAGTCGGGTTGGATATGACTCGTCGCGATTTGCAGCAAGCAGCAGCAAAGAAGGGTCAGCCCTGGGAGGTTGGCAAGTCTTTCGATCAAGCTGCGCCGTGCTCGGCGATTTTCCCCGTCGCTAGAGTCGGACACCTGAACAGGGGAAAAATTCAACTCACCGTGAATGGTGCCGAGCGCCAGAATGCCGATCTAACGATGATGATTTGGAGCGTGCCGGAGATCATTCACCATCTTTCGCAGCAAGTCAGCCTCGCAGCAGGGGATCTGATTTATACCGGAACGCCGGAGGGAGTAGGACCAGTTGTTTCGGGAGATAAGATGGTCGGACACATTGATGGCTTGGGAGAACTCTCGATTACGGTTGCATGAACTCGAAATGGACCGTAATCGGCGGATAGATTCAAGTACGAAGGGAGCGGTAGGTTTACCGTGGGTCGGAAGTCAATTCCTTTCCATCAGGGAAAATGACCTTAGCCAAGCGCATATTACGCGAGCCGTTTTTCGCCGGATGACCAACGAAGGTGATTTGATCTCCGGGCTTCAGCGTGTCTTTCGTCCAGCCCAACCTTGCTAGCACGTTCGGACCGCCGCGAGTTTCCGCGCTCCACTTTATCATGTTTCCTTTTTCATCCTGCGCATCGAAGTAAATCATGCCGTGGGGATTGATGAATTCGAAATCCGTCACCGTGCCCGCTGTGGTTACAAGCTTTGTCATGTCAAACATCGAGTTCCCGTGATGGGCAAACGATGTGCCGGCGATTGTAAGAATAAAAAGAACGGCGGCTGGGATGCTGAAAATAGCGCGTTTCAGTAGGCACCTCCAGAAATAAAAAGGCGAGCGGGCTGCAGCAGACTACTTTCCGGTTTCCGTTTTAGGTTTGTCAAAATTATCTTCACAGATGTATTCCATAATGTCCCACTTCGGCCGCAGCTTAAACGTTTTTTGAACATTCCAGGGCTTCGTGAATGTTTTCGGGTCGTCGATTACGATGTCATCTTGTAGGGTTTCATGGTCGACACGACGAAGGCGCTCGACCACGTGAAGAGCTTCGCTGTGAGGAAGGCCCTGCATGTCCAGCCAAGTCTTGTCGTTGAAACCGATCGTGTCGATGACCAGCGTATCGCCATCCCAGTTGCCGATCGAATTTCCCATCCAGGTTGGACCAAGATCCTTAGGGTGCTCCCGGCCATCGGTGTAGATTTGTCTAACGAAATGGTCGTACTCGAACAACATCAGAATTCTTCCGCTCGCTTGAATGATCTCGAATGGAAAGGGAATGAGCAGAATCCTCGGAACGCCGGGCGGATAACAGCTCAGATAAGGATCGGTTCCGGGGTGATCTTTACGGTCTTTTAACTGGGTGGCTTTATATGTGGCGTCCGCCGCGGGCTGGAGGGGGGGGAGTGGATCCCCTTTGAAGGTCTTGTTGAGTTCGCGCCCCATCCAAACACCCGAGATGTCAGGGGTCGAAGCGGGGACTTGCGGTTTTTCTTTGGTCGAAGCTGCGCCGGTTTGAGCCAGAGAACTCAAAGGAAAGGTACTCAGCGCAAGCAGTAGGGTACTCACACCGAAAAGCCCAGTTCGCACCTTAAATTCCTCCGATGTTTAAAATCCAATTCTAAAATCGGTTCAAAATCGTCCCTGCAAAAAATCGATTCGAGTCCCCAAATGTATTGCCGCTAAAGGAATGCGATCCATCGTCCGGCGGCAACGATGCCAAACCACAACAGTATCGACAAGCAACCGGCGAACTTCGCCATGAAAGGTGTCGAAGGAGCATTGTCCCACTTATCAACGCTGCGATAGGCCAGCGAGTGAAAAAGAAGAGCATTTACGCCGGCTAATACGATCAATGCCATCTTGATTTGAAAACCCAGATTCGCGTAACACTTCGTGGCCTCGGAGGAAAAAAGCAGGACACCAGTCACAACCTGCGTGATAAAGCCAATCCAAGCCCAAGGCAAAAGTCGATGAGCGAGCGTTGAAACCGATTGTTCGCGCATCGCAAACCCCAGCAGTCGCAAATCCAGAGCTGATGTTGATCCGACCAAAATGACGATGCCAAAAAGGTGCACGGTCTCGATTACAGGGAATAACCAAAGGGACTCTCGGACTGCCGTTGCGACTGAGGTGTGCTCGAGCCACTGACAGAGAGAGAGCAAACTGGGCATTAATATGGACCTCTTGCCTGATCGATTAGAGATTTGCCGATCGCTATCCGAACTGAATTCTTGGAAGTAATGTTCCGCGCCTACTGAATGTTCGAGCCGTTGGCAAGAGGCAGTTCTTTTCCGTCAGACAATAGGATTTTAGCCAGACGCATCAGATTGGAGCCATCCTTGGCCTGATTACCACTTGCGGTGATCACATCGCCGCGTTTAAGAGAGTCCTTCGTCCAGCCAGTCCGGTGCAGCAAGTTTGGGCTATTCGTTTCCGCCTGCCATTTCTGCACGTTACCTTTATCGTCTTTAACATCTATAAAAATTTCCACGTGCGGATTGATGAACTGGAAATCCGCAACCGTTCCCTTAATCGTAACTACCTTGGTCATATCGTAATTAGCCGTTCCGTGATGTGCCACGGCGGTAACTGCGAGAGCCAGACAGATTGCGGCTATCGCGAAGGTCGTTCCTAAGGCACTTTTCATTTGCAACAGTAACCTCCAGGAGAAGCCGATTCCACGAGCGAAAATACCGCTGATTACCCAGAAGGAATTCTAAGGGGCTCACATTACGACTCTCGAAATAAGTTCGACATAGTGGTCATGTCACCGCACCACAGTACCAAAACCATCGAATTTATAGCAAGCATTCAAATAATTTCTTGACAGGCTCAGCTATGGGGTGGTAGAGCTGTCTGACCAACTTGCGATCACCCGAAAGCGACCTGCAGCTGGTAAATCGGGGGGAACATGAATTTCCTGCCGTTAGAGGTCAGATCGGGCTTTCGCATCCGCTCACTAAAGATCAGTCGAATCGCGCACATTGGCTCCGTCGCGGTAGCGCTAGCGGTGAGCCTTCCAATCTTCGCCCAAGCCAATTTTGGCCGGATACTGGGCAGCGTGCAAGACCAAAGCGGCAGTATCATCTTCGGCGCGACGGTCACTGTCACCGATGTGCAACGGGGCATTTCCCGATCCTTGGCCACCGATCAAGCGGGTGAATACGTGGCTCCTGACCTGTTTCCCGGCGCCTACAAAGTCCGGGTCGAAGCCAAAGGCTTCAAGACCTTCGAGCGCGCCGACATCGCGCTCGAAGTCGGGAAAGACGCGCGCGTTGACGTGGTTCTGCAGCCGGGGAACGTTCAAGAGGTCATTGAAGTTCATGAAGACCTTCCCATGGTGGACGGCACCAGCGCCACGCTGGGAGGAACGCTCAGCAACAGAACCATCAACGACCTGCCATTAAACGGCCGCAATTACCAGAACCTGCTCCAACTTCGCCCCGGAGTGACCATCTATCCGGGAGGCGGTCAATTCACCCAGAGTACGAATGGGATTCGTCCCGAGGACAACGTCTACATGGTGGACGGCCTGAATAATGACGAACCTTTCTCCGGATTGAGCGTGATCAATGCCGCTGCCGCCGCCGGCGATGCGTCGACGATCCTGCCCATTGACGCCATTCAGGAATTCAATGTGGAGGAAAATCCCAAGGCGGAATTTGGAGGTAAGCCGGGTGCGGTGGTGAACGTTGGATTGAAATCGGGGACCAATGGCCTTCACGGCACGGCCTATGCCTTTGGCCGGGATGACGCTTGGGATGCGCGCAATTACTTCATTCCGGTGGACATTCCAGTCGCGTTGGAGCAGTTCGGAACGACCGTGGGTGGGCCTCTGGTCAAAGATAAACTCTTCTTCTTCGGCGGATACGAAGGGCAACGCTACACCGTGGGAAGTTCGTTCACCTACCAAACCGCAACCATCACTTCGTTGGGAGGAGATCCAGCGAATAGTCTTCCAGATGCAGTTGCTGGTGTGCAGGCGGCGGGAATAACGCCGAGTGCACTCAGCCTTAGCTTGGCAGGCTGCACCCTGGGCCCTCCAGTCAGGTGCACCGGTAACTTATTCCCGGCTAACACGGGAGCCTTCGATGCGCAGGATCCCACGAACTTTCCCTCCGGCTTGGTAAGCGAGAACCGATCGGACAATGGTGTAGTGAAAGTCGACTACTACGTGAATAAGCGCCACACGTTAAATGGTTTGTACTTTTTCGGCCAGAATGGTGGAACTTGGAATGATGCACCCAACGAACTTTCCCCCGCTTGGGAATCGCTGCTGCACACGCGCGCAGAAGTGGGCTCTGGAAATTGGGTGTGGACGCCGAATTTCCGTTGGGTCAATGAGCTTAGAGTTGGCCTCAGCCATCTATATCAAACCACCTTCAGCGCGGATCACAACGTCAATCCCACAACCTACGGCATCAATACGGGCGTGACGAACCCGCTGCTTTTTGGGTTCCCGATCGTCAAGATCAGCGGTTTCAGCAACTTTGAGTTGGGGCAGAGCTGGCCGCAGGTACAAGGGCCCGACAGCGCTATCCAATTCATCGATCACGTTTCGTATCTGCATGGCGGCCACGCGATCAAGTTCGGTGGAGAGATCATCCACAGCAGTTTTGTTGGGGGCAATTACGAGCCGGGCAAGGGGACCATCACTTTCAGGGATGGCAATGCCTTCAGCGGCGCCACGCCCTTGGAAGATTTCTTCGCGGGGGCGCCGACCACGGGATCTCTTCTGGTCGGTGATCCTACTCGTCACGTACACAACAATGGGTTTGCCGTCTTCCTTCAGGATGATTGGCGCCTTAATCCGAGATTCACTCTGAACCTTGGCCTGCGCTATGAGCTCAACACCGTCCTGAAGGAGTCTCACAATCTCTTTGGCAACTTCGACCCCGTTCAGGGGCTGGTGCAGGTGGGCAAACAAGTCGCTTCCCCTTATAACGGCGATCACAACAACTTTGGGCCGCGCGTCGGCTTAGCGTGGGATGTTCAGGGCAATGGCAAAACGATAGTCCGAGCAGGCGGGGGCGTCATTTACGACACGCTGAGCTACAACGTGTTCCTGGCGCTAGGAAGCGCACTCGGAATGGGTTCTGTTCCCACCGGAGCGACCCTTGTACAGAACGGTACCACAACACCGGGGACCGGAAACATCGCGATCTCTGACACAACTTTCCCGGGTACATCGCTGAACTGGAATGGATCGGCAGTCAATGGGCCCACCATTTTCCCCTCTAGTAACGCGGTTCAGTGTGGCGACGGTTCGGGTTCGGACCCGGCGCCCTGCACTACCTTTGCAATGAATCGGAACCTGCGTACCCCGTATGTCACTACCTGGACTCTGGATATTCAACGTGCCATCACCAATAATCTTGCCTTAGACCTTGCCTACGTCGGCGACCATGGAACAAAGCTAGTAGGTTATGTGGATCTCAACCAGATCAACCCCAACTCGCAAGGTGAGATCGCGTGCGGCCACTGCGAGGCGCAGGCGGACCGCCCTTATGGCGCCGAGTTTCCGTATCTGCAGTACATCAACTATTTGACCAATCGTGACCAATCGAACTACCAGGGACTGCAGGCGACCGTAACCCAACGGACTTCCCATGGATTGTCCTTCACTGCGGGTTATACGTACTCGCATTCTCTGGATGATGCTTCCAGCAACTGGCGTGGGGTCGTGATCCCGCTGGATAGTACGCGCCCGGGGCTGCAATATGGCAATGGCGACAATGACATTCGGCATCGGTTTACGCTCTCCGCTAGCTATGCCATTCCGGGAAAGAAGTCGTGGGGACAGTTGCTTGAAGGCTGGCAGATCAATTCCATCGCGATGTTGGAAAGCGGGCTGCCCTGGGGTGCTTTAGATGCCTCGAACGATTTCAGCCGAACCGGAGAGGTGAACAACCCTAACTTTACGGGGGAACGCTGGAACTTCTTCGGCAATCCCGCCGATTTCACATCCGATCAGAACCCCACTCCTTATTTCAGCGGCAACTTTCCAGCTCGGTGTACGGCACATGCCACTCAGGCGGACCTCAACCAGTTTGGCTGCTATATGAAAGGGAACTCCGTCATGGTTCCCCCTGCGGCTGGAACCTTCGGCACTATGGGCCGCAACATTTTCCGTGATGGCGGCTTTCGCAACCTGGATTTTTCGCTCAGTAAGAATTGGAAGTTCTGGGACCGTCTCACCGCACAGTTTCGAGCCGAGCTCTTCAACATTCTTAACCACCCCAACTTTGCCAATCCGTACGGGGGACGGAACGGCTATGGTCTCAACGATCCCTCCGCTCCGGGCGCGGGCGGGTTCGGCTGTGGTTGCGCCACGCCTGACCAGGCGGCGGGTAATCCCGTTTTAGGATCCGGCAGTAATCGCGCGATTCAGTTGGGGCTGAAACTCATCTTCTAATGGCCGCAAACATGGGAGACCGTTCTATGAAATCTTTAACGTCACGGACAACGGCTTTTTT
>Ga0185299_10003251_pt1 | contig 22194 bp, 21 predicted proteins | sample PaiPotPPA55metaG_FD_128002 | JGI IMG/M metagenome (GOLD analysis project Ga0185299, IMG submission 128002) | Iron sulfur acid spring bacterial and archeal communities from Banff, Canada, to study Microbial Dark Matter (Phase II) - Paint Pots PPA... ... | reverse complement strand
ATAATGATCGCCGGTCGTCGAATCGATCCGGGTCAGCGCTTCTTCATAGCCGAGCAGCAAAGCCTCGTGCGAGGTATAAAAATCGGTCTGCCGCAATTCCTGATGCGCCTCGGGATCGAGGCCAATTGCGCGCATAAACCCCAGCGTCTCGGTGATCCGGTCCGCGAGTTCCTGATAGCGGGCGGATTGCGGGCTGTTTTTGATGAAGCCGAGCATCCAGCCATGCGCGTTTTCGAGATTGGCGTAGCCGCCGGTGGCAAAAGCGCGAAGCAGGTTCAAGGTGGCCGCCGATTGCCGGTAAGCCATCAGCTGGCGGGCGGGGTCGGGCTCGCGTGCACGGGCCTCGAACGCGAGATCGTTCACGCTGTCGCCGCGGTAGCTCGGCAGCTCGACACCATCGATCGTTTCGGCCGGCGCCGAGCGCGGCTTGGCGAATTGGCCGGCGACGCGGCCAAGCTTCACCACCGGCAGGGCGGCGGCAAAAGTCGTGACCACGGCCATTTGCAGAAACACCCGGAAAAAATCCCGGATATTGTCGGCGGCGTGTTCGGCAAAGCTCTCGGCGCAGTCGCCGCCTTGCAAAAGAAATGCCTCGCCCGCGGCAACCTTGCTCAGCATACGCTTCAGCTTGCGTGCCTCGCCCGCAAAGACCAGCGGCGGAAAGCCCGCGAGCTGACGCTCGACCTCGGAAAGCGCCGCCTGGTCGGCATAATCCGGCACTTGCTCGATCGGTTTATGTCTCCAACTGGCGGGCGACCAGCCTTCCATGGGCATCTCCTCACACTCCTCGGGCGGCGCCCCAAAACCCTTGCGAATTCCAAAATGCCTTATACAGAGGTTTTTGAAAACGGAACATCGAAACGGGAAGTGTCTCAGTTCGAAATTTGCGCTTAATGGCACTCAATAACATAGGATTCCCCGCCTATGTGCATGCCCATGAGGACCAGTCCGGTGCGGGAATAAAAAGCTCTTAGAGTTTTCTTATCAATCACAAGGATACTACCGCCAGTGTAATATTGGCCCACGTTAATGGCGGTCAGGTAATTGATTTCATCATTGACGACAGTGAATTGAGCGCCGCCATCCTTGGTCTCCCCATTACTAACAGCATTCTCGAATAACATTTTGACGCTTTTCCCATCCTCTGAAATCCGTAGCGAAACGCCTTCCGAGTCTCGCCCATAGCTAAGTTCTACGTCCGGTGCTGGAACCTTCCCAGATGTCTTACCTGGAATCATCGTTGATAAATTATATGCCAATGAATAACCAACAAAGCTTTCTCCCGCCGCCGCATAACCTTGTAAATTACACCCGAGCTCTCGACCTGGTGTGACGGGTTTTACGTCAGTCGGGTGCTGCAATTTAAAGCTGAAATGGCTTTCGTTTTTATCGGCATTGGCATTGGGAAGGTAATCATGGGCGTAAAACCCCGCCGCCGCCGCCACTATCAGCATTCCTATCGTGTTCACGCTCGACATTTAGGTGTCCTGTGATCAGGTGGAATTCGTTTAATCAAACTGAGGAGACACTACCGAAATCCTAACCTTCGTCGAGCGGTCCGGAGTCCGGCCCTTCCGGGCCCGGGATCTCCCGCTCGAACCGTGCGGTGCGTGTTCGCATGGTGACGAGCTCCTCCGCCGATGTCGGATGCAGCGCCATGGTCGCGTCGAAATCGCCCTTTTTGGCGCCCATTTTAACGGCAATTCCCAAAAGCTGCGCCATCTCGCTCGCATCCTCGCCGAGAATATGCACGCCGAGGACGCGGTCCGTCGCGCCATCGGCAACGATCTTCATCAGGATTTTCTCCCGCCGCCCGGAGAGGGCCGCCTTCAAGGAGCGGAAGTTCGCGAGATAGATATCGACGCAATCATAGATTGCCCGCGCCTCCATCTCGGTCAGGCCGACGCACCCCAGTTCCGGCGTCGCGAAGACGGCAGTGGGTATATTGCTGTGCAGGATGGCCTCCGGCTTGCCGCCGAAAACCGTCTCGGCGAAAGCGTGGCCCTCGCGAATGGCTACAGGCGTCAGGGCGACCCTGTTGGTGACGTCGCCGACGGCATAGATCGATTCGACATTCGTTTTCGAAAAGGCATCGACCTTCACCGCCCCCAGGCCGTCGCGTTCGACGCCAGCCTTCTCCAAACCCAGTCCTGACGTGTTTGGCCTGCGGCCGGTCGCGATCATCACCTGATCGGCGTCGACGCGCGTGCCTTTCGTCAAGCTAACGCGGCAGCCTGTTGGCGTCTTTTCGATGCGTGTGGGCAGCATGCCGAAGTTCAGTTTGACGCCGGCGTGTGCGAGCCCTTCGCGCAGGCCGGTACGCATATCGTCGTCGAAACCGCGCAATACATTTTCGCCCCGCGCGGCAAGAGACACTTCGGTGCCCAGCCGCGCGAAAATCGAGGCGAATTCCACCGCGATATAGCCGCCTCCGACGATCAGCATGCGCCTTGGCAATTCCGGGAGATCGAACACCTCATTCGAGGTGATCGCATATTCGCGCCCCGGAACGTCAGGTTCGAGAACCGGCGCGGCCCCGGTACTGATAAGGATAATTCTCGCGCTCACCTTGCGGCCACTGCCGAGAAGACGCACGTGATGCGCATCCTCGATTTCCGCGCGGCCATCTTCGACGGCAATGCCCGCCTTGTCGAGATTGTCGCGATAGATCGCGGAAAGTCGGGAGATTTCCTTTTCCTTTGCGGCGACAAGTCTCGGCCAGTCGAAGGAAGGCGCGGCAAGATTCCAGCCAAAGCCCGCCGCGTCCTCAAAATGGTCGTTGTACCGGCTGGCATAGACCATGAGCTTCTTCGGCACGCAGCCGCGGATCACGCAAGTTCCGCCAATGCGGAATTCCTCCGCGATCATGACCTTGGCACCATGGGCCGCCGCGACCCTGGCGGCGCGCACGCCGCCCGATCCCGCGCCGATCACGAACAGGTCGACATCGTAACCGGCCATCGTCCACCCTCCAAAGGATCGTTCCCCACAGGATTGCCTGGCCGCGCAACCGCCGGCCGGTGTGCCTCTTCATTAAACCCCAATGAAGTAAGATATGGAAGCTGGCGAGGCGAGACGGTTTTCTGTACGCGCGTGGGGTCAACGCCCGCATGAAGGGCCGCTCGCGACTCGGACGCTTCGACTTGGTTCGACGGGCCTGCCGCATGAAAAAATGTCTGGTCTGGAAGCGGCCAAAGCAATCGGCGGCTGTTGGGCGAGAGAGGAAAAAAGCCGTGCCCAAAACGTAAATGCTATGTACCCCCCCGGAAGAGGCAAGCGAAACGCGAACCGCGAAATCTCCGCGCCAGATCCGACACAGGCTCGCCATATTTGTCACTTTATTTGGTGAATGATAGCGGCCGCAATGGCTCACGATTCGTCAATGATGGGAAGGTTAAGAGCGCGTTACGGGCCGTTAGCCGTTAGCGGCAAGGGTTCGCAAAATAAGATATGAGTTCGCTTCAATATCGGTGAGTTCGTTTCAACATCGATGTGTGGCGCCTCGCATCCCAAGGCCAGTTCCGTCCAGTCAGAACCGCGAGATTTCACTTGCGAAAATCACACCGCCGCTCGGCTCCCATCAGATATGCGTGTCTCGTTGCCGCAACCGGAGTCGCGGCTCTGTTGTCGAGCATCGTCGTTCCGTCCTCGACCGAGACGGCGGCCGCCAACGGCGACACCCGCACGTTGGACCTCTATCATTCCCATACTGGCGAATCGATTCAGGCGACCTTTCGTGTCAACGGCTCCTATGATCCGGCGGTTCTCGAAAAGCTCAATTGGTTCCTGCGCGATTGGAGGAATAACGATCGCACCCGGATGGATCCGCGTCTGTTCGACGTGATCTGGGAGGCCTACCGGACCGCGGGAGCAACCCAGCCGATCGTGATCGTTTCGGCCTACCGCTCGCCGGCAACCAACGCGATGCTGCGCAGCCGCTCTCACGGTGTCGCCGAACATTCGCAGCATATTCTGGGCAGGGCGATGGATACGACCATGCCCGGCATGCCGATGGAAAGAATTCGCGAAATCGGCATGCGTCTGCAGCGCGGCGGCGTCGGTTGGTATCCGAGTTCGAATTTCGTTCATCTTGACGTCGGCAGCGTGAGAGCTTGGCCGCGCATGAGCTACGATCAACTCGCGCGGCTTTTCCCGGATGGAAAGACCATTCATCTCGCGGCGGACGGGCGCTCGCTCCCCCGCTATCAGGAGGCTCGCGCCGAAATTGCCTCGCGCGGCGGCGTGATGGCCGATGTGCCGCCAGCAGTGCCATCGAGAGGATTGTTCGCCTGGCTGTTTGGCAAGCATGAAGAAGAGAACGAAGCCGATGCGGCCGGGCCGCAGTTTGTCCAGCCACGTGCGCGCCACGGCGGAACCGAGGTCGCTGCGCTTCGCATGAATGGCGAAAGCCCTGCCGGCGCGGCGCCCGCAAAACCAGGCCTACCAGGCGATCGCGGCAACCCGCGGGCGGCGACCGTCGCGCCGGCCTCGGCGCCAGGCAACAACTCGACCCAAATCGAGCCAGGCCCGGCGGACGCGGACCGGACACGCCTCGCGGATTTGGGGTCCGCACTAAGTTTGCGCGGCAACCGCGCGGCTATCGAGCAAGGCCGCGACGAGCGGCAAGAGCGGGACTCGGAGGCGTCGGATATTCTGAAAGAAAAGACCGACAAACGCGCCGGCTCCGCGGCAACAGCGCCACTTCCGCCTTCTCGTCCAGCGCAGCCCGGCGATGTCGCGGTCGCCTTCGCCGATATGCCCACCCCGCCCGCTCGGCCAGCCTCACTCACGCGCGTGGCCGCACTCGCGGCCGAACAGACTCAAGGCGAAGGCGGCAACCAGGCTTTCAAGAAAGTTCCGATCAATGATGCTGCCGCCGCGCCAGGCGCAAATTCTCCCTTGGCGCGCGCGGCAAATCTCCCCGTTGTGATTACCCAAGGGCCCAAGGATCGCGCCACTGTGCCGAAGCAAGTGCTCGCGTTCGCATCGGAGACACCGGTGGAAGATCCGCGCGGAACGGTGCCGAGCACGACGCCGGCCGACAACGTGAGTGGACCGGGAACACAATCGTCTGTCGCGGCGGCGCGACTCGACCGGGCCAAGCTTCGCGGTCTCGCCGGCGATATTTCAACCGCAAGTTTCCCGGCGCAGTCGATCCTCGGACAGTCCTTCACCGGTCTGCGCCGGGCGGCGTGCACCATTCCCGACGCGCTTTCGAACCGGCCTTCGGTGGAGTATGTCGCGGCCTTCAGGACCATGGCAAGCGATCTCGACTCCGGCCACTTCACCGGGGCGGCGACCAAGCCTCTCGCGCTCGCGCAAGGCTTTGTCCGCCTCACGGGGGGGCCGGTGCCGTTGCGCCGAAATTGAGCCTGGACAATTTCGCCGCAACCGGTCCCGCCCAAAACGTGAATACCAGCACTCTGACCACCCTTAAATGCACTGGCAGACTTTGATGCCGCGCGAGCTTGGCAGCATCCTAGTGCCCTGCGGGCGTGACGCCGATTCAGCTGCGAGTTGCGGTAGCCAGTCTCGGAACTTTCGGTGCATCGCGAGACTTAAGCGAGCGACGCTTTTGTCTCACGGACTGATCCATGCGTCACGAATATTCGCTGGATGCCTTGAACTTCTTCCTGGCCGACGTTCGCCAGGGGCTTGGGCCCTATCTCGCGATCTATCTCTTGACGGAGCGGCATTGGGCGGAGGATCGGATCGGCTTCGCGATGACGATTGCCACCCTCTCGGGCCTTCTCGTGCAGACCCCGGCTGGCGCGCTGACCGACATTAGCCACGCCAAACGGGCGATCGTTGTCGCCGCCGCCCTTGTCGTGACCGGCGCCTCGATCCTCCTTCCCTTTATGTCTTCCTTTGTCTTTGTTGCTGGATCGCAAGCGGCAGCAGACGCGGCGGCAGCCTTTTTCGGGCCGGCGATCGCCGCGATCACTTTGGGAATCGTGGGGCCGCGGGCGTTTACCCGCCGCATCGGCCGCAACGAGAGCTTCAATCATGCCGGCAATGCGTTCGCGGCGGCGCTTGCCGGAGTTTGCGCCTGGATATGGGGGCCAATCGTCGTCTTCTATCTTATTGCGAGCATGGCTCTGCTTTCGATCGCGAGCGTCCTCACCATTCGAGCCGACGCGATAGACCACGACCTCGCTCGTGGTCTCTACGACGGGCTTTCCGAATCGCAAGAAAAACCTTCTGGCCTCAGCGTGCTCATGGGCAGCCGTGGCCTTCTGATCTTCTGCCTATGCTGCGTGATTTTCCATCTCGCAAATGCCGCCATGCTGCCGTTGGTCGGCCAGAAATTGGCTTTGCAGGACGAGAACGAAGGCGCCGCTCTCATGTCCGGCTGTATCGTCGCGGCGCAGGTCGTCATGGTGCCGATGGCCATTCTCGTTGGCCGAAAGGCCGATATTTGGGGCCGAAAGCCTCTATTTCTCGCCGGATTGGCCATCCTGTCCCTGCGCGGTTTTCTCTACCCATTATCGAACGATCGCTTTTGGTTGTTCGCGGTCCAAAGTCTCGATGGCGTCGGCGCGGGCCTTTATGGCGCGCTTTTTCCGCTCATTGTCGCGGATCTGACGCGCGGCACCGGCCGTTTCAATCTGGCTCAAGGAGCCGTGATTACCGCGCAAGGTATCGGCGCGGCGCTTAGCACGTCTTTGGCCGGGCTCGTCGTCGTTCACGCGGGCTTTTCCGCCGCCTTTCTCGTTTTGGCGGCCATTGCGGGTTTTGGATTCCTTTTGTATTTTTTCGGCATGCACGAAACATGCGACATCGTCACGCCGGGCCCAAACAAGACTGCAACGGGAGTTCAAATCCGATGATCTTGGCCTGCCCCGACCTTCGAACGCTTGCCACGGTCGTGATCTCCACAGGGTTTTTCTCCGCCTTTCTCGTAAATGACTTAGGTCTTTACGATATCAAACCGCGACGGGAACGCCATGAGCAACCGACGGGAAACCGGTGAGCGGAGCGGATTAGTCGAAGGCGAGACCGAGGCGCGCCAGCGTTCGGCGGTGTCCAACCGTCTTGTAACGCGGGTGACGTCGTGCCATCGATTGAACCGCTGAACTGCCAAAATCCAGCCGGCGAGCAGGACTCTCGCGAATCCGAGTGCAGATCGCATTCGATCGGGCGTGCCACGTCCGCATTCGTCGCTACAGCGCTCGTCGTGATGGGAACGCTCGTTGTGACAGGGGCGCTCCTCGTGATCGCAGCGCTTATCCCCCTGGGAATAGATGTCGCACGAAGCGTCTACGTCCGCGCGCCGGCGAGGCAAATAACGGGGGACACCGGGACGACGATCGCCGCCATCACGATCTTTATGGGAACGTATCTGTTCATCGCGATCGGCAAGCTACCTGGCTATCAACTCGACCGCGCCGGCGCAGCGTTGCTGGGCGCGAGTCTCATGGTCGGATTAGGCGTCGTCTCGCTCGACCAGGCTTACCGCGCGATCGATTTCGACACGATCACGCTCTTGCTCGGCATGATGATCCTCGTCGCCAACCTTCGCCTCTCGGGCTTCTTCCGGTTGGTGAGCAATTGGGTCGTGGCGTGCGCCAGCCGCCCGCTCGTCTTGCTCATGGCGATCGTGCTGGTGGCGGGCGTTTTCTCAGCCTTCCTCGTCAACGACACGATCTGCTTGGTCATGACGCCGCTCGTGCTCGATCTTGTCACTCGCCTCAAGCGCAATCCGGTCCCATACCTATTGGCAATCCCCATGGCCTCTAACGTCGGCAGCACGGCGACAATTACCGGCAACCCGCAAAACATGATCATCGGCGGCCTCTCGCATATCCCCTACGGAACGTTCGCCGCGGCGTTGTGGCCGGTGGCCGCCGTCGGCGTCATCCTGACGGCGCTGCTTATCGCCGTCGTCTACCGCGGCGAGTTTTTGACCAGCGAGCATCTCCCAGCTGTTGCGACGATTCCAGCGCGTCACCATAGGCCTTTGGTCATCAAGTCGGTTCTCGTGGCAGTCGCGATGATGGTCTTGTTCTTCGCCGGCCAACCGGTCGCTAAGGTGGCAATCGTCGGAGGCGCGTTGCTGCTTGTCACTCGGAAAGTCAAGGCGGACAAGGTCTACCGCGAGATCGACTGGACGCTTCTCCTCATGTTCGTTGGGCTCTTCGTCGTTGTTACCGGATTGGAAATGACAGTGCTGACCCCGGAAACGATTGCAGCGGTCAGCCGGCTCGATCTCGAGACAACGCCCGTCCTCTCAGTGGTCACGGCCGGGCTGTCGAATCTCGTCAGCAATGTCCCCGCCGTCCTCGTCTTGAAGCCCTTCATCGCCAGCTCGCTCGATCCACAACGGGCGTGGCTCGTCGTCGCCATGGCCTCAACGCTTGCCGGCAATTTCACCTTGGTCGGATCGGCCGCTAATCTGATTGTCGCGCAGCGCGCTCAAGCGCGCGGCGTCACCATTGGGTTCTGGGCTTATTTCAAGGTCGGCGCGCCGCTAACGCTCTTGACGATCTTGTTCGGCGCCTGGTGGCTGTGACCCCGGAATCACGTACGCAAACGAGCAAGGAGCGGTCTCATGAGCCCAATTTGGTTTACTCCCTCTATCATCGTCGCCGGCGCGCTGCAGGCGTTCGGCGCCGTGATGAGCGCACAATTGCGGGTCTCGCTCACGAATCCATGGCTCGCCTTAACCGTTCTCTTCACGCTCAATGCGTTCTTCTTCGCCGGTCTCTTCGCCGTTCTGCCCCGTCCGCTGCCAACCATCGATGGAATCAGCGCCATGCCATGGTGGGCGCCGCTGGCTGGGCTCACTGGCGCGGTTGCGGTCTTCGCCGGCCTCTCCCTCATCGACAAGATCGGGGCCGGACCGGTCAATGGGCTGATTATCACGGCGAACCTCCTCGCCTCGCTTGCCATCGACCACTTCGGCTTGATGAACATGCCGGTGCATACCCTGAACGCTGGGCGCGCCATTGGTGGCCTTCTCATGGCGGCCGGCATTATCCTCGTCTTTCGGTTCTGATATCGCGGAAGGCGCACGGAACGCGGCGGTGACGATCACTTTGTCTACCTCGTTGTTGCCGCATGTCAGCTCATGGCATGCGTTGGTGCACGGAAGCCCTTGGGTCGAGGAATTGGCATTGCCAACGTCCGCCGAACCTGGCAATCTCAGCCTCAACAAGGCGATCATCCGGTGGATGTCGGTTTAGTGGCCGGTCATATCGCGGGTTGGCTTGCTGGCCAAACAAGTCGCGGTCCCGGCTTCGATCTCGTCGGATGATCATCGACGCTCTGATCGGTAGTCGGTTGGCGCCGGATCGCGCCGGCCATGGCCGGCGCCGCCGTGCTTCCGATCGTTCTTAGGCTCTTCAACAGACGGTGTCGCCGGAAGGCTTGCGGACATTGCCGCTTCGATGAAGGAGATCGCCGTGCTCACGCTCGTAATTGCAATCCTGATTATCGTCGTCATTGGTGCGATCTTATTTTGGGTCATCGATAAATTCTGCCCTGATGCGCGGCTAGCGCAGCTTCTCAAGCTGCTAGTTGTGCTGGTCTGTTTGGGGGCGATCGTGAACCGGTTGCTTCCGCTGCTTGGATATCCGTCTGTGCTCTAGCAGCGTCAACTTTACGCCATATGTCGTAGACAGCGCTTGGCCTTGGCCATGGGAGCAGCCGTTGACGCTGGTGAGACTTGGCTTCCGCACCGGTGGCTTGTGCGGCAAGATGGGACGCTTTCACATCCACTGTGACTTTACACGCTACCAACCTTCACTGATGGCAAGTCTTTTGGAAGTTCAATGGATGTCAAACCGATAGGTTTTCCAAGCCCTGAGGAGCGGCAAAAAGTCCTAGCATTAACGCGAAACCTCAAGATGGCGCGATCTCCGCACGTCTACGTCCGCGGCGATACGGTCAAATTCTATGAAGGGCTCGATCGTTAAAGAAAGCTTTCTGCCGGAGGGTCCTCCGATATGGATTTGCGGTGATCGCGATTCGCGACCTCGATCAATCGGTCATCGGCAATCCGGCACATGATCTCATTCGTCTGGGACTTTCCTTGGCCTCCGCGGCGAGGGGCTCGGATCTGCCAGGGGTCACCACCGCAAAAATGCTCACTCGACAATCCCTGATCCAGGCAAGGGCCGGCCCTCGTCGCGAAGTGCGTACGCTGCCGCCTCGATGCCCGAGAGCTCGCTTTCCGGTTCGAGCTGCGCTATTTTGATGCTCCCGCCGGCTCCGGCTTTGCCAAGGGGCTTCTCATGGCCACCGCATCATCTCGTGTCCTACGCAAAACCGCGCCTTCGAAAGCACAAAACGCGCGCGCGAACGACGCCGCTTTCAGCAAGGAAGAGGAACTGGCCGCCTTTCGCAACATGCTCCTCATCCGCCGGTTCGAGGAAAAAGCGGGGCAGATGTATGGGATGGGTCTCATCGGCGGTTTTTGCCATCTCTACATTGGTCAAGAGGCGGTCGTCACCGGAATCATTATGGCGGCGGCGGAAGGCGATCAGACCATCACCGGCTATCGCGATCACGGCCATATGCTCGCTTGTGGCATGGACCCCAAGGCTGTCATGGCGGAATTGACCGGGCGGCGGAGCGGCGCCTCGAAAGGGAAGGGCGGCTCCATGCACATGTTTTCGAAGGCAAGACATTTTTACGGGGGCCACGGCATCGTGGCGGCGCAGGTGCCGCTCGGCAGCGGGCTAGCGTTCGCCAACCGTTATCGCGGCAATGGCAACATTTGCTTCACTTATTTCGGCGACGGCGCGGCGAACCAAGGTCAAGTCTACGAGAGTTTCAACATGGCGGAACTGTGGAAACTCCCTATCGTCTATATTATCGAAAATAACCGCTACGCCATGGGCACGTCCGTCACGAGGTCTTCGGCGCTGACCGACTTTTCCAAACGCGGCCAATCCTTCAACATTCCGGGCGAGCAGGTCGACGGCATGGATGTGCGCGCGGTGAAGTTCGCCGCCGCTCGCGCCGCTAAATGGTGCCGGACAGGCAATGGCCCGATGATCCTCGAAATGCAGACCTACCGCTATCGTGGCCATTCGATGTCGGATCCGGCGAAATATAGGTCGAAGGACGAAGTGCAAAAAATGCGCGCGGAGCGGGATCCGATCGAACAGGTCCGCGCGCGCCTTTTGGCGAGCAAACAAGCAAGCGAAGACGACCTCAAGAAGATCGACGCGACGATTCGCGCGATCATCGCCGAGGCCGCGGAATTTGCCTCGCGCGAATCGGAGCCGGGCGCGGCTGAGTTATGGACCGATGTTTTAGGATAGTTGGTCGAGAAAGAATCGGGCAAGACCATTGCAAGGACACTAGATGGCGACGAACATTCTCATGCCCGCGCTTTCGCCGACGATGGAGCAAGGCAGGCTTGCGAAGTGGCTGAAAAAAGAAGGTGACGCAGTGCGCTCGGGAGATGTCCTCGCCGAGATCGAAACCGACAAGGCGACAATGGAGGTCGAGGCTATCGACGACGGCACGCTTGCGAAAATACTCGTGCCGGGCGGAACCGACAATGTCGCGGTTAATACGCCAATTGCGGTGATCGCGGAGGAGGGCGAAGAAGCCCTCGCGCCGCCCGCGCCCGCAAGCGGCGCGGAGCCGGTGGCGCGCGCCGCGACGGCGCCGCCGCCCGCGCCGGCAGCCAAGTTAAGCGAATCCGCGAAAGACTTAAGGCCAGAAATTCCCCAAGGCACGGCCGTGGTCGCACTCACCGTGCGCGAAGCCTTGCGCGACGCGATGGCCGAGGAGATGCGCCGCGACGACAGCGTTTTCATCATCGGCGAAGAGGTGGCCGAATACGAAGGCGCCTATAAAATCACCCAAGGGTTGTTGCAGGAATTCGGCGCCCGCAGGGTGGTCGATACGCCGATTACCGAACATGGCTTCGCCGGGCTCGGCATCGGCGCGGCCTTCGCCGGGCTCCGCCCGATCGTCGAATTCATGACCTTCAACTTCGCGATGCAGGCGATGGACCAGATCATCAATTCCGCGGCCAAGACGCGCTATATGTCGGGCGGTCAGATGGACTGTCCGATCGTGTTTCGCGGCCCCAACGGCGCGGCCGCGCGGGTGGCGGCACAACACAGCCAGGATTATGCCGCGTGGTATTCGCATATTCCGGGGCTCAAAGTCGTCATGCCCTATACGGCTTCCGACGCCAAGGGGCTTTTGAAGAGCGCGATCCGCGATCCGAATCCGGTCATCTTCCTCGAGAACGAAATCCTTTATGGGCACAAATTCGAAGTGCCCGCGCTCGATGATTTTCTCATTCCGATCGGCAAGGCACGGATCGCCCGCGCGGGCAAGGACTTGACCATCGTTTCGCTCGGAATAGGCATGGTCTATGCTTTGCGGGCGGCGGAGGAACTGGAGCGCGAAGAAATCGACGCCGAGGTCGTCGATCTTCGCACGATTCGCCCGATGGACAGCGAAACGATCATCCAATCGGTCAAGAAGACCGGCCGCTGCGTCACGGTCGAGGAAGGCTGGCCGCAAAGCGGCGTCGGCGCCGAGATCATCGCGAAAATCATGGAAGGCGCCTTCGATTACCTCGATGCGCCCGTGATGCGGATCTGCGGCAAGGACGTGCCGATGCCTTATGCCGCAAACCTTGAAAAGCTCGCTCTGCCGAATGTCAAAGAGCTGGTGCAGGCGGCGAAAGCGGTGCTCTACCGCTGAGCCCAAATGGATGTGAGCCTTGCCATGCCGATCGACATTCTCATGCCAGCGCTGTCACCGACCATGGAAAAAGGCAACCTTGCCCGGTGGCTGAAGAAAGAGGGCGATAAAATCAAGCCGGGCGATGTGCTCGCCGAGATCGAGACCGGCAAGGCGACCATGGAAGTCGAGGCGATCGACGAAGGCGTGCTCGTCAAAATCGTGGTTCCGGAGGGCACCGCCGATGTGCCGGTCAACGATGTCATTGGGTTGATCGCGGGGGAGGGGGAAGATGCGAAATCCGTCGCCGCGAGTGGTTTGCCGCATCCTTCCGCCGTCGGAGGTCTTGGTGCGCCTCGGCCTCCGCAACAATCGTCGCCTCGCCAAGAATCCGTGCCTTCTCAAGAAGCGCTGGCCATCGAACCTCCGGCGCCAGCCGGCGCGCCTCGTCCCGACGCCTCCGTCGACGGGCAACATATTCCACGCACTTTCGCCTCGCCGCTCGCGCGCCGGGTCGCCAAGGAATCGGGGCTCGATCTTGCAGCGATGAAGGGCTCAGGTCCGCACGGCCGGATTGTCGAGCGAGACGTGAGGGCAACGCTCGCCCATGGCCCGGCCGCGGCTCCCGCGCAAGACGCCAAGGCGCCATCTGTTCCTTTGCCCACGCCGCCGGACGAACTCATCCGAAAAAATTTCGCGCCGGACTCTTTCGAGGAGATCCCGCACGATTCGATGCGCAAGACCATCGCGCGCAGGCTCGTCGAAGCAAGCCGGACGATTCCGCATTTTTATTTGGCCGCCGATTGCAACCTCGACGCTCTCATGAGTTTGCGCGAAGCGATCAACGCCGCCGCGCCGAAAGACAAGGATGCCAAGCCGGCATATAAAATCTCGGTCAACGATTTTATCGTCAAGGCGCTGGCGCTGACGCTGATCCGGGTCCCGGACGCCAATGTGACGTGGACGGAGAGCGCCATATTGAAACACAAGCACGCCGACATCGGCGTCGCGGTCGCGATCCCAGGTGGCCTGATTACGCCGATTGTCCGCGCCGCCGAGACCAAAAGCTTGTCCGTGATATCGAGCGAAATGAAGGATTTTTCCGCCCGCGCCCGCGCCCGCAAGCTGATGCCGGAGGAATATCAGGGCGGTTCAACTGCGGTGTCCAATCTCGGCATGTTCGGAACAAAGAGTTTTTCCGCCATTATCAATCCGCCGCAAGCGACAATTTTGGCGGTCGGCGCGGCGGAGCAGCGCGTCATCGTGAAGGACGGCGCGCCAGTCGCCGCGACCTTGATGAGCGTGACGCTTTCGTGCGATCACCGCGCGGTCGACGGCGTTGTGGGTGCGAACCTTCTCGCCGCGTTCAAGGACCTTATCGAGCAACCGGCGGGGATGCTGGCGTAGTGCTCCCCTCCCCCTCGTGGGGAGGGGAAGGGGTGGGGTCGATGAAAGGCGCAAAGCTCAGCCGAAGGAACATCCCGCCGCGCCAAGCCGCATTCGCGAATGCAATGCGCCAAGACATGAACGCGCCCGAGCGCACACTCTGGAAAGCATTGCGCCGGCGAGTTCCGGTCGAAGGAACCCATTTTCGACGCCAGGTTTTACTTGGACCTTACATCGCGGATTTCTGCTCCTACGGTGCAATGATCGTCATCGAGGTTGACGGGAATCAGCACGGGACGGTGGAAGCCGGGGAGCACGACGCGATCCGCACGGCGTTCATGGAGGCGCAAGGCTATCGCGTGTTGCGGTTTTCAAATCGCGACGTGATGTTGCATATCGACATGGTGCTCGACACGATCGCGGCATCGCTCTCCTCTGCCCCCACCCCTAACCCCTCCCCCCTGGGGGGAGGGGATGTCCAAGGCAACCATGGCTGAGCCTTACGATATTCTCGTTATCGGAGGCGGCCCGGGCGGCTATGTCGCGGCGATCCGCGCGGCCCAGCTCGGCTTCAAGACGGCCGTCGTCGAGCGCGAACATCTCGGCGGCATCTGCCTTAACTGGGGCTGCATTCCGACCAAGGCCTTGTTGCGCTCGGCGGAGATTTTTCATTATCTCAACCACGCGAAGGATTATGGCCTCAAGGTCGACGGCAAGATCGGCTTTGACCCCGCCGCCGTCGTGAAAAGATCCCGCGCGGTCTCGGCCCAATTGAACAATGGCGTCGGCCTGTTGCTCAAGAAGAACAAGGTAGATGTGATCTGGGGCGAGGCGACGATCGCGAGACACGGAGAGGTGCTCGTAGGCGTATCGAAAAAGCCGGTCATGCAACCGCCGAACCCGATCCCTAAGGGTGTTTTGGGCGCCGGCGCCTACGCAGCCAAAAATGTCATTGTCGCGACCGGCGCGAGGCCGCGCGTCATGCCGGGCATCGAGCCGGACGGAAAGCTCATCTGGACCTACTTCGAGGCCATGGTGCCGGAAAAGTTTCCAAAATCTCTTATTGTCATGGGTTCCGGCGCGATCGGGATCGAATTCGCTTCTTTCTATCGCAGCATGGGCGTGCAAGTGACCGTCGTTGAAATATTGCCGCAAATTCTTCCCGCCGAGGATGCGGAAATCGCGGCACACGCGCGCACGCGCTTTGAAAAGCAGGGCATAGAGATTCTGACCTCCACCAAGGTGACGAAGGTCGAAAGAAAGCGAGATAGCGTCTTGGCCAACCTCGAAGCCAGCAAGGGCGCGGCGCGAGCCTTGGAAGCCGAACGCATGATTTCCGCGGTCGGCGTTATTGGCAATGTTGAGGACCTTGGGCTTGAGATGCTAGGCGTGAAGACCGAGCAGGGAATGATTATTGCGGATGGAAAGGGGCGCAGCAATGTGCCGGGAATTTTTGCGATCGGCGATGTCGCCGGCCCGCCCATGCTCGCGCATAAGGCCGAGCATGAAGGGGTAATCTGCGTCGAGGCGATCAAGGGACTTAATCCGCATCCGATTGACAAGACGATGATTCCTGGTTGCACCTATTGCAATCCGCAAATCGCGTCTGTCGGCCTCACCGAGGCAAAAGCCAAAGAGTTGGGGTTTGAAGTCAAGATCGGCCGCTTTCCCTTCGTCGGCAACGGCAAAGCGATCGCGCTCGGCGAGCCTGAGGGACTCCTAAAAACCATTTTTGACGCCAAAACCGGAAAACTTCTTGGCGCCCATATGGTTGGGGCCGAGGTCACCGAGCTGATCCAAGGCTTTGTCATAGCCATGAATTGCGAGACGACCGAGGCGGAACTCATAAATTCTATTTTCCCGCACCCAACCCTGTCGGAAACGATGCACGAGAGCGTGCTGGACGCCTATGGAAGGGTGATCCATTTGTGAACCTCTAATGCAATATTGGGTTTCGCTTTCCGAGATCATCCGAAACATCGGGCTTGTTATTGGAGGCGCGGTTGGCATTTATCTTGCGTGGAAGCGGGTGGTCGCTTCCGACAAGCAGGCTGATGCGCAATTGCGTCAGGCGGACTTGTCCCGCCGCGATCATGTAGCTGAACTTTTCAATAGGGCCGTTGGCCAGCTGAAGGACGAGAAACTCGAAATTCGGCTTGGTGCTATCTTGACCCTCGGGCAGATTTGTATGGATTTCCGGGATTTGTCGAATCCTGTCATTCAGCTGCTGAGTACCTATCTTAAGGAAGAAAAAGTAGATTATGGTGGGACCGACGCACCCGCCGACATCGGAGAGATTATCCGCATCATAGCCCTAATGTCGCAAAACCCTCCGGAGAAGACGCATGAATCGCCTTGACAAGACTGAACCACGGCCGTTGCGGATCGATCTCAGCCGGACCTTTATTCGCCGCACTGATTTGAGTGATGCCAATTTAGAAGGGGCCAACTTAAGTTACGCGGATTGCCAAAACGCCATTTTCCGCCGCGTAAACTTTAAGAATGCCAACCTTGAAGGAACGAATTTGAAGGGCGCGGATCTTTCGGATTCCCGTAATCTTTCGCGCGAGCAACTCGACAAAGCTATTATCGACGAGTCCACGACGCTGCCCGCCTATCTGCGCTCGTGAAGGATTAAGACATATTCCTATGTCCGTAAGTACATTTGACATGTCTGACGCCGCAAAACCTCCGCCGCGCCACCCCGAGAAAGCGCACCGGCCCGATCAGCCGGTGGCGCGAAAACCCGAATGGATCAGGGTCAAGGCGCCGGGCTCGCCGCAATGGGCCGCGACCCGAAAAATCGTCAAGGAACACGGACTCGTGACCGTCTGCGAGGAGGCGGGCTGTCCGAACATTGGCGAGTGTTGGGAGAAAAAACACGCGACCTTCATGATCATGGGCGATACTTGCACGCGCGCCTGCGCCTTCTGCAACGTCAAAACCGGGCTTCCGCGCGCGCTCGATCCAACCGAGCCCGCGCATATCGCCGAGGCGGTTCAAAAACTCGGGCTCGCCCATACTGTCGTCACCTCCGTCGATCGCGACGACCTCGACGATGGCGGGGCAGGGCATTTCGCGAAAGTGGTCGCGGCAATCCGCGCGGCGAGCCCAACCACCACGATCGAGGTCTTGACCCCGGATTTTTTGCGCAAACAGGGCGCGCTTGAGATGGTCGTCGCGGCCAAGCCCGATGTGTTCAATCATAATCTCGAGACTGTCGCGTCCAAATATCTCGCGGTCCGGCCTGGCGCGCGCTATTTCCATTCGATCAGGCTTCTGCAGCGCGCCAAGGAAATCGATCCCGGACTCTTCACCAAATCCGGAATGATGCTGGGGCTCGGCGAGGAGCGGCATGAAGTGCTGCAACTGATGGACGATTTGCGTACCGCGGACGTCGATTTCCTGACGATGGGCCAATATCTACAGCCGACAAGAAAGCATCATGAGGTCGTGCGCTTCGTGCCTCCGGACGAATTTGCCTCTTACGCCGAAGTCGCGCTCGCAAAGGGGTTTCTCTTGGTCTCGGCGTCACCCTTGACCCGGTCCTCGCATCATGCTGGCGAGGATTTCGCCAGGCTGAAGGCGCGCCGCATGGCCTTGCCGGAGCACCCCTGAGCGGCTACAGCATGCGGGTTCAAACGGAAGCGACTTTTAACCACGCGAGTCTACTTTTTCTAAATCCCATGCTGTGAGATGCCGTCGTTCCATACAACCCACCGCGTCCGTCATGGCGCCTCCGAGATGTTCGAGCTGGTCGCCGACATTGAATCCTATCCGCGATTCGTGCCGCTTTGCCGCGCTTTGCGCGTCCGCCGGCGTGACGAAAACGATGGGAGACTAACGCTCATCGCCGATATGGAGGTCGGCTACAAGGCAATCCGCGAGACCTTCACGAGCCGCGTTACGTGCGAGCGCTCAGTGTGCAAAATTCTTGTCGAATATATCGACGGACCGTTCAAACATCTCGAAAACCGCTGGATCTTTCACGATTGCGATGAAGGCAGGGCCTGCCTCGTCGATTTCCGCATCGCCTATGAATTCAAGAGCCGCGCGCTGGGTCTCATCCTGGGCGGAATGTTCGACGCGGCTTTTCGAAAATTCGCCGCAGCTTTCGAAGATCGCGCCGATATTGTCTATGGCAAGGTCCCCTGACGTTAGAGGACAATCGAAAATCCTTCCCGCGCACCTCAACCGGCAGCTTCGAGGAGCAGCTCGATCGCCATGGCGATCGCGGCGGAACGCACGCCGTCGCGGCCAAGGTCGCCGAAACGTTTTTCGACGGCGACGATGGCGCCGCCTCTACGTGCGAGGCCAAAATGCACGAGGCCGACGGGCTTTCTCGGCGAACCCCCGCCGGGCCCCGCGACGCCGGTGATCGAAAGCGTCATGTCCGCGGAGGAATGAGCGAGGGCACCTGCCGCCATGGCCCGTGCGGCCTCCCCGCTGACCGCGCCGAAGTCTTCCAAAATCCGCGGCAAGACCCCGAGACATTCGATTTTCGCGGCGTTGGAGTAGGTGACGAAGCCGCGCTCGAAAACACCGGATGACCCAGGTATGGCGGTGATCAAGGCCGCCAAGAGTCCCCCCGTACATGACTCGGCGGTTGCCACGGTAAGCCCACCGGCGCTGCACAATGCAATGAGGTCCGCCGCACGGCTTCGGGATGAGTCAGGGAACATGCCGCGTTTCCTGGCGCGAGGATTACACCCGGAACCACGGACGGGCACGCCAGCCCCCAGCCTGGAAGCTTCGTCTTGTTGGCGGAGCTGCCGTCAATCTCGAGGTTGACCTTTTTCAGGTTGACCTGACGGCGGCGCGACAGTCCACCGCACGCAGTCATCGACGACCCGTCGGCCCTGTGTGCCAAATTCCCGTTGGCAGCGCTTCACAGGATCATCCCGTTCGCAGGCGGTCAAAAGGACGAGCGGCAACATAAAAAGCAACATTCTCATTTGGCTACGAAGAGGCCAATCAGGCGTAACTTGTCAAGTGCATAATTCCGCAAGCTTTACCAGTACCATAGCGCTTGGCTTCAAACTCACGCGGTACCGCAAAACCACGCAGGTTTGCGGCGCGGGTACAGAGTTCTTCTCGCCGCGTCTGCGATAGAGGATCAAAGAATCTGAAATCGACGTAAATTTGGGATGAAACAGCAGCCCCGCATCGGCCCCCTTGAGCTTACCTTGCCGATTATCTATATATGCGGCTACTCTCCCGTCCAGCTTGTTGAGAGGTTGCGATGAGTTCACCAACGAAACGGTCAGACACCGGGGTGCCCCTGGGCCGGATACTCATCATCCTCAGCGTCTTCGCCTTCCCCGGCCTCGTCTACTTAGGAGTCCGGCATCTCGGCGATAGGATCAAAATAGTTGACATCCCGATTGTTGGGGAGTGGCAAGCCCCCGGCAAGCCGTGGCGCATTGTATTTCGTCCGGACAAGACACTTGTGAGCTCCACTTCGCAACCTAGTGCTTCGCAAACATGGACTTCGGGACCGGGCACCTACTCGGTGGATTATTACGGTACGCTGTGGGTAAAGCTGAAGGATGGCAAGATCTACTCGGCGGCTTTGACAACGGAGAATCCCAACCGGTTCGACCTCATTGAATCCGACACTCTAGTGCCGACCGTGTTCGAAAAGGTGCGGCCGCCAACGCCAACGCCGCCGGATACGCCGAAGGAATCCCCGGGCTAAAGCGGATCCCTCGTCTCGCGGCCCTCGGGGGCGTCGAGCCAATCGCCAGATCGTCGCGACCAGATCTACCGCGAACAAAGCGCACATCACCTCTAGTTATGGAGGCCTGTTCCGCGAATTGATTTCGCCTCGACGGACGCCATGGTAAGCACGCATTTTCCGATCGTCAGCCCGGATTGAACATCGCGGTGGGCCAGGTCCGCTTGTTCGAACGGGTAGCACCTCGTGGGTGGCGGAGCCAGCCTTCCGTGGTCGAAATCCGCCAACAAATTATGCATGATCCGGTCGAGGAGGGAGACCTCGTCGAATAAATGGCTCAAATTGAAGGCCATGACGCTCTTGTTCTCGTTGGCGAGCCGCAGAACACCAAAACGAGGCAGGAGCGCACACCGTATCATGGTCCCTACTAATGCGCCGATCGGCTTTCCGTTGCGCGGTACAATACCGTGCGCCCCGTACGCGACCAGCCGCCCCATTGGCGCCAACAATCGGAAGCTCTTGCGCAGGGTTAGCCCGTTAGCATCGAAGACGGCTTGATACCCATTCGGCGCGTAATGGCGAGCTGCCGCGAACCAATTCTCGCCGGATGCATCGATGACCGCATGCGCGCCCGCGTCGTTTGCTGCCTGAAGCTTATGGGGGGACCCGACGACGCCCACCGCGTGGATGCCCCTCAGACGAGCGAGCTGCGCCAACGCCCCGCCTACACCGCCCGCGGCGGAGTGGATGAGCACGGTGCTTGCCGGTCGGACCGCCGCAAGCTCGTCCAACGCATAGGCCGCCGTGAGAAACACGACGGCGATGCCAGCAGCTTGTGGCGTCGTCAGCCGGTTTGGACAAGCGAAGACTTGATGCCGAGGAACCGCGACTTGTTCCGCGTACCCTCCGAACCGTGTGAGAGCGATCACCCGGTTTCCGATGTCGAGGCCGTGTATTCCCTCGCCGAGTGCCAACACGCGCCCGGCGACCTCGAATCCAGGAGTCAGTGGCCAACCCGCGTAACGCCAGGAGGCGGCATAGAGACCAAGCCGCGCTACGCAATCGGCGAAGTTTACGCCCGCCGCCTCAACACCGATCACCACCATGCCGGGGCTTGCCCTGGGCTCGGCCGCACGGACCATCCTTAGAGCACGAAAACCTCCCGGATGGGGGATGGAAATTTGCCGCATCGGATTGGTCTCGCTCCCCGGCCTTGCAAGCGAAAGTCAAGCTTTGGCAAGAGAATTTTGGGGCGCTCGATCTCGCAGCCGGGTCGCCCGCTCGGCTTTTCGATACGCGCCTCGACGCCATTGACGCCGGTGAAGACGGCTTTCGGGCGCGTTGACCCCGCGCGCCGGAACGGGCCGCGTATCCAAAAGCCGGATTATCGCGCCGGATATCGGCGATAATGGGTGCGGCGATAATGCCTGTGCCCTTTGAGGCCCCAGCTCGACGCAATTGATGGCCCTGCCGTATAGCCGACCACCCCACCCGCGACCAGCCCAACCGGACCGCCGACCACGGCCCCCGCCAACGCGCCCATCGCGCCGTCGCCAAGCCGCTCCTGTGCATTTGCGACGGAAGGCAGGAAAGCCATTCCCGCGATCGCGGCCATAATCAAAAGCTTTTTCATCGTGCCGGCGCTCCCGCGCAGTTACCGCGATCGCCATGGCGTACCATCGCGTCCGGGAAATTCCTTGGTGTGGCATCGTGAAGAAAGTGAGAACAGGCCGTGTTCTTTTCCGGGCTTTCCAGGTGCCGAATTCATCAGCGATGAGGCGCGGAGCGCATGGGATCAATGCACTAACCGTGGCTGGAAAGCCGCTCGATCATCGCGCCACAGGCGCCAAGCTTTTCCTCGATATGTTCGAAGCCGCGGTCGAGATGATAAACGCGGTTGACCATTGTTTCGCCTTCGGCCGCGAGCGCCGCGATGACGAGCGACATGGACGCGCGAAGATCCGTCGCCATCACCGGGGCGCCCTGGAGTTCCTCTACCCCTTCGATCACGGCGGCATCGCCGTCAAGTTTTATATGGGCGCCGAGCCGGACCAATTCCTGAACATGCATGAACCGGTTTTCAAAAATGGTTTCGGTGATCCTCGACGAGCCCTTGGCCTTGGTCATCAAGGCCATGAATTGGGCTTGCAAATCCGTGGGAAAGCCGGGAAACGGCGCGGTGGCGATGTCGACCGGCGCGATGCCGGCGCCGTCGCGCCAGACGCGGAGCCCTTCGTTGGTCGCCGAAATTTCCACGCCGGAGCGTTCGATTGCTTCGATCACGCTCTCCAGCAAGCTTGGGCTAGCGCCTTCCAGCATCACATCGCCCCCGGCCATGGCGACGGCCATCGCATAGGTCCCGGCTTCGATGCGGTCCGGCAACACGACGTGGCGTGCCCCCGAGAGGCTGCCGACGCCCTCGATCTCGACCACGGATTGCCCAGCACCCTTGATCCTCGCCCCCATTTTGTTGA
>Ga0185299_10003249_pt1 | contig 22209 bp, 17 predicted proteins | sample PaiPotPPA55metaG_FD_128002 | JGI IMG/M metagenome (GOLD analysis project Ga0185299, IMG submission 128002) | Iron sulfur acid spring bacterial and archeal communities from Banff, Canada, to study Microbial Dark Matter (Phase II) - Paint Pots PPA... ... | reverse complement strand
TAAGCCTTGCCCGCCTCGTACATCGTCAGCAGATAGACATTCTGCTTCAACAGCGGCGAGATTTCCCGCACCTTATAGAGGAATGCCGGCTGCAGCAGAAAATACTGGTTCGTCAACAATTCGTTGGTCCCGTAGGCTCCGAGGCGCAGCGGGCCGCCCAGGCTGAAGGGCGGGAACCCGGTGTTCCTGGTCGAGAAAGCCGTGCCTCCCGATGCGAAGAAGAGCAACGACGACTTCTGGCTCGTGCGCTCTGCCAGCCCGAGACGCAGCTCCTCAGTCGGTACTACGTCCGAGGTGCCGGGGGCAGTGTCATAGAACTTAAAGGTGGATTCCACGCGCGCTCCCCGGCGCGGAATCACCGGATCGTCAAACCGTTCGAGGCGGTAACGCACCGACGTCGTTCCAAACCGTCCCTTAACCGCTGGCGCCACTGGAATCCCCAGATCCTCGTTGACCTTCTGATATCCGGACTCGTATCCCACGCGCAGTTCCGCGCCCCGTCCAAAGGTATAACCCAGCTCCAGGCCGCCGCCCATGATGCGGTTGCGATACTCACCAAGAAGCTTGTTTCGCTGGTATACGAAAAACGGACTGCTGTCGGCGATCCCATGCGCTGCGACGAACCAGCCCGTGTAGGGCGTGAAGGGATGAAAGTATTCTGTTTTCAGTCCGTACTCGGAGCCGGCGATGAAATCGTTGCGCCACTCCGACCCAAATCCACCGATATCGAGGAACGTGATGCGCGCTCCAACCTCGAATAGCACATTCTTGTAGTCCGACCCATCAATGACCAGGGCAGGATGCACCGTTGGTGGCGCGTAGTCTTTCTCTTCGGCCTCGACCTCCAGACCGTGTTGCCCGTCCCGCACCACGTCGCGATACCCTGCTCTGGTGAAGCGTCCCAGACCGGTGACGCCCATCATCTCTTCGTCCAGTTGATGAGGATCGATCGGGTGTCCCGCCAAGTCGGCCAGTTGGTGCTGAAGCCCCTTAAGGACGTCGCCTTGGGCGCCGGTGACTTCCACAAACTCGGGTACCGGCACGGGTCTGCGGTTCACTTTCCGTGCATCCATGATCTGGTGCCACTCGTCTTCGCTGACCTGGAGACGGGTAAGCAGCGCGCTCTTCGTCTGGGCGGCTTTGTATCCTTCGGCTTCGATCTGGTCGTAGAGGCTGTAGTCGGTCATGGTAAATCGCTCCACGTCCGCCTTCAGCAGGATGTCGGCGTCCTCCATGCTGCGGAGTTCATTGATCGCGATGCTTACGTTTGCAGAGCGTTGCAATACTGCCACCGACGAGAGCGGCGCCTTCGGATCCAGGCGCGGCAGCGCCAAATGAACTGCGATCACAATGTCCGCGCCCATTTGCCGAGCGACGTCCACCGGCAAGTTATTCACCAGCCCGCCGTCAACCAGCACGCGGTTGCGTTCGCGCACCGGCGTAAAAAATGCGGGCAGTGACATCGAGGCCCGCATCGCTTCCGCCAGCGATCCATGGTCGAATACGTAGGAGTCTCCCGCTACCAGATCGGTCGCCACACAACGGAAGGGGATCGGCAATTGGTCAAAGCTCTTCATCTCCGAATAAGGCAGGCCCACGCGGTCGAGAATCAGTCCCACCTGCTGTCCGGAGTTAAAGCCGCTGGGAAATTGCGCGCCTTTCTTCAGCCCGAATTCGAAAGCATTCTGATACTCCCGCCGGTCTTCTTTTCGGCGGAACGACAGGTCTCTATAGGGCGTGACCCCTGTCAGTACTTCACTCCAGTTGATACTTCGGATCAAAGCGGAGAGCTGATCGGGCGATTCTCCGCTGGCATAGATTCCTCCGACCAAGGCGCCCATGCTGGTGCCGGCAACCACGTCCACCGGTATGCGATTTTCCTCCAGCCACTTGATTACGCCGACGTGCGCTAAGCCGAGAGCGCCACCACCTTCGAGCACAAGACCGATCCGCGGCCGTTGGCTGCCGGACGCCGCTGCCTTCGCTGGCGGTTGGGTGACGCCGCCGGGAGTATCCTGCGCCCCAAGACTCGAAACGAGCATCACGCAAAGAGCAAAGCTGCAGAGTTTCATTGCGCCTCTCATCCTCATTTGCGCCTCCAAAGCGGCGCGAAATCTTAAGATGCCATGTTAGCCTGCAAGAGGAATGGGGCGAGGGGGTTCGCTTAGAACTCCCGGTACTACTGCGACACCTTCCCTTTAACTGCAAAAGTCTTCACAATCGCCTTTGCGAGCGAACCCTGCCCCAGGATCTCGCACTGCCATAGCCTGTTTGCGGTCTCTCCCTGAGGCAGGAATGGAAGCGCAAATGCTAAACTAACTTGGGCAACAAATTCCGAGTAGAGAACCGAGTGGAGAATACGAGATGGCGAAATTAGTGAAGAATTCACTTCTTGAGAGCGTGCCCATGCTGGTGCTGCTGGGGTTGCTGGCTGGCGCCGTGGGCGGCCTGGGAATCGGCCTGATCCAGTTGAGAGCGGCATCATCCGCAGCGAGCACTGCCAAGTAAATACTGATTTTCGAAGAGAATCAACCAAGGACCTTTGCTACTGTGGGCAGCCCCACCTTCCGCACCAGTTCAGCAAACCGCGGATCGGAACGTAGAGAATCGAGGGGGAAGTCAGCCTTCAAACCCAGCATTAACCTTTCGCGCTCGTAATAAGCGGTGGGCTGGAAGGTGCCATCGCCGTTGCCGAGAAGCACCGCTACTGTGCCGCTGTTCGTATTGACCGCAATGATATCGGGGATCCCGTCGGCGTTTACCAACAATGACACGTGCAATGCCCCAAGACGAAGCCTATCCATTTCGTCCGATTGGTTTCCCACCGAAGCCACTCAGGTCAGAGCGACCCTGCTGACTTCTTGACCTGGCGGAGCAGCCGTGGCACGTAGAACGGGTAGAACGGCAGTCACCCGTGTTCCGGGGCTATTTGACTGGACTTGCAGAGTGCCACCCAATTGCCGCAAGCGTTCTCGCATCCCGCGAAGCCCCAGGCCGGTGGGAGTCGACGATCCTAACGCGGACCCCTTTTCGAGCGGAATCCCTTTGCGTGCATCTTCGATCTCAACTCTTAAACAAGCCTCGTCTTGAATAATGCGAATTCCGGCTGTGGGACTCCCAACATGACGATGAATATTAGTGAGGCACTCCTGCACGACCCGGAAGGCGGTAGCTTACATTACTTCCGCTCTGCTTGCGATGAAATACAGGGAATCCTAGGGGTATGCGGTAGACAACCAGAACCGGCTACCAAACCAGGCGTGCAATGTAGAAGGGAACAACAAATCCAGTACGGCGGCAGGAATATAGAATTTCCCTCGGCCCTGAAACCATGCACGCAGGGGGCATCGTGACGCTGTTTTATTCCGTGACCTCGTCGAATCTAAGCAGCGAAGGGTACTCTCGCCCTATGCTTTGTCGGTGGTAGGCTGTCCAGCACTGTTTCCAGCCACCGGAGGAGTTGATTCCACTGTGTTTTCGAAAATACCGCTGCTATGCCGTTTGCTTGAGCCGCTTTCTCAAGCTGCGAACTTGTGTCTATGCTGAACAGCGCCATCGGCAATTTGGGCATCAGTCGCCTCAGCCTGCGCCCGGCGGCCAGGCCATCCATCTCCGGCATTCCAAGATCTAGGACCACAGCGTCGGGAGTCAACTGCTGAGACTTGCGAACCGCTTCTGCGCCATCTACGGCTTCGCATACTTTCCAGCCCGGATGCCGCTCGATCAGGAGGCGCAACTGTTCGCGCAAGAAAGCACTGTCGTCTGCGATAAGAATATGTTTTGTCATGACGTTAGGCTTTTACCTCCGTCCAAGACTTTAGCAACAGCGCAAGCCAAGACTTTAGCAACAACTCAAGGGCGAGGGTATCGGGTAAAAAGGGTACGATCTTGATTTGGATACCCGAACACATGAATTCCGCGCCGATTCTGTTCAGAGTTGGAAACGGTAGATTTGGGCAAGCAGGTAATAAAGAGCCCAACTCCGGCTCGGATAATTGTCGTAAACAGGCGTGGCTTCTGAGGAACCACTCGGCTGATTCTTTGGAATCAATCGAATGGGATTGGGCGAACACGAGGTCTTGTCGAAAAGTGAGCGCAATAGACGTCTTTGGCATGGGAAGAAAAAAAAAATCCTCCCGCCTCGGGAGGCGGTCGAGGTTAGCCGCAGCAGCAGACGGTGGCCGAGTCGCGCACAAAGAAAAGTACTCTTCTGAACGGGATCAACCGGCGGCTGAGCCACCGATTGTCACCACTGTTTGGGGCACGGAACTCGGGACCTCGCTTCCAATCGGGCTTCCACAGCACCACTGACAAGCCGGCCTACTTCCGCCGCCTTCCGCTAGTCTGAGTATGATCGATCGCGGGGGAATGGCGCTACCGTGTGTCCAGTTCCTCGACCGTTTGGTCCCGCGCACGCGGGCCCCTTCCAAGGAACTGCACCGAATGCGGAACGTTTAGTTACGCGGCCTGGGGTTCAATGGGAACGAGCTCGTAGCCCACGCGGATGCCTCTCCAGACGCCTTGATGTTCCCGAGCGAGAAAGGTACACCGATGCGCCCGGAAAATTGGTTGCGCGTAGAGTTAAGCCGACAGCAAAAACTATAGGGATCACCGTGCCTGTAAACTTTCAGGTGCTGCGGCGCACATTCGCAACAAACGCCCAAGGCCTAGGGAACGCGAAAGATGTTCAGGCCCACCTGAGACACACCGATATCGGGACAACAATGAACGTATACACGCAAGCCATTCCAGAGAGTGTGCGCAAGCTGGTTGAACGCTGTGGCCGATGACGTGATGGGCAGTACTCCGGAACCGATCAGCGGGCGGATACAGTGAAACTTCCGGGGGTTCTGAACATAAATTAGCACACAACCAAGAAGGCCCCCATCGCTAACTGACTGGAAAGATGGAGCGGGAGACGGGGATCGAACCCGTGACATCCAGCTTGGGAAGCTGGCGTTCTACCGCTGAACTACTCCCGCTCAACTTCGTCAGACTATCATTCCGCTCAATCCAAGACAACGCTCGGCGTGCTGAATTTCCTATCTCTCCGCGATGTCGTGCCAGTGGTGCATGACGGCGCAACTGAGGTGACCTATCACGAACCAAAATACTGCGAAGAGCACATTCTTGACTCTTGGCGTCATGGGAACATCATGCCACAGGCGGCATGCTAAAGCGAAACTGTGGACATTCAGACTGACTCGCTTCCCATTCCCAGCGGTTGCCTTTCTCCCGCATTCTTCGTAAGATTCCCGCTCGAGACTTGCACACGAACTTATCCCACGTCGCTCATTCAAAACCGCAGGAGCCTTGATGTCCGACGATTCCCTTCCCTCGAAGTTCAATCCGACGGTCAACTCAAATTTCAACTCGCGCCGCAACTTCCTTCGCGCCGGGGTGACCGCGACTTTTGCCACGGCTGCTTACCCGGCGCTCGGCGCGGCTCGCGTTGCCGATACTTTGCCTGCGCCTAGGCCGGGCGTCCAAAACGTCGCCCAAAACCTCGAGCAAAACTTCAAGAAGGACTTCGAACTCGACGAGATCACGATTGACGATCTTCAGAAGGCCTTTCAGTCCGGCCAGTATTCTTCACGCTCTCTGAGCGAGAAATACCTGGCACGCGTTGCGGAGATCGACAAAGCTGGACCCAGGGTCAACGCCGTCATCGAGCTCAACCCCGATGCTCTCCAGATCGCGGACGCGCTCGACCAGGAGCGTAGGTCGAAAGGGCCGCGCGGGCCGCTTCACGGCATTCCGGTGCTCATCAAGGACAATATCGATACCTCGGACCGCATGAATACGACGGCGGGATCGCTGGCGCTGCTCGGATCGCGCGGCGCTCCGAACGACGCGTTTGTCGCCGCGCAGCTGCGTAAGGCGGGCGCCGTGATCCTCGGCAAAACCAATCTCAGTGAGTGGGCCAACATTCGCTCCAGTCATTCGACCAGCGGATGGAGCGGCCGCGGCGGACTGACTCGCAACCCTTATGCACTCGACCGTAATCCGTGTGGATCGAGTTCCGGGACTGGAGCCGCGGTTTCCGCGAATCTTTGCGTTGCCGGGGTAGGCACGGAGACGGACGGGTCGGTGGTCTGCCCTTCTTCCGCGAATGGGCTGGCAGGGCTTAAACCTACGGTTGGACTGGTCAGCCGGAGCGGCATCGTTCCGATCTCGCACAGTCAGGACACGGCCGGTCCGATGGCTCGCACGGTGCGGGATGTCGCCATTCTGCTCGGCGTCATGGCTGGCGCCGATCCGCAAGATCCCGTGACCGCCGATAGTCAAGGCAAGGTGTCGCCCGATTACACAAAATTCCTTGATCCTGCGGGACTCAAGGGCGCGCGACTGGGAGTGGTGCGCAAATATTGCGGCTTCAACGATGCGGTCGACCAGCTTATGGATACGATCATCCGCGAGATGAAGCGTGCTGGCGCGGAGATCGTCGATCCCGCTGACATTCCCACCATTGGCAAGTTCGACGAGGGTGAACTCACTGTCTTCTACTATGAACTCAAGGCCGACCTTGCGGCGTATCTCGCTCGCCGTGGCAATACTTCGGTTAAGAGTTTGAAAGATGTGATTGAGTTCAACGAACGCAATCGCGACCGGGAAATGCCTTACTTCGGGCAGGATATTTTTCTCAAGTCGGAGCAGAAGGGTCCGCTCAATACAAAAGAATATCTCGATGCGCTGGCGCTGAATCAAAAACTCAGCCGCGCCGAGGGCATCGACTTCATCATGGACAAGTTCAAACTCGACGCGCTCGTCGCGCCCACGGCAGGCCCTGCATGGCTTACCGACCTGATCAATGGCGACCACGCCGCCGGAGGCAGTTCGAGCGCCGCCGCTGTTGCCGGCTATCCCAATATCAATGTGACGGCGGGATACCTGTGGGGACTGCCGGTTGGGATCTCCTTCTTCGGGCGCGCATGGAGCGAGCCTACGCTGCTCAAGATCGCGTATTCGTTCGAGCAGTTGACGAAGGCACGGCAGAAGCCGCGCTTCCTGCCTACGATTGAGATCCCAGCGTCCCTCTGACAGGCTGCGGCAAAAATCTTAACCACAGAGGACAGAGGACCACAGGGGAAAACACCTCTGTGTTGCTCCTCTGTGGATCCCCGTGTCCTCTGTGGTTCCAGCTTTATTGCTGCAAAGTTGCACTTGGGCTCGGAGACTTGTCGAAGCTCGGCTTGTCCGGAACGATCGGCGCGATTGGAGCAAGCTGATGATCGTTCGGCCTCGGCAGTAACGACGAGGGACTAGAAAACAGTAGGTCCGGCTGCGAATCGGGCGCCGGTTGCCATTGCGACGGTCGGATTCCCTTGGCTTCCACGATCGACCATCGCCAATCTTCATCGGCACCGGGAGTGATCCCGATATTTTCGTGGAACGCGGTCGTGCTGAAGGGCTTGGCCTCGGCCTTGAGGTGATAGAGAAGCGTTACGTCGGAACGCCGCTCGACGATGACGACTGGCGAAAGGCCCTCAGTGGCGGGAATCACGCGCGCGCGCGCGGCTGCTTCGGCGTTCTGCCCAGGCTTGCGTTCGAGCGTCAGGCCAATGGTGATTTCGCGAATGTCCCAGTCAGTTCCGTTGAGTACTTCCAGTTGCAGACTTTCATCCTGAATGGAGCCGGGCCCGTCGAGCTTGAGCAGTTCGGTGAGCGGCAAGTCTTCTATCAAAATTGGCTTGATCAAAAGCGAACTAGCCCGGGCATTGAAAGAAAGACTGCAGGTTACATCCGGTGACGATATCTTGAGGGTATTGCTGGAAGGGTCGATGGAAAAGACCGTCTTGTCTGGTTTGACTGGCCTTGCTTGCTTGGCGTCCTCCATGACCTGGACGAGATTGTCGTTGTCGATTACCGGGTGAGCTAGATCCGGCGGTTGTTGAGGCTGCTGCAACTTATTTTTGCGCACGTCGCGTGCGAGGTCGCCGAGCGAGGGAGCATCCTCTTGTGCCGAAGCGGTTAACGGGCAGAGCAGCGCGACGAGCAGCACACCGAGGGGCACGAGGGGCGCAACCAACCGCAAGCTGGGGAATCTGGATGGCATGATTTCGGTCGCGGAGCGACGCCTGCGCGCTCGGCGGGACCACATAGAAAGTTTAGGCGAGATGGAACGTAAAAAAAGTTACCGACGGGACACGGTAGTGCTAGCACTTCCGGGGACGGGAAAAGAGCATCGGTGAAATGGGCTGGGACACGCTCAGATCGAAGCGACACGCAACGGGGCGCGCCCAAGCCCTTTCACCAATTGCTACTTTACAGCAGGCCAGAGGTACGGAAACGGGCAATCGGATCGGTTACACGCATTGGTTGACGCTTAAAAACCCAGCGCGCCACCGCAATCCCCAACGCCGCATAACACAAGTGCCAGATTTTCATACAATCTCCCCACGCCGGACCTTTACTGGGGAGAGACTACGAAGGTCCCGTCGTGAAATAAACTTACCTCTCGTTCATCGGCGGGTCTAGGCCACGAAGGTGCTATGAAATCGTGCGAAAGTAATCGTGGGTAATCAAGCGCAGTAACCACACGTGGGAGGGACGGGCGTCCTGGCGCTCCATCGGTAAGATCCTACGGGGTGGAGTTCTCGATCCAACCGCCGCCGACAACTATGTCGCCATCGTAGAAAACGGCAGCCTGGCCGGGGGTGAGCGCGCGCTGCGGCTCGTCAAACGTAACTTGGATTTCGTCCGGCCCGGCGGATTCAATCTTGGCCGGTGCGGGCTGATGGCGGTGGCGGATCTTCACTGCGACCCGCATAGGATCGCGGAGTTCGGCCGTCGAAATCAGATTCACGCGGCGAGCCCGGAGAGTACGCGAATAAAGTTCCTCGTCCTTGCCGACCATGACTTGCCGCGTGTCATTCTTGATTTGAATCACGTACAGAGGCGAGCCGGTCGCCACACCGAGCCCCTTCCGCTGGCCGACGGTAAAGTTGTGGACGCCGGAGTGCTTCCCGATCACCTTGCCGTCGGTTGTGACCATCTCGCCGGCAATTTCTGTTGGCGTGTCTCCCTGCTCGCTGAGATAGGCTTCGAGAAAGCGCTTGTAGTCGCCGCCGGGGACGAAGCAGATTTCCTGCGAGTCGGGCTTCTCGGCGATCGCGAGGCTGTGCTTGCGGGCAAGTTCGCGCACTTCCGGCTTGGTCATGCCGCCGAGCGGGAATAAAGTCCGGCTCAATTGCTCCTGCGTAAGGCCGAAAAGAAAGTAAGTCTGGTCTTTGGACGTGTCGGCTGGGCGCTTTAGCAGCCAACGGTCAAGCTGATCGTCAAAGACGACCTGGGCGTAATGACCGGTCGCAATTTTATCGGCACCAATCTGTTGGGCCACAATAAGAAGCTGATCAAACTTCAAGTGATTGTTGCAGAGACTGCAAGGGATCGGCGTACGCCCGGCAAGATACTCCTCGACGAACGGACGAACCACATCGCGCTCAAAACGCGCCTCGTGATTGACCACGTAGTAGGGGATGCCGAGGGTTTCGGCAACGCGGCGAGCATCGTAGACGTCGTCGATCGAACAGCAGCGGCCCTGGACGGATTCCGGCATGCCTTCGTGTCCGGCGAGACGGCGCTGGTTCCAGAGTTGCATGGTCAAACCGATGACGTTGTGGCCGTCGGCACGGAGCATGGCCGCAACGGCCGAGGAGTCGACTCCTCCCGACATGGCGACGGCGATGGTTTCGGAGGTCAGCATTTAGCAGTTAGCACTCTGCATTCAGCTCTTCACGATTCCGATTTGGCTAAGTGTTAATTGCTAACGGCTAACTGCGCTTCTCGGCCACACCGGCGACAACTCTCGCAAACGCTCTACTGTTTCCGGGACCAGGGCCAATGCGAAGTCTACATCCTCGGTCGTATTTTGTTTGCCGAGACTGAAGCGAATGCTGGCTCTCGCTCGGTCGGGACGCAACCCCATCGCGGTCAGCACATGCGATGGTTCAATCGCTCCGGACGAGCACGCCGCGCCGGTCGAGACGGCCAGCCCCTTCAAGTCTAGCGCGATGACTAGCGCTTCGCCTTCGATGCCATCGAAATAAATGTTGGTTGTGTTCGGTATGCGGGGCGCGCCTTCGCCGTTTAAGCCCGTGGCTTCGATGTCGAGCAGTTCCCTTTCCAGGTGGTCGCGCGTAGCCGCCATCTTTTGATCGACGCAATCGTCTCCACGCTCGAAGCCAGCGACCGCCAACTCCGCTGCCTTGCCTAAACCGACGATCCCCGGAACGTTCTCCGTCCCGGCGCGGCGCGAGCGTTCATGACTGCCGCCATGGAGCATCGGCTCAAGCCGAGTTCCCTTGCGGACGTAGAGCGCACCCACCCCCTGCGGCCCGTGAAGCTTGTGGCTAGAGATGGTCAGCAGGTCGCATCCGATTTGGTTGACATCGATCGGGATTTTCCCGGCCGCTTGCACGGCGTCGGTGTGGAAGTAATTGTCGGCTTCGGCAGCAATCTTTCCAATCTCTGCGACCGGTTGCACGACGCCGGTCTCGTTGTTGGCGAGCATGATGGTAATCAACTTCGTATTCGGCCGGATCGCGCGCTTCACATCCGCCGGATCCAACCGGCCGCGGGCATCCACCGGAATGTAGGTGACTTCGCATCCGTGCGCTGCAAGATGCTTGCAGGTGTTGAGTACGGCGTGATGTTCGATGGTCGAGGTAATGACGTGGTCGCCCTCCCGCGCTAAACCGAATATCGCTAGATTGTCGCCTTCGGTGCCGCCGCTGGTAAACACGACTTCGGAGGCGCGGCAGCCGAGCAGTGCGGCCACGGATTCACGGGCGCGTTCTACGGCGGCCCGCGTCTCCTGTCCATGATGGTGGATGGAAGACGCGTTGCCGAAGTGCTCGCCAAAGTAAGGCCGCATGGCCTCCAGAACCTCGGGGAGCACCGGAGTCGTTGCGTTGTTGTCCAGATAGACCCGCCGCAGCATGTTGGTTCTATTGTACCGATGCGGGGCGCAACAAGGCAGGTTTACGCGTAGAGATGGGGCTTGCCCCGTCTCTACGGGAAATTAAACTTAATGTCCCTGGGCCATCTGCGGCGTGCGTTCGCCGAGGGTGAAATTCACATCCGCCATGCCATCGGGATTCACCGTGACCGCTTTGCTCCAGATTATGGGATCGGAGAAAACGGGACGCTTTACCCGGACTTGCGTCGCAATGTCATAGAGCGAGCTCTCGCCCACCACTCTCCATCCTTCGTGCCAGGCAACGATTTCGTAGTTGCCGGGAGGAACCTGGGTGAGCTGGAAGTTGCCATCCTGATCGGTCACTGCGTAGTAGGGATGCTTCGCTACTATCATCTCGCCATTCATCCAGACATGTACGTTGCAGCGCATGCTTACTGTGCCTTCGCGAGTCATGGGACGCGCGATCTCCTGCCCCTCAAGAACGAAGGGGAGGTTGTAATCCGCGCTGCCCGACATTTGCACCGTGTGCAGCAAGGGATCGCTGTCCCTCACCGTCACACTCGCTTGCAGCGGCACCAGCAGAACGTGGGGTTCGTAGCGGCAGGTCTTTTGGTTGAGGAATCGCCGCGACGCGGGCAAGTCCATCGCCTTCCCCCGGGTTATGTTCCTGAGAAACACGACCGTGTTGGCCACGCCGCCGTTCGGGCCGACCAGCAAGCGCTCAAGGTCGCGATGCTTCTGGCCCAGCGGATCGCAGATCTGCGGATCTCTGTTAAGTTCGGAGGCCACCAAGTGCGGCAAGGCTCCCTGCCACTTCACGGTTCCCTTGATCGTTCCTCCGTCTTGGACGGAGACGACCTGGTAGCCCGCTTGTCCGGCAGAAAGCTTGGGCGCGAGAAATATCACGAGCAGTGCGAGCAGCCGAAACATGTAGTTCATATCCACCACCTTGAAAGTGCCTCGCCCTGCGGCAGACGAGCCTGGTACGGCACGGGTGGGAAACTCAGCTATGGCGGAGGATGCCAATTCTTGCTGACTTAACGGTTCTCCACGTAACCGCGCTGCTTGGTTACGACCATAAGACGTACCCTAAAGGTCGAGCAAATGACTAAAGGACAGCGACCATTGGGGAATGGAGCGACGGGCGTCTCGCAAGCCCGCCCTGAGCGAAATCGAAGGGTCCAGCATTGCGGTGGCCGGGCGGGGACGCCCGGCGCTCCACTAGACGAATTCAGCGTTTCTCCACCGCCACATATTTTTGTGGATAGACAGGGCCAATGTAATCGGCGCGCGGCCGGATCAGCCGGTTATCGTCGAGTTGTTCGATGACGTGGGCTGTCCATCCGCCGACTCGCGAGACCGCGAAGATGGGCGTGAACAGGTCCACGTCGATGCCGAGAGTGTGGTAGGTGGAAGCTGAATAGAAGTCCACATTGGCATTGAGCTTCTTGTCAGCCTTTACGAAGTCTTCGATCTTTTGCGACATTTCGAACCACTTTGGATCGCCGCTCGCATGGCCCAGGTCGCGCGACATCTGCCGCAGGTGCGTGGCGCGCGGGTCTTCGGTGTGGTACACGCGGTGCCCGAAGCCGGGGATCTTCTTCTTCTGGGCCAGCATCGCTTTGACGTGCGCGACCGGGTCGGCGCCTTCGGCGTCGATCTCCTTCAGGATTTTGAAGACGGCCTCGTTGGCGCCTCCGTGCAGCGGTCCCTTGAGCGTACCGATGGCGGAGGTCACCGCTGAGTGCATATCGGAAAGCGTTGCGGCTGTGATCCGGGCCGCGAAGGTGGAAGCGTTCAGTTCATGGTCGGCGTGCAGAATGAGCGCGATATCCAGAGCGCGTTCGGCGGTCTCCGAGGGCGCGGTCCCGTTCAGCATTAGCAGAAAATTCGCTGCGTGCGAGAGCGATCGATCCGGCTCCACCACTGGCTTCCCTTTGCGAATGCGATCGTAATTGGCCACGATCATGGCGATTTGGGAAGTCAGGCGAATTGCTTTGTTGACGTTGGCCTCGTGATCACTATTACTGCGGTCGAAGTCGGGATCGTAAAAAGAAAGCGCTGAAACCAAAGTGCGCAGCACATCCATCGGCAGCGCATGCTTCGGCGCCAACTGCAAGAGATTGATGATCGACGCATCCAGCTTGCGCTCGTCCGCCAGGCGCTGCTTCAGGGCCTTGAGTTCGTCGACCTTGGGCAACCGTCCGAACCAGAGCAGGTAGCAGACTTCCTCAAAGGTAGAGCGGTCGGCCAGATCGTGGATGTCGTATCCGCGATAGGCGAGCACTCCCTCGTCACCGTCGATGTAGCAAATGCTGGAGGTGGTAGCGACAACCCCTTCCAGTCCTTTGGGGGCGTGCAGGCTCGTAACGCTGGACATGGCTCCTCGCTGGCAGTTCGGATCGATGTAGGTTGCTCGGCCGCGCAAAAAAGGCGGCATCGCAACCCTCTTTTATACGCCAACCCAGAGGTAGTCTCCAAGCGCACGCCTGGCTTCGTAATAGGTCAGTTTGCGCCACGAAGCGGATTGACAAGAGGTTTATCCTAAAAGCGCTCGGATTAAAAAAGGCAATGCTTGCCGAATTGCTCAGTGCACTGCGAACACCTCCGCAGCCACAACCACTCAAAGTTCACCACAGGACAGTAATGATCCTTATCGGCTTTTGTGCCTCGTCACTTTCTGCCGTGATTCTCATTGCGATACTTCGCGGGAAACATCATTTACTTCTTGTCGCTACGATCTTCCCGCTCTTTGTCATTTGGTCGGTAAGCGGGCGTCTCCTCAAGAGAGCGATCATCGGCAAGTCGGTTAACGATTCTGCGTAGACCCTTGTGGAAATCAAACTGAGCCACTACCAGTTGTACACGCCATTGGCCTGAAAACTAAGCGCGGCGTAGAATAAACGGTTTGCCGCCAGAGCATGTGTGCCCCCGGCAGGCATCCAAAAAACTAAGCGGAGAATTCATGAAGACAAGACTATTGATTTTCGGCCTCATCCTTACCCTGGCGACGCCCCTGGCGCTCGCCGACGAGGGCATGTGGTTGTACAACGCGTTCCCGAAGGATCGGGTCGAGAAGCAATACGGCTTCCTGCCAACGCAACCATGGCTGGACCATCTGCGGCTGTCGTCGGTGCGCTTTAACAATGGAGGCTCGGGTTCGTTCGTGTCGGCCGACGGCCTGGTATTTACCAATCATCATGTGGGCGCTGACTGCATCGGGAAACTTGCCACCTCCGGCCGCGACTATATGAAGACCGGTTTTTACGCCAAGACGCAGGCGGAAGAAGCCAAGTGTCCAGATCTTGAGCTGAACGTGCTGGTCGGCATCGACGACGTCTCCGCGACAGTAAAAGCCGCTGCCACGACTGCCATGTCGGCCGCCGACGCTGGCCAGGCACAGCGCTCCGCCATGAGCGCCATCGAGAAAGACTGCGCCACCTCTAGCGGCCTGCGCTGCGACGTAGTCACGCTCTACTCGGGCGAAGTTTACAACCTCTACAAATACAAGAAGTACACCGATGTGCGCCTGGTGTTTGCGCCGGAATTCGAAGCCGCATTTTTTGGCGGCGACCCCGACAACTTCACCTTCCCCCGCTATGACTTGGACATAACCTTCTTCCGTATCTACGAGAACGACAAGCCGGTCCATCTCGATAACTGCCTGCAATGGTCGAAAGTCGGCGTCAAAGATGGCGATCTGATTTTCGTTTCGGGCCATCCTGGAAACACGGATCGCCTGAAGACGGTGGCGCAGCTACAGTTTCTGAAGAACGTGGATTTTCCGTGGCGTCTTGCTAGCTACAAGCGGCGCATCGCAATGCTCCAGACGTTCAGTGCGGAGTCGGCGGAGAATGCGCGCATCGCTCAGGAAGATATCTTCGGATTGCAGAATTCACAGAAGGCGATTATCGGCGAATATGGAGGTTTGCAGGATGTAGCCGCGATGTCGCGAATGAACACGGCGGAGCGCGAACGGGAAAAAGCTTACATGGATCAGCATCCAGGCGCGCCAAACCCCTGGAACGAGATTTCCAACGCCGTGAAGGTGAACCGGGAAATTTATGATCCGCTAACCTACGTCGAGCGGATGCGTGGGTTCAGCTCGGACCTGGCGTTCCAGGCCCGGACTCTGGTGCGAGCCGCGGAGGAGAAGTCGAAACCGAACGGCGAGCGGCTACGCGAATATCGCGATTCTGGCCTGCCGTCCCTGGAGCAGGAACTGTTCAGCTCCGCCCCCGTCTACAAGAATCTTGAGACCGCGACTTTAGCCCTCTCCCTGGCACAGATGCAGGAAGCGCTGGGACCGTACGATGCGACCGTGAAAGCGTCGCTGAACGGCAAGTCGCCCGAAGAGGCTGCCAAAGCGCTGATCGGCGGCACAAAGCTGGAGGATGTGGCCGTCCGCAAGCAACTTTATGAGGGTGGAAAGCCGGCGGTGAATGCGAGTACGGATCCGCTGATCGTGCTCATGCGCAATGTGGATTCCGCGGCGCGTGCGGTACGCAAGCGCTACGATGACGAGGTGGATGCGGTGGTGCGGCGCGACGGCGCGGCTATCGCGCGGGGCCGATTTGACCAGACCGGCTTCACCCAGCCTCCGGACGCAACCTTCACGCTGCGCCTCAGTTATGGCACGGTGAAGGGATATGAGGAAAATGGGAAAAAGATTCCGTACTTCACCACCTTCGGAGGCGCCTTCCAACATGCCGAGGAGCACGGTAGCAAGCCTCCGTACGCTCTGGCTGGCAGTTGGCTGAAGATGAAGTCGAAACTCAATCCCCAGACGCCACTGAATTATGTTTCCACCGCCGACATCATCGGCGGCAACTCGGGCAGCCCGACCGTGAACAAGGCGGGCGAAGTGGTCGGAATAATTTTCGACGGAAATATTCAGTCACTGGTTCTGAGCTTCTACTATGACGACCGCCAATCAAGGGCCGTGCATGTCGATTCGCGCGGCATCATCGAAGCGCTGCGCAACATTTACGGCGCCAATGCTCTGGCCAATGAACTGACCGGAGCTAAAGTGGCAAAGGCGGCGGGCGAATAGCACCCTTACCTTGCCGCTTCGGCATCGGATATCAAAAATCTTTACCACAGAGGACACAGGGGTATACCGGGGCGCACGTGGGAAAAGACCTCCGTGGTTGTTCCCCTGTGAACCTCTGTGTCCTCTCTGCTTGAAAGGTTTTTTCTCGGCTTAACACATCTTTAGTTACTCCGGCCAGAGTGACGCCGCGGTCTTACTCAATATCTGCTCCCGCATCTCTTCGCTCATGGGCAGCGCCTTGAAGCCCTCAAGATTCTGCTTGACGTCGGGAACGCCCGGGCCCGGCCAGTCGGTGCCAAATAGCGTCTTGTGGGCGATCTCGTCGAGCCGCGGAAAATATTTCAGCAGCGCTGTCGGCGGAATGCCGCTGATGTCGAGATAGACGTTCGGGTGCCGCCGGAGGAGAAAAAACGCAGTGTCCATCCAGAGCGGGCGCCCGCCGTGCGCCAGCAAGATCCTTAGCTTGGGAAAATCGACCGCGACATCGTCAACGTAGATCGGATCGCCATATTTATTGCGCGCCCCGGGGAAAATCGACGTCCCGGTGTGGAACATGACCGGGATTCCATTGGCCTCGGCTGCCCGGTAGATGATCTCGAGTTCCTTCACTCCGCTCAGATAGTCATTCGGAAACAGCAGTTGATGCGGCGGGTGAATCTTGATCATGCGAAGGCCGAGACGCAGGATATGTTCGACATCCGCCATGATGTTAGCGGTATGCCGCGGATGCAGGCTGCCACAAGAGATCAGGCGTTTGGGATCATGCTTCGTGTAGTCGGCGACAAACTGATTGACCGCGGGCGTAAAACCCATCACCTCGGGCGCAACGTAGTTGATCAGTGCAGCGCGGTCAACGCCGCAACGGTCCAGATACTTCAGGAAGGCCTTGGGCGAGCGGCAATATTCGGCGATCTCATCGAAATTAGCGCGCTTGCGCTTGATCAGTTCCAGCGCATGCGGCTTGATGAGTTCGACCGGCTCGATGTGGATGTGGCAGTCGGTGATCATCATCAGTGGTCGGTGGCCAGTTTCGCTGTTTGCCGCTGCGGCAAAGTTGTTTTGGTTTAGCTAAGGGCTAAGGGCTAAGGGCTGCTTTTAGTACAACGGCACTTTCGGATCCACCGTCCGCGCCCAACCATCGATTCCGCCGCGCATGGATTGAACTTTTTCGTATCCCTGCTGGCGGAGCCAGTTGGTGACCGTCAACGAGCGCACACCGTGATGGCACATGACGACGATGTGGTTGTCGGGGTCGAGTTCCTGGTGAGCGCGCGTCGGAACATCGCCCATCGGGATATGTTTTGCGCCTTCGATGCGCGAGGCTTCGTATTCCCACGCCTCGCGAACATCGAGCAGCGTAAATGTTTCGCCGCTCTTCTGCAGCGACTTTACCTGTCCGGGAGAGATTTCGAAGTCCATAAATGCTTATCCGTAGAGACGGGCTTGCCCCGTCTCACTCCGTGGCAGCAGACGCGGCAAGCCGCGTCTCTACGAAAAATCAGACGATCTTTCCGGAGCCGAGCGCCGGGAAATCCGTGTCATCCCCGGATGACAGCTAGCTCGCGCCCTTCTTTCGAAGCTCCGCCGCACTTCCCAGCGTAGTCAGACTCACCAGCGCGGCCACCGCCCAGAGGGCGCCAGTTCCAATTCGAGCGGCGCGTACATCGCCAGACGGAACGTCGCTCCACAGCGTCAAACCACAGCCCACCACAAAATTGACGACGAGCAGACCGAAGAACAGGCGCTCGCGCAGGCAGCGTGTGTCGAGCGCCAGGCCGGCCAGGAGGAGGATCCACACGATGTAGGTGGCGGCTGTCCAGAAGTCGTGTGGCCAGTCATAGTTGCCGCGAGTGACGCGACTAAACGAAATCCACGCGAAGTATGCGCAGCCGAGGAAGCCGGCCACGCCCCACAATGGCGTGCGGCACATCAGGTGGCCGGAACGGTAGGACGACGGCTGCTTCGCCCCGCTTTTCGTGCCTGCCTCAACCTTCGCGTTTTCTATTTGCCTGTCCATTTCGGCGGTCGTTTGTCGAGGAAGGCAATAATACCCTCATGCGAGTCCGCGGTCGAGATGAGTTCGTCGAGGTAAATCTTTTCAGCTCGGGCCAGCCCTTTGTCAAAGTGAATCGCATCCCAAGCGTAAATGGCCTTCTTGGCATGGGCGAGCGCGACCGGGCTCAGTTGGCGGAGTTCAGCAAGCGTTCGCTCGACAACCAATTCGAGCTCCTCAGCCGCCACAGATCGGGTCGCCAAGCCCATTGCCGCGGCTTCGTCGCCGGAGAACTGGCGTCCGGTGAGGATGAGTTCACTGGCCGCCTTCTGACCGATGAGCGTGGCCAGCACCACGGCCGCAACCGGCGGGTAACATCCCAGCTTGATTTCAGGAAATCCCCAACTGGCATCGCGAGCGGTGTAGACCATATCGCAGAGGGCGGCGAGTTCCGCGCCTCCACCGAGGCAAGCGCCGCGGACGGCGGCAATCGTGACTTTGCGCGAGGCCACAATCGCGCGGATCACCGCGTGAAAACTCGTGAGCATTTCGTGAACTTGCTCGGGCAGGTGGGCCTTTACGTCCACGCCGGCGGAGAAGGCGCGGGAATCGCCTTGGAAGAGAATTGTCGAGATGTCGGTGCGGGATTCGATCTCCGCGAGCGCTGGCTGCAGCTCTCGCATTATCGAGAGGTCGATGATATTGAGCGGAGGGTTGATTAGGGTGACACGGCCGATGGGCACCGTGACCTCTACTTCAACTCGACTTGCGGCTGCGGTAGCCATCTTCGGTGGTAACTCCGATAGAAATCTTTACCACAGGGAGCACAGAGGTACACAGGGTAGCGCGAAAACAATCACTTCCTGCTTCTTGTCCGCGCCTCAGCGCCTCCGTTGTGAGTTCAGTTCCTGCGGGCAAGAGTGCTCGCCCCACACGTGCTAAATGTTGATGGCTTGCTTCCGCGGCTCGCCAATCGTCGAAAGCGGATCGCGCGCCCCCTCTTTCTCTTTGATCCACTTCTTTTCGTTGCGGATGATGTCGAGCAGCAGCTCTTTATCCTTCACGCTGGGAAGATTCTCTTCACAGTGCTGCTCGTAGCTGCGGTCGTCCAAGGGCTCGCCGGTCTCGCAATGGTACTTCTGTCCTGTCCATTGTCCGATGCTCCGGTTAAAGCGGATGTCAGGCGTGTAGAACTTCTTCTCGCCCGGCGCCAGGAAAGTGTTCAGCCTTTCGACCAATCCCGCAACTTCTTCTCGATACAGGTGACGACTGTAGTCGTTCAGGTCGTCGAGATCGGCAGCCTTGTCGTTCCCCAGTTCGTCGTACCGGCCCTTGATTCCCCAGACGTAGGCCCAGTGTGCCGAGGAAGAATGATCTGTACCAAAAAGATCGAACGAACTCGATATCCACTTGTTCAAGTACTTCTGCAGCAGCCACCGCGGAATTACTGCAGCTTCGACCACGCGGCGCAGGCCATCATGGCCGGTTCCCATGTGGAAGGCTTCCTCGCGCAGCATGTAAGAGGTCGAGCGCCCGAGCGGCGCAAACGACGAATACTTCAGCATCTGAAGCTGGAATTTACCATCGCGGTCCACGAAATCGGTGTAGGTGAAAAAGTCCAGCCAGTTATCGACGTCGACATTGAAGGTGCCGAGCAATCGTTTGTTCTCAAACGCGCGTCGCTCCAGCATTTTCTGCGCTTCCACCTTGCCGGAAGACCCGAAGAAGTCGATGAGCAGCGCGCACATCTGCCATCCGTGGCGCATCTCCTCGATCATGACGCGGGTCAGGGCCCGGCGATCCCATTCGGTGGGCGCAGTGGCAAACAGGTTTCGCTGCTGCTCCACGCTCGCAAATTCGGTGTCGCCCTGGTAGATGATCATGTTCATGAGCGCGTCCCGCATCTGCTGCGTGGGGACCTGGCGCAGGTTCTCCCACTTGGTGCGGCCTTTGTAGGAACCGAACTGGATCTCTCCCGTTTCGATCGCTCCATAGAGCGTATCGAAGTGGAAAGCCTCAACGTCGTCTTTGTCGACGCCAACTTCTTTGCGCCACTCGTTGAACAGACCGACCCAGTCGCTGAAATTCCCGATTTTCGCTACCTTACCTGGCATAGGTTTCGATCCTGTTTCCGCAGCGGTGCCGAAGCAGCACTTAGCATTTAGCATTTAGCCACTTCAGCTTCTCTGGTTCCTTCGCATCGGAAACGAGCGTGCTAAATGCCAAGTGCTAAGTGCTGCTTTACTTCGCGGTAAACACAGCCGGACGCTTCTCCACGTACGCTGCCAGACCTTCTTTGGCGTCATCGCTCTGGAACAGAATCTGCTGATTCTCTCGCTCGACAGCCAACGCCGATTCCATCGGGATTTCCCACCCAGTCTGAACGGCCCGTTTGATGCGCCCCACAGCCTTCGCCGCTTTGTTCGGCGGCGTGAACTGGCGCGCGTACTCCATGATGTTCTCCATGAAGCCGTCGCGCTCGAAAATATCGTTCACGATGCCAAACTCCTGCGCCTCTTCGAAAGAAAACGTGTTCCCGGTGATCATCAGTTCGATGGCTTTGCTCTTCCCTACCAGGCGCGACAGGCGCTGCGTTCCGCCGGTTCCGGGAAGCACGCCGAGGTTGACTTCGGGAAGGCCGATCTTGCCGGCGTCTTTGCGGGCAATTCGGAGGTCGGCAGCCATGGCGATCTCGAGGCCTCCGCCTACGCAATGCCCGTTGATCGCGGCGATCACTAGTTTCGGTGTGTGTTCCAGCCGCAGCAGCGTTTCATTCGCGTGCAGGCAGAAGTAATACTTGAACGTTGGATCGACCGAGGCCAGCATCTTGATGTTCGCGCCGGCGGAGAAAAACTTATCGCCCACGCCCGTGAGCACGATGACGTGCACATCGTTATCCATGCGCGCCTTGAGGATGGCCTCGTCGAGCTGGCGATTCATTTCGTAGGTGTAAGTGTTCGCCGGAGGATCGTTCATCTCGATCACGGCCACGCCGGCATCGGTGCGATAGTTGATGAGCTGCTTGGTGGTTTCGCCGGTGGCCGGCTGCGTCGTGGTCGCCATAATTGCTCCTTAATGATTCCTTAACTTCTTCGCCCTGCAGAAAGTCCTCAACTCTTGATTCCCGCCATCAACCTCTCGATCTCCACTTTTTGCTCGCCGGAGAGCGGCAGGAGCGGCAGCCGCGACGGGCCTCCACAGTAGCCGTTGAGGTCCATCGAGTACTTCGCGCCCGGGATGCCGAGGTCGCCAACCACGCGCTGGGCGGCTAGTCTCACGCGCTCTTGTTTTTCGCGGGCGAGGGCGTGGTCTCCATCTTTGAACGCGGCAGAGATCTCGTAGCACGCCATCGGCGCGGGACAGGCGAAGGCGAGAATGGCGCCGACCGCTCCCAGAGTCAGCGATGGTCCGAGTTGATGAGCGGCGCCGACCAGGACCTGGAAGCCAATTTCTTTTTGCCGCGTCTTCAATTTTCCTACGACGGTCACCGCAGCGGATGAAGGTTTCGTGCCCGTGTCGTCGTGGACGGGCGAGGGCGCCCGTCTCTCCACCGCTTCGGCGGAGGCCGCGAGCGAGGCGACGCTGACCAGTTCCCTGCTCTGCTTCTCGCTCTCCGCGGCCGCTGCCTTGAGCATGCGCGGCGTCACGGCCTCGAAGGTTTCTGTCACCGTGGCCTGCCTTTTTACTTGACGCGTACCCTCGACCAGCTGTTTCACCTTGTCGAGGTTGCCGTTCGATTCCTTGATGGCGACAATGTTGGGATGGCCGGCAAGCTCGATCACGAGTTCGGCAGGGATGTCGTATCCGGTGGCCTGGGGGAAGTTGTAGATGATGATCGGCAGCGGAGACCGGTCAGCCACCGTGCGATAGAACGCCAGCAGGTTCGCCGGAAGTATCTGCTTCTTGTAGTAGTGCGGCGTGCGAACCAGGGCGGCGTCGTAGCCGAGTTCTGCGGCGTACTCAGTGAGTCGCAGCGTGCCATGTGCAGACTCTACGCCGGTGCCTGCGACCATGACTTTACCGGGCGCGGCGGCGGTAAGCGCCGTCTTCAGCACGTCGCGGCGCTCTTGGTCGGAGAGAAAAATTGCCTCACCGGTTGAGCCGAGCACCACGATGCCGGCGACCGGAGTGCGCGAGTAGCGCTCGACGTTCGATTCGATCTTTTTGTAATAGACCTCGCCATCAGGATAGAAGGGCGTCGTGATGGGCGGGAAGATTCCGGATAAAAGCATGGTCAACCCC
>Ga0185299_10003248_pt1 | contig 22213 bp, 18 predicted proteins | sample PaiPotPPA55metaG_FD_128002 | JGI IMG/M metagenome (GOLD analysis project Ga0185299, IMG submission 128002) | Iron sulfur acid spring bacterial and archeal communities from Banff, Canada, to study Microbial Dark Matter (Phase II) - Paint Pots PPA... ... | reverse complement strand
TATCCGAATTGAAGATCGAGTATCCAATCTGATGCGCCAACTTGCCGCCGACCACAAATCCAGCCAAGCCGCCGATCAAAGCCAGCAACGTAGCCTCGGCGAAAAATATCGATGCCACCGCAAGCTTTCCCGCGCCCAGCGCCTTCATCAGTCCAACCTCTGCCCGGCGTTCAAACATGGTGGTAGCCATCGCCGCCGATATCGCCAGCGCTGACGCAAAAAGCGCCGCCAGCGTAATCAGGAAGATGAGTCCTTCGATCCGCGTCAGAACCGCGCCCTCGTTTTGTGAAACTTGCCGGATTTGTTCGGCGTGCGAGTGCGGAATCGCCTCCGCCAACTGAAACGCAATCGACTGCGGATATGGCGAACAATACCAGCGATCGTAGATCGCCCCCGACAGACTCTTCGGATCGCGCCGGGCGAACGCGTCCTCCGGCTTGGTCAGCGCACTCACATAAACGCGCCGAACCGCGCCCGGCTTGCCGAGAATCTCTTGTGCCACAGCAAGCGGAGCGACGACCTCATCGTCTTCCGCCCCACCGGTCGAAAGAACCCCGCTCACCCGCAGATGTCGCCCCGCGAGCATTACTTCATCACCCGGCTTCTTGCCCAGGCGGTTGGCCAGCCTTTCCCCAAGCAAAACATTTCTGGAAGAATCGTCCGGCCAGCCACCGGAAACTTTCCACCACGCATGCGTGCTGCGAACCCCGGCAGTGAAGTTGTCCGTCCCAAAAGACATCGGCTTGGCAAAATCAGTCCCCAGCAACGTGACGTCGTGCGACTGGGCGTCGTGTTCGACAGCAACCGTCACTGGAAGCATCGGCGCGAAACCCGTAATGTTGTTGTGCCAGAAAATTCCTTTGATCTTCGGCAAGTCTGCTTCGCTGAGAAACGCCCCGTCGGTCGGAGGCTTGAGGTTGACGCCGCCAATCTCTACGTCCAAGGAATCTTCTTGTGGAGTAATGACGAGGTTGGCGCCGATAGTGCGGAGTTCGCGATTAATCTTGTCGCCGATGTCGGTCGCGACACCGATCATTGCCGTCGCCACGGTAGCGCCCAGAGTGATCGCCGCCCCAGCCAGCAACTTGCGCCGTTTCTGGCGCCGGAAAGATTCGTAAACCAGCCGGACGAACATTGCTTACTGTTGCGCGAACATGCGACCGCCTGCCGCCACGTCCGCCTCCTGAATGATGATCGCATCTGCCGTCTGCGTGGCCTTCAGCGGCACCGGATTGCATCCGCCCGGCTTGCCCACTGTTTGCGGATTGATCGGCGCCTTGCAATTCGAGCAAACCACGCCATTGGGGCCCTTGTAAAATCCGACCGACCCGCAGATGTCGCAGGCGTCGAACACCGTAGCGACTTTCCCGTCCGGCTTCTGATAGAGCCAGAAGCGAATCGCGGTTCCATTTTCAGTCGCCAGGAAGCGGTGCAAATCACCGTCCGCAACTTGCGCCAGCGGAATGCTCAGCCGCCCGTTACTGAACGTCACTTCGGTCGCTGGGGAAAGATTCCCGGCGCTCTTGGCGTAGACGAATTCTTCTGCCGTGATCAGCGCAATGAAGATGAACGAGAACGTGAGTACGGAGATCATCCACATACGTTCGCGGCGGACGCCCCAGGCGGCTTTGCGACGTTCCGCGGGGGAAGCCGTAGCCAGCACCGGTTCGCGCCGCTTGGCCTCGAACAGAATCATCAATGCGGCCAGCGCAGAAATCATTACAAAGAAGAACCAGTCGTTGCTGACGATCGGGCCAATAATCGCCATCTCGCGCTTCGAAGACGCAATGACCCCGCTTTCCGATAGCTCGTGCAGCCCGGAAATCACCAGCTGCGCCGCTACCAGGAACAGGATCGCGGTCGTGATGCGAAAGAATTTCTGTAGATTAATGCGCACACTCCCTTTGACGAACATCACCCCAAAGGCAATGGCTGCTGCTACGCCCAGCAGCGTGCCCAGGAAACTCATCAGTTCGGTCGAGTTCAACGAGACGGCGGAAAGAATCAACACTGTCTCCGCCCCTTCCCGCAGCACCATCAGAAAAATAAAGACGAACAAGCCGAACCAGGCGTCATTGCCCGCCAGCAGCCCGACTTTGCCCTCGATCTCGCCCTTCATCTTGCGCCCCGTCTTCATCATGAAAATAACCATGGTGACAACGAAGAAGGCGGCCACCAGCATGATCCAGCCCTCAAACACATCCTCGTTCAAGTGCGTGCGGGAGATGACGACAGCCACGCCGATGCTGCCAAGAAAAGCCGCAACCAACGCCGCGTACACGGTCTTGCGCAGTTCCTGCCGCCCAATTTTTGTCAGGTAAGCAAGCGTAATGCCGACAATAAGCGCGGCCTCAACTCCTTCGCGCAGCGTAATAATGAAAGCCTGTAACATAAAATGTCGATCCTACGTTTAATTAGAGCAGTCGTCCGGTAACGGGAAGCCCAGGGCGCACGTCCGTGCCACTTACCGCCTTTACCACTGAAGGGCACGGCTCCCAGCGCTACCCATAGTACCTGGCGAATGGTTTTGGGAAGGGCCCGGCTCCAGCCGTGCCGCTAGCTCCTGCTTAAACATCGGGGCTTCAGCCCCGGAGGGAAGCTCGTCTGCCCATGAACCGTTCTTCGAAGCTTTTTTCCGTGTTTCTGATTTTGAAAATGAATTTCAATTTCAACTCCAAGGATATCCCCAGCGCGCCAAAAGCGTCAATCGGCCGCCCTAGAACCGCGTTTGATTGGGATCGCATGGTCGGAATATGCCGTTGAAATGCGAAGAACCGCAGGGAAGGTTTGGACTGTCGGACGTGCCGGATCGGGCAGCAAGTGCACTGACGATTTATCAAACAGTACTCGTTAGTCCCGAACCCTCGGAACAGACTGCGCAGACGTAACGTAGACTCTCGGAGTGTAGCGGGATACTAGGTGCGCACTTCGGAGGTGATGGGTAAAGAAATGTGGACTCGAGTTCTCAAATTGATGCTGGTGGGCGCAATAACCTTCTGGCTCCCTGATACGCTCCTGCACGCATTCCGGGCTTATAACTTTAATTCGTTGGACGTGCGAATCATCACGGCGGTCATGCCTTTGACGCTCTTATGTTCTTATGGCGCTATGAAATGGGTAAACAAAGACAGTCCTCCTAGGCGGATTGGTCTCCCCATGCTCGCGGGTATCTGGTTTCTCGGTGGGTTGTTCATGGCCTTGGGCGCAAGTTTCTCAGGCGGTGGCTTCATGATGGCCGGTGGTATCCGCTCTCTTGCTGGTTAGTGGGGTTGCGGTTCTTGTCCGGGCTTTTCAATCTTCAGGACTCCTAATCCGGCTCGGGTTTAGGAAAGCCCCCAAGTCACTGTGATTTCTCTCAGTTCTCCGGAGTTCGCTTCTGGAAATATTTCTTCTGGCTGACAACTTCTGGCAACATCCCACTGCATTCATAACCGCCGCAAGAACGCATTCGCCTCCGCCGCCTGCGGAAACAACTTCTCTTCCGCCTGAAACTCCGCCGAATGCACACATCGCCGACTTCCGCGCAGCCGTACGGGATGCTTCAGATGCAGCATCTCATGGTAAACGATGTACTTCAGCACGTACGCCGGCACGGTGAAGTGATCAAAAATGCGGCTGATGATGATCGCATTGTGCGCGGGATCGAAATGCCCGAGGATGCGGCGAGTTTTGGTCTGGCTCCAGCTCATGCGCGGGCGCGCCAGCAGCCCGTGAAAGAATTGCGTGTTCAGTTCTTCGAAAACCGTGTCCAAGTCGTAAAACAATCCGCGGGCCGAACGCAGCCGTTTGTATCCGCGAATTTGCCGGACGAGATGCGCCTTGCGCACGATGTCGTGGCTGGCGACATATTTCCGATATCGCGCCGCCTGCCCGCGATCGACCGGCCGGCGATACATTTTGGCCAGCAAAATATGCGCGATAGCTCGCAGAACCGAATCCGGAGCCCCTTCCAGCAGATCGGAAAGCCGCACCAGCAGCCGGCCGTCGCGCAGCCGAATGGTATTATTGACGTTGGCGAAAGCGAAGAATTCAATCTTTAATTCGGGAATGGAGGAAGCGGGCCGCAGTTCCCGATAAGTTTCCTGGAAGATTTCAAGCAGCCCTTCGCGCACGGTGACCTAGCTTAGCACGGGCCCCGGACCTCAGACCTCAGCCACAGCGTTCGCGTGTTTACGGCAGCCCCGAGGTGTTTTGGGAAGGGCACGACTTCAGTCGTGCCGAAAAGTCGCTAACGAGGATGCGCTTTTAAGCTCCCTGAGGAGCGCTGTTCTCGGCCGAGGCCTGAGGTCCAAGGTCTGACATCGTAATCCTCACTCCGGCTTCCCCCCATTCCTCGCGCTCGCATTCGAATTCAGCCGCTTATGCTTGGCCGCGTCTTCCTGATCCGCCAGCAGCTTGCGATGATCCTCCGCCGACGTGTCCAGGGTCTCCAGTACATTGGTCAGAACAAACTCATACTGATGACTCTCCTCTACAGGAACATCCGCGGCGTCCTTCAGCGCCCGCAGCTTGGCTTGAAACTCCGTATCGGCCTCGATAATCGCCTTCAGCGGCTTGCGAATGTCGTCCTTGCGGTCGACGTAAGTGTCGATATTGTCGTTGAGTTCGTCATAGAGCAGCTGAAAGTCATCGAGCAAGTCGTGCGTCTGCCGCGGCCGATCCTTTATTTTTGGATCGCTTCGCATCTGCTCCAGCTTCACCAGCCGTACCCGCGCGAATTGAACGTAAAGGGTCAGCCGTTGTTTCGGTTCCCAGCTGGCGTCGCGAACCTGGTCAATCTCCGCTTGCGTGAGCGGTTCGCGGTGCCGCTGAGCCTGAGCCCCGCAGCAGGCGGCCAGGATCAAAGCTATGTAGAAACCATATCGAAACAAAGAAGCACTCATTTCGCTCCTTTCGGAAACATGGCGAACAGCAAATCGTCGCGCACTCGCTGCAAACGATTGATGGCATCCCGCACGGGCGCCTGATCGTCATGAGCCAGCGTGTGCAGCAGGTCCGTAAGCTTACGCGTCATGGTACGAGCCGCAATCTCGGTCTGCTTCTGATATTTATGCGACTGGATCGCATAGTCCCTGGCCAATTCCGAGAAAGCCACCACATCCGTCAAGGCGGCCTGGCCCTTTTCGAGCTCATTTGCAGCGTAGAACTTGTCGGCTTCCGCCAGCTGCTTCTGAGCGATCTGCACGCAGAGATGCGGCCGGTCCCCAAGGCTCGCCGAGGCAAGCCGCGCTTTCAATTCGTCGATTGTAGGTTCGCTGTTGGGAGTGGCACCGGCCGCGACCGCCGCAACCACCGCGAACAGTGTGATCGTTCCCCACAACCGAGTTAGGTTCAGCACCCCAAGCATGGTCCCAGCCCCGCGTCGAATTATCTTTTCGGCTCGATGGCAATGAGCCGATGCTTCGCCTGCCATTCCTGATCAGGATACTTCCCATTGGCCGTATTGAGGAAGAGATGATAGTTCACCGAAGCCCGCTTGATATCTTTGAGGTGATCGTAGGCCGAAGCGCGCAGGAAATAGGTGATCGGAATTTCCGGCAAATACTTCACACGAGTGTCGAGCGCCTTGATGCACAGCGCATAATCCTTGTTCTCGCTGGCAGCGAAGGCCAAGTCACCATACGCCGTCCCCAGGTCAGGTCTAATTTTCACTGCCGTCAAGACTTCGTTCTCCGCGTCGCCAAATTTCTTTTGCTCCAGCAGAGCCTTTCCCAGGCTCTGGTGAAGCGCAGCGTCGCCAGGATTCGCAGCTAGCAGCGCCCGATACACCGCCTCCGCCTGATCGTATTTCTTGGCGACGACGTAGAGATCGGCCAGATCGCGCAGCAGCGAAACATCCGCCGCAGCCAGCTTCGCTGCGGCTCGCAATTCGGCGATGGCATCGTCGTTCTTGCTCTCAGCCGCCAGCACCCGCCCCAGTTGTATGCGTGCCGCGGCCTGATCGGGATGTATCGCGACCAGTTTACGCAATTCCGTCTCAGCTTCGGGGAAGCGCCGCCCACGCATATAAATGTTGGCCAGCCCTGTCGCCGCATCGGAAGACGACGGATCCAGAGCCAGCGCCTGTTGATATTCGTGCTCGGCATCGGAGAATTTCTCTTGTTTTTCCAGCAACAGTCCAGCGGCCAAATGCGGCTCCGGATCGCTCGGCTGCAAAGCCGCAGCCTGCCGGTAATCTGCAATGGCTTCCTCCGGCTTCGTCCCTTCGAGGACCCGCGCCAAAGAAAGCCACGCTCTCGCCTGGCCCTCAGCGACATGGCTTGTAGGTTTGAGTTGCGTAGCCGCCCGGAGAAATTGTTCGGCATCGGCCCGGCCACTCTTGGCCAATTGAAGCCCGAGGTTTAGATTCGCCTCAAAAACATCCGGCTTCGCCGCCACCGATTTCCGATAGGCCGCAATCGACTCGTCTACCTTGCCCAGGCCGTTCTCCGCAAACCCAAGATCGAACCACGCTACATAGTTCGCCGGGTCTTCGTTCACCACTTTGCGCAGCAACGGCTCGGCCCCGAAGTAATCTTTTTTTTGAATCAACTCCTCCGCCTTGGTGAGTTCGGGCGGAGGCCCGACTTGCTCCGCAATCTTTGTGTGATGGCCAGAATTTGATCCCGTCTTACGATGCGGGCTCGAAGACGAAGGGCTCGAAGAAGAGCCGTCCGCTGGGGATTGCGATCCTGTCTGGTTCGAAGGCGACTCTGGGTTCGCAGCTTGCGCGCGCGCGAATGCGCCCGACATGCACGCTACCAGCAGGGCGACCGCCAGCCTACGTCCGACCATTGGACCGCGATGCGCCATTGCCATTCAGAATATGAGCCAGATATGTTCCCGTGTAAGAACCGGCCAGCTTGGCGATTGCCTCCGGCGGCCCCGCGCCCACAACTTTGCCGCCGCGGCTTCCGCCTTCAGGCCCCAGATCGATCACCCAGTCCGCAGTCTTTATGACTTCAAGGTTGTGCTCGATAACGACGATCGATCCTCCCGCTTCAATCAGACGTCGAAAGGCCGTCAGAAGTTTGCTGACGTCGTCAAAATGCAGCCCAGTCGTAGGCTCATCGAAAATGTAAAGCAGCCGCCGCTTCAGCCGCACATCGCTCGCCGACGCACCCCGGGTTATTTCCCGCGAAGCCGGCTGCAGATGCGCCGCCAGCTTCATGCGCTGCGCTTCACCGCCCGAAAGCGTAGTGGCCGACTGCCCCAGCCGCAAATATCCCAGGCCGACTTCCTCCAACGATCGCAGCTTGTCGGTGATCTTCGGCGCCTCGGCAAAGAATTTCAGCGCCTCTTTCACCGTCAGGTTCAGCACTTCATGAATATTTTTGCCGCGATACCGCACCTCGAGCACAGCCGGCTTATACCGCGTGCCCTTGCACTCCTCGCAAATCAGTTCCACGTCGGCCAAAAACTGCATCTCCACCGTGACCGTGCCGTCCCCCTGACAGACCTCGCAACGACCTCCGGGAATGTTGAATGAAAAATGTCCCGCGCCAAACCCGCGCTTCTTCGCCTCCGGCAGGGAAGCGAACAGGTCGCGAATCGCGTCGAACGCCTTGATATACGTGACCGGGTTCGACCGCGGCGTGCGTCCGATCGGCGATTGATCGACCAACACCACTTCCTCAATAAACTGATCGCCTTCCAAACTTTCCCAACTCGCAGCCGGCCCCGTCGCTCCATTACCCGATTGCTGCTTCGCCTGCGCTAGAGCCCGGTACAGCACCTGATGCAGCAACGTCGACTTGCCCGACCCTGACACTCCGGTAATCGCCACCAGCATATTGAGAGGAATGCTGATGTCCACGCCTTTCAGATTATTCGCGCGCACACCGCGAATCCTGATCTGCTGCGCCCCGGGCTTGCGCCGCAGTGCCGGCGCCTGAATCCGCAAATCTTCCGACAAATAGCGCCCCGTCAGCGAAGCCGGATTATGCAGAATCTCGTCGTACGTTCCCTCGGCCACCAGCTTGCCGCCGTTCTCGCCCGCTCCCGGGCCCAGATCGAGAATGCGATCCGCCGCGCGCATGATGTCGGGATCGTGCTCCACCACCAGAATCGTGTTCCCCAAATCGCGCAGCCCGTGAAGAATCTTGATCAGCCGGTGCGTATCCCGCGGATGCAATCCAATCGATGGCTCATCCAGCACATACAAAGTCCCCACCAGCCGCGAACCCAACGAAGTCGCCAACTGAATGCGCTGCGCCTCGCCGCCCGACAGTGTGGAAGAAAGCCGATCGAGCGTCAGATATTCCAGTCCTACATCGTTCAGAAATCGCAAGCGCTCGCGAATTTCCTGCAGCAGCTTGTCCGCAATCTCGGCCTGCTGCGGACTCAGCTCAACCTGCTCAAAGAATCGCAACGCCTCTTCCACGGTGAGCCCACACAAGTCGCAAAGATTCTTCCCGTTGACCCTGACCTGCCGCGCTTCCAGCCGTAGCCGCGCCCCGTTGCAATCCGGACAAAGTGAATATCCGCGATAGCGGCTGAGAAAAACCCGCACATGCAGCTTGTATTTCTTGCGCTCCAAATGCGCGAAGAATCCGCGCACCCCCAGAAATTTCCCCTCGCCGCTGAGGATGAGCTTCTTGTGCTCCTCTTCCAGATCGACCCACGGCACATCGAGCGGAATCCCCGCCTGCTTGGCATACCGTTTCAGATCGGTAAACAGGGGACGGTACTTCGGCTTAGTCCACGGCTCAATCGCGCCCTCGGCCAACGTCTTGATCTTGTCAGGGATGACGAGATCGAGATCAAAGTCAATGGTGTTCCCAAAGCCTTGGCACCGCGGGCACGCCCCATAAGGATTATTAAAAGAAAAAAGCCTCGGCTCAGGTTCCTCATACCGAAGATTGCAATGCTTGCATTCGAATCTCTGCGCGAAGCGCAGAACCCGTGTGGCGCGGACCTGCCCTGAGCGCAAGTCGAGGGCGCTCTCGCTCGGGGCCTTTGCCTCATCCCCCGGAATCTCAAAAATAACCTCTCCAGATTCCCGGTAAGCCATCTCAATCGCATCCACCACGCGCGCCCGACCCTCAGCCGAAACAACTAGCCGGTCCACCAGCACAAACACCGGCTCCGCAAAATTAAGATCTAGCAGCGATTCCGGAGTGGAAAACTCGAACACCTCTCCCGCCTGATAAAGCCGGTTAAACCCCCCCTTGCGCAGATCAAAGAGCCGCGTCTTCAAAACCTCAGAGAGCGTGGGTGCCCCGCCCTTCTCGCGCTTTTCGCGAGAGGGTGAGGATTTTGACGCGCCCTTCCTTGTTTTCGCACCACTCTGGGAATTGGGCGTCTCCTGTACGACCGGCCCCGTCCTCTGCAGCGGAAACAACACCTGCAGCCGCGTCTCCGGCTCCAGCGCCAGAATCGCATCCGCGACTTCGTCGACCGTATCCTTCTTCACCTCGTGCCCGCAATTCGCGCAATACGTCCGCCCCACCCGCGCATAAAGCAACCGCAGATAATCGTAGATCTCAGTCGCCGTCGCCACTGTCGACCGCGGGTTTCTCGTCGTATTCTTCTGCCGTATCGCCACCGCCGGCGCGATTCCATCAATCGTGTCCGCATCCGGTTTCTCAATCCGCTCCAGAAACTGCCGCGCATAAGCCGACAGCGATTCCACATACCGGCGCTGCCCCTCTGCGTAAATGGTGTCGAACGCCAAAGAAGACTTGCCGGACCCGGAAACCCCGGTGACCACGGTCAACGAATTGTGCGGGACCTCAAAGTCAATATTCTTGAGATTATGAACGCGAGCACCGCGTACAACAATGCTTTCCGTAGGAGTCAATTCAGGTTTCGTAGATTCAGAAGACATCGGATAAAAGGCCGCGATAGCGCTTTCCGGCCCCGAGCGCACCCGCTCAGAGGCTTCCGCGAAGGCTATCGAATCTTCTATTATAAAGCAGGGAACCGGCTCTCATCGTAGAGACGTAGCTGGCTACGTCTCTGCCGGCAGCGTTTCGAATGGTAGTGGGGGGAAGTTACAAGCGAATCTCTACGGTTGGTTTTCTTCGTTCTCCCGGTCGCGCCGCTTCCCATATCGCACCGCGAACCCAAAACCCAGCACCATAATGCCCAGCGGCGGCGCCAGCATCACAAAGATCGCGCGGTTAAGCGCCCGCTGCGCTTCCTTTGGCGTGGCCCTCGCGTTCGCGTTGCACATGGCGCACCCTTGTGAGAATGCCGGCGTAATCCCAAACGCAAGAATCGCAGCCAACAGCGCCCAACGAACCTTAGACAACAAACTCATAAGAATGCCGATCTCCGATTGCAGCCTATTGTAAGCCCACGCCATTCGGCGGCGGCATAACCCGCCCCGCATCCGGAAAGAAAAAGAAGTACATGATGATGAAGCATGCCGTCACCGAGATCACCAGCATCCAGCGCATCACCGCCTTCTCAAACTTCAAGTGCATGAAGTATCCAATAATCAACGCCGACTTGATGATCGACAGAATCAGCAGCACCTCGAGCATCCGCACCGGAGCGAACACCTGCCGATACCCCAGCACAACTTCGATTGCGGTCAGTACCAGCAGCGCTCCCCACACCCAGAAGTACTGCCCCTTGCTGTCATCGTGCACGGCTGCGTGCGTTGCTGGATCGTTCATGGCGGAAGTCCTCGCTCAGTTTTTCTCGCTGCTTCGAATGCAACTGCTTCTATTGCTACGGTCCCCGAAGAGTAGGGCCACATCAGTCTACGAACTCGCCAAGCGCCTTCGGGAAACTCGTCCGCACCAGCTTCGGAGGTTCGTCCCCATCGGGTTTCGGGAAGAGCACGGCTTCAGCCGTGCCGCCTGACGTTCCCACACTCGCGGCTTTAGCCGCCGGGGACGCCGCCGCTACTTAATCTTGGTCGACATCAAGTAGACCAGCGGGAAAATAAACATCCACACCAGGTCGACAAAGTGCCAGTACAGTCCCGAAACCTCCACATCGTGCGCATCATAGTCTTTGGGCTTCAAAAATAGGATCACCGCCGCAACCAGCAGCCCCAATCCCAAGGCGTGAATTCCGTAATGAAAAACATTATCGGAAGGAATCAAAAAATATCCCGCCATCCAAAGCACGCCCAGCACTGGCAGGAACCACTTTCGAAACGCGACCACACCTAGATAAATCACGCCAATCGTGACGTGCAGCATGTGCATGGCGGTGAGGCCAAAGAACGTCGCCGGAAACTGCGGCACATTTTTCGAGATGTCCGCCAACTCTCCCGCCGCCGCGGTGGCCGGCTTCGGAAATCCCGGGATGGTCAGCCCCTCGCCGATCAGCTTGCTCCACTCCATCCCGTGCAGCACGATAAAAGCCGTACCAAACACCATGGTGGCGAGCAGCCAGTTGCGGGTCCACGCCCGGTCGCCGCGCTGCACCGCAAACACCGCCATCACCATGGTCAGCGAACTCGACAGCAGGCACGCCGTCATGATCGTGGCGTTGATGATACTCTCCACGTGAAACGGCGTCGGCCACGGCGTATAGATCCGGTTATAGCTGAAGGCAAACAGCAGGGCTCCAAAGGTCAGCGAGTCCGAGGCCAGAAACAACCACATGCCCACCTTCTTCGAATAAGCTCCAAACAACGGCGCCTCATAAGCCCCCGGCAGCCCGTGTTCCACCGCACCATGCTCCAGCGTGGCGTTAGCCATTCCTCAAGTTCCCCTTTTCTTATATCGTGCGAATCTCTTTCACGAGGCCTAACGTGCACTTACGGTTAAGAAATCGCTCTCAAGGTCGCCTCGAAAGGGCGCGGCTTCAGCCGCGCCATCTCGCCATCCATTCCTTGCGGTGGCCGACATAGGCGAAAAACGATTCCTTCTGGATCACCCGTTCCGCTTTAGCCGCTGAGGGACTCATCGCGCAAAGCCCAACAATGCGAATACGTAAATCCACAAGACCGCCATGAAATGCCAATACCACGCTGTTATATCGACCACAATCCGCCGCGCTTCTACCGGCCTGTGCAGCAGGGAAGCGCTCGCCGCCCAAAGCAGCGCAATCATCCCGCCGCAAAGGTGCACCGCGTGCGCGATGGTCAGCAAAAACACAAACGAACTATTCGGATTCGTATCCACAAAAAACCCGCGAGCATGCAGCTCGCCCCAGGCCAGCCACTGCCCCACAAGAAAGCTGATTCCGAGAAGAACCGTAGTCCCCAGCCACGGAAACGATTTCTCGGTCCCCAGCGAAACTCCCGGAATCGATTTCACCGGAGCCAGAGCTGCCTGCAAAGCCGCCCGGCGCCGTGCCAATTCCATCGACACGCTGCTGGCCAAAAGGATCGCGGTGTTAATGGCCAGGAGCAGCCACGGCAAATCCACGCGTCCCCAATCGCGAACGTAACTGTTCGACACACCATCAAACGTGGGCAGTCCCTGCCGCACCAGGTACGCGCTGGTCAGGGAGACGAACACCATGCACACGGTCGCGATGCCACAGATCAGTCCTAACCGCGCACGCCGTAGGCGCGCCCCATAATTCGGAACATCGCCCCCACCGCGCCCCTCATCGCCTCCGCCCGCAGCCGGTGGTAAGGGCGGCTTGTGGCCGCGACCCACGTGATCGATAGGAGAACTCGGAGTGTATGTTGCCATACCTATACCGCTCGCGCTCGTAAACCAGATCTAGCGATCCAGCACAACCAGATCTCGCAAAAACCATATCTCGTAAATCAGATCGTGTTTCGCTAGGTCGTCTTTGGGAAGGGCACGGCTTCAGCCGTGCCGCTTCGTCGCCACCCTTCTCCCGGCTTTAGCCGCTGAGGCGATCCATCCACACTACTTAGTGCGTCAGTGCGTCGCAACGGTTGCCGGATCGTTCTGCATCACATAATCCTTCGGCGCGCCTGGCACACCGTACTCATACGGTCCATGATTCACCACCGGAGTCACCCCGCCAAAATTGTCATGCGGCGGCGGAGTCGCCGTCGTCCACTCCAGCGTAGTCGCTTCCCACGGATTGTCGCTCGCCTTCGGTCCCTTGAACATGCTCCAGAACAGATTGATCACAAAAATAAACTGCGCCGCAATCGTGATGAACGCCGCATAAGTCATGAATTGGTGAATTGGCATCAACTTCTGCAGGTACGCCACTTCAGTATATTGCGAGTATCGGCGCGTCCCTCCCGCCAAACCTAAATAGTGCATGGGCATGAAGATGGCGTAAGTTCCCGCCAGAGTGAGGAAGAAGTGGACCCTTCCCCATGTTTCGTTCATCATCCGCCCAAACATTTTCGGGAACCAGTAATAGGTTGCCGCAAACATTCCGAAGATCGCAGCCACGCCCATGATCAGGTGAAAGTGCCCGACCACGAAATAAGTATCATGCAACGGGATATCGAGAACCGGCTGTGCCAGGAACGGGCCGCTCAGCCCGCCCGAAACAAAAAGAGACACAAAACCAATAGCGTACAGCATCGGCGTATGGAAACGAATGCGCCCCTTGTACATCGTCCCGAGCCAGTTAAACGTCTTGATGGCCGAGGGCACGCCGATACACATCGTCAGAATCGAAAACGCGAACGCGGAATAAGGGCTCATCCCGCTCATGAACATGTGATGGCCCCACACCATGAATCCGAAAAAGCCGATCGACAACATGGCGTAAACCATCGCCCTGTAGCCGAAAATCGGCTTGCGCGAAAATGTCGACAGAACCTGCGACGCCACGCCCATTCCCGGAAGAATCGCGATGTACACCTCGGGATGTCCGAAGAACCAGAACAGATGCTGCCACAGCAGCGGGGACCCGCCTTTGTGGCCCATGATCTGTCCGTTAACCACAACCAGCGGCACGTAAAAGCTGGTGCCGAGATTGCGGTCCATCAACAGCAGGATTCCCGCCGAGAGCAACACGCCAAACGCCAGCAGCCCAAGAATCGCGGTAATAAACCACGACCACACTGTGAGCGGCATGCGCATCATCGTCATGCCCTTGGCTCGCAGATCGAGCGTCGTGGTGATGAAGTTCAACGCGCCCATCAATGACGCCACACAGAAAATCGCTATGCTCGTGATCCAAAGATCGGCGCCCAGTCCTTCACCAGGTCCGGCCGACGGCAGCGCGCTCAGCGGAGCGTACCCCGTCCAACCATGCAGCGGCGCACCCCCGGTTACGAAGAAGGCGGCGAGGATCACCACGAATCCCACAAACGTCGTCCAGAACGAAAGCATGTTCAGGACAGGGAACGCCATGTCCGGCGCGCCGATCTGAATCGGTAGAAAGTAGTTTCCGAACCCGCCCTGGGGCGCCGTGGTCAGCACGAAGAACACCATGATGGTGCCGTGCATGGTCAGCAGGCTGAGATAAGTCTCCGGCTTGATCTCGCCGACAAACGGCAGAACCGCCGCCGGCCAGACCAGGTGAATCCGCATCAACAGCGAAAGAAACATCCCGACAAACACCGCCGTCAGCGCGAGAAAAAAATACTGAATGCCGATGACTTTGTGATCCAGGCTGAAAATGTATTTCCGAATGAAACCCTGAGGAGCGTGCGCGTGCGGGTTCTCCATAGCGACCATGTTATTGTTTCTCCGCCTCCCGTGCCGCCAGCCACTTATCGAAATCCTCCTGGCTGACGACGTGGACCATGCCGTGCATCTTGTAATGCCCAAGCCCGCAAAGTTCGGCGCAGGCAATTTCGTATTCGCCGACCACCGTCGGCTTGAAGTGCATATGAATGTTCAGCCCCGGGACAGCGTCTTGCTTGAAGCGCAGCGAGGGCACAAAGAAACTGTGAATCACATCCACCGCCCGCAAACTCACATCGACTTCGCGGTCGACCGGCAAATACATTGTTCCGGTCACCACATCGTCCTTGGCGGCAGGATCAGAAGTATTCAGCCCGACCGCGGCCTCGCCACCAGCCGAAGGATCCATCAGCTTCGGACTGGTCGCACCATATTTTCCATCCGGCCCCGGATAGCGGAAGTACCAGGCAAACTGCATCCCGGTAACTTCCACCTGCACCGCCCCAGCCTCGGCTGCATCGAAGCGCTGGCTGGCCCACACGCTGCTGCCCATCAAATTCAAGCCAATGAATAGAATCGCCGTGAGCACCGTCCAAACAACTTCCAATGTCGTGTTTCCGTGGGAATAAGAAGCCGGCGCGGCAGAGGGACTCTCGCGGTACCTCCAAACGATGTACCCCAGCCCAAGCTGCGCCGCCAGGAAAATAATCCCCATGATGATGAAGGTAAGTGCGAACTGGTTGTCGATCCAATGCGCCGCGGCGGAAGCGCCCACCGGCAGCCACCACGTCTTGGCGACAAAAAAATACGTGCTGGCCAGTGTGATCAGCCAGATCAAAAGCAGTAACGCGAGGCCCATTCTCAGCCCTCCTCAACCCTAAGGACGATACGAAAGGATTTCCCCACGGCCGTTGCCCCGCCTCACAGCGCAAGCACCAGTCGGCGGCGAGTGTACCACAGCCTCCTGAGGATAATGCAATCGAGCGTTCATGAAAGACACAATCAGCCAGGCGACACTTTTCGTATCAACCAGAATATGAAAACGTCTCACGCACACATCAGATCCGCAAACACAAACTGATCGCGAACCACCGTTTCCCCCACCGAAATTGGTAGCGCAGCATCGAACATGGGCCCCGCATATACAAACGAATGAAACTCGCCACGTTCACCACATGGATCCACTTCCTTAGGCAGATCGGCAAGCAAAGCTTCATCGAACTCGCGGCCCGCGAATGACCGATCTAACTTCTGCGTATCGACGCATGTCAACCTCGCTCGCGTGCCGCCTGCGATCATCTCCTTCGCCAGAGCGCGTGTCGGCAATCCCCACAGCGGAAATATCGGTTCCAGCCCCGTATCTTTTAACTGTTTCATTCGGTAGGCGCGCACATCCTCCAGAAACAAATCGCCGAACGCCACGCCTTCAATCCCCTCGCCGATCGCCTTCGCACAAGTCCGGGCCATCCGCGATTCATACTCTTCATTGGAGCAGGGCCACGGCAAAGAGACTACCCACAGCGGTAGTCCGGCAGCCGCCGCCTGTCGCTCGACCAACTCGCGCCGAACCGCATGCATGGCAACGCGATCCGCCACTTCGTTGAAGGTCGTGAGCAAGCCAGCCACTTCATACGCGCCCTGCCGACGCAAGACATGCAGACTCCACGCGCTGTCTTTCCCGCTGCTCCAGGATAAAAAAATGCGCTTCATCGTCGAATCCAAAATCGCGTCGTCATCTTTACTCTTGAACTCTTGCAGCTCCAATCCGTGATATCCGTGAAAATCCGTGGCAAAATATTTCTATTTCTCGCTCCACTCCGGCACCCTCCCCGGAGTCCAAGGCGCTCCTGCTGCCTCCATGTCCTTCTCCAGCTTCGCCAGATCAACTTCCACCAGCGTACGCAACTTCGAAAGCTGCCCCGCAAACTCCGCCGCCGCAATATTGTAGGAATCGATATGCGATTGCGTCGGCTTCGCCAGCGAGAACCGTTCCCCCTCCATGATCGAGTTCACCCGCTGGTCGATCGACGAAGGCACATTCTCGCTACGCTTGGCGATTTCCACATCGCCGCGCAGCGCCCGCCGAATCTCGCGCTCCCGCTGCTCGATTCCATCTGCGACCGCATCCAATTGTTGCTCAGCCGCCGGCGTCTCCCGCAAAGCCTCGCGAATGGCCTTCAACCACGACTCCACCTCGTCGGAAGTACGCAGCGCCCCGGAAACCGCCCGATACAAACGAGTTACTTTGCGAAGGAACTCTTCTTGCGCCGCGCGGTCCGACGCATTCATCCCCGGCGCTCCCTCGGCCGCCACCTTAAATGACTGCGGCCCCGCGAGTTCCGTCACAACGCCGGCAACTTTGACGAACATCCGCACAGAATAGGTGCCGGAAAGCACCAGCGGCCCCTGATCCGCGGCATCCGGAAAATCTTCCTCGCCGTCCTCGGGATGTTTCTTCACCTGCGCCGCCGGATATCGCAAATCCCACGCCACCCGCTGAAACCCCGACTCAGTGCTGCCATCCACGCGCCGGATCGCCTCCCCACTCTCGTCGTACACCACAAAATAAACTTCCGGCTTCGCCTCCTGCGCCTCGGCGCGCAATTCGTCATTCGGGGGATAGGGAAGAGTCTGATTTTTCTTGGCCGCGTCCTTCTCCGCCTCCTGCCGCTTTTCTTTTCTGGTTTTGATCTTCTCCTTCATGTATGCGGTAAACAAAGCTCCATACGGAGGATTGTCGGCAGTATAAAACCCGTCGCCCTGAAATCCTTTTTTAGAGCCGCCCAGCGGATGCCGCTCCACATAAAGCAGCGCATCCTTCACCGGAAACACAGCCGCAGCCTGCTCGGTCGATTCGGCCTTCATCTGCCGCAGCGGCGTGATGTCATCCAGCACATAAAATCCGCGGCCAAACGTAGCGATCACCAGATCGCCCTCCCGCGCCTGAATCACCATATCGCGCACCGCAATCGTCGGCAGTCCGCCCTTCAGCCGCACCCAGTGCTGCCCGCCATCGATTGAAAAGAACGCCCCAAACTCCGTCCCCGCAAACAGCAAATTCGGATTCACCGTATCTTCCACAAACGCCAGCACCGGCCCATTCTCGGGTAAATCGCCCGCGATCGAAGTCCATGTCTTGCCGGTGTCCGTCGATTTCAGCAGATAAGGTTTGAAGTCTTCATTCTTGTGATTGTCAAACGTCGCATAAACCTTATTCGCATCGTGATTTGACACCGCCAGCCGGCTCACATAAGTCATGTCGGGCACGCCAGCAAACTTTTCATATTTCGTCCAACTCGCGCCGCCGTCGCCAGTCACCTGAATCAGCCCATCATCGGTTCCTACATAAATCAACCCCTCTTTCTTCGGAGACTCCGCCAGCGCCACAATATTCCCGTAAAAAGAAGTCGACTGATTCTTCGCCACGGCATCCGGCCCCCACACTTTTCCCATCACCGGCAACTTGTTGCGATCGATCTGCCGCGTCAGGTCTCCGCTGATCGCCTTCCAAGTATCCCCGCGGTCGTCGCTGCGAAATAATTTATTGGCCGCAAAATAAAGACGGGTATGCGAATGGGGACTGATGATGATCGGCGAATCCCAATTCCACCGCAGCGGCGCTTCGCCCTTGCCCTCCAAAGGCTGCAAGACGAGCTCCTGTCCCGTCGGCTTGTCATGCCGAACCAGCACGCCATACTGCGACTCGGAATAAATCGTGTTGGGATCCACCGGATCCACCTGCGAGCGAAAGCCGTCGCCCCCGGTCGTCACAAACCAGTCCGAATTCACGATCCCATTGAGATTCCGCGTCCGCGCCGGCCCGCACCACGAAAAATTATCCTGCGTCCCGCCGCACACGTTGTAAAACGGCGCAGCATTGTCTACCGCCACGTCATAAAATTGCACCGTGGGCAGATTCGCTTTGAACTCCCAGCTCTTCGCATCGTCGAAAGTCTCATACATCCCGCCATCCGACCCGAACAACCAATGCTTGGTATCGTCCGGATCGATCCACATGGCGTGATTGTCCCCGTGGTGATTCACCTCGTTCACTTTGTGGAAGGTCTTGCCCCCATCCAGCGACTCACGCAGCGATACGTTCATCACAAAAATGCGATCAACATTTTTCGGATCGGCGACCACCCGTGCGTAATACATCGCCCCCTGATCGAATTCATTCCGCCGCTCCCAGGTCGCGCCCTTGTCGCTTGACCGAAAAACCCCGCCTTTCCCATCGGCCGCCTCAATCGTGGCGTAAACCACATTCGGAGCCGCCGGCGAAACCGCCAGCCCAATCCTCCCCATATCCACAGTAGGCAAGCCCGAATTCACTTTCTTCCATGTACCTCCCGCGTCGGTCGATTTATAGATCGCACTCTCCGGCCCACCATCAATTAGCGTGAACACATGCCGCCGCCGCTGATAAGCCGCCGCATACACAATGTCCGGATTTGCCGGATCGAGTTGCACATCGACCACCCCAGTGTTCTCGCTGACGGTCAGCACCGCCTTCCAAGTCTTACCGCCGTCTGCCGACTTGTAGAGCCCGCGATCTCCGCCCGGCCCCCACAGCGGCCCTTCCGCCGCCACATACACAACTTTCGAATCTCGCGGATCGATCACCACCCGCCCAATATGCTCCGATTTCTTCAGTCCCAGATTCTGCCAGCTCTTGCCCCCATCTTCCGACCGATAAATTCCGTCGCCATAGCTGACGCTGCGCTGCGAATTGCTCTCGCCCGTCCCCACCAACACGACAGAAGAATCGTTCGGATCAAGCACCACCCACCCAATCGAGTACGATACCTCGCCATCAAACACCGGAGTCCAAGTCGTCCCATCATTCACCGTCTTCCAAACCCCACCCGATCCGACACCGACGTAATACTCATTCTTATTTTTGGGATTCACCGCGATCGACATCACCCGCCCCGAAGCCACCGCCGGCCCAATAAGCCGGAACTTCAGCCCCGCGAAAGTGTCGGCCGTCATCCCGCCTTTCTTCTCGTCTTTCTTTGGCTCCTCTTTTTTCTCGTCCGTTTTCTGATCCTTTTTGGCAGTCTTCTCTACCGCTGGATTTTTCTTGTCGGCGTCCTTATCCGTCGAAACCGGCGCCGAAGTCTGCGCCGCAAGCAAAAGTTGGAACAACGAAAACGCAACGAGAAAAATACCGACACGTGATTTCAATCGACACTCCAGTCCAAGCCGACAGTCTCACAGATCGCGCCTGTATAACTCGGCGCTCTCCGCGTCCTCGGCGGTTAAAAGATTTGTAAAGCCGATATGTATACAGGATTCCGATCCGACTGAGAAGCCTTTGTTGTCCCAGGTTTTCTCGGCGTCCTCAGCGAACTCTTCTCCGCGAACTCTGCGAGCAAAAGCTTTCTAGCAGGCACGCGGGTTAAAATCCTTCCCATGCCCCGAAAGCCCGAACCCCAAGGCCACGACACCCGCTACGTCAAGATGCAAAAAAATAACTGCTTCGCCTGCGGTCAAAACAATCCCGACGGCATGCGCCTGAAATTCGCCCTTGACGAAGCCCGCCAAACTTTCGTCTGCAAATTCCGCCTCAGCAAGCGCTACACCGGCCCGCCCGGTCACTGCCACGGCGGCATCATCGCCACCATCCTCGACGACGCCATGGGCAAGGTAAACAAGCTCCGCCACGTAATCGCCCTAACTAAAGAAATGACCGTCGAATACCTCAAGCCCGTCCCGTTGCACAAGCCATTGCACGTCGAGGGCAGGGAAGTCAGCGTAAAAGGCCGCATCCACATCAACGCCGCCGAAATCCGCAACGAAAAAAACGAAGTGTTAGCCCGTAGCAGGGGAACGTTCATCGCTATCGACCCCGAAAAAATGTTCGCCAAATTCGTGGAACGATAGCCGTCAGCTGTCAGCCTTCAGCTTTCAGCCAAACAAAATGTGAGGACAGCCGCCCCCGGCTGTCCGCCGGGCGCAGCCCGGCATGTTCTCTTCGAAAGCCGGACGCAAATCAAGCCATTCCGCGAATCTCAAACGCGCTGTAAAATAGATAAAGCTTCGCTGATAGCTGAAAGCTACTCCAGAAAAGAGTCCACCCATGGCAAATAACAACGGAAACCCCACCAGCCTCCGCCTGAAAACCGGCCTCGCCGAAATGCTAAAAGGCGGCGTCATCATGGACGTCACCAACGCCGACCAGGCCACCATCGCCGAACGAGCCGGCGCCGTCGCCGTCATGGCGCTCGAACGCGTCCCCGCGCAAATCCGCGCCGAGGGCGGCGTAGCCCGCATGGCTTCGCCCAAAAAGATTCGCGAGATCATGGCCGCCGTCTCCATCCCGGTCATGGCCAAGTGCCGCATCGGACATTTTGCCGAAGCCCAAATTCTCCAGGAACTCGGCGTCGACTACATCGACGAATCCGAAGTTCTCACCCCCGCCGACGAAGCCCACCACGTCGACAAGCACGCCTTCAAAGTCCCCTTCGTCTGCGGCGCCCGCAACCTGGGCGAAGCCCTGCGCCGTATCGCCGAAGGCGCCGCCATGATCCGCACCAAGGGCGAAGCCGGCACCGGCGACGTAGTCCACGCCGTCAAGCACATCCGCCAGATCGTTCAGGAGATGAAAATCCTCACCGTCCTCGGCGAAGAAGAACTCTACGCCAAAGCCAAAGAGCACGGCGCCCCCTACGAACTGATCAAGATGGTCGCCAAAGCAGGGAAGCTCCCCGTTCCAAATTTCTCCGCCGGGGGAATCGCCACCCCCGCGGACGCGTCCCTGGTGATGCAACTAGGAGCTGAAGCGGTATTCGTAGGCTCTGGAATCTTCATGAAAGACTGCACCACCTTCACCGACCCGGCAGAAGCGGAGAAGCGCGCCAGAGCCATCGTGAAAGCTGCCACCCACTTCAACGACCCTAAAGTGTTACTTGAAGTTAGCGAAGACCTGGTTGGGGCGATGAAAGGCCTCGCCGTTTCCGGACTGGATGAGGCGCATATGCTGCAGACTAGAGGCTGGTGAAACCTGGGGTGCCCCAGGCTGGCGAAACCATGAACTCATCCCCCCGAAACATGCGAGCGGTTCTTCCTACACCGGATCCTTTTCGACCGCAGCTACCGGCCATGTGCCGCCGGCTGGTATCGAGCTGTACCAATCGATGTTACGGGTGAAGTACATCGCCGCAGCCACCGCCAGAAAGCTTGCCACTGCCCCAACCAGAAGGGCGTTGTCCTCCAGACGCAGCAATAAGTAGATGGAAAAGTAAAGCAGGCCGAAGGCAAATAGAGCGCGTAGACCCTGCACTCGGCTTGCGAAAATCCACCTAGCATTCACCGAGAGCAGAATCACCGTCGCGCCGCCGGCCACTAAAAAGCCCAAGTCAAAACCAATCCGTTCCGCCAATGAGAGCAAGAGAAGATAAAAAATCATGTGCGCCAAGCCGACCAGAACATACTGGGCGGGGTGGACGCGCTTGCCCGCAGTGGCTTCAAAGACAAAGTAGGAGAGAAACAGCAATCCAATAAACAGCAGTGCATATTTGAGCGAACGATTCACAGATTGATAGGGGTCCGCCATTTCAACAAAGGAGAGTCCCATCGCCGTTTGGTCGATCGCGCTGACCGCAGTGCGAGTGCCTTCGGCCGGAATTCCACGGGCAATGAACGGTATGGACCACTCTCCGCTGAAACCCTGCGCGGAGAGAGTACGTTTCACCGGTAAGAAGGCACCGTCGAACCCCGGACTCGGCCAGTCGCCCTCGGTTGTGAGA
>Ga0185299_10003247_pt1 | contig 22222 bp, 20 predicted proteins | sample PaiPotPPA55metaG_FD_128002 | JGI IMG/M metagenome (GOLD analysis project Ga0185299, IMG submission 128002) | Iron sulfur acid spring bacterial and archeal communities from Banff, Canada, to study Microbial Dark Matter (Phase II) - Paint Pots PPA... ... | reverse complement strand
GCGCCAAACGAGCGGCAATTTCCTGCGTGGAGACTCGGTCTGTTCTGAGATCGACGGCGGGCGGAAGAGACGTTAGCGAGGCGGCGGTGAGAATTACGGTGATTCCGATGCCGATTTCCGCCTCGCTGAACCGTTTTAAGCTGGCGATTACAGCGCCGCCTGATGGAGAGCGTGCGATTTGAAAGTTTAGAGCGCCGAGGAGCAGCAGGGTGCCAAAGAGGACGACTTTTGTGGCGACCATGATGCCGTAGGAAGTGCCGTAGACGGCGTCGAGCGAACCGACGTAGGCAAATCCCAGCGTGAAACCTGCGGCGGCGAGGACGGCCACACTGATCAGGGCGAGTTTTGAAAAACGCGCGATGAGTTGGCGCGCGAACGGGTTATCCGGGGAGCGCGGAATGGCGATCAGAAGATAGAAGAGACCACCAAGCCAGGTGGCCGTGGCGCCTTGATGGAGCGCTGTGACGATAGAGAGCGGAAAACGGTAATCGAGGCGAGCCATGGCGTGGCTGGTCATCACGGAGGAGAGGAGGATTAGCGCGGCTGGGAGGAGCAGGACGGCGTAGTTTTTTGGAGGCTGGGCGCTAGCGAGTGCGGCGATGGTCAACGCTGAGGCGATGGCAAGAACGCCGGCGAGGACGAAATTCGCGCCACTGACATCGCGGAGCGTCATGTCCGCGGACTGCATGAGGATCAAAGTGCTCGCAAGAATGTAGGCCAGCTGCATGACGGACAAGGCTACGGCTGCGCGGCGAATCCAGCGAAGGCAAGCTTGGTTGATGGCTTCCGATTGCGCGTTTGCGGTGCGCGCCACGAAGTTGAGAAAAAAGATGCCGCCGATGGTGAGCGATTCAAAGCTTAAGGTCGCGCCGCGGAAAAGGACGGAGAGGAAGCCGAAGATTTGGAGGAGACGGGCCATGATGGTCTCAGGGGCGCGTGACTTGAAAGGGGATTTCGCCGCGCGTGATGTGCCCGTCGGAAGCCAGGACTTGCCAGCGGATGCGGTATTCGCCCGGAGTTAATCCTTGGGCTTGCGATGCGAGGATGTCGGCGGGGGCGGCTTTGATGATTGCAAGCAATTGCGTGGAAGCGTCGGGCTTGACCAGCGTGAGGCGGGAACGGGTGGCGTCGATGCGCACATTGAAGCGCAGTTTGATGGGGATGGCGGGGCCGGCGACGCTGCTGTTGATTGAGGGACTGGATTCCAGCAGGATGGCGTGCGCCCTGGCAGAGCGGGCCGTTAAGAGCATGACAACGCCGGCGAACAAACACACTGAAAGGAGCACTCTTTGACCTGGGCGCATCGCTCTCCGCTTCGCACCTAAGAACTAGCTCGTGGACGAAGGTTCCGAACAACGACAAGGGATGACAAACCGCAACTAATACTTATGTTATTTCAATCCGCGGATGCTGCCAAGACGTAAAGACGATTTGTGCTGGCTTCGTGACAACCTGAGAGCTGATCGAAATAGAAAAAGAGAAAAGACGTGCAACTATTTTCCTGTTGACATGCCACAGGAAGGTAGGATACCCCTGTGGGTGAGCCACAGGAGGAAGCATGGCAGATGGAAAATCGGAGATTCTGCAGGGAACGCTGGATCTGATGGTGCTGAAGACGCTGGCGGCGATGGGGCCGCTGCACGGCTACGGGATCGCGCGGCGGATCGAGCAGATCAGCGAAGAGGCACTGCAGATCAATCAAGGGACGATCTATGCGTCGCTGGTGCGGCTGCTGCAGCGCGGATGGATTTCCGGAGCGTGGGGGGCGTCGGAAAACAACCGCAAAGCGAAGTTTTATTCGATCACGCGGACGGGGCGGAAGCGGCTGGCGTCGGAGGCAGAGAACTGGGAGCGTATCAGCGGAGTGATTGGACGGGTGCTGCGGATTTCGGAGCGTGGGTGAGGGCATGTTTAGCTGGATGAGAATACTTGGCGTAAAAATTCGGAGTTGGGTTTCGAGGCGGGGCGAGGAGGACGAATTCGCGCGAGAGCTTGAAGAACACCTGGCGCTGCTCACCGAGGAAAATATTTCCCGGGGCATGACCGTCGATGAAGCGCGGCGGATGGCGCGGGTCCGACTTGGTGGAACTACGCAGCTTCGTGAGATACATCGCGAACAGTATGGATGGCTTGCGGCGGAAACAGTTTGGCGAGACGTACGCTATGCGCTGCGAACGCTGCGAAAAAGTCCAGGATTCACTTTGGTGTGTGTGCTGACGCTGGGACTGGGAATTGGAGCGAGCACCGCGATCTTTAGTGTAGTGAATGGCGTTTTGCTGCGCCCACTTCCCTATCCGAACCATGAACGACTTGTGCGCATTGGAGAGAGGCATCCGAGAAATGGCTGCGGGCTTTGTGGAAACTTTGGGAATGCTACGTACGCGAATTTTAATGATCTCGAGCGCGCTGCGAACACTGTTGAGAACGTTTCAGCGTTTCGCGAGTGGAGTTTCAATTTAACGGGCGACGGTGAGCCGGAGCAGGTTCCGGGCGCGCTGGTTTCCGGAAATTTTTTTGCGGCACTAGGAAGCAAGCCCGTTGCGGGCAGAATGATCACGCCTGAGGATGACGCACCGGGCGGGGACAATCACATCGTAGTGTTGAGCTATACGCTGTGGCAGCGGCGGTTCGGAGCGGAGCGCGGAGTCGTAGGAAAAACGCACGGATAAACGCGGAGAATTATCGCGTCCTCGGCGTGATGCCGAGGGGACTCGACTATCCGGAAAAATCGGAAGTGTGGTGCCCGCTGGTGCCGCGCGGCGAGTTTCGTGACAACCGGCGCGCGCATTTGTTGACGATCGTGGCTGATTTGCGAGCTGGCCGGACGATCGCGAATGCGCAGGCGGAGATATCGGCGATTGGAGAACGAATTGAAAAACAAAATGCGAGCGAAGACCCGGATATGGCGCTCGCAACGGTTTCATTGAAGAAAAACATGGTCGCACCGGTGCAGCCGGCGCTGGTGGTTCTGGTTTTTGCTGTGGGACTCTTGCTGGTGATGGCATGCGCGAACTTGGCGAATCTGCTGCTGGCGCGTGCCGCAGCGCGGGAAAAAGAGTTTTCGCTTCGCACGGCGCTGGGGGCGGGACGTTTGCGGCTCGCGCGGCAATTGCTAACGGAAAGCTTCGTTCTGGCGATGCTGGGCGCAGTCGTGGGCCTCGGAATTGCGGCGTGGAGTTTGCAATTTATAGCGGCGCTCGATTCGCAAGACCTGCCGAGATTTGGCGAAATCAGCATCGATTGGCGGGTGTTGGGATTTACGCTGCTGGTTTCGTGGTTTTCTGGATTGTTCTTTGGATTGGTTCCGGCGCTTTCGGGGACAAAGGCTGATTTGAATACGTCGCTGAAAGAAGGAGCGGGTGTCTTGTTGGGCGCGGGCCGACGGGGAGCGAGCCGGGCGCTGATCGTGCCGCAATTCGCGCTGGCGGTGGTGTTGCTCGTGGGGGCCGGCCTGCTTGGGAATAGTTTTGTGCGATTGCTGCGGGTGAATCCGGGATTTAATCCGAGCGGCGTGCTGGCTGTGCAGTTATTTTTTTCACCGGCGGAATACCCGGAGGGAGACGTAAGAGGCGCGCTCGTTCTGCAACAGATGCTCGAGAACGTGCGGAGCATTGCAGGCGTGCGCTCGGCGGGATTGGTGACGGCGTTGCCAATTACTGGCGGCGCGAGCACGGATTTCGCAATCGAAGGCCGGCCGTTGCCGCCAGTGAACGATGAACCTTCCGCTGACATTCGCTCCGCAGACCCCAACTACTTTCGGACGATGGGAATCCCGCTGCTCGCGGGGCGCGAATTCACGGAAGCAGACAATTCGACGGCGCGGCGCGTGATGGTGGTTAACCAGACGATGGCGCGGCAATACTGGCCGAATGGCAGCCCGATCGGGCAGCATGTCACGATGAAGGATTGGGGACCTGCGCTCACAGGCGAGATCGTGGGTGTCGTGGGCGACGTGAAGACGAACGGATTGGATGAAGCGGCGGGGCCAATGATTTATTGGCCACACTTTCAGTTTCCGGAGCTTTTCAACACGATCGTGGTGCGCAGCGATGGTGAGCCGTTAAGTGTTTTGCCCGCTGTGAAGGCGGCGATCTGGGCGGTGAATAAGAATCAACCGATTTCGAAGATGGAGACGATGGAGCAGGTGCTTTCCGAATCGCTGGCACGGCGGCGGCTTTACATGATTCTGCTGGGCGTTTTTGCGGGAGCCGCGTTGCTGCTTGCCGGAGTGGGCATCTATGGAATGGTGTCGTATTCGGTGAGCCAGCGAATACGCGAAATGGGGATTCGCATTGCCATTGGAGCGGAGCGCGGTGACGTGTTGCGGCTGGTGCTGGGTCAGGGAGCGAAGATTGCACTTCTAGGAATCGTGATCGGGATTGCGGCGGCGCTGGGACTTACCCGGCTGATGACCAGCCTGCTGTTTGGCGTAAGCGCCACGGATCCGCTGACCTTTGTAGGAGTCGCGAGCTTGTTAACACTTGTGGCGCTCGGCGCGTCTTTCCTCCCCGCGCGGCGCGCGATGCGGGTAGACCCAGTGATGGCGCTTCGCCACGAGTAGCAGAGAAACAGTCGGAATCTTCATCCGGTTGGGCGACGGCCTCGGAGAAGGCAAGCCGGTCAATTCCCGCGGCTCGGACAAACAAAATCGTCATCGAGATGGGTTGCGCGAATTTTCGTTTGAGGTACCAGCACGGCGGATCGCCATTGTGCGGAAACAGTGTATGGACGCACTCGGCGGTCTGCTGGGGTTGCAGCGGGTCGATGCTGTATTCGGTCTTGTTGCCTTTTTCGCCGATGGCCAGGATGCGAAGCGCAGTGACGGTTTCGAAAGGGCTGCCGGGTTTTGCGTGCAACATACGGACGCGAAGCGAGACAAAGTCGCCGGCGTAAACTAGTACGACCGCCGATATTAGTGCGATTAGAATGCGCCTCGCCAGTGTGCGCGTTGGGACCAAACGAACGTGTCCTCTCACCAAGTAGACAGCACAAAGGGAATTTCGTCACTCAATTTTAAAATTTGCAGTAAACCGCTAGGGCTTTTGCTTCGGGACCTCGGTGGCCTCGCCGATCTTGATGGTCGATCCAAACCGCTTGTAATTCTCATAGCGCACCGTCATGCGGATGCGTACGCCGCCTCCGCTGAATTGCAGGGTGTCTTCGGAGTGCGTGTACGTCGGAAACCAGAAGTGGCCTTCGATGTTTTCGCGGAATGTTTCAAAACGCGGGAAGACGTTTTCCTGACCGTGCTTCTTAATGTCGGGAACGGCTTTGCCGTCGGTTTTGACAATGCCAAAATCAGCTTGGTCGACCCACACGCGGCCCTGGAAGTAGCGCTGATTTTTCTCGAGTTTCTTGGGGGCGACATCGAACACGTACGCGTTGATTTCATCGAGTTGCTGCTGGCCGACGTATTTGACGTCGTACTTCTGCACTTCGTCCGTGGTGAGCACGAACGGCTGCACATGTTCGAGGTCGTCGAAGTCCTGTTGTGACATTTGGATTCGCTCGAGGGACGGAGCGGGCGCGTCAGTCACATGCTCGGTGCGCTTGCCTGCAGGAGTGAAGACGATGTCGCTGGTCATGCGATATTCGCCGTCGGGACGGCCGGAGTAGTCGTCGATGGTTTGAATCACGAAAGTCTGCGTATAAGTGTAATTGTCGCGCTCTTTTTTGAACTCGAGTTCACGCGCGGCGAATTTCTGCACAATTTGATCGGGAGGGATCTTGGGCTGATCGGTTATAAGAGGAGACTCCGTGGTCGTCTGATGAGGCGCAGTTGTGGGCGTGATAGCAGGCTGAGGAAGGGGCGTGGGCGCGGAGTAGGTCGGCGGCGGGGGCAGAGGGCCCGTTTGCTGCGCGGCAAGCGGCAGCGCGATGAACAGCGTGGCTGAAAAAGCAACAAGAGCCAACGGTGCGAGGATTTTCTTCATTTGTGTCCCGGCAATGTGTTCCATTCCTTCCCTATTCCTTTCGATGTGTGCAGCGGCCTAAGAGTTGTGAGCTTCAGGATAGCGCCGGGGTTGCTTCGCGTCCAGAAGGATGCGGCATCGGACTTCGGAATTACGCGATGGACTAGAGGCAGTTATGTTCCCGGCGGGGTGTGATAGACTTTTGGAGTATCCCCCGGTGGGGCCGTGGCGCAGTTGGGAGCGCGCCTCGATGGCATCGAGGAGGTCGTGGGTTCGAATCCCATCGGCTCCACCAAATAACTCTCCACTCTGGGTTCTCTTTTCGCTACAAATTCAGATTCTTGTTCGCGAGGACTTTCATGCTCATGCGCTCAAAGTTGCTTCCCAACTTCTGTTTCGCTGTCATTGCCATATTGTCCGCGGCGCAAGCACATGCACAGAGCGCGGGCGCAGTGAGATTTGCGACCGAGGTGCCGCTGCTGGATTGCGACGGAGTGCCGTGCATCGAAGCGCGGATGGGGAGCGGGCCTAACCTGAAAATGGGGATTGATACCGGCAACGTGGGCTCCGTTCTGGATGCGGCGTATACGGAAGCGGCCGGCTTGAAGCCGACCGCGCCTTTGCCGGCGGGCGCGCCTTCGGGAATGTACCGGACGATGATCCCGTCAATCAGCGTTGGAAACGTAACGCTTACCAACGTCGGCGCGCTTGCGATGAGCCTCTCCGACATGATCGCGCAAAACCAAATGCCGCACGTGGATGGGACGCTGGCTTATACGGCTTTCAAAGACCGTATCCTGCAGATCGATTTCGTGGGGCGCAAGGTGCGGATTTCGGAAGTGTTGACGGCGCCGGTTGATTGCTCGGGAGCATGCGACAAGATTTCGCTGATTAAATTCGGGAAAGAAGGACCACCTATTGTGGTCGCCGATGGATTTGAAATTAATGGAAAGAAAGTGTCGGCGCAGATCGACACAATGTACAGCGGGACGCTGCTGGTTTATACGGCGTCGATTGAAAAGTTGCAGTTGGTGGATGCGGCGAAAACCACGAAATCTCGGGATTTTCCTTTCACGGACGGCGGAGTGAAGATGAAAGAAGCTCCGGCGGGGAAAGAAAGTTTTCACGGCTTGACCTTGAGCGGGCCTGCCCCTCTGGTTTACTTCCCTACTCCCGACGTGCATGAGCCGGATGGACTCTTCGACGCGACTGTGGGCTTGGAATTGTTTTATAAGGCGGCGTTGACACTGAATTTTCACGATATGACGATTTCCGTAGAAAAACACTGAGTCTCCACGGAGGCTTAGGAACGCAAGAGTTGCGCCGCTCGGCGCTTGCGAAAATTTCAATCTAAAAAAAGCAGAGCGTCGCTCTGAGGAACGGCCGGAGTGTGCCTCAAGAACGGCGTGGAGCGCGTGAGGCACGCAAGTGAGAAAGAAACGCGTGATTCGCACGTGATAGGGAGCGCCCGCGGAGAATGACGGCGCCAATCGTGCGCGCGGCGCCAGGATCTTCGATGTGCACGAAGCGGCACCGTGATTTTTTATCGATCGCCATTTCCGGAACGATGGAGACGCCCATACCGGCTCCCACCATGCTGAGAAGACTGCTGAACTGGCCGCTCTCAAAAATAATTTGCGGGTAGAGGCGGGCGCGGTCGCACGCCGCGACGGCGGTGTCGCGGAAGCAGTGGCCATCTCGCAGCAGCAAAAAGGGCTGGGCGCGCAAGTCTTTGAGAGAGAGCGCGCGGCGCTTGGCTAGTTTGTGCCCGGGGGGCAGCGCGGCAAAGAGGCGCTCCGTGAGCAAAGGAAATGTTTCGAATTCATGGCCGCGGATGGGCAGCGCGAGTATCGCTAGATCGACCTTGCTGGCGCGTATCTGGTCAAGGAGGACCGGCGTGATTTCTTCGACCACCGTGAGCCGCACCTGGGGGAATTTTCGCGAAAACCACGTCAGGCGCTGCGGAAGAAAGTAAGGGCCGACCGTAGGAATTACTCCGATGGTGACCGCGCCACCGACGGAATCTTTTTGCTCGGCGACGTCGCCGCGGGCTGCTTCCAGTTCGCGGAGAACAGCGCGCGCGCGTGGGAGAAAAGTTTGTCCGGTTTCCGTAAGGCGCACGGACCGTCCGAGACGGTCGAAGAGGCGCGCACCGAGTTCATCCTCGAGCTTCATAATCTGCTGTGACAAAGATGGCTGCGAAACATGCGATTGTTCGGCAGCGCGACTGAACGAGCTGGCTTCGGCGACGGCGCAAAAGTAGCGTAGTTGATGAAGCTCCATAGGCTATGCCTATCTATCCTATCCGAACTATATATTGGAAGTATAGCGGCCGGACGCGTACTTTCTATGAAGCGTGCAGGACTTCGTTCGGAAACGCCGGTGCTGCACGCGAACTGAGGAGGGATCATGGCGGAAGAAAAAAAGATAATGACGACCGACGCAGGACGGCCAGTGGGCGACAATCAGAATTCGCTCACGGTGGGGCCGCGCGGGCCGGTCGTTTTTGAAGATTTCCTGCTGTTCGAAAAAATGGCGCACTTCAACCGTGAACGCATCCCGGAGCGCGTGGTGCACGCCAAAGGCTCGGGAGCGCACGGGCATTTTGTCTGTACGAGCTCGGAGATCACCAAATATACGACGGCAAAGCTATTCAACACGGTAGGCAAGAAGACGCCGACGTTCATCCGCTTCTCCACAGTGGGCGGCGAAAAGGGTTCGGCGGACACGGCACGCGACCCCCGCGGCTTTGCACTGAAGTTTTACACCGAGGAAGGCAACTGGGACATGACGGGAAACAACACGCCCGTCTTTTTCATCCGCGATCCGTTGAAGTTTGGCGATTTCATTCACACGCAAAAGCGCGATCCGGAAACGAACCTGAAATCGCCCACGATGATGTGGGACTTCTGGTCCCTTTCACCGGAATCGCTGCACCAGGTAACGATTCTCTTCTCCGACCGGGGCACTCCCGACGGCTATCGGCACATGGACGGATTCAGCAGCCATACATTCAGCCTGATCAACGCGAAGAACGAGCTCTTCTACGTGAAGTGGCACTTTAAGACAAAGCAGGGCATCAAGAATTTCTTCCGAGAGCAGGCGGGCGCGCTGGAGGGCACCGATCCAGACTATTCGCAGCGCGACCTCTTCCACGCGATCAAGGATGGAAATTTTCCAAAATGGCGCGTGAGCGTGCAGATCATGCCGGAAAGAGACGCGGACACTTATCACATCAATCCGTTCGATCTTACGAAAGTGTGGCCGCACAAAGATTACCCGCTGCAGGAAGTCGGCGAACTGGAGCTCAACCGCAATCCGGAGAATTATTTCGCGGAAGTCGAGCAGGCGGCCTTCGAGCCAAGAAACGTCCCACCCGGCATGGGTTTCTCTCCTGACAAAATGTTGCAAGCGCGCCTGATCTCGTATCCCGACGCGCACCGCTATCGCCTGGGCGTGAATTACGACTCCCTGCCGGTGAACAAACCGCAGTGCCCCTTCCACACCTACAACAAGGACGGCGCGATGCGTTTCGATGGCAATGGCGGCTCCGCTCCAAACTACGAGCCGAACAGTTTCGGCGGACCAACGCAAGATGCGCGCTATACGGAACGGCCGAAGATGGTCAGCGGCACGGTGGCGCGGCACGATCATCGCAGCGACGCCGACTACTACTCTCAACCGGGAGATCTATTCCGTCTGATGCCCGCGGACGCAAAACAGCGGTTGATGGACAACATTGTCGCCAGCCTAGGCAATGGAGTGCCTCAACGCATTCAGGAGCTGCAGATTCAGCACTTCTACAAAGCGGACCCCGCTTATGGAAGCGGCGTCGCCAAGGGACTTGGCTTGAACATCGACTCCATCGTCTCGCAAAAACAAGCCAGCGCGGCAGACTGAAATCGGAGGTAGGTCTTTGGTCTTCCTTCTCGATGATTCGTACCCGCAAGAGTACGAGATCCACGGGGCCAGCCAACTCGGCTTGCCCCGTTCTGTTTTGGTGTACCTATGGGCCGGCAAGTTTTGTTTTGCTGCGCGAATTTGAGGTAAGGTGGAGCGCGGCAGTAAGGACGGTGGAACGGCGAGGCTCATGGCAAAACTGACTTTTCTTGGCGCGGCAGGGACCGTTACAGGCTCAAAATATCTGGTGGAAGCGGCGGGCAAGCGGCTGCTCGTCGACTGTGGCATTTTTCAGGGCTTGCAAGAACTTAGCGACCGGAACTTCAAGCCCTTGCCGGTCGATCCGAAGACGATTGACTACCTGATGCTGACCCATGCGCATCTGGACCACACGGGTTGGCTGCCGGTTCTCGTAAAGGCTGGTTATCGCGGCCCAATTTACGCGAATCCGGCGACCATCGATCTCACCGGACTTTTGCTGAAGGATTCGGCACACCTTCAGGAAGAAGATGTGCGGCACGCTAAACCGGATAGGCACGGAAGCCAGGAAATCCACGAACCCCTCTATGTGACGGACGACGTGGAACCCGTGCTGAAGTTACTGAGACCCGCGCCGCGTACCGGACCGCTTGATATCAGTCCGGAGTTTCACGTCACGGCGTTCGATGCCGGGCACATCCTGGGATCCACGAGCCTGGAGCTAATCATCACCGAAAACGGAAAAAAGATTGTGGTCGTGTTTTCGGGGGACATTGGACGATACGATCAGCCGATTTTAAATGATCCGGTAACGCCGCCGTCGAAAGCGGACGTGCTGCTTTGCGAATCGACCTATGGCGACCGCGAGCATGCGGCAGGTGACCCGTCGGAATTGCTGGCGGGGATTGTCAACCGGGTGGTAAAGCGCGGCGGCTCAATTGTGATTCCCGCGTTTGCAATCGGGCGCACGCAGACGTTCATGTATTACTTGCGCCAGCTCGAGGATCAGCAGCGCATTCCGCGCCTGCCCGTATACGTGGACAGTCCTATGGCGCTCAGCGCCACGGATTTGTACCTGAAATATAAGGAAGACCACGACCTGGATTATTCGCGCGAGGAGAGCAGCGGGAAAGGTGACCCGCTGGACGTCCACCAATTTCATCTGACGCGATCGGTGGAGGAGTCGAAGGCCATCAACAACGTCAAAACGCCTTGTATCATCGTTTCTGCGAGCGGAATGGCGGCGGGAGGACGCATTTTGCACCATCTGGCGCAGCGGCTGCCGGACGCGCGCAACGCCGTGATCCTCGCAGGCTTTCAAGCCGAAGGCACGCGCGGGCGCGCTTTGCAAGAAGGGGCAAAAATGCTGAGTCTCTTTGGCCAGCAAGTGCCTGTTTGCGCCGAAATTGTTGAGTTGGGGCAATTCTCCGCGCATGCTGGAAAGAGCGAATTGTTGCGATGGTTGAGCGGCCTGCCCGCGCCCCCGAAGCAGACTTATCTGACCCACGGGGAACCTCAAGCCGCCCAGGCTCTGCAAGCCGCCATTCAAGAGAAGTTCAAATGGAAGGTCGCGGTGGCCCGGTACCTGGATACCGTCGATTTATAACCCCGATGGATCTAGAAATATTTTTGGAGAATCAGGAAACTAATTTGGCGCTGCCCTCGTCTATAGATACAAGACCACTCGCGGGGTAGGGGGCTAACCACCACAGGGCAACCGACCGTCAGTCTCCTACCCCTAAATAACTTCGGAACGGCCGATATTTCAGATATTTATATAATCTTTATCAACTGTCCCACAATCGAACACTAGGACCTTATCAAAAGCGCTCTCGCTAGCGGCTTCCTAGGTGTTCGGGAAGATGAGACAGCCTCTCCTCGGCTGCAGCGAGCGTACTTTCCTTCTTGCAAAACGTGAAACGGACTTGCGTAGCGCCATCTCGAGCATCCTTATAAAAGCTAGAGCCAGGAACCACGGCGACTCCGACCTTTTCCACTAAAAACTTCGCAAACGCCAAGTCATCGGGGAAGCCAAACCCTGAGATGTCGGTCATGATGTAGTACGCGCCGTGCGGTTTGAAGACCTTGAATCCAGCAGCCGTAAGAATTTTTAGCAAGCGCTCGCGGCGCACGGTGTAGTCCGTGGCGAGCTTGTCGTAGTAAGACTGCGGCGATTTCAGTGCGATCGCTCCGGCTTGCTGCAAAGGTGCTGCGGCTCCCACCGTAAGGAAGTCATGGACCTTTCGGATGGCGGCGGTTGGTTCCGGCGGAGCGATAGCCCAGCCGACGCGCCAGCCTGTGACGCTGTAGGTTTTGGACATGCCATTGATCACAATGGTGCGGTCGCGCATGCCATCGATGCGCGCCATGGATATATGTTCGGCGCCATCGTAAAGAATGTGTTCATAAATTTCGTCGGTGATGCAGAAAGCGTTCCAGCGGACGCAGAGGTCGCGGATAAACTCAAACTCGGCGCGCGTGAAGACTTTTCCAGTGGGATTGTTGGGCGTATTTAGGATGATAGCCTTCGTGTGGGGGCCGAAGGCCGCTGCCAATTCCTTCTCGTCGTAAGTCCAATCCGGCGGACTTAGCTTCACGAAGCGTGGTGCGGCCCCGCTCAGAATCGCGTCGGGCCCATAATTTTCATAGAAAGGTTCGAATACGACGATCTCGTCTCCTGGATTAATGATGGCCAGCATAGTGGACATCATCGCTTCCGTCGAGCCGCAGCAGACGGTGATCTCACGTTCGGGATCGACGCGTACTCCTTGCGTGCGCTCAAATTTCTCGACAATCGCATCTCGCAGCGGTTTCGCGCCCCAGGTTATCGCGTACTGATTGATGTCATCCGAGATGGCTTGTCGCGCCGCTTCCTTGATTTCCGCAGGCGCCGCAAAATCTGGAAATCCTTGCGAGAGATTGACGGCGCCGTGCTTCATGGCGAGCCGTGTCATCTCGCGAATCACGGATTCCGTGAATTGTTCTGCTTTTGCGGAAAGCATGCGTCGCGCTGCCTGCGCCATGCCGGATTCAGAGGGATTCATTTAGCCTGCCAGACGATCTGGATTGTCAGCACAATGGGGCCGAACAAAAAAGGCACTGCCGAAAATCTATCGGCCGTGGCCCGCCGCCGAAGACGACGGCGCGCCCGGCTGACCATAAATCATCCGGTAGACTTCGGAATTGCGCAAGACGATTTGCACATAATCGCGAGTTTCGCTGAAAGGAATGGATTCCACAAGTTCGGGAATTTCGTCGTAATTGCGCTCGGCTTTCCAAGCGGCGATGCGGTCCTCGCCAGCATCAAACGCAGCCAGCGCGTACTCAGGCGCTCCGGTTAATTTCACGAGCCCGGAGATGTAAAGCATTCCAAGCTCGATGTTGTACTCGGGTTGGAAAAGCTTGTCTGGCGAAAAACGCACGCGGAGTTGTTTGGCAAGTAGCTTCCCGGTTTTCGGAATCACTTGCATCAGTCCAATCGCGTTTTGCGGCGAAAGAGCGTCGGCTTGGAAAGTCGATTCTTGCCGCATAAGCCCGGCAGCCAGCATGGGATCGAAATTATTCCTGGCAGCCTCGCGCCGGATGACCGCCTCGTAGGGAAGGGGATAAAGCACTTTCCAGACATCGATGGGCAAATCCTCAATTTTGCGCGCTTCGAAATTGGGAACAATGATGCGCCCGTAAGCCATGCCCGCCGCAAAATGTCCCTGGTCGAAGGCAGCTTGCGCGGCTTCATAAAGAAACCGCGGCGACGAAGTGGCAAAATATGCGTTTTTCAATTCCAGCTCTGCGCTCGCATCGAACGCGATCGTGCGCAACGCCTGTGCGCGCGCCCAACGGTCCGCGGCAGCGGGTGGAATCGGCTCATCAAAGGGTCGCAACGAAGGCGGCGGTGGAATTTTGTCCAAAATTTCAGGCGGGTCTCCGTCGGCCGGTTCCAGCTTGCTCAGCCGCATTGCCGCGGCATGCCCGAAGTAGGTTTGCGGAAAGCGATCTATGTCCTTTCGATAGTAGCTGCGCGCTTCAGCGAACTTCCCGCTACGCTCGGCGTCGCGGCCGAGCCAATAAACCGCGTCGGATGTGTTGCCCGAGGCCGGATACTTCAACAGAAAATTTTTGATCTTATCTTCCGCGTCGGGCTGTCGATTGAGATAAGCAACCCAGGCCACCCGCCATTCCGCGTTGAACGAATTTTTTCCGCTCGGAAACGTGTCCACAACGCGCTGGTAGTAGCTGGCGGCCCTGGTGCGGTCCAGATCCACCCAATAATAATTCCCCGCCGCCATGAATCCCTCTTCGTTCCATTTGCTCAAGGGATATTTCTGCGTGAGTTCATTGAGGGTCGCAAACATTTCGTCGTACTTCTTATCCGAACGATAGAATTGCGACAGCGCATAAAGCCGTTCCGCATCGACTTCGAAATCCGGTGTCTTCAGCGACGCAATAAGTTTTGGCGAACCCTTCGGCTGCGTGCGGGCTTCGGCGACGCGAAGTTCAGCGAGCTGCCGGCTGGGGTTCAGCGGATCATGAAGCATTCCCAAAAGCTTTTCAAATTCGGACCGCGCTTCCTTCCACTTATGCACGTCATAGAAAGTCTGCGCCCGTTGTTGCTGCAATTCGACGGCTGGGTAGGGATACTCCTTGCCCATCTCGTGCAAAATTTTCTTAAGCGCGCCGTCCGCGGGTTTAGCTTCATCGCTCTGGGAATGTTTGTAGAAAATCGCTTGGTAATCCTTGGCGGCGCGGGGAAGCTGATGCAATGCCTGGTAAGCTTGCGCTCTCTCGAGCAGCAGCGTAGGGCGGCCGCCAGTCCCCGGATAAGTATTTAGCGCGTCGATGGCGTCCTGCGCGCGGCCCAGTTCGATGGCCAGCGGCGCAAGACTCTCGAGCAGCTGCTCTTTCATCGCCGTATTCGGATAGTCGCGCTCGACCGTCTCCAAATCAGCTAATGCATCTTTCGAGCGGCCCAGTCCATGCTTCGCTTGCGCTGTCCAGTAGAGATCGTATTCGCGCAACAGTGTGTCCCCGCTCGCCTTGGTAAACCACGCGAGGGCTTGTTGCTCGTGATTTTTCGAGTGATCTTCGTAGCCGAGAGCCAGCGCGGCGCGCGCTCCCCAAACGTTCGCCGCATTTTTCGCCGCATACGCCGAAAGACTGTTGTAAGCGCCCGGCTCTCCGTTATGCATCGCGCGGGCCAGCCCCGAGAGTTCTTTTCGAAGTGCCTGGTCTTCTGGAGTGTCCGCCGTCACTCCGGGTGCCGCCGTGAACGGCTTGCAACCGACGCGGCAAGGAACGGGCGCAGGCTTCTTTACATTTTTTTGTTTTTTCTTCTTTTTTTGCGAATGCGAGGACTGCGCAAAAGTTTCCGGCGCACCACCAGCCATGAGCGCGAAGACCAGCACAAGCGCGCAAACGCTTCGCGCCGCCGCGGCCCTTGATCCAGCCGAAGCCGTATTCTTGGCCCCGATCTTAGCGATGCCGCGCGGGCGTGGCGTACGGGTATTCGCCAAGAGCGTGGGCATCGCCCTCCGCGAGAATTTCCACCATCCAGCGATAAAAGTAATCCACTGGGTGGTCCATGATGGGTTTGAAACGCCGGTCATATTCTCGATGAGCTTTTTCAATGTCATCTTTCAACCGAATGCAAAGATCCTTTTTCTCGCGCCCCAGCCGCACTTGCTCCGGTCTGAGCATTTTAATATCTTGCATCGAAACTTTTGCCACCCGATTTGCTCGCCTGTGCAGTTCTTGCTCCTCCGGAGTCAACTGGTTGACGTCAAAGTCGCCCTCGAATTCGGCTTCTGGAGAAACCGCTGGCGCTTGCGGCTCGATCAATTCTATCGCTTCCGGCTCAGCCTCCAGCTCAATCAAGGGCTCGGGTTCAATATGTGGCGGAGCAACATGCTGCTCAACGCGCGGCGGCGCTTGCACAGTTGCCTGCGCCATCGGCGAAGGAACCGAGGGATGCGGACGCACAGGCTCCGCAGCAGGCTCACCCGCAGCCGTGCTGATTAGATGCGTGATTTGCGTTTCCAGCGGAGATCGCTGCCCAGGCTGCACCGCCATGGTCACGAACCGCGACAATACTTCCAGCGCCGCTGACAACGACGCCGCCGAAGTCTGCGCCCTCAGCATAGACGGCAGCGCATTGGTCGGCTTGGAACTGGCGCACGCGGCTACGATATCGCCCACGGCTTGGTGCAGCTCGTCGGCATTTCGCTGGATACGTTCGAGGTTCTCACGCAAAGCGCGCGATACGGCTTGTTCCACGGCAGTTGGCTCTTGTGACATTCCTGTTTTATGGGGTGTTTTGCCCGGTATCCCCCGTTTTTTGATTTTGGAAGGCAAGCTGCTCAGAGTCAACCGCCTAGCGGTACCAATGTGCCCAATCGTTGCTTAGGCCCCTCAAAATTTCCATTCAGGGGCCCTATCCAGAGACGGTTAAAAGCTCGCGGGATCGCAATTTGAGCCGCTAAATTCTTACTCCTTACCCTGCAAGCTCTTACAGGAAAGCACATCCGTCCCTACCCTTTTTATCCGATGCACCGCTAACTCTAAATATGATGTTGTGGAGTCCTTGGAGAGCATCTCTCGGTGGTTCTTCGCTCCCCTTGTCCGACCTAGCCCACTCTAAAAATATATGGAGGCATTCTCGATGAGACTACTTCGGATACTCGCAGTGTTCGCCGTACTGATGTTTCCCTTTGCTGGCTATCTTGCCGTTCACGCAGATGGGTGGGACAAAACCACCAAAGTGACTTTCAGCGAACCAGTCCAGGTTCCCGGGAAAGTTCTGCCCGCAGGTACTTACGTTTTCAAATTGGCTGATAGTAGTTCCGATCGGCATATCGTGCAGATTTTTACCGAAGACCACATGAGGTTAATCACCACTGTGTTGGCCATTCCCAACTACCGCTTAAAACCGGCCGACAAGACCATCCTGACGTACGACGAACGACCGGCCGATCAGCCCATGGCTCTTGATGCTTGGTTCTATCCTGGTGACAACTTCGGGCAGGAGTTCGTCTATCCGAAATCGCAGGCTTTGGAGCTTACACGCCTGAACAAGCGCGAAGTACCTTCAACAGGTTCTGAGGAAGCTTACCCGGGGATATCAGAAACGCAGTCTACCGCAAGGACTGACCAGAACGTAGCTCCTTCGGAATCCAAGCCGGAAGCTTCGGTGTCCCGAACCGAAACTACACCGTCGCCGTCGCCGGTTACAAACCCGGAACCGGCGCAAACCAGACCGGAACGGGAAAGGCAACTGCCCCACACGGCCAGTTTGCTCCCGCTTGTGGGCCTGCTTGGCTTCACGTTTATAGCTGTCGCCGCCCTATTGCGTTTCGCGCTGCGGGCGTGATTTCCACTTGAGGGCTGGTGCCCGCCATCCCAGTGGGCATCAGCAACCTCATGGAACAGGAAAACAGAACAGAAACAAATGGATCGACGTCGGAACGTCACACTCGATGGAGCTGCTAGGGCTTCGCACGTGAAGCATTCGCTCCTCCGTAGACTTGAATACTGTTGTTGGTTTGTCGGCGGGCTGGCCCTTGTGTGGTTTGCGCTTGCATCCTGGGACAGCTTCCGATTCCAAGCAACCCTGGCCAAGCGCCTCGAGAATTCGCAGAAGAGCAGTGTAAAAGCCACACCGCCAAAAACAGGGGAACTTTTCGGCAAGATTTCAATTCCGCGCATCGGCGTCTCAGCCATGATTGTGGAAGGTGTTGATGAGTCCACGCTTCGTCATGCCGTTGGGCATTTCCCGAGAACACCGACTCCGGAAGCCACTGGCACGGTCGTTCTCGCAGCTCACCGCGATACTTTCTTTCGAGGTCTCGCTCGTATTCATGCGAACGATGTGATCGTGCTTGAGACGGTTCACGGAGAATATATATATAAGGTGAAGCGAACCACCGTTGTTGATCCTCGGCATGTGGAAGTCCTGCAGTCCTCCCCTGAATCGGACCTCACACTCGTCACCTGTTTCCCTTTTCACTACGTCGGTCCGGCCCCGAAGAGATTCATCGTCCAAGCACTCCGCCTTCCTCCAACGTGAAACTCTCGTGAATTACTAGAAGCTGTTGCACAACCGGGTTTCGGCCTAATAGAATCAATAACTTAGATGGGTTGTGCAATACGCTCTAGCGCGGTCCCCGGCGGTTCACACCACAATCCTCCTTCCTCAAAGAAGTGGTAAACTGAACCTCTAGGGGGCGACACGGTTTCGACGGAAGCTGTCGCGGCCCGAAGGCATGCCGGGACCCACCTGCCCGTAACTTGGTGGAAACTAGAAATGCCAACAACAACTTGGCACTTGCTGCTTAATTAATTAAGCGCACGCTTCCCCGGGCTTCGCTCATGGGCCCGGTCAGAGGCGTCACACAGTGAGCTGGCCTGGGCCTTTCGGTCCGTAAGGCTCGGGCGAGAACCATCGGACTAGCTGGTTGCGTTTCTTGCTCATTCTGAGCGCCGCCGGCGAACGCGCGACTATCCCGCAAGGGCTGGGTCGCACACCGAATTGAGATAAGCATGTAGGCTTCGTGTCGTAGCGCTTTTCGGACGGGGGTTCGACTCCCCCCGCCTCCACCATGAGATAACGTTCCGTGTTGGCCGCGTTCGGCGGCCAGCATCGTATGAGTGAGGGATTAGTTCATCAGTTCGCGCATGGCAACCACGTGAAATGTGCTGAGATTATTAGCCATCGCGATGCACCCGCTGCTGTACTGGACTCCACCGTGCCCGCCGCCGTTGGTCTGGAATGAGGCTGAGCCCGGGCCCGGTGTGAGCAACAAGTTGCCAAGGGGGTCGAGCGTCTTAGCTACGAGAATGGCCCCATTATATTGGGGAGTACCGCTGGTGGAGAAATTGCCCTGTCCGATGACAAGAATGATGCCATTCCAATTTATGTTGCCGCTGACATTAAGGCTACCATTCACCGCCAGGATTCCATAGCCGACCGTATTGCCGCTGAGGGATAGGTTGCCGTTCACGAAAATGATTTGCGGGTCCGTGACGGTCCCCGGGCTGGAAAGGCCGCTAACGTTCCCGTTGAGCACGGGTTGCGTGACATTGTTTTCAACAGTAGCCATCAAAGTTTGCAGCGAGGAAACGGTCTGGAGGTTCGCTGGCATCGTGGAAGAGACATTCGCAATATCCGGGGTGGTTCCGCCGCTGCCTGTGTAGTTGTTCGGCCGATTGGCGCCGGCACTTACGATTGGAATGTCAGCGTTATCTGGAACGCCGATGGCATGCACCGGTGCTCCGACGGTAGTCGACCCGCAGCCGGGCTGGTCATTTCCGTTCACAGCCCACTGATTGCTGGCTCCGCCCGCAAACGCGTCACCCGTTCCGTCCAAGGTCAGAGCGGAAGGTGCGGTAAAGTTGAGCCTGTCTTCAGCAATTTCCGTTTGAATCATACGCCGCGACCCGCTGGGCGTAACGGCCATAGTCGTCAAAACGTAAATCGGCAAATTGGGGGCAGTGCAACCGGGCACCGGATCGGCGTACTCATTGGTTCCGTTCCAACACACTTGCATTGTGTTGGCGCTAGTTCCGTTGGTGTAATAGGGAGCAATCGTATTGTTCTGCTTTAGGTTGAGGCGCGTCCACTTCCAATCGAGCACCGGCGAAGCGGCATAAGTCGTGCTGGCCGTGTTCGTGGTATACCACCCGCTGCCGCTCGGCAGGCCGCTTGAACAGGCTATTGTCGTGGTTTCCTTGCAGATTTCGTCGTCGGCAAAATTGGCGGGATTATTGCCCCAAGGCGCAACGGTTTGGCCGTTCAACGGATTCAGCACGTACAGCACGCTGTTGGGCGTTCCGGGAAGCGTGGTCGGCAAGATGGTTCCGGTCCTCAGGGTGTTCGTTGCTGTTTTGCGCATGCGGTCCCGAACCTCTTCAATGCCGCCTTTGGCGGAGAAAAACGCGCGTTGCTCGTCCCGAAAGTTCGCGCTCGTGTTGGTTTCGGTATTGGCGAGGACAATCATGCCCGCCGTTATGGCACCGATGAGAAGCAGCGTTATCATGGCGGCAACCAAAGCGACGCCGTGTTGCCGATTTTTAGAATTGCGTTTTTTCTGTATTTTGATCATGTTTGCACCTTAGTTGCAGCTCATTCCCTGCGTGTAGGCTCCGACGGCGGCCATCGAGCAATTGTTTAGAGAAACTTCGCCTTCGAACGTGGATTCAATTGGCTGTCCCGTCTTCTGATCCATTACTTTGGGGTTTCGAATCGTAAGATTGATTTGGATGGTCTTGACGTTGGCAAGCGTTTGAGCGCCCGCCAGGGTCGTGTAGTCCACGGGCAATGTTGTGACTTGCGTTCCGTCCGTTAGAAAGTATTTGAAAATCACCGTCGAAACCGCGTCATTGACTTCCGTTCCCCAGTTGGTGGCTTGCCCAGTGAGCGGATCCGCAGCTATCTTGTCGACCTGGCTGCGCTGCAAACACAGCGTGCACGACCCAGAGCCGTTCACCGCGTAAATCACTGACTGCACCGTGCCGACGCCGTTGACGGATCCCTCGAAGCGCAACTGCGCGTTGTCGATCTTGACCAGGCCAATCCCGAACCGGTTGTCGTTGATATACGGAGACGCATAGTTGTATGAGGTCTGCACAGTCAACGCTGGGCTCCATAAAAGGCTTGTGGTATCCGCAATCCGCGTATTCGGATCTCCAATCTGGTTGATATCGCGAAAGAACTGATCGACGAAGTCCCGCGCCTCCTGGAAATCATCGAGCTTCACTCCTTCGGTGGTCATGCGCTGCTGGGCCACACCCATCTGCGAGAACACCGCTCCCGTCACCAGGCCCAGGATCCCCAGAACGAGCAATAGCTCCAGCAACGTGAATCCACGCTGTCTATGGTGAACGAAATTTCGTCGCATTTTCATAGTTTTAAGTTCCCTGTCCGACAAGCGTGCGCACGGTAACGGGCAGCGAGAAGAATTTCAGATCGCCTCCCGCGTTTTTCAGCCTCGAAGAAACCGTCACGTATTTGACGTACGCGGATGTCTGCTGAATGTTCCAGCGGATATCGTAAGTGATTTGCCTTCCGCCTGTGCCACAGTCCGTATAAGACATGGAGTAGTTGGCGACCGGTGTCTGCGTAAAATCCACGTCTCCGGAGCTTGTCAACGCCCCGCCGCCAGCCGCCGTGTCCACGGCATAGCTATTGCCGACGCAGTCGGTCACTGTGAGCACGGGTGAAACGCTGGCCTTCACGCTCGAAATTTTTTCCGTCATCATCTGCGACAGGGAAGTGGAATTGCTCTGTTGGCGGTTGCGCCCGTCGCTGCCGATGGAAAGAGCAACCAGCGACATGCTTCCCACTACTCCAACCAGGAGGACGACCAGGGCGATCATGAGCTCAATAAGAGTCATGCCGCGTTCCTTCCGGGCACTAACTTTCTTTTTGCGAAGTGTTAATTCCATGACGATCCGTTCCACAACAGCGATTTGGACCTTCCAGCCTTGGTCACGTACACCGCCGTCCAACCATTCGGTCTGCTATCCTGAAAGTAATAAACGAAATAACTGGCCGCCGGAGTTGAACAGACAGGAGGGTTCGTATAATTGCAGGGCAGGCCCCGCGGAGAGTAAGCCATAATACAAGTGTTGTCGCAGGCGGTCCCGGTTGACGTATCGCCGGCCAGAACGTACGGCGTTGGCTGGCCGCCACTACCGCTTGGCGCGCCAGCGGCGGCGACAATTTGCCTTCCGAGATCAATGTACGGCTCGTTCGCGTCCAATGTGCCATTGTTGTTGAGGTCGACGAAAATTCGCTGCACGCCGTTGAGCAGGTTATATCTAATAGGATAGGTAGCGTTGTTCTTCGCCGCCAGCATGCGCGTCCGCTGCATCAGATCAGCGACTTCCGAGCTCGTCGAGCGCAGTTGCATGTCGTACCAGGTTTGAATAGCACTTGGGATTGCAATGGCGGCAATAATCAGAACTATCAGAATAACCACACAGAGCTCTACGAGGCTGAAGCCCTCTGCGGAGGCGCGTAAATGGCGATTGCCCTTCTCTTCTCTCATGCCAACCTTTCTATCGCGCACATCGTGCATATCGTGTTCCCTCGGCTGCAAGGCGCTCACGTTCTGACCCCGCCTTCTTCTGGTTTTGGAAGGGAGTCCGCAAAGACTGTGGTATTCCGTCCCCCCAGTCATAGGCAGCACGCCATAGTCCACAGAAAACCTCTGCTAAACACTGTATTTTCAATGCCTTCTAAGAATCGCTCTTTTGAGATGGCAGCGTGATGTAACACAATGTTACGTATTGGGTCGCCCAGAAACTTACCTACCTATGATTGTGTCAACTCAGATTTGAAATCCTTCTCCGTTTCTTCGACTTGAGGGGTTGATGTGTTGGCCTGGATGCGAGAGGGTGTCTGCAACTCGCGATAAAAGGCTTCCAATCTCTTTCGT
>Ga0185299_10003245_pt1 | contig 22226 bp, 16 predicted proteins | sample PaiPotPPA55metaG_FD_128002 | JGI IMG/M metagenome (GOLD analysis project Ga0185299, IMG submission 128002) | Iron sulfur acid spring bacterial and archeal communities from Banff, Canada, to study Microbial Dark Matter (Phase II) - Paint Pots PPA... ... | reverse complement strand
TCCGACCGCCTGCAAGCGTTTCGATTAGACGTGCAGCATACTCATCCCAAATTCGATGTTGCCGTCGTTGGTGAGCTGAACCTCGATATTATTTTGTCCGGTCTACCGGAGAACCTTCAACTTGACCGCGAGCATCTTGCTCAAGATTTAAAAGTAACCTTGGGCAGCTCATCAGCGATCTTCGCTCACAATCTCGCTTTGCTTGTGAATAGCGTCAGCTTCAGTTCCGCCGTTGGAGATGACGCCTTCGGAGAAATGTGCCTTCAGCGGCTTAGCGAAAGCGGTACGGATCTTTCCGGTGTGCGGCGGCATGCGCATCAGCAAACTGGTCTTACCGTCATTCTGGTTAAGGGCGCGCAACGCTACATTCTCACTTATCCCGGAACCATGTCCGTCATGCGTTATGAAGATCTGGATTTAGAGTATGTCTGCCGCGCTAAACATTTTCATTTGTCTTCCTATTTTCTACAGCGTGCGTTGCGGCCAAAAATGACGGATCTCTTTCGCCATGTTAAGGAGCGCGGACTCACGACCTCCTTGGATACCAATGACGATCCTGATGAAAAATGGTCTGAAGATCTGTTTCCGCTGCTCAAATATGTGGACGTTTTGCTCCCTAACGAGCGCGAGGCTTGCAAAATATCGCGTGCGCAAAATGTGGAAGCCGCAGCCAAGTTTCTATCCGATGCGGTGCCGCTCGTAGTAATCAAGCGCGGTTCGCAAGGGGCGTTGGCGCAGCGTGGAACCGAGATTTTTTCTGCTCCGCCGTTAGCCGGCAATTTCGTTGATGCCGTCGGCGCCGGCGACAGTTTTGATGCCGGATTTATTCACCAATATATTCGGGGAGCAAAGATCGAAGACTGCCTCAAATTTGGAAACGTCGCTGGTGCTCTTTCTGTCACGCGCGCCGGCGGAACGGAAGCATTTCGCGATAAATCTCATCGAGAGCAATTCTTGAATCGCAACTGGCGGAAGGACGCCTCTTCGCCAAACACGGACGTGAGCTGAACGAGCACGCCAAGCTGCTGCTCGCATGTCGGCTTGAATTATTTGACCACCGGCCCATTTCCGACGGGCGTAGCTTGCAGCAACAGGTTGCCGCTAAATTCCGCATTGAGTCTAGCGATCGGGCCCGTCACCGTGCCATAGTCTTTGTTGTTCACATAGTCCACAACTTTGTATTGCCGCGATTGCAGGCCGCGTAACTCCACCTGTCCCTTCCACGCGCTCGTATGATTTCCCGCCTTCGCGGACTTGCTCCCCTTAGCTGGCTCGCGTGCCTCGGCACGCTTACCGTCTTTATCGCCGGCGTAAAACGCATAAAACATGTTCCCATCTTTTTCGATGGCGTAGCCTTCCGGCACGTCATAGCCGTAAACATACAAATCCAGGAAATTTCCCTTCGACAGCATTTTCTGGTTATACAAATCGATCCATTTTTTCCAGTGCGGCTCTTTTTCCGAATTGAGATACACATTTTTAAATTTGGGACCGTAATCCGGCCAGGTAAATTTTGTTCCCAGCACACCGCCAGTACCCAGTGTGGAAGCGAAGTCACTTCCAACGTCTTGCTCGTTGTCTCCCTCGCCCGAAATCTGCGTAAGTTCCACATGATCGCCATAAACGGCGGCGCGCGGTCCTAGCAACGCTTTGTACATCTTCATGCGCCGGCGCACCTGCACAGACCCAACGGGATCAGCGGTAACCGCCTGGTCCATGTAGCGGAACCACGCCAGGCTCGGCGGCGTTCCGCAAGGACAACTTTGCGTCACGCTGTCAGCCTTCAACGCGCGTGTAGTCTGAAAAATTATTTTGTACACTTCGCCCATGGCGTAAACGGAATCCATTGGCGATTTATGATGATGCGCAGGGTTATAACAGGGCGGCGTTGCGTAAATATTGTCCAGCTTGTGCCCGTCAAAATCCCAATCATGAATGAATCGTTCCGTTAACTGCTTGTAATAAGCCTGCACTTCCGGCACTGCGGGACACAACGTCGCAAGATTACGCGTCATGCGTGCGGGCTTTCCGGTTTTGTCTAAAATTAGCCAGTCGGGATGCTGCTTCACCACATCAGAAACTACATATTTGTGACCACCGTACCCAAACTTCCCATCTTCCACCGCTAATGGCAGCCACCACAGCTGCACTTTTATATTTTGCGCATGGAAATCGCTCACCATTTTTTGAATGGACTTCCCGGCGAAATTATCCCAACGCGGCTGCCAGTCGCCGTAATTATTGAACCAGCGGTCGTCAAGTGTCGCCCAGTGAATGCCAAACTCTTTCAGCTTAGGTATGGTCGCAATCATTTGCGCTGGCGTTACGTCGGACTCATAGCCCCAACCACACCAGCTCACCGCGTAGTTTTCGTCGTTGTTTGTCGGACGCGCAAGACCTTCCCGTTCTACGGCGTTCGACCACATGCTTAGTGGCTCGTAGTAATCCCCTTTGTAAACCGCCACAAACGTGCGCGGAGTCGAGTAAACTTCCCCAGGCTTCAACACCGCGTTTGCTGGAAAATTTACCGCCGCCGCAACGCGCCCATCTTTTGTCGTGTTGACAGGAATCGAGATGACCAACGGAAGCGTTTCAATATGACCGATCGCTTCCCCCATCGTTCGCGTCCAAAACGCCACCACCGGGATGCCGCCGCCGACGCGACCCAAGTCCCCCTTCGTCTCCACCGGCGCGCCAAATGGATTTTGCTGTTCGAATTTTGCGGGAATGAGCAACACGTCGTCTTTGCCCCACTTCAAGCTTGACCCAAAAAAGGACCACATTTCATGCGCAGCCGCTTTGCCATCGACCAAAGACGCATTCAGACGGTGTTCTTGCAAGGACACATTTTCCAGCGAAATTTCCTTTTCTCCATCGTTTCGTAGCGACGCGGAAAGCAATGCCAGCGCGGGAAAATCGTCATAAACCTCCAGCGCCAGTGTTTCTTTTAGATTTGAATTGGATTTGCTGGCTCCACTAACCTCAACATGTTTGCCAAGCCGTCCAAGCCGTCCCTGCGCCTCCGAGGTGCGCGCGCTTTTCAAATCGACAACCATGTCGTCGATGTTTTGATGGCCCGCGGTTAAACGTGTTCCCGCTTCATTGCCCGGATCATCTAGAGAAACCTCACGTCCATTTTCTTTTAAGCTGCCTTTCAGGTAACCGGACGGCGTCAATACAAACTCAGCTACGGAAGTTTCGACGTGAATGCCATCAGCCTCGGTCCGAACATTCGTGGCAGAAATCTGCGCCGATGTTCCCTCCTTGGCCTGCTTCGCGTTTTCACGGTTGCAGCTGGAGATATGCAACAGCACTCCGCTCGTCAGCAAAACCACACAGAAGACAATCCGTCGGCCCTTCGCGAATTGTTTGCGTTGAAACAAATGAGAATTCATCTCAGTCCCCCACCTTGCCAATACCCTTGAACTGCGCAAACATCCGCTCGGCATTTTTGTGATACACCTTTTCCAAAACCTCATCCGGCAACTCCATCCCGTAAATCTCCCATCGGCCCTGTCCGGGATATCCCCAATATTCAAAATATTCGTCCGCCGTTTCCAGCCATCTAAAATAATTCGCGTACATCTTGGGATCCGGCTCGCTATCCGTGCCAAACATGATGCGATCCTGGAATTCCGTGAAGAATTGGCGCGCTCGCCGTGGCTGCCGACCAAGTTCCGCTTCGCGAGCCCCAAACTCCACCGACATATTCGGATACTTTTTTAGCCATGTGGATACTGCATCGAGGTTTTCCGGCCAGTTGGCTACGTGCAAAGCCACAAATTGCGTGCGCGGGTGCTTCGCGAAGACATGATTACGTTCTTCAAGCAATTTTTCTTTGCTCGGAAAATCCGCTCCATAAAAACTCCACGTCGGATTGTGCATCAATTCTTCGTAGCGCTCGTTATGCTTGTCCGTGGGAGTAAAAAAGGCTTCCGGATCGGTGGAATGTATGGCTACCGGAATTCCCAACCTTCCGCATTCTTCCCAAACGGGATCCATGCGTTCGTCGTCAATCGCCACCAGCTTGCCGGTCTTATCGCGAACACCCAATCCCAGGTCTTTCAGAACCTTCAACCCTCGCGCTCCACGCCTGACCGCATCGTCCAACTGCTGCACCATCTTGACGCTGAACTGCGGATCACCAATCTTGCTCCAGTCCATTTGCGTGAACACCACGAAGCGACCCGGATACGGCTTCACCATGTTGTCCAGCACCCCCTGCAACTTCTCTCCCCATAGGCCAGTAAGGATCACGATAGTTTTAATATTTGCTCGATCCATATTCGCCACTACTTCCGCGGGCGGAACGTTTTCTCCGTTGATCCCTTGCGCATCGTTCACGTGGTTATGCATATCGATCACCGCAAATTTCGCGCGCGGCACCTCGTGCACCGGCAAATGCACCATCGGATGAGGCTCGAAATCCTTTAACAAAAGCGTCATGCGTTTCGCCGCATCCGGATCTTCTTTGTACGCGATGTCTTGACCGATACTGACTGAAGCAATTCCAACAATCAGCATGCACAGACAAATCGCCAAATATTTAAGCCTCATCTTTGCTCCCGTTTTACCTAAAACCGAGGAAGACGCCGCTATATGTGGCATCATTGTACATGCCAAAATAACAAAACGAAATAAAGAGTAACGAAACGAAAGATGGCTTCCTGTTGGTACGAATCTTGCCTACAGAAATTTGCAGGAAGCTGGGCGGCCTACGCTTTATGACAGCAACGCCCGTTCTACGGACGGCGAGCACTTCTTAATTCCGGCGCAATGGCAAAAGCCTTTTCGAATTCCGCCTGGGATTCCAGTTCCTTTTTTTCCTGATGCAAAGCTAACGCCAGGTTGAAGTGCGCCTCGGCATAGCCAGATTTGAGTCGAGTGGATTCGCGGAATTCTCGCTCGGCGCTGTGAAGGTCGCCGGCCTGCAGCAACACCAGACCAAGATTGTTGTGCCCTTCCGCCAGATTTGGCTCGCGGCGAAGCACTTCACGGAAGACGTTGGCGGCGCCTGCGGCGTCATTCGCCTGGTTCAGCACCAATCCCAACTGGATCCGGGCATCGGTATACTTGGGATCGAGAGTAATGGCTTGATTCAACTCATTGGTCGCTTCGTCAAGGCGTCCTGACTCCGAAAGCGCCAAGCCCAGATTGTAATGTCCCTCCGCCAAATCAGGATCGGACATCACCGCCTGGTGAAATTCCTCGATCGCCCGTGCGTGATCATTTTGCCGCCAATACAGAAGCCCGAGACTGGACTGCGCCCGCGCATAATCCGGTTTCAGCTCGATGGCTTTCTCGTAAGCTTTGACTGCGCTTGCGATGTCGCCCGTGCGTTCCAAGGCCACACCCAGATAGTAATGGCCGGTCGGTAATTCCGGACTTTGATTGACCGCCTTCTGAAACATTCCAAGCGCATCAGTAAACTGCTCTCTCTTTAAAGCCTCCACGCCCTGCAGGATAAGCAATTTTGCTTGCGCCAGGTGCGCGCGAAACTCCTGCAATCCTTTCAAATCCTCCATTTCCTTTTGTGCAGGACCGGCTTGGCCCTGTGCCCGCAGCGCGATACTGAGGTTGTAGCGCGCTTTTTCGAGGTCCGGCTTCAACTCAATCGCCCCGCGCAGCGCCGCGATGGCCCCGACCAAATCGTCTCCAGCTTTCAGTTCCATGCCCAGATTGTATCGCGTCTCGGGATCTTTGGGATCGAGCTCGGCAGCCTTGCGAAACTCGGCGAGAGCGCTATTGTGATCGCCCTGCCGGCGCTCGGTTATGCCCAGCATCGTGTGCGCCTGTGCGTATTCTGGATTCATGCGAATGGCGCTTCGAAATTGAGCAGCCGCAGCGTCCAGATTACCGATCTGCCCTTCAACGAGTCCGAGTTCGAAGTGCACCTCGGCCGAGGGCTTGAGCGCCAGAGCCCGGCGAAGCTCAGCTTCGCCCGCCAACAGGTCACTCTGCTCTATGTAAATGCGCGCCAACAGGCGATGTGCCGCTGCATTTGCGGGATTGAGTTTTACGGCTGTGTGCAGTTCCTTCAACGCAGCTTGCTGCTCGTGTAGATCATAATAGGTCGCGCCTAATCCATAGCGCGCGTCCGACCAGTTCGGTTTGAGCCGCAGTGCCGCCTCGAACTCTTCGATGGCCTGTCCTGCATCACCTTTATATTTCAGGGTGAGCGCGAGGTTGTAGTGGGTCAGCGGGTCGTTGGGCGCAAGATCCAGCGACTGACGATATTTACCAATGGCCTCATCCCAGGATTTTTGCCGAGAAAGTTCGATAGCCTCTTGGCGGTAACTCTCCGCCGTCTGAGCATGAGTTAAGGGCGAGATCAAAAGAAAGAAAAGAAGTGGAAGCGAATTCAGCCAGCCATAGCGGAATAGCGAGGACGCCGCGAATCCATTCATCAATATATTATGACGCGATATTATGACGCGGTGCCACGCTGACCGCAGTCAAAGCACAACCGCGACTGTGCCCTCGACTGCCTGTGACAAGATCCACGTAGTCGGACGAAATCCCACGCGTTACCAGTAGAACTTGGCACCCAGCTGTCCAATGCGAGGATCGCGAGCGCTCGTCACCTCGCCGAACTGACTGCCGCTGATATTGCCGCTCGGATTTTTGAACTGGGTGTGATTGAAAATGTTGAAAAATTCCGCGCGTATCTCGAATCCCATCGACTCTCTAATGTTTGTTCTCTTTGAAAGGCCGAAATCGGTGTTACTGATTCCTGGTCCATGGAAGAACTGACGATTGGCATTGCCGAATTGACCCAGCGGCCCAGGCGAAAACGCTTGCGGCAGGAAGAAGCACCCCGTGTTGTCTGCGGTGGGACAATTCGGATTCGCTTTGCGAGGATCCAGAGTCACGACTTGCCCCACGAGATTAGGTACATCCGTGTTTGGGCTCCCAGTTAAGGAGTTATCATCGGTCTCCTGCAGCCCTACGGGCAACCCTCCTGACCATCGGGTAATCCCGTTGAGAGTCCATCCCTGTGTAACTCGCTTCGACACTCCTTTGAATGCCCGGTCGAAAGGAACCGCATAGATGTAGCTGACCACAAAATTGTGGGTCGTGTCGTACGCTGAAAGTGAGCGGCTGAGCCGATGATTGGCGAAGTTTACCCACTGCCCAAAGCCTGACGAGTCGTCTATACCTTTCGAGAAAGTGTACGCTGCCAAAAACGTAAAATCCGCAGCTTTCCGCTCGATGGTAATCTGTCCCGCATTGTAATTGGAACTAGCGATGTCCGCAGTGAAGCTATTGTTCTGGCTGAAATTTGGCCCGAGCCTGTCCCGCGTACCAAAGACGCATCCGGACAAGCAAACTTGATTGACAGGGTCGTAACTGCCCGTGGGTAAGGTGTAAGTCTGTTGCTCAAGATTAGGTCCACAAGTTGGGCTACCTGGAAAAACATTTGCCGGATTGCTCAGAGTCAGACAGAGCGCCTGATTGCCTGGGTTTGCATCATATTGCGCAATTAACCTGTGTCCTTGTGTTCCGACATAGGCCAGGGTTAACACCGTCGACTTACTCAGCTCCCGCTGAATTGATAAATTGTAGTGCTCCGCGTACGGCAATCTGTTGTGTATGTCGAAACCTGGTGAGAACGAGAGCGGCAAGTATCTGGAATAATCCAGTGTTTTATTGGCCGGATCGCCGGGCCTCGGGAAGACAAACGGGAATCGCTGCGTCTGCGAGCTGCCGTCTGCGCGCGTCTGGAAAGGCTGATCGAACATGGTCGGGTTTGGCGATACCCAATACAAACCAAACGGAGCATCACCAACCTCATAGAACAAGTTCAAGTCTTCGATAGAGGTGTAGTAGATGCCGTATGACGCCCGAATACTGCTCTTGCCCGGGCCACCGAAGATTTTGCCCAATATCCCTTCGCTAAATCCAGGGGAGTAAGCAAGCCCTAGTCGTGGGGCGAAGTTATTGTAGCGAGTGGGCGCCAGCGTACTTGGAATGCCCGGGTCTCCCGGAACAACCCAGCCGAGCGGAGCAGTCGGAAATTGCGTGGATTGCTCCCCGGGAACAATGGTCTCAATCTTTCCCTGTGTGTCGTACCACGGCATGCTCACTTCCCAGCGCAGCCCGAGGTTGACAGTTAGGCTTCGATTTACCTTGTATGTATCTTGTACGAAGGCGCCCCCATACCTCGTGCGGGAATCAAGGAACTGCTGGCTGCATTGGTTGTAGCTGACCGGTGCCCCTAGAAGAAAGTCAGCGAAATCTAAGCCCGTTTCGCCTCCAGCGCCCGCATTGAAGCTGAAGTCCCCGTTTGGCGCGCAGGTATTACGTTCGTTAATTTGCAGATAGCGGAACTCCCCGCCGAACTTCATGGTGTGGCGGCCCCACGCCTTCGAAAAGGTATCGGAAACGTGATAGGTGTTGTTGGGTTGAAACGTCGTGAGCGTGTTCGGGCCCACGTAAAAGTTGGTGAAATACAGGGGCGGAACGGTCTCGGGAAATCCCGCCGGCCCCGATTTGACAATACCCAGCGTTCCAGCACCCGTTACGAAGCCGAGACTGGAGAGGCTTGCCAAACCCGAGGTGGGCTTGTTGGTTAGGGTGGCCGTCCGGAAGAAGCTCACACGAAACTCGTTTACCGCAGTCGAACCTAGTGTCTTGTTATTGCTGATGACGAACTGCTGCGCTCGTGTGGGGGTGACGCTAGCGAAGCCTGGCACGGGGTTCGTTACCCCTCCGGTCAGAGCAGTTAGTGCAGTTGAGTCGTCGTAGTGATAATAGAAAGACCAATTTCCTGTCTTCTGATTGTTAAAGTCCACGCGCTGCGCCGCTTTATCGTCCCGAATGTTGTCCTTTTGACTGTTGTTTGAGTACAGGCCGGTAATCGGATCGCCCAGCGGGATAAAGGGCAGTATTCCGACTGCCGGCTTGGAAAAGCCGTTCGTCGGAATCACCCCGCCGGGAAACACGCACTGGGTAGTGTTGGCACAGCTTGGAGTGGAATAAGGTTCACCATTGGTGACGGCGTAGCCGAGCCGCGCCGAAAGAGTTTGTGCCCAATACGCTCCTTTAACGGTCGTTGGGTTGCCACTGCCGTCGACAAACGTACTCGGATCGAATGCACCGCCTCGCTGGGCGGCCGTCGGCAACTGCAAAAGACCCGTGCTGGCGCCCTGGACCTGACGTGTGCCCTGGTAATCCGTGAACCAGAAAAGTTTGTTCTTCCAGAACGGCCCTCCTACAGCGTAGCCAAACTGGTTGCGCCGGAGTTCCGCCTTGGTCTGGTCGAAGAAGTTGCGTGCATCGAATTTGTCGTTGCGCAGGAACTCGAACGCATCGCCGTGAACGCCGTTCGTGCCGGACTTGGTTATCGCGTTCATGACTGCGCCGCTGAATTTTCCGTACTCCGCGTCAAAGCTGTTGGTGATGAGCCTAAATTCCTGGATTGAATCCAGATTGGGAACCAATCCGGCGCCCATATTGCGTCCTTCACTCACGTCCCCGCCATTAACTAGAAACGCGTTGGCAGTCTCGCGCTGTCCATTTACCGAAAGGTTGCCCACGGAATTGGAGTATCCCCCTGAAACCGGCCGGTCCTGCTGGATCGAGCCGGAAGTTACGGGCACCACGCCTGCCTGCAGTCCAAGAAGGTCTAAGTAACTGCGGCCATTCAACGGCAGGGCCAGCATTTTTTTCGATTCGATCACGTCGCCTAGCTGCGTACTTTCGGTCTCCACTTGTACAGCGTTGGCGGCCACGTTGACTTCCGTTTGCACACTGCCGACAGCAAGCACGATATCAACGCGAAATTCGTCGTTGACCTTCACATCCACATTTGTGGCCGTGAACTGCTGAAATCCTGCAGCCGTGGCTGTGAGCGTATAAGTTCCCGCGGGCAGCGCTAGAATCCGGTAAGAGCCGTCGGCAGCTGACGTGGTTTCCTTGCTGAAGTTTGTGCCCACGTTGGTAACAACAATTCGCGCGCCGCCCACGACAGCTTGCGTACTGTCACGTACGACGCCAAGCAGCGAACCGGTGACGTCCGCCAGGAGGGTCGTGGCGCAGAAGAACGTTGCCATCAGAAGAAATGTGAAAATGTATTTAAAGCGATTTAACATTGAGCCCCCGATGCGTGGCGGTTCCTCGTACCATGGCACAAGCAAATTAAAATAAGCAAGTCGAAAATATTTCTAGCCTGGATTACCTTTCCTTTTTCATTCCTTCGCTGTCGCGGGATCCACAGCCGCTTCGCCCAGCGCTCCGCGATCCAGTCCGTTGGCGTCCAGCAAGTGCAGCGAAATTCTCGCCGCTTGCCCCGCATCCTTTACCGCAGCCTGCAATTTAATTGGATTCTTGGGATCCACCTGCTCCAGCTCACGCGTCGCGATCGCTACGCCACGGCCGTCGTAAAGATGCGCGACCAATTTTCCTGAGAAGAAGACTCCAAATGCTCCGGTTAGGGCGATCTCCTTGCTGGCTGCGGCTTGCACTGCGAGTAACGATTTGAGGATTACCCCTGCATCGGTCACACCTTGAAAACTGGCATCACCTCTAGTGGGGAACCAATTCGTGTCGAAATGATAGGACTGCCCTGGATCGAGCCGCACCATTGGGGAGTTTAGTTCGGCTTCCATGTAAATTGCTGGCGGCGTTTCTTCGGAAGGGCCGAAGGTCGTGGTGCCGTCGGGGTGTTGATGCAGTTGCGCACCGTTAGTCCAGAATATGACCGAAGCCTTACCCGGATACGGCTTGGACTCGTCGTAGCGAAATCGTTCGACCATCGCATAGCCGCTATCGCCATCAACCACGGCCAACCAGCCCTCTTTGGAGTCCACCCAAAGTTCTGCCGCCAGCGGTATGTAATGTACTGCGAACACTCCATTCGCACGGACCTGTGCTGCGGCATTTTCCGCCGGGCCAAATTTGACGTGATACTGATTCAGATAGGCGCTTGATGGACCTGTTGGAGTGAAGCCCCAGAAGTTTTTATTGTGGTGCGTGGGATCTTTTGCATCCGCGGTATCGTACTGTGACACCGACTGCATCGACCACTCGATCGGATGGCCACTGATATTCTTCATCGCCGCGTGGAAAGTGATTTGCGGAGAGTCGGTGCCAAGGCTCACCGTACGCGAAAATTGCAACCCGGTCTGCGGGTCGGATGGTCCGGTCAATGAAATTTCACAGCGTTGTCCATGCGAAAGCACTTGAAAATCGTAAGGGGCGTCGTCCAGCAAGTCGGAATTACCTGCCCAATGGTGTTCATCCTCGGTCCCTTCGGGCAAAACCCAGAGCTTGTCGCCGCCATAATTGAACCACTCGGTACTTGATGGAGGGAAGTATTTGCCGGCGTAGCGTTGGTTTACAAACAAAAACGGGTGTCCGTCGAAAATTACCTGCATCAAGCGCCCGCCATTTTGCGGCACAAAAATCAGCTTCACCCAGGCATTGGAAACCTGCTGCGCCTTCCAACCCTGATACTCAATTTGCTCCACGCGGCAACCACCGCTCACCGGCGCCACATTCTTTTCCTGCGCGTGTACTGCAAAGTTGCCTGCGGCCGCCAGATACAGCCCGACTGCCGCAGCCGAACTCCACAACATATTTTTTTTCATTGGAAAGCTGGCGCCCTCACTGACATTCCGCAATTCACCAAGCCGCGTCCGTTAGCGGGACACGAGTACATTTGGCCTTCCTCGATATGCTTTCTGGTCATCCAGCAATTCGAAACGATTCGTAATCAAACAAAATAAAACGCTGCGAGTCAAGCAAGATGTGATAAAGATGCCAGACACGGAAATTAAAGTTTTCCAAAACGACACTCGTGAACGTCAGCGCCCGCCCATCAGCGAGCCGTGTCCACGCGAGTTTTTCACTCTTCATGGAGGCCCTTGAATGTCCTTACTACCTGATTTCAGCCGCCGAGGTTTCCTTCGCTTGGCTGCTGCTGCGCCGCTGCTTGGCCAGATTGCAGCTAAAAATGCCTTTGCTACCGCTGCAACGGCGCTGGGCAAGGATCCGCGGCAGAACGTTTACACCCGTCTTGGCGTAAAAACCGTAATCAATTGCCGCGGCACCTGGACGTACCTGAGCGGCTCTCTGGAATTTCCCGAGGTAACCGCGGCGCAGCGACAGGCTTCCGAATATTTCGTAAATATGTTCGAGCTGCAACATGCGGCAAGCCGCCGCCTCGCTGAATTGACCGGCGCGGAAGCTGGCATGGTCACCTCCGGAGCCGCGGGCGCCATGGCCTCGGCGACCGCTGCATGCATGGCCGGGGATGATCCAAAAAATGTCTGGCAGCTTCCCGACACGACCGGGTTGAAGAACGAAGTCATCATGATGGGCGGCAGGAGCGCCTTCGACAATGCCATCCGCTTAACAGGCGCCAAGCTGGTCCTCGCAGAAACGCCGGAGGAACTGGCTAACGCCATCAACAATAGCACCGCCATGATCTACACCACGCATCTTGGAGACGCACTCAGTGCTGAAAATACCGTAGCGAGAAAATTCAAGATTCCGATTTTGCTGGATGATGCTGCAGGCATTCCTCCCATCGATAACGTCAAGCTGTACGCCAAAATGGGTCTGGACCTTTATACATTTTCCGGAGGGAAGGGACTTCGCGGACCGCAATGCAGCGGCCTGTTGCTTGGCAGAAAAGATTTGATTGAAGCCGCGATGAAGAACACCAGCCCGTGGGAAGGATCTGTCTGCCGCGCCATGAAAGTTGGAAAGGAGGAGATCGTCGGCTTGCTGACGGCGGTGGAAACTTGGCTTAAGACCGACTTGAATGTCCTCAACCGCGAATGGAATGCTCGCGTGCAGCGCATCGAAAAACTGGCACAGACCGTCCCTGGAGTCGAAACCGATATTTCCATACCCGCAGATGGCAATCGCTATCCGACTCTGCACATTTCCTGGGATGAAAAAAAATGGGGTTATACCGTGACGGACTGCGTGCAGCAGTTGCGTGCCGGTGACCCAGTTATTGAAGTTGCGGGAGCGGACAATCCCAGCATCGTTCCAGCCGTCCACGAAGGAAATCCAAAACGAAGTTCTCAGGAAGAACCTGAACGCCGCAAATTGGAATTGGTTTCTTCAACCATTCAGCCCAATGAAGTTCTCATCGTGGGTCAGCGTATCCGCGAACTTCTAAATGCCGCTCGGAAAGTTGCCCCAGGAGTTTAGTTATGATGAACATTCGCGAGATCGCCATCGAGAAAAAATTGTCCATTCGCAAAATTTTATCAGCGATAAATTTGTTTGCCATCGTTTTGCTGCTGGCCACTGGAATATCCGCGCAGCAGCTTCAGATCGAGGTTCCGGACAGAAAGCCCGTGAATACGGTGCGCTCATCAGGAATCGACGCCGGTGACTACGTATATATTTCAGGCCAGGGTCCTCAAACGCCGGACGGCACTGTACCGGGCGACTTCGAATCTCAGGCAGCGCAGACGCTCGAAAATATCAAAGCCATCGTTGTAGCCGCGGGCTTAAGCATGGAGCATGTCGTTTACGTGCAGGTGTACCTCGAAGACGTAAGCAACTATGAACGTCTGAACAAAATTTTCGCGAAATATTTTCCGCATACTCCCCCGGCGCGCGCGGTGTTAGGGGTTGCGCGGGTGCCTCAATCACCACTCGAGATCACCGCTGTAGCCGTCCGGGATCTGACCGATCGCAAGGCCGTGATTCCCGACAATTACAAAACCGCGGAGCCCTACACGCCCGGTATTCTCACGCACGACCGTTTGTTTGTGTCGGCCATGCAGGGCCGCGATCCCCGATCCGGCCTCGTGCCCGATGACCCGGCCGCTCAGACCAATCTTGCGCTCGACGGACTCAAAGCGGTGGTCGAAGCCGCCGGATTGAAACTCAGTCACATGGTCTTCGTGAACCCCTATCTGACCCAGAAAATACCCATGGAGCGCATGAACGAACAGTACGCTCGCCGTTTCGAATTCGGCAACACGCCCGCGCGCGCCACCATCAAAGTCTCTGCTCTGCCTGGCAATGCACAAATCGAATACACCGGCGTCGCGGTGCGTGATCTGAATCTTCGCCTTTCCATCCGTCCTAAAAACATGCCGCCAAGCCCCACCGCCAGCCCCTGCGTATTCGCGGGCGAAACTTTATACTGTTCTGCGAAAAGTGGATTTATTCCCGGACCCCACGGTGGAGTCTATCTTGAATCCACTTCGGCGCAACTCCGCCAGACCATGCGAAACCAACTCGATAATCTCGAAGAAGCTTCTATGGATTTCACTCAAGTCGTCTACACCACCGTTTATCTCGACAATCTTTCCGACACCGAAGCTTTCAATAAAGTTTACATGGAGTATTTCAACACGCCGCTTCCCGCTCAAACCATGCTTCAACAGTTACCGCCCACAACCCGCTCACCCGATACCGAAGGGCACTACCCTGACCTGGAGCAAATGTCCTTCATCGCCATAAAGCATCCAGCGAAACTCAAACCCGCAGACTGAACAATCTGGCGACCAAACTTTTCACAATCGCCAGGTTTGTGCCTGGTATCACGATTTGTGGCACAAGGGTTGTCCGGGGTCTTGTTCTTCCCGCACGGGCCTTCTTCCCTCCGGGCAATGGCTTCTCGCATGACCTTGATTTGACGACAGGGATTGGGACGTTTCGTCGAGGGGCGCATGACTAAAGGCAGAAGCTAGAAACAACTACATAGGCGAGAGATGAATGTCACAGGTATGGCCTCTGAACTGTCTGCAAGTATTGAAAAATAGAGGACGGTCCTGTAAACCGGAATCTTCGGACAGTCTGTTGCTTTCAAAGTTTCGTAGAATCAACAAACACAATCAGCCAAAGACGTCAGTTTTGACAGTTATGGCACAGTGGGTTCGGTTAAGTTTCTCATGATCTTCCCTGATCCTTCCTCCAAGGGATTTCCCCGCTCTTCGTCGCCGGTTTTGAAGTCAAGCCGTTGTCATTCAGAGCTTAACTATGATTGAAACCCGCTAGGATGGACTTGCTGATTTGCGTTGCAGTTGCAACGCAGCGGTGACTGATTCGAGGAGAGTTTTTGCTTTGGCGGTGATTTCGGAGGATTTGCCAGCGCGCAGAGCTTTGAGGTCGGCGAGTTCAGACCCGATTCCGACGGCGAAACTACCTGCGGCGAAGTAGTCGGCGACATTTGAGAGCGTGACGCCGCCGGTGGGAATCAGGCCGGCGTCTGGAAAGGGGCCCTTCAGGGCCTTTATGTATTTTGGGCCGCCGAGGTTTTCACAAGGAAAGATTTTGATCAGGGTGGCGCCTTCGTTGGTCGCGGAGATCAGTTCGGTGGGAGTCATTGCCCGGGAATCGCTAGTTTGTTTTGGGCTTGAGCGGCTTTAAGAACTGGCAAGCAGAGGCCGGGGCTTACCAGGAATTGCGCACCTGCATCGAGACACTGAGTGGCGTGTTCGTAATTCAAAACGGTCCCGGCGCCGACTAGGATTTTGTCGCCGTATTCGCGAACTACATCGCGAATTACCGTTGGGCAGTTTGGGACGGTCATAGTGATTTCGGCAATGGAGATGCCGCCGGCATAGATGGACAGCTTAGGCATCATTGAGTTGCGGCCAGGCTGTGATCAGGATTTACGTTTAGCCATGCTAGCGCACCGAGTGCGGCTAAAACCGCTGCCACGTAAAACGAAGCGGTCCAGCCGTAACGAGCGGCAACCGCGGGCGTGAGTGACGCGGTGACTGCGCCGCCGAGTTGAGCGCCCATATTCATGAAGCCAGAAACTGAACCGGAGGAGGCGGCGCCGATATCCGCGGTTACGGACCAGAAGGAGCTTTGCGAAAGATAAAGCGCGCCCGCGCCACCGGCGAGTACGATGCTGGCCAAGCGAGCGCTAGCAACACGGGATCCTAGAAGGAGAAACACAGCGGTCATTCCCATGGCGAGTACAGCGATGCCACAACGTCCAACGCGTTTGCCGCGCCACAGTGTTACGCGGTCGGCGATAGCTCCGCCGAGCGGGCAGCAGATGGCCATAGCGAGGAAAGGAAGTGTGGCGTAGAAGGCGCTGGCTTTCAGATTCAGGCCGCGAACTTTTGCGAGATAGATGTAGAACCAACTGAAGAAAATCCAAGCGACGTAGCCGTAGCAGAAATAGCTGAGGGTGACGGCCCAGACATTTTTGCTTCGCAAGATTGTGGACCAGGGCAAAGATTTGGCGGCAGCGAGCTCAGGAGGCGCGACGGTTGAGGCGGGCAGCGATTGATCAGACGATAGAGTTCGTCCGGACTGGATGAAGTGGAGCTCGGCGGGAGATACGGATGGATGGTCTTCGGGTTTGTCGCGAGCTATTAGAAGCCAAACTAAACCAGCGACGAGACCGATGATGGCACTCATCCAGAATGAGGATCGCCAGCCGTAGTGAAACATCACGTAGCTGATTGCTGGGGGAGTGATGCCGGCGCCCACTCCGACTCCGGCAAAAATGATGCCGTTGGCTATTCCGCGCTCCTGGGTGGGAATCCACCAGGAGACAAATTGATTGGAAGCTGGATAGATGACGGCTTCACCAGCGCCCAACAGGAATCGGATCCCGACGAAAAAAAGTAATGCTCCTCGTAATTGCGCGGGCACGACGGCGGTGAGGGCAGTGAATATTCCCCACCACACTACTCCGACGGTGAGCACGCGACGCGGACCGAGGTTGTCGCTCAGCCAGCCTCCAGCAGTTTGAAAGAGCGCATAGCCTAATAAAAATGAACTGAAGACATAGCCCAATTGGCCGTTGGTAAGGCCATAGTCTACGGCGATGGAAGAGCCGGCAATGGAAATGTTTACGCGATCGAGAAATGCGACCGCGCTCAACACAAATAGCCAGAAGACGAGAAACCATCGCGTGTGGCTGATGGTGGGAGGATTCATTCGGCTAATCGCTCACAAGAGTGGCAAAAATTTAGCATTCAAGCTTTATGTGCCTTGAACAGTTGTTCTAATTGGTCGGCGATGATGCGGTCTTCACTGGGTTGCAACATGAAGGAATTCATCGATAAGTCCTGATCTGAGGCGCTCAGGATGATAGATGGATCGGATTTTTTCAGAATCGCGCTGGCGTCTTTAGGTGTGATGGCAATCTGATGTTGATCCCACGTGATACGCAGGTGCGGGACGTGGTTGGCGATGGTCGGGGCCGGGAAGTCGGTGGTCACGCCGGGGACAGGTTTTACTTTCGCGGCGATTAGATCGAGACGGTGCTGCCATTCCCTATTGAGGGCTTCGTGGTCTTCGGCCAGATAGCACTCGAGCGCTTTTACCGTGCCGACGATTTCCTCCTTGCCCACTTTCTGACTGCGGCCCAGAGTGTCTTCGTGCGGACTATTGTTAAGGAGCGCGTTTGCTACGAGGTCTTTTTTGCCGATGAGCATGCCCGCGCATTGTGGACCGCGAATGGCTTTGCCACCACTGAAGCAAATCAGATCGTAACCCATGTTGGCGTATTCCCAAAGATGAGAGACCGGAGGAGTGTCGGCGGCGGCGTCGATGAAAGCGAGAATTTGATGGTCGTGGGCCAGCTTGAGCCATTCTTCGACTTTGATTTGGCCTTCGTCGTTCGCAAAATTCGAGAAGTGCATCATGGCGGTCTGCGGACGGATGGCGCGCTTCACGTCGTCTGGCGATTCCACGACGACCAACTTTACTCCGGTGGAACGCAATTGGTGATCGAAAGGGTTGCGGTGGGATTTTTGGATGAGGACTTCCGATTTCATGCCGGTCAGGTCGGGCAATTGTTCGATGAATTTGGGATTGTTGCCGGTTAGTATGCCGGCCAGGCCGGATTGCATGGCCGCAGCGGCACCGGAGGTGACGATCACGGCGTAGTCGGCAGGGAGTTTGAGCATCTCGGCGATGCGCTTTCCGGCAGCAACCTCTAAATCAGGAATGCTGACGAAGTGCCGGCCCGCCAAGGCCATGACGGCTTCTACCTCGGGTCGCATCAAGGATCCGCCGAGGACGGTCATGGTTCCTTCGCCGTTGATCACAGTGGTGACACCCAGTTCTTTATAGATGTCGCCGGTTGCGCCGAAACCTTTAATGGAAGATTTGGGGTCTGTGGTCGGAGTGGCAGATGCGGTAGAGGCGAAGATCGTTCCTTTTCCGACAATGGCTAAGGAGAGCGCGGCGAGCGCGCCCAGAAACGTTCTGCGATTCCAGCGATCGCGAAAACTCATATTTTTCAGCCTTTCTTGGCGGAGTTCGCTACCGCGGCGGTGCAATTGATTTCTACCAGCGACTGGCCTGGGAGCGCGGCGACGGCAACACAGGTGCGGGCTGGGCCGCCGTTGGGAAAATAGGTTTTGAACACTTTGTTCAGGCCGTCATAGTCGTCGAGTTTGGTAAGAAAAACGGTGAGTTGCAGAATGCTGTCCATAGTACCGCCGCCGGCTTCGACGAGGGTCTTTACGTTTTCCATGACCTTGCGGGTATGCGTTTCGATGTCGGGCTGCTTGCCGGCGTCAGAATTGTCACCGCGTGAATGGGCGCCTTGACCGGCAATATAAATGACGCCGTTATAGACGATCAAAGGAGTGATGAATCCGGTGCTTTTGGCGGGCTTGCCTTCGTAGTCGAGTTTTTTGACGGTGTCTTTATCTTCCGCGGCACCGGCGTTGGGTGAGACCATTCCAGCGATTCCTAGACCTGGCAAGAGTGCTGCCAGTCGGGCGGCGAAGCCTCTTCTCGTGCTTACATTCGAAAGCATAGTCGTTCCTCCTCGAGTGATTTGAACTTTGCAACTTATGGCAACGCAAAACTAAAAATGTCGCTTCCGGCCGCAATGGTTACATATTGTTTGCCCAGCACGGCGTAACTCATGGGCGAAGCATGAATGGATTGACCAGTATTGAAATGCCACAAGGGCTTTCCGGAGCGAGGATCAACAGCCTCGAAGGATTGAGTGTTGTCGCCAAAAAATAAAAGGTCTCCAGCCGTAGTCATGGTGCCTGCCGAAGAATAACCCTCACCGGCTTGTACGTAGCGCCACGCGGGTTTATCGGCTTCCAAATCGTAAGCGAGCAATATCTTCTGGCCATGATCTATGGTGCTGTGTCGCGCGCCGGTGGCGTAATAGGTTTGGCCTTCCTTGAAATTTTCGGGCTTGAGCAAGTAGACGGTGCAGTCTTCATTAGCCACGAAAAAGAAAAGTTTTGAGACAGGATCATAAGAAGGGGAAAACCAGTTTGTAGCGCCGGTAAAGCCTGGGCAAGTGCGTGTGCCATTCTCGGAGGGTTTTACACCGGTTCGAATAGGCCGGCCCTGAGTGTCGATGCCGCTGGCCCAATTTAATTTTTCGACGAAGCGCACCGCGGACAGAAATTTACCATCGGTGCGGTCGAGCACGTACAAAAATCCATTGCGATTGGCCTGAACCAGAAGTTTTCGCGGTGTTCCGCGATACGTGGTGTCGATCAGAACGGGCGTTTCGGTGGCGTCGTAGTCGAACAAATCGTGCGGCGTGAACTGGAAATGCCACTTGAGCTTGCCGGTGTCGGGATCGAGCGCGAGAACACAATCGGTGTAAAGATCGTCCCCCGGGCGGACAGCGCCGTCGAAATCCGGAGCGGGATTGCTAGTGCCCCAGTACAAAGTGTTCAGTTGCGGGTCGAAGGTGCCGGGCATCCAGGTGGTGCCACCGCCGTGTTTATATAATTCGCCGGGCCAGCTTTCCGATCCGGGCTCGCCGGGACCGGGGATGGTCCAAAAGCGCCAAGCCAGTTTGCCACTTGCGGCTTCGTATGCCGCCACAAAACCGCGAACGCCATCGTCGCCGCCAGAAGTGCCGACGATCACCTTATCTTTGACAACCAATGGGGCACTGGTCGCGCCGTAATTTTTATTTCCTTCGGCATAGGCGACGTCCCAAAGCAAATTGCCCGAGCGCGAATCGAGGCAGAAGAGATGCGCGTTGTCGGTTTCGGCATAAATGCGGGATTTCCAAACGCCAACGCCGCGGCTGTGATGTTGCGCGGCATCATCGATGAGCCCTTCGCTGACGGGACGCGAGTAGTGCCACACGACGCGGCCGGTTTGCGCATCGAGCGCAAAGACGTCGTTGGCGGCGGTAACCAGCATCATTCCGTTGACTACTACAGGAGTTACTTCCATGTCGCGGGAATTGGGGGCATGAAAAACCCACGCTGCACGCAACTGCGAGACGTTGGTCTGGTTGATCTGCTCGAGGCTGCTGAATCGTTGGCCGGTGTAATCGCCGTTGTACGATGGCCAGTTGCCTGCTACCGGCTGGACATTTACGTCTTCCGTTTTCACGTCGACGGCAATCTCCGAGTGATTCGCTTCCTGGGCCGCGAGAGGCGTGACGCAAAAGATCAGGAAAGCCAGGGCTGTGAGTCCGACGGATGAGGTGGCGAATATTTTATGAGCATCGCGATTCGCGCGCTGTTCGTGAATCATAGGGATGGAAACACGCTCATGTTGATGCGTTTTCGGGACCTCATGGATCAGGACGCTCATTCCGTAAATCATTCCTAATTGACGGAACGCGAAATTACAACCTTCCAAATTTCTTCACCGCTTCCTGAATGGACTTAAGCTTTTCAATGTCGGCGTACATGGAGTGTATCCCATAGGGTTGAGCTAGATGGAGAAGGACTGCGGCGATCCTCATGCTGGACGAGGACCTTGGGACTGAAATCAGAATCGGCGGTGACATCTGCAGCTATTTGCAGAGCGCAAAAAATCGGCTTCGAATACCCCCAGGTCAATTCGTATCAGAATGCTTGGTGGATTAAACGTTCGAGTCGCAGGGATTAACTTCAGCGGCGAGGCTAATGCGATTGCGTCCCAATCGCTTCGCGGAATACAACGCTTCGTCGGCACGAGACATCAATTGAATGAAATTTTCTGATTCGCGGTTTAAGCTCGCAATGCCGAAACTTGCGGTCACAAATATATCGTGGGTCCCAAATCTGAATACCTCTGCGGCTAGCGTTTCGCGGATGCGCTCTACCGCAATTACTGCACCCTGCACATCGGTGTGTGTTAGCACCACCAGAAATTCTTCTCCGCCAATGCGCGCGCACATATTGGAGCGCCTACAATTATCTTTTAAAATAGCTGCGAATTTCTTCAGCACGACGTCGCCGGCGTCATGGCCGAAGGCGTCATTCAAGCGTTTGAAGTGGTCCAAATCGGACATCACCGCACAAAGAGAAAACTGATGGCGAACACCGCCGCCCACCGCTTGCATTACTTCCGACTTGCTCGTCATACGTCCGCTACCCAGAGACCGTCCGGCGACGACCGCCCCTCCCCAATGTCTACAATATCTCCGGCTTCCATTCGTCTACAGAAGTGGATGAATCAGACGTCGAACGCCATCTGGGCAATGACCGAGCAAAACCGTCAAATCTCCGCAATCTTTGCGGAGCAGCGATCCCGGCTCCGCAATTTCATCCGCCGTCGCGTGCCTGACCCGCGCGATGCCGAGGACATTTTGCAGGACGCCTTCTACAAGCTGGTGGAAGCGAACCGGCTGTTGATGCCCATCGATCACGTCACCAGCTGGCTGTTTCGCGTGGCGCGCAACCGCATCACGGATCTTTTCCGCAAGAAGAAGCCGGAGACCTTCAGCCACGCCTCGGTCGCGGACGAAGACGGCGAGCTCCTGCAGATCGAAGATCTGCTGCCATCGCCCGACGCCGGGCCGGAAGCGCTCTACGTCCGCAACGCCCTTCTGGACCAGCTGGAGCTTGCGCTCGACGAACTGCCCGAGGAGCAACGCGAAGTGTTCGTTGCTCACGAGCTAGACGGCCGCAGCTTCAAGGAGCTGGCCGCCGAGACCGGTGTGAGCGTGAACACACTGCTCTCGCGCAAACGCTATGCGGTACTGCATCTGCGCGAGCGGCTGCAAAGCATTTATGACGAATTTACGAAATCGTGAAGAGGAGCGGAACATGAAAAGGAAATGGATTTGGATGGCCCCGCTGGCGATTCTGGGCATTGTGTTATTCGGCTACCTCGGGGGCGAGATCGTGATGCTCCTGTGGAATTGGCTACTGCCGCCGCTGGTCGGCTGGCGCACACTCACCTTCTGGCAAGCGCTCGGGTTGTTGGCGCTCTGCCGGATTTTGTTCGGCGGCTGGGGCGGCTCTGGAGGTGGAAAAGGGCATATGCGTCATCGCATGAGAGAACGCATGGCGGAGCGCATGGGGGAACGCATGAGAGAACGGTGGGAAAAGATGACGCCAGAGGAACGC
>Ga0185299_10003242_pt1 | contig 22238 bp, 18 predicted proteins | sample PaiPotPPA55metaG_FD_128002 | JGI IMG/M metagenome (GOLD analysis project Ga0185299, IMG submission 128002) | Iron sulfur acid spring bacterial and archeal communities from Banff, Canada, to study Microbial Dark Matter (Phase II) - Paint Pots PPA... ... | reverse complement strand
CGCCAGCATGGAAGCCGCGAAGGTCTTGACCGAGAATATCCAGTCGCGCGAAGTGGGGTACGTCATGGTGCGCTAGACGCCTTCTTCCGTGTCGGTATCGGTAGGGGTGCCGGCAGTGGCTTCGGGTGACGCTGACGTTGAAAGCTCTATCGAAGCTTGCTGCGCCGGACTGGACGCGCCAAGTTTAAACGCAGCGAATACCCGCAGGGTCGCTTCCAGGTCCTCACGGGTCACATTGTTCAGCACATCGGCACGCAGTCCGATCAGCTCTTTTTCGATCTTGGCGGTCACCGTGCGACCTTCATCGGTGAGTGAGATGATTTTTGCGCGGCGATCGTCGGGGTCTTCGTCGCGACGCACCAGATTGGCTGCGCACAACTGATCGAGCAGACGCACCAGCGATGGCCCCTCGATCCCCGTCAGTTCCGCGAGCGCAACCTGCCGGACGGGCGCGTCCAGCCGTGCCGCGATGAGTAGCGGCGTCGCGCAGGCTTCGGAGACGTTATAGGCTGCGATGACGCCTTGGCTCGTTCGCCGCCACTGGCGGGCAGCGATGACGAGCGCGCTGCTGACGGATTGACGAAGGGCATCGATTGCGGGCATGGCGCGCATTGTATTTCGATGACAATTCGTTAGCAAGCTACTGAATTAATTTTTTGGGACGGGAAGGAGCGGCGTTCGGAAGGGGCGCTTATCGTGCGTGGCCGCGCTTGAGCAGGAGTTTGCTCAGTACCGCGAATGCCATTGCGGGGAGGTCATCAAGTTTGCGCACAACAATGTTATGCGCATAAAACTTTTCTACGGCGTCGTCGAGAAGTCCGACGCCGATCAGTTCGATACCAGAGCGTGTAATTTCTTCAATGCGGGCACGCAAGTCGGTGTGCAATATGACCGGATGGCCGTCGCCCGTAGCGGGGTAACCGTCGGACAGCACCATCAGGATGCGGCGGCCGGCACGTTGCGCGGCCAGGCGCTCTGCGGCCCAGGCCAGCGCCTCGCCGTCCGGATTCTCGTGACCGCAATCGATCGCGCTTAAGCCCACTGGATTGTTCGAGCCGAAACGCTTGTAGATTTGCAGGTCGAGCCGTTCGACGCGCCGGTTGTAGCGGCTCAAGTCTTCGCCTTCTGCGAGTTTCTGCTCGTAAAGTGTACGCATCTCCGTCGATTCGACTGAGCTGTAGCCCAGCACTTCGCAGGCAAAGGACAGTTGCATCAGTGCGTCGCAGAGCGCGGCGGCACAGAGCCGTGCGAGATCAATCTTTGGGCCGGCCATGGAGCCGCTGCGGTCGATCAGGAGCGTGACGGCGGCGTCCCGGCCTTCAGTTGTGCGCTTAACGCGAAACGGCGTCCGGTACCCCGGTGACACCACCAATTTCGCAAGGGCCGGCCGATCAATCTCCCCGCGCTCCTGTTCGCGTTTCCAGTGCGTCTGTTCATCGGCTTTTAAAGCGCGTTCGAGACGTGCCGTAAGGGGCGCGGTTTCCGCACGCGCGAGCGCGCGCAGGTTGCGCCATGCGCCGGCATCGCCGAGACCGGTGAGATCGGTGATGAGATCGAATTCGGTCGTGAGTGGAATTGACAGGCGAGGGCGGCCATCGATCATGTCGATATCGAACGACATTGGCGCGGCTGGCGCTTGTGCTTCCGAAGCCTCCTCCGTGGCATTCGACGGCGCTTGGGCCGCGCTGGCGGCATCGGCGGAAGCTGCGTCGGACGTTTCCTGCGATGACGTCGCGTCCAGCGCATCCGGATCGCCCGGCACGCGCTCGGCGTCGAGCGTGTCGTCGGCATCGGCGGAAAACATCATGGTGTTCACATCGCCGGCTCCAAGCGACCTGATCCGTGCAACCAGCGCCTGTGCGCCCGCCACGCTTTCGCGCGTCGAGCGGCTCGCACGGGTGGTCTGCAGGAGTTCGCTCACGGCGCCAGTCGTGGCGCTGAGGGCAGGCGTTCGCTCGGTCACGGCGGGTGTTTCGTCCCAAAGCGTCTGGTCGATGAACCAGATCAGCTTGTCGCGCCAGGCCAGTTCCGGCCAGCGGTCGTGGGTGTTCTGCGCCGTTTGTTCGCGCAGTTTCCCGACAAATCCGCGCGCGCCCGGATAGTCGCTGAACAGCCGCTCACACACTCGCCGGTCTTCAATCGCCTGCGCGATCTGCCGGGTCACGCCGGGATTGAGCGCGCTGATTTCATCGATGGCGGAAAACTTTGAGCGTGCTACCAGCAAGTCGAGCTGGCCGGTAAGTGCGTCCAGATCAATCCCGCCTGCGGTCTCTGCGGCGAGTTCCGGCAACACGATGCGGTCGCGTTCCACGCGCGGTCCGGTTGTATCGAATGACACGGTCACGCCGTAACGGCCCGTCAGCACGCGCGCGATCTTGCCGAGCATGGCGTCTGAATAGGTGGCGTTAGGGGTGGACACGCCGGTTACCGGATGATGTTGAGGTTCACGCTGCTTTGCGCTTCGCCTGGAAGCCCGTGATCGAGCATGAACGTCCCGCTGACACGCCGTGCGCATGGTCCAGCGCTTACGTGGCCCGGGTGATTTAGCATTCGCATGTTTTCCGCTTCGCCTGGATGTCCTTGATCGAGCCCAAACGCCGCGCTTACACGCCGGGCGCATGGTCCAACGCGTGCGTGACTCGGCCTAAGCGCGGCGCTCATTCGTCGAACGCGATGTGATGCCGAATGATGCTGCGGATCAGCGCAGCGTCCTCGACGCTCACTTTCGCGTAGATCGCGGGGCCGGCGGCGCGTTCCGGGTCGCCGGAACGCAGCATCAGGTCGGCCCAGTCGAGCAAACGCCGGGTGGAAAACGCACTCGCCAGATCCTCGCGGGCAAACGCCGCCCGGCAATCGGCGGCAATCGCGGCGAGCGTTTGCGCCATCGGCCGCGTGACACGGCCGCCCAACGTGCGCATCAACACTTCCGCCTCTTCCTCCGGCGACAGGTAATTCATCAAATACACGCGCCAGCGATCCAGGAACGCCTCGTTCATCAGGTTGGCGCCCTGATACAGATGCCGATAAACGCTCATCGCCCCAACCGCGTTCGCCGTAGCAAACAGCCGGAAGCACGGATGCGGCGCGACCAGTTCGTTGCCCTTTTCCTTTAGCAGCAAACGACCGTGGGGTTCCAGCACGGCGGTGAGAACCGCGAGAATCGATGGCTCGGCGAAATCGATTTCGTCGACTACGAGCCACAGGCCTTCGCGCATCGCGGTCGGCAGCACGCCGTCCACCCAGAGCGTTTCGCCGCCTTTGACGGTCCAGAAACCCACGAAATCGCCGATGCTCGTCTGCCCGTTCATGTTCGCCCGCAAGACGCCGCGTTGCGAGCGCGCGGCGACCTGTTCGATCAGGCTCGTTTTGCCGGCACCGGTATGGCCGATCAGCAGCACGCGACGGTTCTCCACGATGTCCTGGAGGATGTCGCCGAAACGCTCGGGGAAGAGATACGCGGGGTTCAGGCGCGGCACGAGCGGACCGGCCTGACCGACAGGCATTTCCACCGAGCCGATGATTGTCGTTGCTACGTTTGAGAGCCGATTTGTGGTTTGGGGCGTTTGGCCTGCCGCGCGCCGAAGCTCTTTCAGAAAGCTCACTCTTCCGGCAGATGGCAGCGATGCAAGCGCGGGATCGCCGGGGCGGAAAAACCCCTCCCGATGCCACTTCTGCAACTTCGACTTGAGGTTTTCCAGATCGACGACCGTGTCGATAGTGGCCGGTCCGTCGCCGTGTCCATGCTCGATCCGATACATCTGCGGCCGGTCGGAGAGCGTCACCTGCCACCACTCGGTGGCTTGTCCCGTCGAGCGTTCGTAGCGGCCAAATTGAGGATCGTCTTGAAACTTGGGTTCGGGCGCGTTCATTGGATTTCGGGCATCGGCGCGTTGAATGGTGAATGGATGAAGCCGGATGTTCGAAACTCTACACGGTCGAGGGGCGCGGCTCAGGGGGATGGTGGAATTGTGGTCCGTGCGAAGGGAGTTTTCTCAGGGTTGGGGCCGCGGACTGTTTGAAGCCGTGGGCCGGTCGCCCAAAACCTCATGTTTTAGATTTAAAAATATCGTTAAGTTACTGATATTAAACCAATAATTAATGTAACGTTAGCCAAATCTCGAAATCACCATCACAAACAGATGTAAACGTCTGTTTTTGCGAAAAAAGAATTGCTCTGAAGATGGTGGATCTTAAAGTGCTGTATCAAATCTTCTTCATGCTCTTGTTTAACTAGAGAAAAATCTACTAAATTATTGATTTATTTAGTAAAAGTTAGAATTCTAAAGCTTTAGATTGGATGTATACCATATCTATTTGATTTATATACGTTTTTCATTTTGTACCAAGCAAATTTTGGCAGCTTTCAAGCTCGAAAGAAGATGAACTACCATCCGCATACCCTTGATCCACCAACCCACTCGCACAGCACTTTCCGCCTCCTGATGGCAAAATAGCCGCTTCCCCGACCAGGAGCCGTAATGAGCACCCCAATCCAGCACGATTTCCGCAGCGATACCGTCACCCGACCTAGCCCGGCGATGCGCGCCGCCATGGCATCGGCGGAAGTCGGCGACGACGTTTACCGCGACGACCCGACCGTCACGAAGCTGGAGGCCGTGATGGCCGAGCGTTTTGGCAAGGAAGCGGCAGTGTTCCTGACGTCGGGTACGCAATCGAATCTGGTGGCGTTGATGGCGCATTGCGAACGTGGCGATGAATACATCGTCGGCCAGCAAGCGCATTGCTACCGGTGGGAAGCGGGCGGCGCGGCCGTGCTTGGGAGCATCCAGCCGCAACCGCTGAACAATCAGCCGGACGGCTCGTTGCTGCTGGCGGATATCGAGGACGCGATCAAACCCGACGATTCGCACTACGCGCGTACGCGGCTGCTGGCGCTGGAGAACACCATTGGCGGCAAGGTTTTGTCGCAGGACTACATGGAAGCGGCGACTGCGCTTGCCCGTCACCACGGTCTCGCAACCCACCTGGACGGCGCTCGGGTATTCAACGCGGCTACGGCGCTGAACACGCCGGTGGCCACGCTGGCGAAGCCGTTCGATACGGTGTCCGTGTGTTTATCGAAGGGATTGGGGGCTCCGATCGGCTCGGTGCTGGTCGGCAGCGAGCAGTTGATCGCGAAGGCGCGGCGGACGCGCAAGATGGTCGGCGGCGGCTTGCGGCAGGTCGGTATTATCGCTGCGGCCGGGCTTTACGCGCTGGAGCACAACGTGGTGCGGCTCGCCGACGATCACGCCAATGCGGCAACCCTGGCTAAAGGCCTGTCGGCGTACGAACAACTGAAGGTCACGATGCCGGACACGAACATCGTGTTCGTGGAAGTCGACGGTACGATTGCCGCCGACTTCAAGGCTCATCTGGCGGTGCGCGGGATCGGCATTACGTCGGCGTACGGGGCCACGAAACAGCGCTGGGTTACGCATCTGGATGTGGACCGTGCGGCGGTAGAAACCGCGCTGGCGGCGGTCCGGGCGTTCTTCTCGGCACGATAAAACCCGCTCGCGCGTTCATTCTTCCTTGATGAAGTCGATGAACGCGCGCAGCGGCGCTGGCATATGCGTGCGGCTCTGGTAATACAAAAACGGCCCTGAAAAGCTCTCCCACCACTCGTGCAGCACTGGCACGAGCGCGCCGCTTTGTATCGCCGGCCGCAGGAACTCCTCGAACGTATAGATCATCCCGAGACCGGCGGTCGCGGCGCCCACTTCAAGCTCGATCACCGACGTCACCAGCGGCCCGCTCGGCGTAAAGCGAACCTGTTCGCCATTGCGCTCGAAGCGCCACGCCGCCAGCACGCCACTTGCAAACCGATGCCCAATGCAAGCGTGCCCCAACAAATCACGAGGGTGCTCCGGTCGCCCACGCGCCGCAAAATAGGCCGGTGCGCCCGCCGCCACGAAATGCTGGCTACGCGGGCCGATCGGGACAGCGATCATGTCGCGTTCAATCCGTTCGTCGTAGCGGATGCCGGCATCGAAACCTGCTGCCAGCACGTCGATAAACGTATCGTTCGATACCACCTCCAGCGTGATGCCCGGATGCGCTGCGAGAAAGCGCGCGACGATCGGCGGCAAGACGTGCATCGCCACGATGGTCGGGACATTCAGCCGCAAGGTGCCGGTCGGGCTGTCGCGGAAACTGTTGACGGCGTCGAGCGCGCTGGCAATTTCACCCAGCGCCGGCCCAAGCCGCTCCAGCAGGCGCTGGCCGGCTTCCGTGACCGTGACGCTACGCGTGGTCCGGTTCAGCAGCCGCACGCCGAGCCGGGCTTCGAGCCGACGGATTGCCTCACTCAACGCTGACGCCGAGACACCGCGCAAACGCGCCGCAGCCCTGAAACTGCGTACTTCGGTGACCGCCACGAAAGCGCTGAGATCGGAGAGATCGGGATCGTTCATTGTGCGTTTTTCCGTACAGCCCGTGCTATGAAGGCCGGATTGTCGCACGACAAAACGGCTCGCATACTCCTTCCAACGCTCGCAATCACGCGACGCCAGACCCGAAGGAGACTGGAAATGGAACATCGGCAACTTGGCACAACCGGACCGCGCGTATCAGCACTTGGACTCGGCTGCATGGGCATGTCCGGCATGTACGGACCGTCCGACCGGAGTGAAAGCATCGCCACGATTCATACGGCGCTCGACGCCGGTATCACGCTTCTGGACACCGGCGATTTCTACGGCAGCGGCCACAACGAAGCGTTGATCGGCGAAGCGCTGAAGGGCACCCAACGCGACGCCGCCGTGATCAGCGTGAAATTCGGCGCGATGCGCGATCCGTCCGGCGGCTGGCTCGGCTATGACACGAGGCCAGCGGCCATCAAGAATTTCCTGACGTACTCGCTGCAGCGCCTGGGTGTGGATTACATCGATATCTATCGTCCTGCGCGACTCGATCCGAACGTGCCGATTGAAGACACCGTGGGCGCGATCGCCGACATGGTGAAGGCCGGCTACGTGCGCCACGTCGGGCTGTCCGAGGTCGGTGCGGCGACTATCCGGCGCGCGGCTTTGGTCCATCCCATCGCCGACTTGCAGATCGAGTACTCGCTGATTTCGCGGGGTATCGAAGGCGATATTCTTTCGACGTGCCGCGAACTCGGAATCGGTGTGACGGCTTACGGCGTGTTGTCGCGCGGGCTGATCAGCGGCCATTGGCAGGCGACGCAAAACATGAGCGGCGGCGATTTCCGTGCGTACAGCCCGCGTTTCCAGGGCGAAAACGTCGAGCGCAATCTGCAACTGGTCGAAGCGTTGCGGCGGATTGCAGAAGCCAAAGGCGTGTCGGTGGCGCAGATCGCGATTGCATGGGTTGCGGCACAGGGCAAGGATATCGTGCCGCTGGTTGGCGCGCGGCGGCGGGATCGTTTGACGGAAGCGCTGGGTGCGCTCGATGTCGTGCTGACCCCGGACGATCTCAGCGCAATCGAATACGCCGTACCGAAGGACGCTGCGGCCGGCGACCGTTACGCCGCCGCGCAAATGGCCCATCTGGATAGCGAGTCGAGCCACGACTAAAACGGTTCCAGCCCCGCCGGTCTGGCGGCGTTGGCGCGATCCGATTGCAAGTTGGCGCGATCGGATTAGTACCGCGGGGAGCGCGCTCCTAAAATCCGGTGAACGCAGCACTCATCGTTCATCGTTAAAGGAAGCGCGTTTATGTCGTCAGTCTGGCTTATTACCGGTAGTTCCCGTGGCATCGGCAACGAATTGGCGAAGGCCGTTCTGGCCGCGGGCCATCGTCTCGTAGCGACCGCGCGTCGTCCCGAGGATCTTTCCGCGCTCGTAGAGCAGTATGGCGAGCGCGTGCGCGCCGTCGCGCTCGACGTGACTGATTCCGCTTCGGCGCGGGCGGCCGTTCAGCAGGCCGTCGATGCCTTCGGCCACCTCGATGTCGTCGTGAACAACGCGGGTTACGGCAACATCGCCTCGATCGAGGAAGGCGACGACGCCGATTTCCGCGCGCAGATGGAAACCAATTTCTATGGCGTCGTCAACGTCACGCGCGCCGCGTTGCCGGTCCTGCGCGCGCAGCGCAGCGGCCATATCATCCAGATTTCATCGATAGGCGGGCGTCTCGGTTCGCCCGGACTTGCCGCATATCAATCGGCGAAGTGGGCAGTGGAAGGGTTCTCCGAGGTGTTGTCGAAGGAAGTCGCGCCGCTTGGGATCAAGGTGACGATCGTCGAACCGGGCGGATTTCGCACCGACTGGGCCGGTTCGTCGATGACCATCCACACGCCCGGCCCGGATTACGCTACGAGCATCGCGCCTTTGATGGACTACCGTAGTTCCCACAAGCCCGTCGGCGATCCGGCGAAAGCGGCGCAGGCGATTCTTGGCATCGCTGAATTGGACGAACCGCCGTTGCGCTTGCTGCTTGGGAGCGACGCCGTGCATATCGCGGGGCAAGTGCACGAAGCGCGTGGCGCGATGGATGCAAAGTGGCGCCACGTGAGCCTGTCGACCGACGCCAGCGATGCCACTGACTGGCGCGGTCTGATCAATAAACTCGATATCGTGAAGCAACCGGTCAAGGACTGATGAGGGTTGGATAAGCGTATGAAAACTGACGGTGTTCCGGTCAGTCACGCACTGCTCGCGCGGCTGGACAAGCTGGGCGTGGATGTGCCGCGGACGTTCCGCACAGCGGGTCTGCCTGTTCCCGCTGTCGCGAACGCCGAGCCGGGCCGGTTGTGGCTCACAACGCAGAAGTACTTCGCGCTGTGGGAGGCTATCGCGCACGTGAGTGGCGACCCTGCCATCGGCTTGCGCATCGGCGCGGAAACCTCGTATGGGCAGCTCGACGCCATGTCGCTCGCGGCGCTGCATTCCGCGAATTTTGGTGAAGCGCTGGCAAAGCTCGGACGCTACAAACGGCTGAGTTGTCCGGAGGAGGTGCTCGTCGCGGTGCAGGGTGACGAGGCGGCTGTGACGTTCCGCTGGTTGCTTGCCGATGGTTTTATCCCCGATCTTCTGGCAGATGCGATGTTCGCGTCGGCGCTTGCAATGGCGCGGCGCGGGTCGGGTGTTGCGATAAAACCGCGTCGCGTTGAGCTGACAAGACGTTCAGCCCATCGGACGATGTTCGCGCGCCACTACGGCTGCGAGATCGTGTTCGACGCCCCGAACGATGTGCTCGTCTTCGATGCTTCCAGTCTCGCGCTGCCTTTCGTGACGCATAACGTCGATTTGCTCGCCGCCGTGCTGCCCCAACTCGATGCCGGCTTGGCTGCGCTCGACCGCGAGCAGACTTTTGCCGATCACGTCGACGCAGTCATCGCGCGAAGCATGCACGGGCAACGGCCGAGCGTTGAAGCGCTGGCGCGTGAGCTGGGGATCAGCACACGCACGCTGCAGCGCAAGCTTGCGCTCGACGGGACGAGTTATCAGCAACAGTTAGACAGGGTGCGCAGCCGGATCGCGCGCCGGCTGCTAGGTAGTACGGATCTCGCTGCCGGTGAGATTGCGTGGTTTCTAGGCTTCGAGGAGGTCAACTCGTTTTCCCGGGCGTTCAGCCAGTGGGAAGGGACAACACCTCAGCGATGGAGAGGGAACGAGGGTGGCGACCGGGATCGGTTGTTTTCAGAGCCCGTTGTTTGATTCCGGTTGCTGATGAATTACCTTGAAGCGGGTGATTCTTACAACAGTTCTATCCCATCCAGTTGTGCGGCACACGTATCACGCACAATGGTCACGAAGTCCTCGAAATACGGGCGACTGGCAACCGATTTCATCGATACCGCATATAGTTCGCTCCACAGCCCCGCTGGCCCGATGCGCTTCGCCAGCACGTAGTCGTGGTCGACGTAATTCTTCACGCCCCAGTTCGGTAGCGCCGCAATGCCGCGCCGGCTCGCCACCAGCTGCATGATCGCGACCGTCAATTCCGCCGTGCGGCGCGCAAGCTTGATGCCCGCCGGCTCCAGTACGTCCCTGATCAAATCGATGCGCGGTTCCGGCACAGGGTAAGTAATCAGCGTTTCGCCCCGTAAATCCTCCGCGCTCAACCGGCGTTTGCTTCGCAGTCGATGTTCATTCGCAATCACCGCCAGGATCTCGAACCGGAACAGCGGCGCGATGTGCAAATTGCGCTTGGTCTCCGGCCGCGATCCGATCACCACGTCCGCTTTCCCATCGATAAGAAGGCGCAGCGGGTCCGCATGAAAACCCGCTACGAGGTCCACTTCGACCTCGGGCCAGCGTCTTCGAAATTCGTCCATGACCGGCATCAGCCAGTCGAAACACGTGTGGCACTCCAGCACGATCCGTAGTTCACCGCGCGTGTCGCCCTTCAAACGCGCGACGTCGCGCTCGGCGGCGCTGACCGCCGCCAGCACTTCGCGTCCAAGCGCCAGGACCCGTTCACCCGCAGCCGTGAAACGCAATCCATGCCGCGTCCGCTCGAAAAGCGACGCCTCGTAGTGGCTCTCGATGTCCTTGATCTGATGGGACAGTGCGGACTGGCTCAGGTTGACGCGCTCGGCGGCAGCCACGAGTTTTCCCGATTCCGCGATCGCGACCAGCGAGCGCAGATGACGTATTTCCAGCATCTCTAGTGATCCCGATTAAGCGACGGCCACGGCGCAAATCCGCAGCGATATGAACAAAACTAATACGTGGATGAAAACATCTCGCTAGACGAATATTAGCGCGACTCGCAGACTCACGTTTATTCAATCAGGAGTTTCATATGGCACGCACTCACATCCTCGGCTTTCCGCGCATCGGCGCTCACCGTGAACTCAAATTCGCGCAAGAGGCCTTCTGGCGCGGAGAGTCGGACGAAGCGGCCTTACGCGGCGTCGCGAAAGACTTGCGCAATCGTCACTGGACGCTGCAGCGCGCAGCCGGGCTCGACTTCGTGACGGTCGGCGACTTCGCGTACTACGATCAAATGCTCAACCTGAGTGCGCTGCTCGGCGCATTGCCGGCGCGTTTCGGGTTCACGCCCTCAACGCTGACACTCTCGCAATACTACGAACTGGCGCGCGGCAACACGGCTCAGCCAGCGATGGAAATGACCAAGTGGTTCGACACGAACTACCACTACCTCGTGCCGGAACTAGGATCGCAGACCACGTTCGACGGCGGGATTGACTGGTTCTTCGATGAAATCGACGAAGCGCTTGCGCAGAATTTGCCGGTCAAGCCCGTGCTCGTCGGCCCCGTGACGTATCTGTATTTATCGAAGACGCATGAAGCCGGGTTCGACCGGCTGAGCTTGTTGCCTGCGCTGATCGCGCGATACGCCGCGATCCTCGAGCAACTCAGGCGGCGCGGCATCGAATGGGTGCAACTCGACGAACCCGCGTTGTGCCTCGATCTTGAACCGCAATGGCTCGACGCGTTCGCGATCGCGTACGACAACCTGGGCGCGTGCGGCGTGAACGTGATGCTGGCGACCTACTTCGACACCGCGGCGGACAAAGCGCGGCTCGTCGCGAAGTTGCCCGTCCACGGTATTCATATCGATCTCGTGCGCGCGCCGCAACAACTCGACGTCTGGCGCGCGGTGTTGCCTGCGCAGACAGTGCTGTCGGTGGGTGTCATCGATGGCCGCAACATCTGGCGTGCGGATATTCGGAAGATCGTGTGGTCCCTGGAGACGTTGAAAGCCGAGCTGGGCGACCGGTTGTGGATCGCGCCGTCGTGCTCGCTACTGCATGTCCCGGTGTCGCTGGAAGCGGAGCGCAAGCTCGATGCGAGCGTCAAATCCTGGCTGGCGTTTGCCACCGAGAAACTCGGCGAACTGAACGTGATCGCGCGGGCTTTGAACGACGGTCAGCCGGCGGTCGAGCAACAACTGGCCGCCGCCGATGCCGCGCTCGATGCCCGTCGCTCGTCCGGGGCAGTGGTCAATCCGCTGGTTCAAAAGCGCGTTGGCGCGGTGACGGATGATATGGCGGAGCGCAAGAGCGGCTTCGCTGAGCGCAATATCATCCAGCGTCAAAGCCTGCGGTTGCCTGCCTTGCCGACGACCACGATCGGTTCGTTTCCACAGACGCCCGCGATCCGCCAGACGCGAGCGGCTTTCAAGCGCGGCGACATTGGCGCGCTGGATTATCTGGAACGCATTCGCGCCGAGATCGAGACGGCCGTGCGCCGGCAAGAAGCGCTGGGTCTCGATGTGCTCGTTCATGGCGAAGCCGAGCGCAACGACATGGTCGAATATTTCGGCGAGCAGTTGTGGGGGTATGCGTTCACGGAGAACGGCTGGGTCCAGAGTTATGGCTCGCGCTGCGTGAAACCGCCGATCATCTACGGCGATATCTATCGTCCGGAGCCGATGACCGTCGACACCACGCGTTATGCGCAGTCGCTGACCGAGCGTCTCATGAAGGGCATGCTGACAGGACCGGTCACCATGCTGCAATGGTCGTTCGTTCGCGACGACCAGCCGCGTTCAACTACGGCGCTGCAGCTTGCACTGGCCATCCGCAGCGAAGTCAGCGATCTGGAAAAGGCGGGCATTCGCGTGATCCAGATCGATGAACCCGCGTTCCGCGAAGGCTTGCCATTACGCAAAAGCGACTGGGCGCACTACCTGGAATGGGCGGTGCGCGTGTTCCAGATATCGGCATCGGCAGTGGCCGACGAAACGCAGATCCACACGCACATGTGCTACTCGGAATTCAACGATATCCTGCCGTCCATCGCGGCTATGGATGCCGACGTGATCACCATCGAAACGTCGCGCTCGGCGATGGAGCTGCTCGATGGGTTCGGCGAATTCGATTATCCGAACGAGATCGGGCCGGGTGTCTACGACATCCATTCGCCGCGCGTGCCGAGTGTCGAAGCAATCCAGCGTCTGCTGGAACGCGCGTGCGAGGTGATTCCGCCCGAGCGTCTTTGGGTCAATCCCGACTGCGGGTTGAAGACTCGCGGCTGGCCCGAGACGGAGGCGGCTCTGGCGAACATGGTGGAAGCGGCAAAGGCGTTACGCGCGAAGCTTGCTGCCGAAGCATTGTCGGAAAACGCAGTACCTGGTTAAATCAATTCCCGTGATTGACGGTCCGCCCGGGCCACGAGTTCATACGCTCGTGCGGGCCGATGCAATAAACTGTGAGGCTTGAATCCAGTCGCGACCGTCACGGCAGCGGACTGGTCCCGGAAATCCAGTTTGAAAAGGACCGATCTTGCTTCACATCGAAACCCCGTTGATCCTGCATCCCGGACTGTCTACGCCCACGCGCCGCATCTGGCTCAAGCTTGAAAACCTGCAACCGAGCGGCTCGTTCAAAATGCGCGGCATGGGTCTGCTATGTTCGCGCGCGAAAGCGGCAGGCAAGCGCCGCGTGGTTTGCGCGTCTGGCGGCAACGCCGGTTTCGCGACTGCGTTCGTGGCGCAGATGCTGGGCATGCAGGCGGAGATCGTGGTGCCATCGACGACCCCTGAAAGCACACGCCAGCGGATTGCCGCGCTTGGCGCGACGGTGATCGTGCACGGGGACGTCTGGGACGAAGCGAACGAGCATGCGCTTGCGCTGTCGGCATCCGACGAGGTCGAGTACGTGCCCGCGTTCGATCACCCCGTCTTGTGGGAGGGGCATAGCACGATGATCGATGAGATTGTCGCCGTGCTGCCGCAAGTGGATGCGGTCGTGGCCAGCGTGGGTGGGGGCGGTTTGCTCTCAGGTATTTTGACGGGTTTATTGCGGCATGGCCGCACGGATTGCCGGGTTATCGCGTGTGAGACAGCGGGCGCGGCGTCGTTCCGCGCGGCGCTCGATGCGGGGCATCCGGTGAAACTAGATCGCATCGATAGCATCGCGAAGTCGCTCGCGGCGCTTCAGGTGGCGAGCTGGCCTGTCGATGCCATCAAGCAGTTTCCGCACGAGTCGGTGGTGTTGTCCGACGCCGATGCGATCCTCGGCGTGACTCGTTTCGCCGATGACCATCGGCAGTTGGTTGAACCGGCCTGCGGGGTGTCGCTTGCTGTCGGCTACCTTGATCATCCGGCGATCGCCGGCGCGCACGACGTGGTGATCGTGGTCTGCGGTGGGGTGAGCGTTGATGCGAGAATGGTGGCGGACTGGGCTAGCCAACAGCGGAGCACCTAGCGGTCGTATTGGTGTTTAATCGATTAATCGTCCTCGTCCATCACGTCTCCGAAGCCCGTGGGCACGACGACGAGTGGGTGGGTATTCGTCGTGTCAAGGTTATCGGCAAGCGCGAAGGCCTCCGAAATGATTTTATGTACGTCCTGGCGCATCATCGTCACCTCAAACGGTAAATGCGCTGCAAACGGATCCCAGTCGAAGCATCCGACGACCGCCGATTGCACAACATCCCGGGACAGTTGCGACGTGAACTGCACCAGCCCTTCGAACGCGGTAATCGAGTTGATAAACAAACCCGCGGGCAGCCGGCCGAGGCTCTCGTAGCCATGAGCGAGCGCTTGCCGGGCGGCAGACGCGTTGTATCCGCAGCAGTCGACCGCATCGGCCGCCGGGCTGATTCCCCTGGCCTCGAAAGCGTCGCGGAACCCTGCAATGCGTTCTTCCGTTGCGTACTCACCAGCTACCCCGCCTAGAAAGACCATTTCTTCGGGAGCGCCACCGCGCATCCTCATTTTGTCGATCAACACGTCAGTGAGCGCGCGAGCACCGCCACGATTGTCCGAGACGACCGAAGGTGCGCCGGTGCCGGGCAAGTCGACATTAATGCAGGAAACGCCCGCCGCCGCACATAGTGCGTTAAGCGGAGTAGGGTTTCGCACGCCGGCAATGAACAGGACTTCGACCCGTTGCGAGAGGAGCGTCTGCGTGACGCTTGTCTCGACCGCCGGATCCCGTTGAGTACTGACGACGATGGGGCACAGGCCGCGGCTTCTCGCCTGTTCTTCGAAGGTTTCTGCAAGCCCTGCAAAAAAACGATTGCGATAGTGCGGGAGAATCATGCCGGCGAGCCCGGAGCGAGAGAGCCTCAACCCTCTGGCCCGCATGTTGACGTTGTATCCGAGCTGCTGCGCGCTCTCCAGGATGCGATTAGCGGTTTCTTCCTTGATCCGATATCGCGCCCAACTGCCGTTCAGCACCATGCTCACCGCAGCGACCGATGTGCCAGTCGCCTCGGAGATATCGTAGATCGTGGACTTGCGTCCGTTACCGCTGCGGGCCATCTGTATTTCCTCTTTCAATTGTGTTTCGCCGTCACCAGAAGGCTGACCTGCTTCGACCGGAAACCATACTAGGGTATCCGAGAATTGATCACATTGCTAAATGGATTCAGCATCGGTTCTGTCGTTAGCTGAATGGATTTAGCAAATCGAGAATGAGTTCGGCGACTCGGCAACTTTGTCCACAATCAAACCAACGGATTCCCTTGGGCGAGGCTCACGGGAGTCCACGCGGAGGAGGAGACATGTCAAGGTACTTCGTACGCGCTCTGTGCGTAGGCGTCGCTGCATTCGCGTTTGGAACGGGTCTGGCTCTGGCTTCACCCGACAAACCCGTGATTGGGGTAGTGGTAAAAATCGGCGGGATTCCGTGGTTCAACGCTATGGACGCCGGAATCAAGAAGCGAGCGGACCAGCTTGGCGTCAAAGCCTTCATGGTCGGGCCGACCAGTTCAGATCCAGCGCTGCAGGTGCGGGCGATCGAGGATTTGATCGCACAGCATGTGGATGTCATCGGCGTTGTGCCGAACGACGCTGAAGTACTGGAACCCGTCCTGCAGCGGGCGCGCGCTGCGGGCATCAAGGTCATCACGCACGAGTCGCCGAAGCAAAAGAATGCTGATTGGGACTTCGAACTCGCCTCGGTCAAAGGTTTCGGCGAAGCTTACGCAAAGAACCTGGCGACGGCCTTGGGTGGGAAGGGCGAATACGCCGTATTCGTCGGGTCGCTGACCGTTCCTCTACACAACGCGTGGGCTGACGCTGCGATTGCTTATCTCAAGGCGAACGATCCCGGCATGACGCTGGTCGGCGACCGTTACGGCGTTGCCGAAGATGTTGACGCGTCACGCAAGACCGCGCTCGATCTGATGCGGGCTCACCCCAACCTTAAAGCCATCCTGGCATTCGGTAGCCAGGGCCCGATCGGGGCTGCTCGCGCGGTGGCGGAAAAGCACGCACAGGGAAATGTTCTCGTGCTCGGTCCGTTCTCGCCCGGGCAGGGCAAGCGTCTCGTTCACGATGGCGTCCTGACTGGGGGCTATATGTGGAATCCCGAAATCGCCGGTGAAGTGTTCGTGACCCTGGGTGTGATGGTCGCGAAGGGTGAACCGATCAAGGACGGCACGAAAATCGAAGGGCTTGGTGTCGTCCACCCCGACGGCCATAACCTGATCGTCGATCAACTGGTGGACCTCAACGCGAAAACGGTCGATGACCTCGCGAAGATGGGGCTCTGACCACGATCGTATCTCGAGAGAGACGGGCGAAGGTCAGGATGACTGATCTTCACTCGACAGATGAACGGTGCGTCAGATCAGGCAATAGGCTACATATCGGTAGCATCGGAGTGTTTCCATGTTTCCAGCGGCTTCCAAGGACCGCCTCGCGCCCGAGCGAGGCAATACCACGAGTGATATGTGGCTTGCCGTCGACACCGGCCGCGCCGCGCTGCTCGAACTTGAAAATATCACCAAGATGTTCGGCGGCGTAAAGGCGCTGCAGGCCGTGAAGTTCGACGTCATGCCGGGCGAGGTGTTGTGCCTCGCCGGCGAAAACGGTTGCGGCAAAAGCACCCTCATCAAGGTGATCAGCGGCGTCTATCAGCCCGAACCCGACGCCGTCATGCTGATGGATGGGCAATCAATCGAGGGTCTGGAACCGTCGAAGGCCCGCGACCTGGGTATCCAGGTGATCTGGCAGGATCTCGCGCTATTTCCCGAGATGACCGTCGCAGAGAACATTGCCTTCGAGCGAAACCTCGGTCCTCGTCCGCGCCTCGTCAACTATGGCCAGATGAAAGTCGCTGCCCGTCGCATACTGGAGCGCCTGGGCGTTGCCATCGACCTCGGCCGTTCCGTGCGCTCGCTGTCGATCGCTCAGCGGCAGATCGTGGCGATCGCCCGCGCGCTCGTAGCCGACGCCCGGCTTGTGTTCATGGACGAGCCGACGGCATCGCTCAGTCACGCCGAGACCAAAGCATTGCTGACCATCGTACGCCGCTTGTCGGCCGACGGGATCGCCGTCGTTTTCGTCAGCCATCGGCTTGCTGAAGTGCTCGACGTGTGTACTCGCGTGACCGTGTTGCGTGACGGGCAGTATGTCGGCACCTTCCCCACCGCCGGCATGACGCAGACCCGCCTCACGGAACTCATGACCGGTCGCACATTCGACTATGCGGTGCGCGCCACGGATCTGTCCGCTGCGCCGGTCGTGCTGAAGGTAGAGGGCCTGTCACGGCGAAATGAATATGACGCCGTCTCCTTCTGCGTGAAAAAAGGCGAGATTCTAGGCGTGACCGGCCGGCTCGGTGCAGGGCGAACAGAACTCGCGTTGTCGCTGTTCGGAATGACGCGGCCGACTGCCGGCACGATCAGCCTCGACGGGAAGAATTTATCGCTCGGCTCGAACCGCGACGCGATCCGGGCCGGCATCGCCTATGTGTCCGAAGATCGCCTTCAGCTGGGCCTCGTGCAGCAGCAGTCGATCGGCGACAACACCGTGGCCGCCGTGCTGGACGACCTGCTCGACGCCACCCGTCTGATCGCGCCCGGCAAGCGGGATGCCCTGGTTCATGATTGGATTCAGAAGTTGGCGGTCAAGATAGGCAAGCCGGAAGACGCAGTCTCGACGCTGTCCGGTGGCAATCAGCAGCGCATCGTGCTTGCCAAATGGCTGGCGACCAACCCGAAACTATTGATCCTGGATTCGCCCACGGTAGGGGTCGACGTGGGTGCGCGAGCCGGCATCTTTGCCATCATTCACAAGCTCGCCGAACAGGGCATGGCCATCTTGCTGATCTCCGACGAGATCCCCGAGGTTTATTTCAACGCCGACCGTATTCTGCATATGCGCAACGGGCGCATGGTCGGTGAATACGTGCCCGGAACCACAACCATCGACCAAATCGAGCGAGACGTCCATGCCTGATCTGCGCAAATGGGGGATCGGTTCGATCGAGGCCCTGCTGATTGTAGTCATCGCCGCAATGGTGGTCGGCCTCGGCGTTTCAACCTCAACTTTTCTCTCGCTGCCCAACTTGTTCGACCTGCTTAACCAAAGCGCGGTCAACGTCATCTTCGCTGTCGGATTGCTGGTCGTGCTCATCGCCGGCGGGATCGACATCTCGTTTGCCGTGGGCGCGTCCGTGGTCCAGTACCTGACGGCGCTCACCGTCATGCGGCTTGGCGGCGGCGACTGGGCATTGGGCTTCATGGTGGCCGCAGGGTTCGGCTTTCTGCTTGGCGCGGTCAATGCCACCATCATCTACCACTTTCGCATCGTGTCGATCGTAGTGACGATAGCGACCTTCAACGTGTTCTTTGGCGGCTTGATGTTCCTCACCGGAGGCGTTTCCATCTATGACCTGCCGGACTGGTGGATGACCCGCGTTTCGCTTGTCGCGTTCAAGACGTCAAGCGGCGTCGCGGAGCTTGCGCTGCCCGTCGCAGTCATGGCCGTCATGGTAGCGGCCACCTGGTTCCTGCTCCGCCGCACGACCATCGGCCGGCAACTCTACGCGATGGGCGACAACCCCGAGGCGGCCCGGCGTGTTGGCGTCAACATGGGTGCCATGCATTACGTGGCCTTTGGTTGGCTCGGCATGATGGCCGGCATTGCCGGGCTCATGCAGGCTCACTACGTGCAAGAGGTGGTGCCCAACGCGCTGTATGGCCGCGAACTAGACGTACTCGCTGCGGTGGTACTCGGCGGTGCCCGGCTGGGCGGCGGGCGCGGCACGATCCTCGGCGCCATCCTTGGCGTCCTACTGACAGCCATCACCGCGAACGGGCTGAATTTACTCGGGATTTCGCCCTACGCGTTCAAGATGATCATCGGCGCCATCATCCTGATCGCCATCACCTTGTCTAGCGATGGCTTCGCCAAGCTGGCCGGATCGCGCTTCTTGCCACCACGAGCAAAGGCCTCGTCATGAAAACTTCCTCGTCACATCGCTTCGCTGTACCGCTCGTGCAAGCCGACGTCGTCGGTCTGCTCGGATTCCTCGCCATCGTGATCGCGGCCATGAGCGTCGCCTCGGATCGCTTCTTTTCCGCCGACACATTTGTTTCGGTGGCGTTCCAGTTGCCCGAACTGGGGCTCTTTACGCTGGCCATGCTGATGCCGCTGATCTCCGGCGGCTTTAACCTGGCAGTGACCTTCACTGCCAACATAGCCGGGCTCGCGATGGCCTGGGTGCTGCATTCGCAGGGCGGGGCGGATGCCGGCGCCGTCGCTATCGCGCTTGGGATCGGCGCGGCACTTGCCACGGGTGCGGCAGCCGGATGGATCATGGGGGCCATCATCGCGCACACCGGAGCAAGCCCGATCCTGGTGTCCTTGTCGATGATGATCTTCCTTCGTGGCCTCGGGGAATTCCTGACCCACGGCGGAGACATTTCCGGGTTTCCGCCTTTCGTGTTGAAGATGGGCAACGGCCTCCTGCTCGGCGTTCCGGTGCCGCTCTGGATCTTCGCCGGCTGTGCGGCTCTCTGGCATGTCGTGATGACGCGCTCCCGGCTCGGCTTCGCCACACGCATGATCGGCTCGAATATCGAGGCGACCCGCTATTCGGGCATCGACACACGGCGCTCGGTGACCCGAATCTACATGCTGTCGGGTCTGATGTGCGGCGTTGCCGGCGTGGTGATGCTGGCCAGTTTCAACTCCGTGCGCGTCGGGCATGGCGAGGCATTCCTGTTGATCGCCGTGCTTGCCTGCTTCCTTGGGCGCGTGGATCCGTTCGGCGGCTTTGGGCGCGTCGTTCCAGTTGTGATAGCGCTCGTCATCCTGCAGGTCATTGCTTCTGGCCTGAGCCTGCTCGGTGCCAACCAGCACCTTGCCACCGCTTTGTGGGGCGTGTTTTTGCTTGCCGTGATGCTCCTGCGCTGGGCATGGGCACAGGGCTATTTTCAGTCTTTGGTCCGCAGACGCGCGACCGCTACCGGAGGAGTTACGCAATGAATAAGCTCGGGGTTCACGCATTGGTATGGGCCGGCGATCTGACGCCGGAGTCGACCCGCAAGGTAATCGGCCAAACCAGGGCTGCCGGTTTCGATCTTGTCGAACTGTCCCTTCACGGGCCGAAGGTCATGGACCTGGCGCTCACGCGCGACCTGCTCCAGGAGCACGGGCTGGAGATCGGCTGTTCCCGGGGCCTGACGCTGGATGCCGACGTATCCAGCGACAATCCGGAGTCGGTGGCGCGTGGCCTGGCATTGCTGGAAGAAGGCGTCAGCATCACTGCGGAACTTGGCGGCAAGTACTTCGGCGGCATCCTTTACGGTGCGATGGCGAAATACCAGGCGCCGCTCACCGCTCAGGGACGGCGTAACGCGGTTGACTCGTTAAAGCGGATTGCCGATTTCGCATTGAAGAAGGACGTCACCCTCGGCCTCGAAGTAGTGAACCGCTACGAAAGCAACCTGCTCAACACGGCATCGCAAGCGCTCGGCATGCTGGACGAAGTCGATGCGCCCAACGTTGTCGTGCACCTCGATACCTATCACATGAATATTGAGGAATCCGATTTTATGCAACCGGTATTGGCGTGCGGCAAGCGATTGGGCTATGTCCACATCGGCGAAAGTAATCGGGGCTACCTGGGCTCCGGAACCATTGATTTCGCACAGTTCTTCCATGCGCTAGCCATGATCGACTATCAGGGCGTGGTCACCTTCGAGAGCTTCTCGTCCACTGTAGTGAACGAGCAACTGTCAAACGCGCTGGCGATCTGGCGAAACTTGTGGGATGACAGCATGGATTTGGCCACTCATGCGCGGACGTTCATCGCTGGCGGCATCAACGCTGCGGCCAAAGCAAGGGCTCACCATTAACGAGATCCGCCAGGTGGACATGGGCGACAATCACCGTCACTTTTTCGAAACCACTCAGGATTGTGTCGATGATCGAAGATCGCTTTCTCGTACGGCTGCAGCAGCTTACGGCTGATGGCCAGCGCCATATTCTCGGGCTGGCTGGTGCGCCGGGCGCCGGCAAATCAACGCTGGCGCAGGCCATTCTCGAAGCACTGCCTGGCCGCGCGGTTGTCGTGCCGATGGACGGGTTTCATCTTGCGAACGTCGAACTTGAACGTCTCGGCCGTGCGTCCCGCAAGGGCGCCGAGGATACATTCGACAGTGCCGGTTACGTCGCACTGCTGGGGCGCTTGCGCGCACAGCGTCGCGACGAGATGATCTACGCCCCTACGTTTCGCCGGGAGATCGAAGAACCCGTCGCCGGGGCCATTCCCGTCATGCCGGACGTGCCTCTCGTGATCACCGAAGGCAACTACTTGCTGCTGCGGCACGGCCACTGGAAAGCGGTTCGCCCGCTGCTCGACGAAGCCTGGTACGTCGACATCGATCCGGAGCTGCGCAAGCAGCGGCTTGTTGCCCGCCATGTGGAGTTCGGCCGCGATGAAGACGCTGCCAGACGCTGGGTCCGGCAAACTGACGAGGTGAACGCTGCCCTGATCGATTCAACGCGCGCGAGCGCCGATCTGGTTTTCCACTGGCCGTCGTAGAACGCAACCAACGTGTGACGACGTGCGGAGAGCGAAACCGCGGTCATCGAGAAAATTCTGCGCGTATACGGCAATCAGATAGCCGGAGTTCCTGCGCGCGGTTTTCTGAAACGCGTCAGTAAACCAACCGCTGGCGCGAGCAAAACCAACTTCCCCGAATCGTCCTACCTATCCCCAGCCGCCTGCCGGCACGTCTGTACATCGCCTAAACGTCCTCCATTGCATCGCAGCAAAAAAAACAGCAAACCCGCTGTGGCGCCAGCATTTTCAGCCTCATCGCACCGCACCACACCGCGTGCAATGAAGAAATCTGCTTGACTAATACTGTGTGTGGAATATTGTATATCACAAACAACGCCCGCCAAGGAGACAGACGTTATGGCCGAAGTACTGATCACCCCGCAGACCGCCACTGCAGCAGAAACAGAGAAAAGAGAAGCACCGGAGACCACCGACGGCTTCCATCTAGTCATCGATGCCCTGAAGCTAAACGACCTTCACACCATCTTTGGGCTGGTCGGTATTCCCATCACCGACCTGGCGCGCCTTGCGCAAGCCGAAGGCATGCGCT
>Ga0185299_10003241_pt1 | contig 22243 bp, 21 predicted proteins | sample PaiPotPPA55metaG_FD_128002 | JGI IMG/M metagenome (GOLD analysis project Ga0185299, IMG submission 128002) | Iron sulfur acid spring bacterial and archeal communities from Banff, Canada, to study Microbial Dark Matter (Phase II) - Paint Pots PPA... ... | reverse complement strand
ATCCCAACGACCCGCAGAGGCGCGCCGCAGGGTGGCCGACATCAGATCGGAACCCCGGCCGGCTTCGGATCGGAACAGGTGGCCGGCTTCACATTGGAATGCATGGCCGGCTTCGTCGGAATCCGCACCTGATGTACGCAGACTTCAGATTCTATTCGTGATGACGAAGCTGCTTGACTACGCCGGCATCGACGGGAATTTCGGTCCGCAGACGCAGGATGCGGTCAGATCATTCCAGGAATCAAACAATCTCGCGGCGGATGGGGTGGTCGGACCAGCGACGTGGAACGCCCTTCCAGCAGATCCGAACACGCCGAGGCTGGCGCGCGGTTCAACTGGCAGTGTCGTATCCGCGCTGCAAAAAGCGCTAGCGTCCTACGGCGGCCTGAATACTCCAACCGATCCCGGGCCCATCGATGGGGACTTTGGCCCAAGGACCGAATCGGCCGTGCGCGCGTATCAAACGGCCCGAGGCGTTACAGCCGACGGAGTCGTTGGCGATGAGACGTGGTGGGTTCCGGCGGGAGGAGCCGGCGCCACGCTGGCGTCATTAGCAGGCCTCGTCACCGTCTAAGATTCCGTACACGAAGTGCGTGGAAATGGCCCCTCGACGGCCTACGCGCTCGATCACGCTCGGGAACGAACTCGCGGATGTACTGCTCCCATCGGCCCTCGTTGAACGCCTGCGCCTTTTGTTGCGCGCGCCGACTCCCAGCCGATAGCCACATCTGATTTGAATGCAGCTCGCGTCGTTGTGACAATCAAAGGAATCCTGCTTCGAGTGTGACACTCGTCACACAGGAGAAGACGTGCAAGGGGATAGATCGGAAAAGTCGAGCCGATGGAGGGCCTGATGACCGCCAAATCGCATACCGCGATGAATGACGCAGTCCACACGCAGGAGGCGGGGCCAGATCAGCCGCTCCTGGACACGACCCCGTATGGCTCCGGCAAGGATGATTCGATCGGCGATGCGACTGAGAATGCTGCAATCACGCAGCACACGCTGACCATCGACGGGACGAAGATACCGTATACGGCAAGAGCGGGTCATCTTGTCATAGCCGATCAATACAGTGCTCGGCCGACGGCCAAGATATTCTACGTTGCATTCACCGCCAACGTCACGCCCCCAGCCAGTCGTCCTGTTACCTTCTTCTATAATGGAGGTCCCGGATCTTCGTCGGTCTATCTCCTGCTTGGGTCTTTCGGGCCCCGGCGGATAAAGACCAGTATGCCTTTCTTCACGCCACCCGCTCCATACGCACTCGAAGACAATCGGGACAGCCTGCTCCAGCATTCCGATCTGGTCTTCATCAATCCCGTTGGCACCGGCTACTCGGCGGCAATCGCGCCGGGCAAGAACGGGGAGTTTTGGGGAGTTGATGAAGATGCACGCTCTATCAAGCAGTTCGTGAAGCGTTACCTGACGGTGTTTAACCGCTGGAATTCCCCCAAGTTCCTGTTCGGCGAATCATATGGGACACCACGAACCTGCGTACTTACCTGGTTGTTGCATGAGGATGGCGTGGATCTGAACGGGGTAGTTCTGCAGTCGTCGATCCTTGACTATTCTCAGACGGGCAATTCGGTCGGCCTTCTCCCGACTCTGGCGGCAGATGCCTGGTTCCACAAGAAAGTGACGGTCTCACCCGTTCCTTCCGACTTGCCCAGCTTCATGAAAGATGTCGAACAGTTCGCCCGCGGGCCATATGCATCTGCAGCGGCGGCGTTCCCGAAGGTCGACCCAAAGGTCCTTGAGGCGTTGAGCAATATTCTCGGGATCCCGCCCGTCGTACTGAAGTACTGGCAACTCGATCTGGCGGCAGGGGGCGGCACAACATTCCTTACCAGCCTCCTTCAGGACGAAGGGGTCGCCATAGGGGCATATGATGGTCGCGTCACGGCGGAGGACACCGGAATTGCGGGATCGATAGACCCGAATTCAGGCGGCAATGATCCAACCATGACGGCCGTTGGCGGAGTGTATACGGCCATGTGGAACGTCTACCTGAACGACGAGCTCCAATTTACGTCGACATCGCCCTTTATGGATATGAACGATCAGGCATTCCTGAATTGGGACTTCGGCCATGTCGACCCGACCGGAGCGCAAACAGGCGGCGCCGACAGACTGTACACTGCCGGGGATCTCGCGGCGGCAATGGCGCTGAATCCATATCTGAAAGTGTTTACTGCGAATGGCTACTATGACGCGGTAACACCATTTTTTCAAACGGTCTTGAATTTTGAGAATATGCCGCTGAGCGATCCGCACGCTCGCAATAATCTTACAATCCACAATTATCCATCCGGCCACATGGTTTATCTCGACAATGAGTCGAGATCTTCGATGCGGGCGGATCTTGCCACGTTCTACGAAGGCACAAGGACGTATTCCCCTGCTGTTGCCGCCAGGCGCGCGTCCCAGGAAGCCGAGCGCATGAGCCGTTCGCCATACCGCAGACGTTTCAGTCGCACGCCCTACTGAGCATGACAGCCAATCCGAGAAAAGCGTTTCAATGGATCGCTCCACCGGCCCGGGGCGGCAGCTCGTCGAGAGCTTCTATGCTGCGGAGCTGCTTCAGCCTCTGCTCCGGCGTTGCCATTGCAATGCTCGCGCCGTGATTGGCCGTGAAATTTGCGATACCGACGGACAGTTGGAGCGAATAGTCCGTCGATTGTCGTCCCGCATCAAATGGCGTTCCGGATTTGATATTCCCAAACCAGGGCGCGGGGTTCGCGCCACTCGGCGGTACCATCGTGCCGGCAGGCACTTCCGCCGTCGAGTGACACGACAGGCAGGACGACACGGGGTTGTCGATCGGTCCGTTTAGACGGCCCTGATATCCGACATGCGGCATGTGGACTGCGGGATTCAGCCAGGTTTGTGCAAGAGGACCCGTACCAGAATACCCCGGGTCATTTCCCCAGATGACGCCCACTGAGGAGACATTGGTCCAACCGCTGCCGCTTTGTCCCCCGGGACCGGCGCCATAGACGAACGTTCCAAACACCCAGCCGGTTGTGTCCGACAGGCGATAGTCCTTCACGGCAATATCGATTTGCAGCAGGCGAACACTCAACACTGCACGCGGGCTTGTTGCCTTCGGAGCGGGATCATTGGGGTCCGCATACACGTATGCCTGCCATTCGGGTGAGCCTTTCAAATAGGGCGCCTCCGCTTACGATGTGGTCGTGAATATGAGCTTGGCGGCGACGGTTCCATTTGGAAACGACGCGCCGGTGGGGTCGGGATTGCCATGATCTTTCCACACGCGGCCGATGATCATGCCGCCGGGCGCGTTATAGAAACCTACCGCGTAATTGTTCCATTGTTGTAGTTGCTGCGTTCCAAGCTCCTGCGGGCGGGATACGCGCTCGCGTGTAAGCCCGTGAACGAACTCACGACCGTTTGTCCCCACGTCTTGCCACGGCGCGTTGTACCAGGCTCGCACCGTGTTGAGCGTCGGGTCAAAGCTCGATTCGGTATCCGTCCGAATGTTGCCTTCAAAAAAATAACTCAACGCGGTATTGAGGTATTGATCGGGTTGAGTCTTGGGGTCGAATTGCAGCCATGGCTGGATATCGGGACCAACCGCGGTCGGATAATCCTGGGCAAGGTGAAATACATGCCCGGTCCAGTTTGGAATCGAAGCCATCAACGCGTCGCAGAATGGCGTCTGCGGAGTATCGCAGCCTCCTGTCAGATACGACTTGGTCACGGGCTGGGCGCCAACCGCCTGAATTAGAATATTGCAAGCAGCGATGACGACTGCCGTGCACCCGAGAGCGGACAACCAGACGGTTTTCTGCGTCATTGAACCGCTGACCTATTCGGGTATATGCTGTTTCTGCTAATGACAGTACTTTAAAACCGAACAATTCAATTTGTCCATTCGATCTGTCCAAGGATGTTCCGATACGCCCTTTGCGATGCGGATCATTGCGCGCGATGATCTTCGCAGCAATAACAGATGGAGGAAACGTCAATGACCGATAGAAAGGTTTTCGCGGACAGCGTTACGCCGTTGCCGGATCAGCCAGGCCTCACCCCACATGGCCTGATGATTCACGCAGAGAAGCCCACGGATCGCAATGAAAAGATGACCTTGCTTTTTTCAGTTGGCATCTCTGCAAGCGCTCAGGCCGATTTGGAGACGCGAGTGGCTAAGAGCGAAATCATCCCACCCGAGGAATTGCGGGAGATTTACAGGTCCGATCAGAATAACCTGAACGCGCTCGTTTCTTGGCTGAAGAAGCAAGGCTACAAGATCGTCCAGGTGACCTCCGACGGCACCGGGGTGTATGCGGAGGGCACCATCGATACAATCGAGAAGAGCCTCGCCGTGAACATGGTCCGCGTCACCAAGGACGGTTTGACGTTCACGGCTGCGCAAAATGCACCCAGCCTCCCCTCGGATGTCGGCAACAACGTAAGCGCCATCATCGGGCTGCAGCCTTTTCGACGGGCGCACAAGCACAGCAGGACATGTGTCCCCAAAAACGGTAACCGCGCTGCTTTGAATGCGACCCGCGTCAGGGGTAAAAAGACGCAAACGGAGGCAGCGAAGACGGCAAGGACGAAAGGAGCTGGAAAGGGCCGTCCTGCGCCCTCCCCCAATATCAAAAACGCGCCACCTTATCTCGTGAGCGAGGTGCTCAAGGCCTACAACGCCGACGGTCTCCCGGTGACCGGCAAGGGCCAGACGATCGCAATTCTGATCGACACCGTGCCTGCCGATACCGACTTACAATCGTTTTGGAAGTGGAACAATCTGTCCACCTCCTTGAACCGGATCGTGAAGATCAATGTGAAAGGTGGGGCGCTTCCGCAGACGGAAGGAGAAGAGACACTTGACGCTTCATGGGCAAGCGGAATTGCGCCAGACGCGACCGTCAGGATTTACGCCAGCGGGTCCTTGCAATTCGTGGATCTCGACCGCGCTCTCGATCGTATTATTGCCGACCTGCCGAGCCAGCCCGGCATGCGGCAATTGTCCATCAGCCTAGGCCTCGGCGAAACCTACATGGCCAAGGCGGAAGTCGCGACACAGCATCAGCGATTTCTGCGTTTAGCCGCCGCCGGGGTAAACATCTTCGTTTCCAGCGGAGACGCAGGATCGAATCCGGATACTACAGGACACAGTCCGACAGGGCCCTTGCAGGCAGAATATGAGTCGTCGGATCCGTGCGTCGTCGGGGTAGGCGGTACGACCTTGACGCTCAAATCGAACGGGCAGGTACAGGCCGAGCGTGGTTGGGCAAGTGGGGGCGGCGGCAGGAGCGTCCTGTTCCCTCGACCGCCATGGCAGAGCGGACTTGGGATGCCGGCGGGCAACGATCGTCTCGTCCCGGACGTCAGTCTTGCGGCCGATCCCAATGACGGCGCTTTCCTTGTGTTCAATGGAAAGCCCATTCAGATCGGTGGAACCAGTTGGAGCGCGCCGACTTGGGCCGGGCTGTGCGCCCTGCTCAACGAAGCTCGGCAGAACGCCGGCAAGTCTGCCTTGCCGTTTCTCAATCCAATGATCTACCCGCTCATGGGTACCCGGTGCTTCCGGGATATCGTCGACGGGAGCAACGGGGCCTATCACGCCGGACCTGGCTACGACATGGTGACCGGCATTGGGGTGCCCAGCACCAAGGATCTGATTGCGAAGCTGGTAGAGGCGGCATCGATTGCTGCTGCGGCAATGCCAACCAGGAAGTCTCGTAAACGCGCAGCTTGATCCCCGTGCCGATACCTGTTGCTAGTAAATGATGCCAGCCGCGAACAGGATTTTTCTGGCAGCCATAGGCTCGACGATGACTGCCTCCGTCGTCACTCGTAGCTACGATTTTTACCGCACCGGCGCGAACGATGAGGAAACCACGCTCTCGGCCAGCGCAGTGCGCGCGCGCGGCATTGCCAAATTGTTCAGCATGTCGATTCCCGACGATCCCAGGCTGGAGGCACAGCCGCTTGCGGTCGGTAATGTCCGCTTGAGCAACGGCGAGACGCACGACGTCATCTACCAGGCCAGCATGGGGAATACCGTCTACGCCTTTGACGCGCAGACCGGCAACGAATTATGGAAGACAAATCTGGGCCGGCCGATTGTCGGCACAAGGCAGATCGACGCCTGGCTGGTGAACGTCGCCTGGGGCATCTTGTCGACACCCGTCATCGACGAGCCGGCAGGCATTCTGTATGCGTGCGCCTGGATCAGCTCAGACGGAACGGCTGCGAGCGCCAAGCATTTCCTCGCAGCATTGCGGATCTCGGACGGTTCGCTGGCCCGTCCGCTCCTGAATCTCGAGGGCGCCGTTTATGCGCCCCCCGGCTTGCCTCAGCAGAAATTCGCGTCGGCTCAGCGCAAACAGCGCGCCGCTTTGACACTGGCCCAGGGGCACGTCCTCATTCCGTTTGGAACCATTGCGGAGAGTGCTTCGACGGCGCGGGGATGGCTGATAGCAGTCGATGTGGCAGCATGGCGCATTGCCGCAAGCTGGTGCTCCACCGTGACTGGATCGGGCGGCGGAATTTGGCACAGCGGAGCCGGTCCTGCCGTCGCCGCGGACGGCTCGATCTTCATCATTACCGGCAATGGAGCGTTCCAGCCCGACAAAGGCGACTACGGCGAATCGATCGTCAAACTGACATGGCGTACCGGCGCGGCAGCAGCCCTTGTCGCGGACTCCTGGTGGACGCCTTGGAGCGATGCCCAGCGCAGCGGTTCCGCCGCCGAGATGGATGACGAGGTCGCAGCCCTGCCGTCGAACGTACATAAACCGAGGGTGCTCGGACATGCCAAGCGGCTCGCGAGAGCGCGAGGCAGATCATCGGCCCACCTTGCCGCGATGGACTTCGACAATGTCTTCACGGGTAGCGACGAATCGGATCCGCAGATTGCCGCGTTCATTGACAGCCACATCGACTCGATGATGGGCTCCGTCTGGGATGATCAGGATTTTGGTTCGGGCGGCCCGGTCTATGCCCAGGCAGCCGGATCTGTCCTGGCTGCCGGCAAGGACGGCATCCTCTATACCGTGAATGCTGCGGCGTTGGGCAATAGTGAGCCTGGCGACCTCGCTCCGGGCACTGCCGCGGCAAACTATGCCAAATTGCGCGCCCCGCCGATTCTGTACACGTACTACGACCCGTCCATGCCGCCCGCGCCCCAGGCCCCGACTGCGCTCAACAAATTGCCGGGTGGCGCCACCCGGCATTTGCACGGCACGCCTTTGCTTTGGGGTTCGGCCGTGCATGGGCTCATGCATTTCGTCGGTGGCGAAAACAGTGCTTTACGGGCTTGGACACTCGCAGCCGATGGCACTTCAACGTATCAGGCAGGCTCTGATGAAATCGCGTCAGCGCAGGCCCCAAGACCGCCTGGAGGCATGCCGGGCTGGAGCGTGACTCTGGCCGCAAATCATGGTGCCGACGGCATTGTCGTGGCCATGATTCCATACAAGGACAGCAATATGGGGTTGAGCACGGGCCGGCTTCTAGTCTACGATGCACAGAATTTCGCCGCGAATTCCGACGGATCAAAACGATTACAGGTGCTTTGGGACAGCGAACAATGGGGACCGGAACACGGCTTCACCCATCCAAAGTTCAACCGCCCGATCGTTTGGAAAGGCCGTATCTATCGACCTACTTATGATGGGCGTCTCGACGTGTATGGCTTGGCCTAGAAGCACGAATCGTTGCCGGGACGTGGTGGCTCCGGTGATGGTCAAGGGGGCGAGCCTTAGACGAGCCGCCTTCTATCAACGGCATAATGGTTTGTTGGTATGCGCCATCGTGTTTTTAACCACGGTCGTTGCCTGGGCCGAAGACTTTCCCGATCCCACGAAAACTCCTGGCAAGGTTGACCCCAGGCTGACCAAAGAGATTCTCTGTGCCAAGGACTTCACGACTACGTCAGTGCGTGACGTGAGCGAGGAGTTGAAGGACAAGGTTTTCGCGTCGTACGGAATGCAACCGAGTAATGACCCATGCCCATGCGAGATTGATCATTTTGTCCCGCTCGAGCTTGGCGGATCCAATGATGAGGAGAACCTCTGGCCGCAGAGCTACCTGACGAAGCCTTGGAACGCTCTTGTCAAGGACAAGCTCGAGGATCGGCTGCACAGTGAGGTGTGCAAGGGTGAGACCGGACTGAAGAATGCGCAGGAGGAAATCAGAGCAGACTGGAAAAAGGCTTATCAGAAGAGGTTTGGTAACCCGTGACCGCAAGATCGCCGTCTACGGCGCACAACCCGGTGGCTCTTTGCCCGGTGACTTCGACTATTTTGTACCTCCACCCGACTCGGACGTTGCAAAACTGGTCAATGCGATCGCGAGGATCGACTCTCCCTGACCCGTGCGGTAATTGCCGCGCCTGGCTATGAAGGCGGTCAGCTCACGACGCACCGACGAGTTGAACGGCCATTACATATCCGGCTTGATCGGAGGTTTTCTCGGAGTGGAACAGGATGTTCTTGCCGCCGGCAGCGTCGAACTCGCTGATATACTCGACAGTAAAATCCAGGTTTCCCGGCAAGCTTGGAAATGCTCCGTTCAGTGAAACCTTGCCGCTATTCAGGTTGAATGCAAAAAGTGAGCGGAATCCGTTTTATGGTAGGCGGAGAAACGCTGAAATCATCGAAATATACGTTCGATGCCCCGGTCGATCCGGCGGGTTGGCCCTTCAGCATGCCACGAGGTGCGGTGGGCGTGAAAGGTGTGCAGTCTCCCGTCGCCAGAAACGAAGAGAAGCGGAGCAGAAGCGGCGACGAGCAGAGCAACAACGCGAGGCGCAAAGAAAACGACGACGAGAGCATAAGCGGCTGGCCACGCAGATTCAGACGGACTGGTGGATTGTGCTGGGGGTCGCACCGAGCGCAAGCAAAGACGAAATTGTCCGCAAGTACCGACATAAGGTAAAGCAATGTCACCCTGATAGGTTACTGGGACTTGCCCCGGAATTGCTTGAGCTGGCGGAAGAACGAACAAAGGCATTGAACGGAGCGTATGAGAAGGCGATGCGTGCTCGCGGATACGCACGATCCGCTGGTGCTGCCATCTGACAGAGGTCTGTTGCCTCGAAACACTGCAGGGACGGCAGCGCGCTACCACAGGCGCGCGTAACGCCAGACCTATTTACCACTCATCGTGACCTAATTGTCACGGTCGCAACAGAACTCGGCATGTTCACCGGCCTCTTTTCACTACTGCCGCGATGCCGTCAATCCAGCCCTCCACGATTGACCCCACTAGCTTCGGATCAGTAGGGAGTCGCAACAGTGCATATAAAGCAACTCGAATCGCCCTCAGTCCTGCCGACGTTGGATGCCCTTGACGCGGAGTTTGGATGCGAAAACGAGCAGTGTACAGCCAGGCGCAGAAGAGAGGGAGCTGCTCCGATGAATGCCTTTTTTAGACCGACGCACTCTGAGTTTCATACCCACGTGAGAGCCACCACGCGAGAGGCCGACGCCATGAAGCCGTCATCGGACGATGCGGCCATCATGCGACCGTCGCTCGGTAGGCGCGTCTTGCGCAGGCTTGGGCGTTTGTTGGTCGTTTTGTGCGTGGGTATTGGCGGCACTTTGGCTTGGCAATCATACGGCGATGCAGCCCGGGCGATGATTGCTAAATCTTCGCCGCAGCTCGGCTGGTTAGCGCCGCAAACCGCGCCTGTTGTAACGACCACCTCCGACGCGGCGGCGCCGGCCAGCGCCGCTTTATTCGAGCCGCAGAAGCTTGCGCTCGGCCTCGCAGCGGTGCGCCAAAGTGTTGACCAGCTGACAGCCCAACTCGCGGCCGGTCGGCAGCAGATGGGGGGCGATATCGCCAAGCTGCAGGCGGACGAGCAGGAAATTCTGCATAAGCTCTCGGCCACTGCGCCGCGGCCGACCGCAGCCCCGGCGCGCAAACCGGCGCCCGTGTCGGCGGCGGCTCCTCCGCCAGCTTCGCCGCAAGCGCGGTGATGATTGCGTTTCCGGAAAGGAAGCAATGATGCGCGTCCAAACAGCTGAGACACCAGCTTCGGCTATTGCATTCGCACCCAAAAAGGGGACCCCAGACGCTACTATGGTGGCGGATGATGTCGGACAGCACATCGTCGCTCTCGTGCAGAAGGCTTCCGATATAGCAAAGGCGGACTGCCAGCGAGCAATGGATCTCGCCCAGCGCATTTTAAGTGAACCGGCTATTGCTGTTGCAGTGCGGTAAAGGACTCCACATGCCGTAGGGGCCGATGCGCCCTGACCGCACCGACGAGAATCTTGCGGAACTCTGTCCGGGTCCTATTTTGTCATGTAGGTGCTGGGCGGCTCCTCCCCCTCGGGAAACCGAACCGCCCAGCATTTAGCCTCGGTAAGACTTCCCCCCGGTCTTACCGAGGCGCTTAACTGAGCGGAAATTTGCGGCCTTCCTAGGGCCAGGGAATTCAGGTGCGGGCGGTCCGCCGATGGGACGGACGCCGACAAGCCGATACGACCGAGGAGGCATTGATGCGCAGGATCCTGCCCGTTGCAATCGCATTCGCCGCTTTATCCCTGTCCACTACTGGAGGCCATGCGGATGGTACATGGTGCGCCCATTACGGCACTGGTTTGGAAGGGATGAACTGCGGTTTCTACTCATTTGAGCAATGCCGCGCCACCGTATCGGGGGTCGGGGGATTTTGCCAAGCCAATACATCAGCCCATCCCGCGGCAAGAGAACCGCGTCGGCGTTATCGGCGCAACGATTAGCAACCTGGGCCGAATACGGCGGACTGCTGTCCTATGGGCCCGATCTCGTCGTCAATTCAAGCGCACCGCCGGATATGTGGATCGCATTTTCCGCGGCGAGAAGCCGAACGATCTGCCCGTACAGCAGCCGATGGCGCTCGTTGCTCGCCAGACCGTGGACTCTGACAGTCCGAACGCCGCGAGCAAGGGGGCAGCATGCAAAACCCTGCTGCCCACAACCCGGCTTCTATATAAAGCCGCATCAGAACGACATGAAAGCCGGATGTTTCTCTGCCAATCGTTTGACAAAGCACGATTACAACAGCGCTGAATCCGGCAAACGTCATGGAGAGAGTGGCCAGCGTGTACAGATAGGCTGATCCTGGCAATTCCATGATTTCTCAGCATCTCGCGATTTTGCGCGAGAGCAACCTCGTGACCTTCCAGCGTAACGGCACGCGCCGGCTCTACCGGGCCAACCGGCAGGCGCTAGCGCGCCTCCGCGCAGAACTGGGAGCATTCTGGGACGACCGCCTCGCGCAACTCAAGGACGCCACCGAGGCGGCGGCACGCAAGGATGGGCGCCGATGAACAATGAAGGAAGCGTCATCGGGCATTGTCGACGATGTGTAGCCGGTCCGCCGGCAATGGAGTTAGTCTGATCCGTTGGAAATTTCCAACTTCCTGCTGACTCATCGCACTCCGTTAGATATGCTGTAAATCCGCATCATTTTCGGTTGGCAGCGCAGGCAACAATGAATAAAACGGGAGGCGGCACAGATGGCTTCGGTTCTCCAGCAGTCAGAACAGCTCAATATTCCAGGCCGTCTCGAGCGCCTGCCAATGACAGCTTATCAGAAGCGGCTGTTCGCTGTGGTTGCGACAGCGTGGCTGGCCGACCAGGTCGATGTGGCATTGCTTGTTTTCCTAATAGGCGATCTTAAGAACTATTTCGACTTGACCCCGGTGCAGATCGGTTATCTTGCCTCCATGACGTTTCTCGGCCAACTCACCGGCAACCTTCTCATAGGGACAATCTCCGACCTGTTTGGCCGCCGAATCGCGTTTCAGAGCACGATGGTTATTTGGGGAATTGCGAGCTTTCTCGCCGCAGGCGCATGGGACGTCGTCTCGCTCATGGTATTCCGCTTTCTCATAGGGGTTGGCGTCGGTGGGGAGGCCCCGGTCGCGCAGGCAATACTCTCCGAGGTCATTCCGGCGAGCGTGCGTGCCAAGTACATTGCTTTCATGGAGGGCTTCTGGGCCGTGGGATTCATCATCTCCGGAACGATCACATACTTGGTTCTGCCCATCGCGGGGTGGCGTTGGGTGTTCGTTGTCGTCGGTCTCCTCTCCGCGGTGGTGTTCTGGGTACGGCGCAGCCTTCTGGAGTCGCCGAGATGGCTCGCCGACCATGGTCGCCTGGAAGAGGCGGAAGCGGTGATGTCCAAGATGGAAGCAGGTGTTAGCGCAGCGTTGGGTCAACCGTTGCCGCAACCGAAGCCGTTCCTCGCGGAGACGACGCTCGAAACCCGCAATCCGCTGGCGGTGCTGTTTTCACGCTTCTATCTGCGGGCCAATGTCATGGCATTCACAGTGTGGTTCTTCGCCCTGCTCGGCTATTACGGCCTGACCTCCTGGCTCGCGGTCATTCTGGGGCAACACGGATTTTCTGTGGTGAAGTCGGTGGGCTTCATCACGCTGATCACGTTCGGGGGCATACCCGGCTTCCTTGCCGCAGCGCTGCTGCTTGAGCGCATCGGTCGCAAACCGACGACGGCGGTGTTTCTCTTCATGAGCGCGGCTATGGCCTATATTTACGGGCACTCCGCCAGCACGACCAGCCTGTTCATAAGCGGATTCGTAATGCAGTTCTTCATGTTCGGCATGTGGTCGTGCCTTTATGCTTATACGCCCGAGCTCTATCCGACCCGCGCCCGTTCCACCGGTGCCGGGATGGCTTCGGCCTGTGGCCGCGTCGGCGCTATCACCGGACCGATCGTTGTCGGCTATATCATAGGTGCAGTGGGCGATGCCGGCGTTTTCACGCTTGGCGCTGCGAGTTTCGCCCTGGCGGCACTAGTCGTGCTCATTTTAGGTATCGAGACGCGCGGACGGACTCTAGAAGAAATCTGCCGCGAGGAGGAAGAAACGGTCACGGTGCCGCTGACACTCCAGGCCCAGCCCTGATCGCCCCAGTCCGCCGGGTTAACGGTCTGGCTTTGATCCGGCCAGACTTTGGCAGCGCGGACGAGCCATTCCTTTGCCGCCGCTGCGGTTTATTCCCCACAACGGCAGACGACATCAACGGCCGTTAAACATCATATCCGGAGGCTCAATGCCGAGATCGAACGCCTTGGCTGTATTGAGAAAGCCGCGAGTGCAGTCGTCGGTGTTGAACAGATCCATCGCGATGTCGAGCATCACGGCATCGGCAGCAGGCACTCCTCCCGCCGACCAGGCCTTCAAAAGCGTGCGGGTCGCCGCGTAGGACTTGGTCGGGCCTGCCGCCAGTTTCTTTGCCAGCGTCTCGGCTGTTTCTGCGACTTCGGCTTCGGGAACGACGTGGGAGGCTATGCCAAGTTGGCCCGCGAGCGCGCCGGAGATCGGCTCGCCCAGCATGGCGAAGCGCGAGGCGCGTCCCCGTCCGATCCGCTCAGCGAGGCGTTGCAGCGCCCCCGCGATAGGCAACATTCCTGTTGTGACCTCCACGCAACGAAAGACGGCGTTATCGGCGGCTACAATGAAGTCGCAGTTGAGAGCGAGCTCGAGACCACCGCCGAACGCGACCCCCTGGACCGCGGCGATCGTCGGCACCCTGAGCGCTTCGATGGCGCGATACGACAGATTGACCTCGGCCACAAAGGTGCGAAACCAATTGACGTCTTTACCGGGCCATTCCCGCACCTCGCCTCCGAAGCTGAAGTGTGGTCCCTCCGCTTTGATCAGCACAACGCGGACGTCGCTTTCGCTCGCGTCATGGACAGCCTGCCGAAGACATTCCGAAAACCGCAGGTCGAGCCGGTTAAACGGGGGATTGGCAAGAACGATGCGCCCGACGGCATTGTCGCGTTCGAACCTAATGGTCTGCACGGCGTGAAACTCCTTGGATTGTCGCGCTTTTCCTTATGCCGCGCGCTCTCGGTTGGTGATCACCGGAGCAACAAGTGCGAGGAATGCTCCGCGTCGTGATCGTTGCTGTGTCTCACAGTATCGCTACGGCAAACGTGATATGGGATGTACTCGACATTCGTGACATCTGGCGGTTCGAGTCCTCTCAGCCCAGCCAGGCACCGGCCGCGAAAAGATTGAGACCTTCCCAACATCGATATTTGGGCGTCGCCGGGGGCGTTCTCCCCAAGTTTTCAGGGTCCCCCATTCCGGCACGGCGTTCAGGCCCGCAGAACTCCCGATGCCTTTGCGACGTGGGTTGCAATGGCGTCCATCAGTGCCGGCGACTTCCCTCACGCCGTCTCATAGGCCGCTCCATTCGGCCGAAAGACTACAACATCGCGCGCTGGCTGTCCGGGGCTGGGATCGGATGAGGCGCTCAGGTGAACTGAGACCTAAACACAGCCTTGATGTGCGCGAGCCGTTGCTCGAGCCGCATCACGTCCTCGTCGCGGCCAAGCTGGCGCGCGAGGCCGATGGCGTCGGCGAGCGCTTCCTTGGCATCGCTGTAGAACGCGGTGGCCCCGCTCGGTGAACCGGCGTCGTACATCTTGTCGTACGCAGCCTCGGCAAATGCCTCCAGGTGATGCAGATGTGTTTCGTCCGTCATGGATGCCATCGCCGACAGGCGCAAGAGGCCGGCGACCGAACTCTTCACATCGCTGGAGATTGGTCGCGCAAATTCCAACCACATTCCGGGCGGCACCGTTACTTGACAATGCTGCGCTGTAACCTTGAGAATGGCAAAAGGCATTACAAGGTTTATCAATTTTTGGAGGCGCTTGATGGGAATTTATGTCATCCGCTGACGAGATCTATCAGCATGGGCACCACGCGTCGGTGGTGAATAGCCATGCCAAGCGGACGGCGGAAACGGATGCGGGATTTTTTCTCCCTTACCTCAAACCGGGGATGCGGTTGCTTGACGTGGGATGCGGTCCTGGAACGATTACTGTCGGCTTGGCGCTGCGGGTGGAGCCCGCTCATACCGTCGGAATGGATTCCTCGCAGAGCGTCATTGAGACAGCGCGCTCATTGGCAAAAAGCCAACCGGCAAGACAGGTGAGCTTCGAACGCGGCGACATCTATGAGCCTCGCTTCGCTGCGGAAAGTTTCGATGCCATCTTTGCCAATCAGGTGCTGCAGCATTTGCGGCGACCGGTCGAGGCGCTGCGGGAAATCGGCCTGCTCTTGAGCTCCGGCGGCGTGGTCGGCGTTCGCGACGTCGATTGGGGGAGCACGATGTTCTATCCAGAGAACGAGGGGATGCGTCGATTCCTCGCGCTCTATTATGAGCTTGCGCGTCGTAATGGCGGGCAGCCGAACGCCGGACGCCATCTCCGGCATTGGTTCCGCGAGGCGGAATTTTTGGAAACGCGTGTTACGACCTCGAGCGTGTCCTATGCTGACCCCGCCGCAACGCGGGACTGGGCTGAGACCTATGCCGCTCGGACGTTGTACTCCAGCATCGCAGAGAAATCTCTGGAGTATGGCCTTGCAAGCCGCTCAGAGCTGGAAGCTATCGCCGCTTCCTGGCGGGCCTGGGGGCAGGATCCGGATGCCATTTGGTGCTTCACGCATACAGAAGTCGTGGCGTGGAAGAGATAGCTGGAACCGATGTGAGAGCGGACCAACGTCGATACGCGTCGCCGTTACCAACATCACAGCGGAACCGAAAGTTCGATTCAGGTGATCGAGGCCATGTCAGCGGGCCAATCCCGACCCAAAGCAGGCGTCTCCCATGTCAGGCAGGCGATTTCTTGCCCACTTATTGCGGAACCGTGCCAGATGGTCAAGGAGGGGGATACCCTCGTGCATGCAGGACCCGGCCGTCGATCATGTTGGAATGTTCATCGGCGGGTCCGGCAACGCACCCAACAACGGGCGGATATTCATCAGCCTGAAGCCGCGCGAGGACAGAACCGCGAGTGCCGATCAGACTATTGCCAGGCTGCGCCCCAAGCTCGACAAGGTGGAAGGAGCAAGGCTGTTCCTGCAGGCCGCACAGGACGTGCGCGTGGGTGGCCGTCCCTCGCGGACGCAGTTCCAATATACCCTGCAAGGCGCCGACCTGCAGCAGCTGAACGAATGGGCTCCAAAGATACTGGCCAAGCTGAAGAGCCTGCCGGAATTGCGCGACGTCGCCACAGATCAACAGAGCGAAGGGACGACGTTGACGGTGACGGTCAATCGCGACCAAGCCTCCCGCTATGGCCTCAGTCCTCAGCTCATCGACGACACGCTTTATGATGCTTTCGGTCAGCGCGAGATCGCGCAGTACTTTACGCAGCTCTCAAGCTATTACGTGGTCATGGAGGTATTGCCTTCGCTGCAGGGCAGCCCGGCGAGCCTGGATCAAATCTTCCTGCGCTCGCCGGTGACCGGGGGTGAGGTCCCCCTCTCGGCGTTCGCCAAATGGACGACAACGCCCATCCAACCGCTGTCGATCAGCCATCAAGGCCAATTCCCGGCGATCACCATCAGCTTCAATCTGGCTCAAGGCACGGCGCTCGGCCAGGCGACGGATGCGATCGAGCGCGCCAAGGCCGAATTGAACGTGCCTGCTACCATCAACACCACCTTCCAGGGCAATGCCCAGGCGTTCCAGGAATCGCTGACAACGGTGCCGATGCTGATACTTGCCGCGCTTATCGTCGTGTATCTCATCCTCGGCGTCCTGTACGAGAGCTATATTCACCCCCTCACGATCCTCTCGACACTGCCATCGGCGGGAGTGGGGGCACTCGCAACCTTGATGTTATTTAATTTCGATTTCAGCCTGATTGCGCTGATCGGCATCATCCTGCTCATCGGCATCGTGAAGAAGAACGGCATCATGATGGTCGACTTCGCGATTGCCGCAGAACGCGACCACAATCTGGCTGCGGCCGATGCCATTCGGCGCGCCGCCGTTCTGCGCTTCCGACCGATCATGATGACGACCATGGCCGCGATGCTTGGCGGCGTGCCGCTGATGCTAGGGCAGGGCACCGGCGCCGAGATCAGGCAGCCCCTCGGCTACGCGATGGTGGGTGGGTTGCTGGTCAGCCAGGCGCTCACCTTGTTCACCACTCCTGTGGTCTACCTCTATCTTGATCGGCTGTCGAAATGGCTCAGCAGAGGATCGCAGCTAGCGAAGAAGGCGGGAACTCGCGCCGCTGAAGGCCGCGCCGAGAATGGGCTTGAAAAGCAACCCGTTGCCGCTGAGTGAGAGGTTGCGCAGGGCTCAAAGGATGCGATTGCCAACGCACTCACCCCTGCGGCGGCGATCGCCAAGGGCATCGAGCCCGGTCTTGCGGCAGAAGGCGTATTTGCCTGTGACCACATGACCTATCCCTATGGTGCGCATGTCGCGCTGGTCAGCAGCGATCGCGAGACTGGTGCGGTCAGGGTCGAGCGCTATGTCGCGGCCTATGACGTGGGTGTTGCGATCAATCCCATGCTGGTGGAGGGACAGATTGCCGGCAGCATGGTGCAGGGACTGGGTGGCGCGCTCCTGGAAGAATTCGTCTACGATCGGCAGGGCACGCCACTATGCCTCACTTTCTCGGACTATTTGATGCCGACGCTAGCCGAGGTGCCCGACCTCGATGTCCTCGTTACCGAGGATGCGCCGAGCCCGCTCAATCCCCTGGGCGTCAAAGGCGCGGGAGAGAGCGGCATCACCGGGGTAGTGGCGGCCATCGCCTCGGCCGTCAACGATGCCCTCGGTTTACCGGGCGCAGTCAGAAAGTTGCCGATCACGCCAAAGCGGATGCGGGAGATTATAGCGGCGATTCCCGCCTCTAGTCCCTCGGGACCTCCCCTCGGGACATGCTAATAGCAGCCATAATAAGAGCGGTAGGGATAGTTACAGTAGGGCGAATAGCCGTAGCCGCCGAAACCGTGGCGAAATTCGCCATGCTCATGGCCGCCATGGAAACCACCGAAGTGTCCGGCCATGTGGCCGCCGCCAAAATGACCGCCGCCAAAATGACCGCCATAGCCACCGCCGCCGCGAGCGAGTGCGGCAGTTGAGAGTGCGGTGCCGCCGAGCGCAACCGCAGTTGCAAGAACAAACATGGTCATCGTCTTACGCAACATAATAACCTCCATCGCAGATGCTCGTTGCCGATCCAGGGGTTTGTCGCGTGGTCCGATGTGAGAGACTCGGTTCGAATTGACATGAGACCGTATCGCTGGAACCCCGCGTCGCCTCGCCAGCTATGTGAGCACGATGCCGTGCTGTCGCTTATGTGGCCTTGCTCTTGCTTGCTGCTGATTGCGGCGATCTGCAATTCTTGGGCGAAGGCCCCCCAGCCAGGCTACCCTTGCGCAGCGCGGTAGCCGCGCACGCGGGACCGTGGCGGCAACGTTCACCGGCCGACGCTCTAACACCACCGCAGCGACCTCGCATCACTGGAGGTGGCGGTCAGGATGGGTCGCTGAGGCAATTTGTCCGGTGATTTGTCACAGTGGAGCATTCTAATCCGCGCGTTTATCTGTAACGCACCGTGAGCGTTTACCGTTATGGCGACATGGAGCGATGTCTGGCCAAGTCTGACGAGTATCGGGCCAAAGTAGAGCTATGTCGCCGCATGGCGGCGGGCGCCATCAATCCCCAAGATAAGGCAACATGGCTCAAACTCGAGGCGGGCTGGCTTGCTCTGATCCATACTCGAAACCAACTGGCGGTCGAGAGGCTCGAAGTCATGAAACGCGAGCCTGACAACCAGCAGGAGAAATTAGAGCGGGAGCGCTAGGCAATGGCTGGGGCCGGGTAGTGGCCGGCCCATAGGCGCAGCCCTTAGCGTGGCCATGATGCAGTGGCAGGGCGCGCATTGAAGATCGGCGACACCTTCACAGGGGGTCAGAATCATGCCGTTCTAACGCGGGGGCCGCTGCGCGCTCGGGAGCCGCAGTTGGCATTTACCTCACAGCGCGCGCGGCGGCTGTGCCGCGGCAGGGCTTACCATGCACAAATGTGTGGCCGGATGGCACATCCCGGAGCTGCAATCAGAATCTGCGTCGCACCTCGCCCCCACGGGGAGGCCGGAGGCTTTCGGCATATAGTTATCGCTGGGGTTGTTGCCGCTGGAGCCGCAGTCGGAATTTACTTCGCAGCTCACGTTGGGCGGCTGTGCTGCGGCAGGGCTTACCATGCATAAATGGGTAGCTGGATGGCACACCCCGGAGGTGCAATCGGAGTTTACGTTGCACCTCGCCCCCACGCCGCCGGGCACCTGCGCCAATGCCGTCCCACTACCGCTCGTTATTGCACCGATAACGCAAATACCCGATATGACGGTCGTAATGCACAATCGCCATTCCCGGCAGGCCATGCCTGCCGATGAAATCGTGGTATCCACGCCCTGAAGCTTTGCCGGTCGATTGCGCATTGCGCATTCAACTCGCGATCAAGCGAGGTCCGACCAGAGGAGTAAAGCAGCGGGCATCTGACTACAAGAGCCCCGGTCGTCGTGCTGCGATGGGAGATACAATCAAACGCACCGGCCGTGTCGGATAATCGAGTGCCGCTGCTGTCCACGGCAAAATCGGGAGCGCGGCAGCGCCCGCCGCCAGATGCAGAAGATTCCGGCAGGGAAGCTTCATCGTGGCGCCTCACGAGCTTGAAAATCCGCGCTGGGCGAAACGTCGGTATGTCCCGCTGGCAGCTCTCAGATCAGATTACAACGGTTTCCGGCGTGCCAGGAAGTGCGTTTTCGAGATTCGAATCATATCGCCGCATCAATCAACCTCGTCCTGAGGAGCGCGCTTGCGCGCGTCTCGAAGGACGGCCACAAGCAAGATCGTGCCAGCGGCCATCCTTCGAGACGGTCGCATGCAGGCATGCGCCCTCCTCAGGATGAGGCCTTCGAGATGTTCGGCGCGCATCCACGGCGCGAGACTGGCTCCTTGATTTTACGATGGGAGCCATCTGGATCAACCGGTCTCACAGTAGGGGCCTGGACCTCGAAGTTCCGTGCGGTCCCTAAGGCGATCGGAGAGCGGGGCGCCTAGCCCGGTTCTCGCACTTCTCGCATAGGCTATGCGGCGGCTTGTCCGCAGCCCGTGAAAGCCGACATTGGGCGGCTGGACCGCAATTCGCGTTTTGACTCGATTCGGACTCCCTTGACGCAGTGCACGGTGCTTGCCTAAAAACCGCATACCCCAACCTGGGTCGGCGTGTCCCTACCATGAGACGGCGCGAATTTCTCGGCGTGCTCGGCGGCGCGGCGGCATGGTCGGCCCCGGCGCCCGCACAGCAAGCGCCGTTACCAGTGATCGGATTCCTTAGCAGCGGTTCGGCTCAAGCATTTAGCCCCCTTGTGGTCGGATTTCGTGAAGGTCTGAACGATACGGGTTATTTCGAAGGCCGTAACGTGACGATCGAATATCGCTATGCGAACGGCGAATACGACCGACTGTTGCCGCTCGCAGCTGATCTCGTTCAACGTCAGGTGGCGGTCATTGTTGCTGGCGGCGGGGCCATTTCAGCGCTCGTGGCCAAAAAAGCGGCGCCAACGACTCCGATCGTCTTTGCGATAGGTGATGATCCAATACAATTCGGCGTTGTCGCCAGTCTTAACCGACCTGGTGGTAACGTAACTGGTATCGCCTTGTTCATCAGCGAGTTGGCTGCGAAACGGCTTGAATTGCTAAGTGAGATGAGCCCGAGCACGTCATCTGTCGCCTTGCTTGTGAACCCGAAAAATCCAAACGCTGAGGCCGAGACGAAACAGGCACAGACCGCAGCAGCAGCTGTCGGACGAGAACTTCGCATCCTGAATGCCAGCACTGATGAGGAGATCGATGCTACATTATTGAGCCTCATCAACGACAAAACTGTAGCCCTTTTACTCGGTACGGACACATTCTTCTTTAGCCGTCGCGATAAAATTGTTGTACTTACTAACCATGATCTCATCCCCACAATCTATTTTGCACGTGAGTTTGCCTATGCTGGCGGTCTGATGAGCTACGGCGCTAACTTTGCACGCGAGTGGCGTCAGGTCGGCATCTACACAGGCCGGATACTAAAAGGCGAGAAGCCCGCAAATCTCCCGGTGCTGCAGCCAGCAAGTTTTCAGTTCATCATCAATCTTAAGACTGCAAACGCACTCGGGATCGGTATCCCAGCGAAGTTGCTTGCGCTTGCCGACGAAGTCATCGAATAATGACCGCTAATTCTTGCGGTGCATGAGTCCGGTTGTGGCAACACGACGGCCCAAATCAATGCGGCAGGCATGTCCGCAGGCGGTGGAAGCCGACGGTAATTCGCATTTTGACCCGAAGCGGACGCTGCGGGCGGGCGCTAGCCCTCCCACGATCGTCAGGCCGTGAACAGATAACGCGTTCCCACGTTTGACTGGAACACCTTGCCAGGCATCTCGCTCCGGATCATGTCGTAGAACGGCTCACCCACGCAGTGAGCCGGCATGAGGTAGTCGGGGTTGATTTCCTTGAGTGCCGCAATGACCTGCCGAAAGTAATCATCTGTCAGTGGCGGAAGAAGATGGAAGCCGCCGATCACCGCGTGCACCTTCTGTAGGCCTGACGCGACTTGCGCCTGCTTGATCGTGTTGATGATTCCGCGGTGGCTGCACGATGTCAGCACCACCAGCCCCTTGCCTTTGAGCAGGAAACTGGTCCCGATCTCATGCTCAAAATCGTCCGGAACGAACGTTCCCGTGTTCTTCGCCGCCGTTACCTTTTCCGGGAAGCAGCCGAAACCGTCAACGACACCAACCTTTTCTCGGGTGTTGCGAAGCGGCTTCTCGAACCCGCTCTGCGCGATCTTGCCGGTCGTGAACCCGTGATCGGCGACGATCGCCGGCTGCTCCGCCATCATGAGCAAGAGATCGGCGTCCAGGATCGCCTTCCGATCGAGCGCGCCGTACTGGCCGCCATTGGAATAGATGCGTGTGCAGAAACAGTCTTCGCCGCCGATGAAGAACGGCAGCCGGGCCTTGAGCTTGCCCGTTGCGGCGGACAGGAAACCGACCAAGCCGCCGAAATGGTCATAATGGCCGTGGCTGAGCACGAGCGCGTCGAGCTTCTCCGGCGAGATCTTCAAGATCTCCATGTTATTGAGCAGCGTGACGGGATTGTATCCGAAATCCACGAGGGTCTGTCGCACCTCCCCGTCACGATGGGACTCGACATGCATCGAAAGCCCCCATTCGCCGACGAGCGTCGCACGGGGCGCCTTGTCCGGAACCTCGTTGGGCTGCGCCCGCTCAACGATGAGGCCATCAAGCTTCTGCGTCGCCACGCTGCGGCGAACCATGATATCGTCCACGATCGTCACGTTCAGACGGTCGACTTCCGGCACCGGGCCACTCAACGTCTTTGCCCGAGCCATTCGCCCGCTCCCGATGAG
>Ga0185299_10003240_pt1 | contig 22249 bp, 16 predicted proteins | sample PaiPotPPA55metaG_FD_128002 | JGI IMG/M metagenome (GOLD analysis project Ga0185299, IMG submission 128002) | Iron sulfur acid spring bacterial and archeal communities from Banff, Canada, to study Microbial Dark Matter (Phase II) - Paint Pots PPA... ... | reverse complement strand
CTTCGTAGCAGCGCCGCTGAACTGCTTCCGCACGCACGGGTCTTCGGTTCGAGCGAAAACCCGCACCTGGATGCATATCACTGAAGCATTGCAGGTGATGAATTACATCGTGGACAAGCTGGATGTACCTCGGGATGCACTTGAGGACCTCCATGCGAGACTGGCCGTTGTCCTTCTGCACGCATACATAACGCAACGCCCCGGCGCGGCCGACCTCGCCCGGGTGCGCGCATTAGTGCGACGTCTTCAGTTTGGTTTTTCTCTGCGCGCAACCAGTGGGTTCACTAAACAAGTCCTGCAAGCAATAACCCAGCGTTTGCATGGAGCGCGCGTGAAGTAACGACAGCACCCCTGCGTTGCGAATGAACAAAGTGCCAGTGTTCTTCATCCCTCCACCCAACGTTTGAGTCTCGGAAAGATGGGCCAGACGAAGCGCCAGAGGTGAGCGAGGCAAACATATGGAGTCCCGAAGTTTTGTCGCACCACGCTGTATTGTTCGCGGTACGTGGCCATATTCCCCGAAACGCCTACGCTGACCTGTTCCGCGACCACCGTGTTAGAAAGTCTGACCGATTTTCCCGCTTTCGCCATTCGCTGGTTGAGGTCGAAGTCGCCATAAATCCGGTACTGGGTATCGTATCCCAGATGGCTTCCGCGTTGATAGAACGTACCCTGGTGATGCCAGGGATTGGCAAATCGCAGAATGAATCCGCCTCGGGGGCGATGGATTCCAAAGCCCTCCATTTCCACAGCAAAACAGGCGACGTCTATGTTGTCCGCCAGAGATTGTTCGAGTTCCTGCCGGGGAATGAAGCGGAGGCGATCTCCGGCATTGAGGTGCAGGACGAATTTGCCGGTCGCCGCCGCAATGCCTTTGTTCATCGCATCGTAGATGCCTCGATCGGGTTCGCTGATCCAGTAATCGATGGAGTCATCGAAATGGCGCAGAACGTCGATGCTTCCGTCATCTGAGCCGCCGTCAATCACGATCAACTCAGTGGAGTCGTCGCGCAGTGCTACGATGCTTTCGAGCAGGGCGCGTAGCTCCTGCCGTGCATGGAAAACGACGCTTATGATCGAGACGAGGGGGGGAGTGGCGCGAGCCGCTTCGCGGAAGCGTCGGCCACCTGCGATGCGCGTTGTAACGGGATCACTCAAGCTAACATTATGCGGCGTGATTCAGCGGAGAACAAGGATTGGCTCTGACAGTTCAGCCGGTTCTCGAGCATCTCTTCGTTGGCTCAAGAGTTGGGGGCTTGGTGTAGCATCATCCAAGCCGGAGGCGCCGTGCAGGAGAACCGTGTCGAGATTGTGATTTTCGGGGCGGGTGGATTTGCCCGCGAAGTGGAGTGGCTCATCGCTGAAAAAAATCTGCACTCTCCCACGGCCACAGTCTGCTTTGTCGGCAGGGGCGATGAAGTGGGTCGTGAAATACACGGCATTGCTGTGCTGACGGCCCCAAACGCATATAAGCGATTCCCGAATGCTTATGTGATATGCACGTCCGGCAGCGGAGCGATTCGCGAAGCGATGGCACAGGAAGCGTCCACCGCGGGATTTACAAATTACGCGACGCTGATCGACCCAGGAGTTCGTTTCCACCATGACCACCTCGCGATCGGGACAGGTACGGTGATTTGCGCCGGAACGATCCTGACGACCGATATTCGCCTCGGCAATCACGTGCAGATCAATCTCGATTGCACAGTGGGGCACGATACGGAGATGGAAGACTATGTCACCCTTGCGCCCGGAGTACACATATCCGGCCGGGTCAAGATCTGTAAGGGCGCCTACATCGGGACTGGTGCGTCTGTAATTCCGGGTGTAACGATTGGGACCAAAGCAACGATTGGTGCCGGAGCGGTGGTGGTACGCGACGTGCCGGCCGGGGAGACTCATGTTGGCATCCCCGCCAAGGTCATCAATCGGGACAAGACCGCTTGTAATTCAGGATCGTAATCTTTCGCTTTCGGCCTACCTGTTCTTATCGACGTCCGCTGCGGATCACAGCCGCGATGCGCTCTTGATCGGCCTCGGTCAACGCACTGAAGGTGGGCAGGTTCATGCCCGTCGCGCTCAGCCCGTCCGTTACCGGCAGCTCTTCTTTGCGTCGTCGCGATTCCTCGCGGAATGGCGGCAACCGGTGCAGGGCCTGAAAGAAAGGACGCGTTTCCACTTTATTCTCGCCAAGCATCGCCATCAGCTCATCGCGCGAGCGCCCGTAAGCGGCCTCATCCACTGTGATCGCATACAGCCACGGAGCGGGCTTGGCCCACTCCGCCACCGGCTGCAGGCCGATGCCCGGCGTGCCCTGCAACAACGCGTTGTAGCGGGCAAAGATTGCATTGCGGCGACCCAGGATTTCCTCGCATCGCTCCAGTTGGGCGCACAGCAGCGCGCATGCAATATTTGTAATGCGAAAGTTGTATCCAGTGACAGGAAAGTAGTAGCGTCGCTGCGGATCAACCCCCTGGCCGCGTAGCGTGCGCAACCGTAATTCAAGCTGCGGGTCGTTGACCGTCAGCGCCCCACCCTCTCCCGAGGTGAAAATCTTGTTCCCATAGAACGAAAAGGTCCCAATCTGTGACAACCCGCCCACCACCCGCCCCTTGTAGCGCGCCATATGAGCCTCGGCTGCATCCTCGACCACCCACAATCCGTGCACTGCGGCCAAGTGGTTGATGGCGTCCATGTCTGCCGGGTGCCCGTAAAGATGAACCGCGATAATGCCCTTGGTGCGCCGCGTGATGCTGGCTTCGAGCAATTTCGGATCGATGCACCACGTCGCCGGATCTACATCCACGAATACCGGCTCGGCCCCGACATAGCGCACCGCATTTGCCGTCGCAATGTAGGTGAGCGATGGCACCAGTACTTCATCGCCGGGGCGAACGTCAAGCCCCAGCAGCGCGAGGTGAATTGCCACCGTGCCGTTGCAGACGCCCAGCGAGGTACGGGTTCCGCACAGCTTCGCAAACTCGCTCTCAAAGCGCTGCACGAACGGTCCGGTCGAAGATATCCATGAGCTGCGGATCGCTTCGACGACGTAGGCTTCCTCGTTGCCGCTCAGATCCGGCGCAGCCACCGGAATGGCAGCCCGAGAAGTCGCAGCCGCCAGGCCCTCGCCGCCTCTGCTCGAATTGATCTTCAGTGACATTGACGGCTTATGCCCGACCCCGGCTCTTGAAGCGCAGAAAAATGTATGGTTTACGCTGAATGGTACCATCGAGTGACGCTCTCCACGCCAGTTACCAGAGTCATGCCATGCTCATGCCCCACTCGTGACACGTGCATGCGACCGGGATCAAAGTACAATGCAACTTTCAACGCAGCCTTGTCCCCTGAGGGTTGTCCCACGATGCCGCAACCAACCCGGCCCCGGATCGCATTGCTCGCGGCAGGCTTCATCCAGTGGACGGGCGGCCTCGACTTCCTGCGTCTCTGCGTCGGAGGCATCGATTCAGTCCTGCCTGGCGCCACCGGGCCCGTCCTTGTGCCTGACGATACCGCCAGCCAGCGCGCCCTCGCCTTTGCCGTAGCCGCCAAGCGTCGTCTCTTCTCGCTGGCTGGCGTGCAACCACCGATGGCGCCTCCAGTTTCTAGGGACCACCTGCGCGATGCCTTGGCCACCGCCGATTGCAAGATTGACATCCAGAGCTATTATGGCTCGCCACGGGGCCTCAGCCGGGCCATGCGCAACCTTGATGCCCAGGTCGTGCTGCCATCTATGATGAGTCTCGGGCCGCATTTCCCCCATCCCTGGATCGGATACATCGGCGACGTGCAGCACAAGCGGCTGCCCGGCAACTTCAGCCGGCGCGAGTCCCGCGAGAGAGACAGGAGCTTCAACGCGCTTCTTGCCGACGCCCCCGCGATCATCGTTAATTCCAGAAGTGTGCTGCGCGACATCGAGGAGTTCTATCCCCATCCCCGGGCAGCCCTGTTTTCTTTGCCCTTCTGCCCGCCCGCAAATCCAGCCCTGCTGGACGATCTCGAAGAGGACGTGCTGCGCCCTTACGCATTGCCGGAAAAGTTCTTCATCATTTCCAACCAGTTCTGGATGCATAAATCGCACCAGACTGCCTTTGACTCGCTGCGCCTGATAAGAGACGCTGGATTCGCCGACGTTCACATCCTGTGTACCGGCAACCTGCACGATTATCGTGCTCCGCGGTATGTGGAGAAACTCAAAGATGGCATCGCCCGGGTCGGCCTCACAGATCGAATTCATTTCCTCGGGATCATTCCCAAACGGCATCAGCTAGCGGTGATGCGCCGGTCGGTTGCCGTGGTGCAGCCTACACTGTTTGAAGGCGGACCGGGCGGCGGCGCGCTATACGACGGGGTCTCGACTGCCACCCCGGTGATCCTCTCCGATATTGACGTGAACCGCGAAGCGGACCTCGGCGTGATCGAGTTCTTTCGCGCGGGCTCGGCCGAAGATCTCGCGCGCAAGATGATGGCAGCACTCACGAACCCGCCTCAACGCCTCAGCGGTGAAGCTACACTCGGAATGCTGAAGCAGCGTCAGAGGCAAATGGGGCAGACGCTTTTGGAGATAATCTCGTTGGTCATGAAGCGATGAATCCGGCTGCCGAGCAGCCACTTCGCTAGGGCTATGATAGTTTTCTTAGGATGGTTTCATGATTGGTCGCATTAAGCGGGCAATGCTGGCGGCAGCGCGAACGGCTGGCTATGAAATTGTGGCCATTGGTCCGCTATATCCGGCGGCAAACCGTCGCCTGACCATGCTGGTTCACCATGGCGTCAACACCGTTGTAGACGTTGGGGCAAATACAGGCCAGTACTCATCCGCGCTAAGACAAGCCGGCTACAAAGACGAAATTCTCTCATTCGAACCGCTTAGCGAAGCTTATGGGGAACTCGAACGGAAATCGCGTCCTGATCCGAAGTGGCGTGTATTTCACAGCGCAATAGGCGATGAAAACGGCGAAGCTGAGATCAATATTGCAGGGAATAGTGAGTCGAGCTCTCTTCTGCCCATGCTCGACACGCACATTCGTAGTGCGCCGGAGTCGCGATATCGGGCAACAGAACGCGTCAAAGTCAGCACCCTGGACAGCATACTTGAGCCCCTGCTGTCGAAGGAAAGCCGCATACTCCTTAAGATCGATACTCAAGGCTACGAGCACCACGTGATCAAAGGAGCCAAGTCGCTGTTACAACAGGTCTGTCTTATCGAATGCGAGTTATCTCTGACGCCATTGTATGAAGGTCAGTACTTGTTTCACGATGTGCTGGACCTCCTTGATGGAATCGGTTTTAAGCCGGTTCATTTTGACTCAGTGTTCTCGGATGTAAAGACTGGGCATTGCCTTCAGGTAGACGGGACGTTCGTCCGGTCCGTCTGAGCATCGTGCCCTGTGGTGACGGGGCTCCCGCCGCTGGGATAAGCGAACGCTAGCCGCTATTTGTGGGAAAAGCTTTCACACTCCATCAAAACTTGTGAGGCAATGAACATCGGACAGAGGATCGGGCAGAAGATCGGCGAATTACGGAACGATCTCGGAGCGTTGGATGCTCATCAGGACGCCAGCCAGCGTGGAGCCAGACGCAACCGCGGCGCGGCGATTACCGGCGGCACGGCGGTCCTGGCTCGCGCCGTGCAGGTCTCAACCTCGCTCATCACCATTCCACTCGCCGTTCATTACCTCGGCAATGAGCGATTCGGCCTCTGGATGACCATCAGCTCCGTGTTTGCCATGGCCAACTTCGCCGATTTCGGCATCGGCAACGGAGTGCTCAACACCGTCGCCGATGCTTTCGGCAAGAACGACTTCGATCGCATCCGCGCAGCCATCTCCAGCGGTTTCGCCGTCCTCGGCGCGGTTGGGCTTCTGTTGCTGGGGCTCTTCGCCTCCACCTTCGCCTGGGTCTCCTGGGCTGACGTCTTTCGCGTCACCTCGGCTCAGGCACGCGCCGAGACCGCTCCGGCACTCATGGTCTTCGCCTGCTGTTTCGCGCTCAACATTCCGCTCGACCTCGTACAGCGCGCCCAACTGGGATTGCAGCAGGGCTTTCGCATGAATCTCTGGCAGGTAGGCGGCAGTCTCGCCGGGCTGGCCGGCGTCTTTGCCGGAATCCGCATGCACTCCACTCTTCCACTTCTCGTTGCCGCCCTTGCCGGAGCTCCAGTCGCGGCCGCGGCCTTCAACACGTTTCACTTTTTTGTCATGAGCCGTCCCGATCTGCGGCCCCGCCGTCGCTTCGTCTCGCGTGACGCGATCTCTCGCATCGTCACGTTCGGAACCCTGTTCTTTGTCCTCCAACTCGTGGCGGCCGTCGCATTTTCCGCCGACAACATCATCATCGCCCGCACCTTGGGAGCCTCGAGCGTTCCCGATTACTCCATCCCGCAACGCATGTTCTCTCTGATTTCCCTGATGGTCGCCATGCTGGCTGCGCCGCTCTGGCCCGCCTATGGAGAAGCCATCTCGCGCGGCGATATCCCCTGGGTGCGCCGAACTCTCAAACGTTCGTTTGTCTTGGCTTTCGGTTTCGCCGCGGTCGCGTCGATAACGATGCTGCTCATCGCGCATCGCCTGCTCGCCTGGTGGATCGGCCCGCGCATCTCGCCCCCTTTCGTTCTGCTTCTCGGCCTCGCTCTCTGGACTATCGTGGAATGTTGCGGAGCCACCATCGCGATGTTTCTCAGTGGCGCCAGCATCATGCGCTTCCAGATCGTCGTGGCCTCCATCTTCGGAGTCACGTGCCTCGCCGCCAAGATCTACCTCACCAGCCGTTATGGCATTGTTGCTGTTCCGTGGGCAACCCTGATCGCCTATCTCTCGATCGTCATGCTTCCCTGCGCGATCTACGTCCCCCGCGCACTGAAACATCTGCACGGCACGCCCAATCGGGTCACCATCGCCACTCCGGTTGTCGAGGATTGACGAGAAGAGGATTGACGGGAAGGAGACTGGCGACGGCGCGAATTCCACAATCAGATTCTGCCCTTAAGAGGCGTCCCACACTTCTCGTACCATTCGATCGTTTGTCGTAGTCCGTCCGCCAGCGAAGTCTTGGCTAGAAAACCGAACTCGCGTTCTGCCCGGGTGACGTCCAGGCGACGGCGGGGTTGGCCATCGGGCTGCGTTCGGTCCCAGACGAGTTCGCCTTCAAACCCAGTCAGTTTGCAAAGCAACGCCGCCAATTCCCGAATGCTGATCTCAAGTCCTGATCCGACGTTCACCGGTTCTGGCTTATCGTAACTTTCCGCGGCCAACAAAATAGCCTCCGCCGCATCTTCCACATACAGGAATTCACGCGAAACCGTCCCTGTTCCCCAACATGGAACCGTGCGTTCGCCGCGTGCCTTCGCCTCCAGCATCTTCCTTATCAAAGCTGGAATCACGTGCGATGTTTGCGGATCGAAGTTGTCTTTGGGGCCATAAAGGTTTACGGGCAACAGATAAATGCAATTGAACCCGTACTCCTGCCGGTATGCCTGCGACTGGACCAGCAACATCTTCTTCGCCAGTCCATAGGGTGCGTTGGTCTCTTCCGGGTAGCCATTCCAAAGATCTTCTTCGCGAAACGGCAGGGGAGCAAACTTCGGGTAAGCGCAGATTGTTCCCAAGCACACAAACTTGCGAACATTCAGGCGCCTCGCCTGTTCGATGAGTTCTATCCCCATGATGGCATTGTCGTAAAAGAACTCGGCGGGATGCGATTGGTTAGCTCCGATACCACCCACCGACGCCGCCAAGTGGATGACTAAGTCTGGCTTCGCATTCTTGAGGAGGCGGACAATTTGTTCCCGTTCCCGTAAGTCGTACTCGCTCTTGCTCGACGCGACCACTTTTCCGCAGCCAGCGGCATTCAGCTTTGCGACAACATGTTGCCCGAGAAACCCACCGCCTCCGGTCACGAGAACCGTCTTGTCGGCCCAAAAACCAATTTCATTACCCAAGCACAGCTCCCGCAGCCGCCTTCAGGTTATCGGACACGCTGTTATTCCACTGATGCCATGCGCCACACTTTTCGCCCAAAATTGCTGCGCCTTGGCCAGGAGACCTAAGTCCCAGAGACTCCATGTCTCCATCCACCATGATGCGCACCAACTCGCGAAAACTGATTTTAGGTTTCCACCCCAGGTCACGCTCCGCCTTCTTCGAGTCGGCGCGCAAAGAGTCGACTTCGGCAGGCCGCTTGTAGCGATCATCAATGGAAACGTGTTTTCGCCAGTCCAATCCGGCATATTCAAACGCTTCGGTAACAAACTCGCGAATGGTGTGCGACTCACCCGTGCCGAGAGCATAATCGTCGGGACGTTCGCTCTGCAGAATTTTCCACATGCTCTCCACATATTCCGGAGCGTAACCCCAGTCGCGTTTCGCTTCCAGATTGCCTAAATACAGTTTGTCCTGCTTGCCGGCCAGAATATGCGCCACCGCGCGCGTAATTTTTCGAGTGACAAATGTCGGTCCCCGCCGTGGGCTTTCGTGATTGAACAACACTCCATTGCTGCAGAACATCCCATACGCCTCGCGGTAATTGATGGCCACCCAATACGCGTAAACCTTCGCCGCGCCATACGGGCTGCGGGGATGGAACGGCGTTTGTTCGTTCTGGGGCGGCGGCGCCGCGCCGAACATCTCCGAGGAACTGGCCTGGTAGAAACGGGTGGCCACGCCGCTCCGGCGGATGGCATCAAGAAGCCGGGTTGTGCCCAACGCCGTGATGTCGCCCGTGTATTCCGGATTTTCAAAGCTGACCATGACATGGCTTTGAGCGCCTAAGTGGTACACCTCGTCGGGACGGATGCTGTAGATGAGATCGATCAACCGGCCGCCGGTCGAGAGATCGCCGTAATGCAAGAACATACGAACGTTGGGAAGGTGCGGATCCACATAAATATGGTCTATTCGGCCGGTGTTGAATGTGCTGGCACGACGAATGACTCCATGCACTTCATAGCCTTTGGACAAAAGCAGTTCAGCTAGATAGGAACCGTCCTGCCCGGTGATTCCTGTGATCAGAGCACGTTGCAAAGGACACCTCATCTCCCCGTAGGGCTCGAACACCTTCGGAGAACCGCGCGGTTCACACTCTTCGTTCCCCGGCGGTATTCAGTCGCGCACAGTTATCTGAGTATAGTTGATGATGGTTCGTTGTCGTTCGCTAGTGCTCGGCGGGGAACCTTATTGCCCTCTACTGCCCTCTCGGCTCACAGCCAGTGCTTGCACGGTAACTTCGACTGGGCCTGCCCAGGTCAGCCCCTTTCGAGTTTCCAATAAACGGCACAGTCGCGAAGACCGCAAGAAGATCGCAAGCAGGCGTAAGAGTCTTTCAGCCACGACCCGGAAGTACAGGTGTCTACTGCAACCGCGCAGGGCGCGAGGAGAGGTCCACATCAGCTGCGCTATTCGCAGTCACAGAATCGCCCGCCGCATCAAGTTTGGGCAGCATCTCTTTTGCGGAGGCATATCCTCGAGCGGCTGCTTTCTGTAGCCATGCTCGAGCAGTCGCAAGATCTTTCGAAACGCCGTAGCCGTGGTAATACATCATGCCGAGGTCCGATTGCGCAACGGGTATACCTGCCTCAGCCGCTCTTCTAAACCACGTCGCTGCTTCCGTGTAATCGCGGTTCACTCCGCTGCCGCGAAAATAAAGTCGGCCGATCATCCATTCTGCCACCGCAGATCCCTGGTCAGCCGCTTCACGGTACCAATACATAGCTTCGCCGTAATTTTGGGGTGTGCCCTGCCCATCCCGATACATGGAGCCTAGATTCACTTGAGCTTGCCGATATCCGTTTTCGGCTGCCTTTCTCATCCAGTGCATCGCCTCACCATAGGCCAGCGGAACGCCCTTTGCTTGGAGGTATGCATTCGCCAGATACACCTGCGCCATTAACCATCCTGCCCGTGCACCGGCGGACTCCATATCCACACCGCGCTTATACCACCTCTCCGCCTCGTGGGTATCCTTGGGAACGCCGTTGCCGGCAGCATACATGTCACCAATTCGGAAATTTGCGCTGGCTATGGCCCCGGCCTCGGAGCGAAGATCGCTCCACTGACCGGGCAAATCCTGATCCTCGATGGATGCGACTTTCATATACCAGCGCAGCGCTTCAGTGGGGTTCTTGTACACACCGATTCCATGTTCATGCATTCTCGCAACGTTGTATGCTCCCCACGCGGAGCCCATTTCAGAGGCCTTCAGGTAATGCATATAGGCTTCGCTCGAGCTGGGATCACTGATCAACCCACTCTCTTCGAATTGACCCAGATTGTCCTCCGCATACCCATCGCCGAAACGGGCCGCTGCCTGAAGGTATCCCAACCCTTTCGCGCGATCTTGAGCGATATCCAAACCACTTGTCAGCATCACGCCCAAGTCGCACTCGCCCCGAACGTTGCCCTGGCGCGCTGCCTTCTCCAGCCACGCCCGTGACTCAGCGGGATCGCGCGCTACGCCACGTCCATCGAACAGGGCCTCGGCAAATCTCGTCTCCGCCTCAGCGTTACCCATATCGGCCGCCTTGCGATACAGTTGGGCAGCTTTGGCTTCGTTCCGGACCACACCGGAACCGAGTCGGTACTTATCAGCTTGGGACAGTAGTTCCTTAGCGGGCGGTTGAGCATGAGCGCGGGGCGGATTTGCCGACAGATGGGCGTGAGCACCGATCGAATGTCCAATCGGCGAGTGTCCAGTCGGCTTTACTGAGCTTTCATCTATGGGTAGGGGGGCTCGCGAACGGCCAATCTGCAGAATAAGACCGTCGCTGGCTCCCGCGCTTCGAAGCTCCTGCTTCACCGGGCCGGTCAACTCGAAATCAACTCCGTATTTTTTTACCAGCGCAGCCATGCGCGCGTTCGGCACGGCGGATTTAAGACCGTGTTCGACGTCGGCGGCCGAAAGGGGCCGGAAAGCATTTGTCCGTGTCGTCCGACCCGCGGAACTCCCCACCATAAATAGCAATATGCTGCCGACTAGCAGCGTCGTAACGCGCATTGTTTATCTCCGATTAGCTATGATCTCATTTTCCGCTTGCATCGCCCGACGGGCGCGCTCCAGGCGGGCTTTCGCAGCGCTGCTGTTTCCGTCGACTTGCCTGGCCCGTTTATAGTTAGCAATCGCCGCCATGTAATTGCCCCTGTCCATTTGCTGGTTGGCCGAATCGATGTAACTCTGCGCAGCACGTGCCGTCGCTCCCCGAGACCCCGTTGCCGGTGTCATCACCCGGTGTATCGATGTCGACGCGGGAACGCTCGAGAGCAGCGCAGGATGCGAGTTCCCTCTCGACCTCGACGCCATACGTCGCTTAGCTCCCCGAGGCACAGGTGCCTGTGCCATCATCCGGTGTGCCGATCTCGACGTCCTTGGAATTAGAGATGGTGCGGCGCGCAAGCCCCTCCCGGACTGGGATCTGGATCCCTGCCCGCTCGGTGCATCTTTCGCCCGCTCGACCGTTCTTTCGATACCGTCCTCTAGGGACACAGGTCGCGAACTGGGTCGCGCCGCGCCGACTGAATCGAGCTGCGTGACCTCCCGGACCGGAACCAATGCGCCATTCCCCTGGATACTTTCCTGTATCTGCGCCGCCTGCCTATCGAACGGCGGTGCTGCTGCCGGCTGCCTCTTCGTGAAGAACCGCTCCGGTCGTCCGCCGCTCGTCGTTGACATTGACATCGACATCGACGACGGGCTCGCCGGACGATTCGTCGCTGAAAAGGCTTCCCGGGTTGGAACGATGGGCAGCTCCCCGGTGATGATGCGCGCGTCACGAAAAGCCCGGCGGCTCACAGTTGCCGACGCAGACCGTCCAGTGCCGAAGCGATTTGCCGGAACCGCCGAGATCGCCTTGCGGATCCGTACATTGACGGCGGCGAGTGCCACATTGGAGAACTGGTCGTCGTCGCGCAGCGGGGCAATGCCGCCGACTCCGCGATTGAGTTCCGTGATGCTGGTCGCATCGGTGACATTGACATCAACCACGTTCGATTGCGAACCGTTCTGTCCGTACCAGGGGTAGAAGGAGTCACCCGGGCCAATCGGCAGCCAGCCCACCGACCCGAACCCGGCGAGACTTCCCCGGTGGCCGCCCAATCCAAAGAATGATACATAGGCCGGCGCCCACTCCGGCCGATAGTTGCCATCGCCATCAACCGGTCCCGGCCACCACACCCAGGACTTCCCATAGAGGAACCAGCGGCCGTAGTGATACGGCGTCCAGCCCCAGGGTTCGCGCGAAACCCACGTCCAGCCCCAGTGCGGCTCCGAGACCCAGCGGCCGGCGCGATAAGGAGACCAGTTTCCGGCGACGGTCGGCGCCCAGACCCGGCCGTAGTCCGGCACGTTGATCCAGTGTCCGTAGGCATCGAGATCCTCGCTCCCCACGTAGTATCGGTTGGTGTAGTTCCACGATTGAGCGTTGCGGATTTCTCCGTCGCGGTCGTTGTTCCAGGAATCCCAGCTGTCATTGGAAGGCGCGCCGCCGAGCACGCTTCCCGCCTCGTCGGTCGTGCCACGTACAGTCGCGGCTTGGCCCGTCTCCACGTGGGTGCTTCCCTGGGGCGTGGAAATGTCAGCCGCTCCTGCCCGCACGATCACGTGCGTCTCAAAACCGTTCACCTCGATGCGGTAAATGCCTTCCTTCGACGTGGGCCGGACGGCCGCATTCGGCGTGTCGATCTCGACCTCGGAATCCTCAAAGACGGTGTAGTATGCGAGCCCTTGCCCGACCTGGACCTGAATCTGCGCCCGCTCGATCTTCGCCCGTTCCACGGTTGCGATTTTTACCTGCGCGTTGTTCCCAAGACGAAGGATGTTCGAATGGTCGAGTTGCACCTCGGCCTTGGAACCGTCTCCCGTCGAGATCCTGTCGCCACCGACCAAGGGCTGATTCAGCGCCGCCGCTGCCCAGTCACCGGTGTCGCCACGCCGCGCCGAAACCTCACCCTGGATCAGGCTGATGCGCGCCACTCCGGGCGAAATGTCCACCTGCGCGCTGGAGAGTACAGTGCAGAATCCAGGTAAGAAAACCCACACGAGAAAGTTGCGTTTCATGCCCACCTAACCGGGGATACCAGCGTTACAGGGTGAGTCTTAATGAAGAGCACTGCAGGTACCCTGCCAGACTTGCTGCCGCGCTGGCCTCGCAACTCCTTTGCTTCCAAGAAGCCCACGATGCCAATTACGCCTTCGTAGGGGATAGACTGGCTGACCTCGGCCATCAGTGGTGGTTTTCAGCCACCTGAACGCGCCGTGTAGGATTCGACACAGATTTTAGCTATCTTGCGCAAGGCTCCAGATTTTCCAGATTCACTGGACTGAAGCCGCAGAAAACGCAGATTCATTTCATGGAGCCATTCTAAATTTCGCTTCGGCAAAATGAAGTAAGTCCGCGTTCGGCTGGTGATCTGATCAGCATCCGGAACAACGGTCTGCGAAGAGTTCCATCAAGAAAAACAGGCGACGAGTTCGTTGTCGAAGCCGAGATGGAATGAGCAAGAGTTGCGGTCCGGCGGTCGCAGCGTTCATACTCCGACCATGACTCTAAAAAATGCTGCGCTGCTGGCACTCATCGGGACGATTCTGATGACGGCTCTTCTACTGTGGACGTTCGTTTCCAACATGATCAATGTTCTGCGGGGCGTGGACGCTCCAGTGGTGCTCTTCTCGTCATTCATTTATGCGTTTGGTTGCTTCACCGTGATGGTGTTCTTTTTTGTGTTCCATCGAGCGCAGCGGTAGTCGCAACCGTTGCCTTGAAACGCGTTTGGAATTGAATGCCGAGTGCTGCCAACGATTCGTCCACGGTGCCCATTATGCCTGAATAGACTTGCGAATCGGGCAGTTCCGGTCCTCGGACTCAGGCGGACATGCATGCAGACGACCGAACCGGGAGGGATCGATTTGTAAACTGGCGGAGAGAGTGGGATTCGGTTCCGCCCAATTTCAGAAATCACAGCAACAATGGAAAAATCGTTCTATCCCTTTGTAATCGCAGATACTTTTAGGATCGCTACCATGAAGTCCGATGGTGGTTAACGAAGCTCACAGCAGCCGAAACACGGCGAATTATACCCGAAAAAAGTAACAAAATAGTAACAAGGATTTCAAGGTAGTGTCTTAAATCTGCGTTGATTGTATTTTTGGACTGGACAGCGCCGGGATGTCCCGTCCGAGCCTAGAAGGTGTAAAGTGTTCGTAGGGGACTGACATGGAAGCGACCGCCATTTTTGTAAGCATTTTTGTAGGTATTTTTGTAGCCATTTTCCTCATTTTCCTCCCGCTAATTCTGTCGGGAAAGCGATGGAGAGCAGCGCAGGACAGGGCGCGCGAGCGCCGTATCGCTGACGCTAGGATGAATGCAAGACTCCTGAGACTCAACATCTGATGCGTTCCTAAAGGCTCTCCTCAAGGTCTTTCGCGAAGGGTTCGCCGGAAGTCCACGCGCTGTCGTCTCGTTTTGGGCAATCGAACGTTGCAAACCGAATCAACGCAGATTTAGGACACTACCGATTTCAAACAACTCAGCCGTTCACTCCCATGCTCGACCATTCCCCGACCTTCGTGACGCGCACGCTCCCGTCCGGCAGCCCGCGCACGGAGACCTTGTCCAACCGCGCAGCCGCATACAAGCCGCAGCGAAATCGGTTGCGGCTCCTCTCGTCTGTGCCGACGCCCCGAACGTCGAAGTGCTGACCGATCCTCAGCTTTGAACACGGTCCGCAATCTTGCGGTACTTGCGCGGTTGCTCAACTCGCGGACGGAGATAGGAGTGTCGCAGCGCTATGCAGCGCTTAAGAGCATCCCCGCCCTCGACGCCGAGTCGCTAAACAGCAAGCGAAGAGGCAGGCTCTCTCCCGCTACTTCAGCTTCGCGTACTCCACCTTCGCTTCTTTCAGGATGGGGGATGTCGGGATCGGCGTCTCTCTCGAGAGTTAGAAGAGGGTGGCCGATTCAGGACTTTCGCTACTGTTGCAGTCCCACCTTCCGCACCAGTTCAGCAAAGCGGGGGTCGGAACGGATGGGATCGAGTATGTAGTCCTTCTTCAGGCCGGTCACGACGACCAAGAGTACTGTGGAAATTCGTGCTTTGTCACAGTCTTACACGCGAGAGTACCTTAGACGTGCGGTCGCCGCCGCCGCAAGAGAATTGTTGGACACAGGATACGGTCGTCCTACCGAGATAGTCTCCGGCGACCGAAAAGATCGCTTGCAAGAAATAGTCGGCGCGATTCAAGCCGTGGCCGTCACGTCTCCTCCACCCGAAGAGAAAGTAGTGTGATGGAGGCGGAGAAACGAAACTGCGATCCAATGCCTCCCGCCGGTACTGAGCTTCCGAAGCTACGGCACCATCACACCCGCGTTCGAATTCGGCCAGAGCACCTCTGGACCTGAAAAATCAGCCGGCCCCGCCCCGTGCTCATGAGAGCCTAACGGTTGGCTGCTTGTCGTGCAGCGCTTGCTTTCCGCGCGATAAGCTCGAAACCCTTTGAACGTGCGGTTTTTGTCGTTTCCTCGAGCCGTTTGCGACCCACGTCAAGGTTTCTTCTTTGCATCTGAACCTCGCCCAAGGCGAGAGAGGCCTCGAGATGCAATCGGAGGAGTCCGAGTCTCTGGGTCTGACTGAGTACTTGTCGTGCAGCATTTTCGGCGGCCAGTATATCTTTTGTAGCTGCCAGGATGGAGGCGTGGTCAAGAGTTAAAGAAAGTCGACTGAATACATCAGGGCTTTTTTTCGATAGGATCAGCGCTTTTACAATGCATTCGTTCGCGTCGCGTATCTTTCCTTGTTCGAGAAGCGATCGCGACAGCGCGATCTCCGCATAGATCTCTTGGTCCGGTTCTTTCTGCGCTTCAAATTCCTGCAGAGCCACCCGAGCGAGTTGCTCCGCATCACTTGTTCGCCCGGAGTCAAGATCCAAGTCAGCAAGTGCCAGCTGAGTTTCAGCGGCGCTGCTCTTTTCTCCCAATTGCTGCTGAATAGAGAGCGCCTCTTGATAAGTGTTCCGTGCCTTCTCCAACTCGGCCTGTTCCTTAAGGATTTTTCCCTCATCAACGAGTGTAGCAGCGTAGTAACTCTTTTCGCCGATCTCCTTCTGGATCGCCAATGCTCGCTGATACATTTCCTGGGCGCTGGCCAGATCTCCCTTCTCTGCCATTACTTCGCCGATCGCCGAGAAAGCAAGCGCGGCGGAACTCCTATCTCCCAACTCGTTCGACAATCTCAGAGTATCTTGGAAATGCGCGATTGCCTCCTGTAATCTTCCCTGCGCGCGCAGAAGAATGCCGATATTGCCTGTCGCCATCGCGATTCCGGCCTTATCACCTGCTGCTCGATAGCTTTCCAACGACTCGTCATACAGCTTGCGGCCAGTCGCGAAGTCTCCGCGTTTTACGTAAATCAGGCCAAGATTGAGAAGTTCGCTGCCGGTCGCCTTCTTGTCGCCAACCTCTCGCAGAATGGCCAGAGCCTCGCGGTAAAGCTTCTCGGCCGACACCAGGTCGCCTTGATTGAGCGGGACTTCTGCCATGCTGTGCAAGGAACGTGCCATTCCAGCACGATCTCCCGCTTCGGCAAAGATTCGTCTCGCTTCTTCGCAAACAGTTTTTGCCTTTTCGTTCTCGCCAAGATTAGCGAGCGCACGACATTCCGAGTTCCGTGCCCGGGCCACCAGCAACTTGGCGTGTTGTTGAGCTCCCTTTGCCGCGGCACGCTCCGCTGAATCTCGGCGCAGTGTGTCGTCTTCAAGCGAGGCAGCCGCCTCCGAGATTGCCAAATCGATGCGGGGATCGTCTTTCGCATGCGCACTCACTCGGGCCAGCGCTGCCAGCGTGCTTAGGGCGTTCTTCCCCTTTCCTCCTGAGCTTTGAGCACGGGCGAGTGCCAATCCGTAGTCTAAGCTATCGGGAAAGAGGTTGCATAAAGTCGAGTATGTTTCGATGGCTTTTGGCCAGTTCTTGCTCGTCTCATAGTAAAGAGCTTCCACCCGCAAGTGGTCCTCACGCGACAGTTTGTCGGAGGCATCCAACGCCAGTTTCGCCTCCTGCTGCGCCTTGGAGTCATAGCCTAAAGTCAGCCAAACTGTGGCTAGCGCCGAGTGAGCGAGAGGATAGGGAGGGTCGGCAGCAACGGCTCGAGTCACCAGGTTTTGGGCTGACAGCGCATCAAAAGTTCGAAGCTTCGCTACTCCTTGGGAGTACAGCCTGATCGCTTCCGGATTGGAGGCGACCGATGCCTCGATTTCCTGGGATTCGAGTGGCGAGACTTTCGACAGACCAAGTCGCTCCCGCAAGCGTGCGCCAGTTCGTAAGACTAGATCCAGTAAATGTGCCTCGTCGCCCGTCTCCGAGACCGTCGCGATGGTGTTTCCCTTGGCTGCGTCCTGGATGCGGAGGTCGAGGCGGATCTGACCGCTCCCTTCCTTCCCTGAGTCGAGATAAGAACCGAGAATGGCGAAATCATTGCCCAAATTCTTGCTGAGCTTTTTCATGGTCTCGGGGGAAATGCTTTCTGCGTCGGGAAGACTGAGGTCGATCTTGGTTCGCGCGACGATCTCGTTTGGTAAGGTGCGCAGCTCTTCGCCAGCCGCAAGATCGGTGGTCAATATTTCCGACAAGGCGGTTGACAGCCACGCTGTGTCCTGGCGATCGGAAAGATTCTTGAAGCCTAAGATAACCACGGAACGCCGCGCTTGAACCTGAGCGTTCTTGGCTTCCGACACGGCGGCATTTTGGCGGGAGACCCGGTGCACTTCCCAGGTCGCTATGCCCGCCACTATGCCAAGAACCACCAAAGCGGCAGCCAATGATTCCTTATGCCTGTGAAAAAATCTCCCGCTACGGTAGGCGATGGTGGACTTGCGCGCCTTGACCGGCGTGCCTGTCAGATGGCGCTCGATGTCCCGCGAGAACTCTTCGACGGAACCATACCGGCGTTCAGGCTCCTTGCGCAGCGCCTTCATCACTATTGTGTCGAGATCGCCGCGTAGCCGGCGCTGCAATTCAGCCGGCTGCACGCCGCGTTGGTCGCTCACCGACTCCGGGGTAATTGCAGTTCGTGCATCGCCATCGTCAGATACCTTTTCTTCTTTCCTGTTAAGGACAGCGCTCGGTTTTTCGGGCTCAGTTTCGCAAACCAGCCGCTCCATTTCCAAAAGAGACTGGCCAGCAGAACTGTAGGGCCGATGGCCGGTCAGCAAATCAAAGAGCAATACCCCCAATGAATAGACATCGGTTGCGGTCGTGATCGCGTGCCCGCGAATCTGCTCTGGGCTCGCGTATTCCGGGGTCATTGGACGCCAGTTCGTTCGAGTGACAAGCGGAGTGTGGAAGCACTCGGGATTCAGTAGTTTGGCGATGCCAAAGTCCAGGAGTCTGGGCACGCCGCCTTTTGCGATCAGGATGTTGCCAGGCTTGAGATCGCGATGAATTACCAAATGTTCATGCGCATATCTCACCGCGGAACAAACCTCGCGAAAAAGCCGCAGACGGTCGTCGATGGAGAGCTTGTTAAGGTCGCAATACTGGTCAATGGGCAGGCCTTCCACATACTCCATCACCAAGTACGGGGAACCATCTTCGCTGCTGCCGCCGTCGAGGAGTTTCACGATGTTGGAATGGTCCAGTGCCGCGAGTGTCTGGCGCTCATTGCGGAAACGGTGTAGCACTTGTTCGGTGTCGATTCCGGGCTTGACCATTTTTATCGCAACTTGCTTCCGATAGTTCTGGTCGTCGCGCTCGCCCAGATAAACCACCGCCATGCCGCCCTGCCCAATCTCGCGGACGATGCGGTACGCCCCAATCTTTCTTCCCGTCATCGCACGGGACTGCGCGGACAGCAAATCAGCGGCGGGACAATCCTCAAGAAAGGTGGCGGCGCCGTCGAAGCTCGACAGCAGCGATTCTATTTCGGTGCGCAGGGAGTCGTCGGCGCCGCAGGCTTGGCGCAAGAAACCGCTGCGCTCCTCGGGTTCTCGTTCCAGGGCCAAGGCGAACAGCTCTTTTACTTGGTCCCATTTTTCAGGCATCTTTCTGGTCGCCTCTGCGTAGCTCACGCGCAAGCCATGCCTTGGACAGGTTCCAGTTGCGCTTAACGGTCGTGCGGGAAACTCCCAGGAATCCGGCAGCTTCCTCAATGCTTAAACCACCGAAAAAACGCACCTCCACAAGCCGGGCTTGCTGCGGATCGAATTCGGCCAGTCGGGTGAGTGCTTCATCCAAGGCAATGACATCCGCCGCCTTCCCCTTCGAAAAGCCTGCCGCTTCTTCCAGGAAAACTTTCTCAAAGCCCTTGCCGCGCTTTTTCGCGCCATGGCCTCGGCTGTAGTCAACCAGGATACGGCGCATCAGTTGTGCAGCGACGCCCAGGAACTGCTCCCTGTTCTTCCAACGAACTTCCCTTTGATCGGCCAGACGAAGATACGCCTCATGCACCAGGGCGGTCGTCTGTAATGTGTGATCACTGCGCTCCCGCCGCAAGTAGCGAGACGCCAGACTCCGCAGTTCCGAGTAGAGCGACACTACCAACTCGGCCACTGCCTTGTCATTGCCGACATCGAGTTCACCCAGGAGGGTCGCTACATCTATTGGCGCATCCATAAGAACCTCGAACGCGATGACCGGAACCATCGGGGCGTGAATGGACACCCCATTCGCGATCACTCGAAGTTAGGAAACATAGAAAGTAAAGATGTAAGCGAGGGAGGATCCGGCTTGAGCTAGCGAACGTTCCCAATTCACCCCAAGAATCGCGATCTCTATGGCCGTGGAGGTGGAGTATATACCCAGTCGAATGCTAAGCCAAGGGGGTTTACGCCTTTGTTTTCGCTCATTTGGAGCTTGCTGGCGCCGAAAACCAGAACCGCCGCCAGACTATACCGTAAGCGTCAGAGCAAATGGGACCAATTAAGCGTGGTTGGACCGGGACAGCATAACCTGGACCGGAGCGAGGGCCCCTGGGGTAGAGGAGGAATCTTCTCGAATGGCAGTGCACCACCGAGCCCAGCGAAACGGAGCGACACAAGGTAAGGATTACTGCATTTGGTGAGCATCACTGCGCCCTATCTAAAAAGAAGCGGCCCTTGAACGAGGCCGCCCCTTCATGGCGGACGATCGCCCTTACACTGCTACAAGGGCGTTATGGAAGGTCGAGGTGACGGCTTCGCACGTCTGAACCTTGGGCGTTCCATCGATGAATCTTGCAAATGTTCTCAACACTTCTGGGTAGGTATTCGTGTTGTAAGCTTCTGCATTGGCTTTGTTGTCCCACAGACTGATTGCGGTCGCATCCAGGCTGCCGGGATTTGACAATGTGATTTCGTCCTTAAAGCCCTTCTGCTTGCGAAGTAACGGCAGAATTTCGTTTTGAAGGGTCCGGGTATAGTCAGAAAGCATGTTCGATTTCAGATGAAAAGAGACATTGCGTGCAAACATATCAACCTCCACAGGTTGTTGTCGCTAAGAGGGGAGAACTTCAGATGGGCTGACTTAGTTTCAGGGAACCTGAAAGAGGAGAAGAATGCTCACTCCACCTCACTGTTGCATTCAAGTGGCCCTCAGCATCAACCGCGCAACTTGTTGTTTCGATACGTCACAAAGCAGATATGCGGCGCGCCGAGTCTGGGGTTCCGTCGTGTATTTTTGGGAGAGAGCAAGCACAAAAGGCAACCTTTTAAGCGAATGACAGTCACAACGGGCGCGGCAGCAGGCTGCTGCTGTTGGCCAGGTCGGTCAGGCGCTCATTCACTCTCGCTAAAGGAGACGGCGGAGCTATGGCACGAGATGGTTCGTTCCACTGTGAACTTGAGAAGTCGAAAGATATAGATGAAAACGGGAATCAAGTGACGACAATCAAGTGTCATGGCGACCTGGTCAGTGACACCGCTGGTGAGATAAAAGAACTGGTGAGGCCCCTCATTCCTCTTGGTGGTCGCATCATTATCGACCTTGGCGATGTAAAACATCTGGATAGCGCGGGCCTCGGAGCGCTGGTTGGCCTCAAGGCGTCCGCAATCATGCAACGGCTATGCATCCTTGAACTCGCCAACATGACACCTGGCGTGCTGGAATTGCTGCGCATCACTCATCTGACGCAGATGTTCTCGTCTTAAAGTCCCCGACTCCGGGTTTTCTAAGCAAAAATCTCGTTCACCTTGTCCCGCACATCCTGACTGCGTGACGGCTTCAGGTACCGCATGGTCGATTCCATATCGGAATGACCGAGCCATTGCTGCACTGTGCGCAGATCAACACCAGCCCATAGTGACCACGTCGCGAACGTCGCACGGAACTTGTGAAGCCAGAAGTTCTCTTTATCTAGCTTCACACGCTCTGCAACACCTTTCAGACCGTCGAGAAAGTCGAGCTTCGGTTTGCAACCAGCGGTCGGGAAAACAAAGTTGCAGGTCTTATTGGACTTCGCCTTCCACGCTTTGAGACAGCGGGACTTTCGACCTGCCGTTCGCTGACGAGGAAGAGGGCAAGAAGTCCTCTGGGGTGATCGCCAGGCTGTTCGGCAACATTGAAGCGGCTCCGATTCTGATACTCGGAAGCGGCAGGCCCATCAATCCTCTGACTGGCTTCGATGCGAACCGTAGCGGCGCATTTCCGTTGTCTTCTCGTCCCCTTGGGTTTGGCCGGAACTCCCTAGCTACTAACAGTCAGGTCCAATTTGACTTGCGTGTCTTGAAATTCCTGAAGGTTGGGGAGCACGGAAAGCTCGACTTCGTCATTGAGTCGTTCAACGTTCTCAACCATACCAATGTCGTCGGTCTCAACCAGTTCTACGGCGTGGCGAGTTCCCCGATTCCAGTCTTCGCCACGGCGAACAAAGCGACCATTCCGAGGCAATTGCAGTTTTCGGTTGACTTTGAGTTTTGATGATCTCCACTACTTGGAATTCCGGCTTAGGGGAGCAGATTTACAATTGCGGGGTGGAGTTCCCATAACGTCGCAACCTGCCCAGATCCGCGATTGTGCTCAAAATCTTCGAATGCCATTCCCAGGACCTCTGCTGGCAAAGCCTGTGGCAGTTCCCCCCCATGCTCTACGTCAAGGCGAAACCCATGTTGTCCTAATTGCGCTTGAATATTTTTTCGCGCGCTGCAAAACTCGCTATCAACGGGCGTCTCCACGATCACTCTGGGAGCGTTTCTATCTGCCGTTTGAGAAATCTCAAGGTCGACGTCACAGTCTTCGCCGTTAACGCTCACGTTCTGTAGAAATGCCTGCGCAACATGGAAGACCTGCAGTTCGCGCCCAGTTC
>Ga0185299_10003238_pt1 | contig 22265 bp, 19 predicted proteins | sample PaiPotPPA55metaG_FD_128002 | JGI IMG/M metagenome (GOLD analysis project Ga0185299, IMG submission 128002) | Iron sulfur acid spring bacterial and archeal communities from Banff, Canada, to study Microbial Dark Matter (Phase II) - Paint Pots PPA... ... | reverse complement strand
ACGAAAATGTAACGGTAGCCGTGGAAAATTGATGAGAACTTGCGAACAAAAGGTGGATAAAGAAGAGAAGTTGGCGCTCACGTTTCATCGCAACTTGCTGATTCTCCTCGGAAAACTCCCGCTCCGGCAAATCATTAGTAAATAACTCCAGTGGCTTCTTCCCGAAGGGTTGGCTGTCACGAAAATGTAACGGTAGTGGTGGAAAATTGATGAGAACTTGCGAACAAAAGGGGAATAAAGGGGAGAAGTTGACGCTCACGGTTCATCGCAACTTGCTGATTCTCCTCGGAGTGGCTGTTAACCGAAATGTTGGAGGTTCGAATCCTCCCCGGGGAGCCAAAATCTTTGTCCTCAATAAATTACAGAGTTTGGGTAGAGCATTCGGTTGCGAGCCGAATGGCCCTTGCACCGATTGCTGCATTCCGACGCTGCTCCGATTCCTGTGTCACAAGAATGTCACGCGTATCGACGCAGTGTCGTGAAGGCGTCCGGGTTCCTCCATCCTTATATATACAGGTATACCGCTCGGGTTCCCCGGGGGCAGATTCTTGGCGTTCGAGGGCGAAGGGATGACCTGGATGAGGCAGCCATCGTGGCAGGGAATCGCACTATTTTCAGTGCGCATGGAATTTTGGCGAAGCACAACCCTCATCTTAAGCTGTATTGCAATCATCTTTTGGGCCAGTTGGAAGCTTCATAGAAGCTGTGCACTGTGGGAGAAGACGGAACGATGATGAGAAGAGCTCACTCCGCGAATGTCAGCAAGTAGTTAACCAACCGAATTGTATTACATTGTAACCAAAACTCGGCAAAGCGTAACATGCTGACAGTGCAACCATGTAGAAGCACTAACTTTGACTCCTGAACTAAGGTTCGGATTGCTTCATGCACTCCCTTCCGCCGACCCCAGTGAAGGATGTAATCCGCGATAGTGTGTGCAGCGAGCCGCTCCTGTGTTTGCGCGCATCCGTGAACGGCTTGGATAACGCGAGCGAAACAGCACAGGCTCGCGAGCGGGCACCTTGCTTCGACTTAGCAAAGAGCGCGGCTGACTCAACAAGTCTCAACTCTATTGCCCTGGTTCAAGATGGCGGGGTCTGACGCTTATGCGACCGAGGTGAAGGAACCAATCGATGACCGAACTCGCTTCCACCTCAAACCGAATTCTCGCAGTCGGCGTTCACACACATGTGTGTGCCCTGCCGCTCATGCAGGTCATTGAGACCATGCGCCCGCTTCCAGTTGATCCAATCGTAGGTGTGCCATCGTTCGTGCGGGGCGTTTCTATCGTAAGAGGTGTCCCAACTCCTGTTGTCGACTTAGGCGCCCTTCTCGGGATGCCTGGCGGTGTCGCAGGTCGTTTCGTTACGCTTCGCGTCGGAGAAAGGCAGGTCGCACTCTCCGTGGATGCGGTTCTCGGAGTTCATAATCTCGACAGCTCCACGATCCAAAAGCTGCCTCCGCTCTTTCAGGAAGCTTCGAATGATGTCATAGAAGCAATGGGCACGCTCGATACCCGACTCCTAGTCGTGTTGCGGCAGGGGTGGGCGTTGCCCGACGAGGTGTGGAAGGCTCTGGCAGTAGATGAGGTATTCGGGTGAGGGGGTCGCTCGACGGCGCCGATATCGAACGCTTTCGATCTCTTGCGGCCCGGCAGTTCGGGTTGCATTTCGACGATAGCAAGCATGACTTCCTCAGGGACGTTCTGCGGCAGCGAATGGAAGCTACAGGTTGCGATCGGTTTTCTTTGTACCACGAGCGCATCACTTCCCCGGCACACGGACCCGAGGAAATGAAGGCTGTAGCGGAGCAACTCACCGTATGTGAGACCTATTTCTTTAGATACTGGGACCACTTTCGCGCATTCACCGAGACAGTCATTCCGGACCGGATTCGAGCGCGAGATTACTGTCGGCAACTTCGAATTCTCTCGGCTGGATGTGCGTCTGGGGAGGAAGCCTATTCACTCGCCATTCTGATTCGGGACGGCCTCCCAGAACTCGCATCGTGGAACATTACAATCCACGGTATCGACGTAAACGAGACGATGCTGGCAAGGGCTTTGCGAGGTAGATACACCACCTGGTCGCTCCGAGATACTCCTGCCGATTTGCGGACAAAGTATTTCCGTGCCGCTGGCCGCGACTTTGTGCTCGACAGCAGGGTGAAATCCGCAGTCACATTCGAAGAGCGGAACCTTATTGAGGAGGATCACCTTCTCTGGCAGCGCGATGCCTTTGACATAGTGTTTTGCCGGAACGTGACAATGTACTTCACACCTGAAGCAAGTCGATCCGTCATCAATCGGATCGCCGAATCGCTTACGCCGGGAGGCTTTCTATTTCTGGGCCATGCAGAAACACTCCGCGGCATCTCTCAGGAGTTTCATCTTCGGCATACACACGACACTTTTTACTATCAGCGTCGAGAGGGCCGCGAGTTGGGGGACTCGATCGTTTTATCGGGGGTCTCAATACGTGAAGAATCAGCGGAGTCCCCTATCTCCTCGATGGTTGAGACCAGCAATTCCTGGTTCTCAACCATCCAGCGGGCGTCCGAGCGCATTGTGAACCTGACCGAGCAGAAAGGAACTAGACCGGGTATGAGCGGGGCCGGAAATATCGCCACGCTGGCACCGAGTTCTCGGTTATCCCTGGCAACGTCAGTTTGGGATCGAACAGCTGCGATCGAGCTAATGCGGGAAGAAAGGTTCTCCGAGGCGACAGAGTTGCTGCGTGGACTTCCTCCGGAATCGAAAGCGGATCACGATGCCCAACTACTCCTTGCGGCCCTTCTCACAAATAGCGGAGATTTGCCTGAAGCCGAAAAGCTTTGCCAAGGCCTTCTCGACCTTGACGAGCTGAACTCCGGTGCCCATTACCTGATGGCGCTCTGCCGAGAGCACGCGGGCGACCGCGACGCTACCTTGGAGCACGATCGAGCGGCCGTCTACCTAGATTCGGCTTTTGCAATGCCTCATCTACACATAGGGCTCGTCGGCAAGCGTTCTGCTGACTTGGAAACGGCCAAACGCGAGTTCGGTAGTGCGCTCCCGCTTCTCGCTCGAGAAGATGCGTCGAGAATTCTTCTCTTTGGCGGAGGTTTCACGCGGGAGACGCTCATCGAGTTTTGCCGCGCGGAACTGCGCGCCTGCGGAGGCACCTCATGACAGGCGCAACGACCACCTCCAGCAGGGTTGCGGAGCTACGAAGTGAGTTCGACAAATCGTTTTCCCTTCCGCCATCGTCCCAAGTGGTCGAGCAGATCGAGAATCTGCTGGCCATTCGTGTGGCCGGTGATCCTTACGCAATAAGGGTCCAGGAGATCTCGGGCCTTGCAAACAACAGGAAAATCGTGCCGCTTCCAAGCCCGATTCCTGAACTACTCGGAGTAGCCAGTATGCGCGGCGGATTCCTGCCTGTGTACAACCTGGAGGCGCTGCTTGGTTACAGGCCTGGTACGGACCCACCGCGGTGGCTCGCGTTATGCGCGTCCAATGAACCAGTAGGCCTGGCATTCGCAGAGTTCGAGGGCTACCTCCGGATTCCCTTGATACAAATCTGCGCGGCCGAGCAGAGGTATGCAGCGCATGAGCCTGTAAAGAATGTGGTGCGTATGGCTGGCATGGTTCGTACGGTGGTCAGCATCCCCTATATGGTTGAAATAATTAGGAAACTCTGTGACGACAAGCGCGGCTTGAAGGAGCGATAACATGTGGACTTTTGGAAGAAAGATAGCGGCTGGGTTCGCTCTGGCCTTCTTGCTGCTGGCGGGAATCGGCATCGTGGCGTATCGCGGCATCAACTCTCTCGCGAATACCAGTCGTTTGGTTACTCACACGCACGAGGTGCTCGAGCACATCGCCAATGTGCTCAGCCTGGTGCAAGACGCGGAAACAGGACAACGGGGCTATATCATCACAGGCGATGAGGCCTTCCTCGATCCATACCAAACGGGAATTGCCAGTGTTCCTAGTGTTGTCAAAGAACTCCGGCAACTGACAGCGGATAACCCGAATCAGCAGAAGCGGATTGATGAGGCGGAACCGCTAATCTCTGCAAAGCTGGCCGAGCTCAAACAAACCATCGATCTGCGCAGGAAAGGAAACCTCGAAGAGGCAACAAAGATCGTCCACAGGGGAGAAGGCAAGAAATTCATGGACGATCTGCGCGGCGTCATGATTCAGATGGAACGGGAGGAACGAGGTCTGCTAGCGAAACGCGCCGAGGAAGTTGGAGCGGCTGCGAGTAGCGCACAGTCGACCATCGTCTGGGGTACCCTGATCTGTCTTTTGTTTGTCACTGCGGCGGGCTTCTACATCACTCGCTCACTGAGCGGCCAAATCACGCAGGCGGTTCGGCACGTGGAGAGTTCCTCGTCGGAACTACAGTCGGCGGCCAATCAACAAGCATCGGGTGCGAAAGAGTCGTCTACCGCAATGAACGAAATTACGACGACGATCAGCGAACTCCTCGCGACGTCGCGTCAAATTGCCGAGAGCGCGCGACGAGTCGCCCATGTTGCCGAAGACACGTCCGCAGCGGCGCGGGCCGGCGACCAGACCGTACAGAAGACTCAGGAGTCCGTTAGTGGGATCAAGCGACAAGTGGACCTCATTGTCACCCACATGCTCGATCTCGGAAAGAAATCGCAACAAATTGGCGGCATCCTCGAGATCATCAATGAGCTCGCGGAGCAGACCAACATCCTCGCCATCAACGCGACGATTGAATCCGCGGGTGCCGGCGAAGCAGGAAAGCGGTTCAGTGTCGTTGCCGACGAAATCCGAAAGCTTGCGGATCGAGTGAGCAGTTCGACGAAGGAGATTCGAACGCTCATCGAGGAGATCAGGGCAGCCGTCAACACGACCGTCATGGCAACCGAAGGTGGAACCAAAGCGGTAGACCTTGGCGCCCGCCAATTCGTAGAGGTCACCAATGCTCTAAACCAAATCACGGCTCTATTGGGAACCACGACCGAGGCCGCGAGAGAAATCGAGCTCAGTACGAAACAGCAGTCTACGGCTGTAGAGCAGGTCAACGTCGCGATCGCAAACGTTGCCAAGGCGGCCAGGGAAACAGAGGTAAGCTCAAACCAGACCCTGCAAACCGCCACACAACTAAGCGGGCTGTCCCGCGAATTGACACGACTCATCCAGCCGACGGCGAGTGCATAGCGAATGGCGAAGGACGAGTACAAGTATTTTCGCATCGAAGCGCGGGAACTCCTGGAGGGGCTGAACCAGGGTGTGCTCGAACTTGAAAAAGGCAGCCGCGAACAGGGTCTTGTCGGGCGCATCCTACGTTTCGTGCACACACTCAAAGGGGCGTCTCGTGTCGTTAAGCAGCCTGGAATAGCCGAGCTTGCCCACTCCATCGAAGACGCGCTTGCGCCTCTCCGGGAAGGCCGTGGCGACGTTCCGCAAGAGCGTATCAATCAGGTCCTAGGCTTGCTTGACACGATCGCCACCAAAGTTGCTTCTCTTGAGCCAGCCAGCGCCGAAGCCAAGGGAGAAACGCCACGCGCAATCAATGAAGAGTTCTTCCAAACGGTCAGAGTGGAAGTGGAGGAGATAGATGCTCTCCTCGAGGGTGTATCCGAGGCGTCCGTCCAGCTGACCGCCCTGCGTCGGCAATCCCGCACTGCTGAACGAGCGCGAGAGGTGGCCGGTCTGCTCTACGAAGGCCTGGCTCTGCGACCGAAAATCGCAGGCAACGGCGCGGGATTGCTGGCCGCCAATGCGAAAGCGCTCGCATTAGCGGAGGAGCTGCGCGGCCATTTGGACCAGCTTGGACGCGGCTTGGTTGCGGGAATTGAACAGATTGAGACCGAGTTCGGGCAGGTTCGCGATGCAAGCAACCGTCTGCGCCTTCTGCCTGCAGCCATTGTTTTTCCGTCACTTGAACGGGGCCTTCGCGACGCCGCCCAATCCTTAGGGAAGGAAGTGTTGTTCGAGTCTTCCGGTGGTGACATCCGCCTCGACGCACACGTGCTTGCGGCACTTCGGGACGCGCTGCTTCATGTGGTTCGAAACGCCGTAGCTCACGGCGTTGAATCACAATCCGAGCGCGGAGCCGCTGGGAAGCCGCTCCAGGGTCGTGTCGAACTGCGGGTGGAACGGCGCGGAAACCGGGTCGCCTTTATTTGCCGGGACGATGGAAGGGGTATTGATTTGGAAGCGGTTCGTCAAGCCGCGATTCGCCGAGGCTTGGTGGCGGCTTCCAACGCATCCGCGCTCGGGCTCGAAGAGGCTCTACAAATCATCCTGAAAGGCGGAGTCACGACGACCGGCTCAGTCGACGAAGTCTCGGGCCGCGGAATCGGGCTTGACGTTGTGCGCGAAACAGCGGCAAGGCTGAAAGGTGAAGTCAGTGCCCGCAGTGAGACAGGCAAGGGCACTTCCCTGGAAATATGTGTTCCGGTTTCGATCTCGTCACTGACTGCACTGGAAGTGGATGCCGGCGGTACGATCGCTTCCGTACCCCTCGATTCGGTTCGCCAAACTTTACGAGTGGCAGACGGTGATATTGCCCGTTCGCAGGGAAAGGACTCGATCGTCTCCAACGGAAAGGCCATTCCCTTCTTGCTTTTGACCAGGGCGCTGGGCAACAAGAGAGGTGCAGAACGGCAGCGGAAGGTCTGGTCTGCTGTTGTGCTTGAGACCTCCGCTGGCGTAGCGGCGATTGGAGTGGACGGATTGCTCGGCGCGAGAAATATCGTTGTCAAGCCGCTTCCCTCATTAGCCAAAGCCGAACCAATAGTTGCAGGTGTCTCTATTGATTCAGAAGGAAACCCCCAACTCGTGCTCGACGCCGAAGGTCTTATCAGGATGGCATGTTTGGGGGCGCCGGTCCTTGACGTGGCGACCGCGAAACGTCCGTCCGTGCTTGTCATCGATGATTCGCTGACGACGCGGATGCTCGAACAGAGCATTCTCGAATCCGCAGGCTATGAGGTGGACCTCGCGACCTCAGGGGAGGAAGGCCTTGGAAAGGCGCGGGAAAAGCAATACGGACTTTTTTTGGTGGATGTAGAGATGCCTGGAATGGATGGTTTTGAGTTCGTCTCTCGTACGCGCGCCGATCCAGTCCTTGGCACAGTTCCGTCGATTCTCGTGACCTCTCGAAATGCTGTTGAAGACCGGCGGTGGGGGGAGCAGGTGGGCGCACGCGCCTACATTGTCAAAGGAGAATTTGACCAAGAATTGCTGCTGCAGAAGATACGTGAGTTTGTTCTATAGCATATGCAAAAGACCCGCGTACTCGTAGTCGAAGATTCACTCACAACGCGCAAGCACCTCGTCGAGGTCCTGGGCGCTGACTGCGAGCTTGAAGTAGTGGGAGAAGCCGCGGACGGAAAGCAGGCAATCGAGCTGTGCCGATCGTTGCGGCCCGACGTCATTACGCTCGACATGATGATGCCAGTGATGAGCGGCCTAGCGGTGACTGAATACGTCATGGCCTATTATCCGACGCCAATACTGGTTGTTTCCGCATCGACCAATCGTGGGGAGCTCTACAAAACGTACGAAGCCCTCGCTGCTGGTGCTGTTGACGTGCTCGACAAACCTGGCAGCAACGATCCGGATGATGTCTGGGCGCACAGGCTCGTTTCAGCCGTCAAGATCGTTTCTCGGATAAAAGTAATTACTCACATTCGCGCGAGGCTTGCCTCAGTGGGAAAGACCTTGGCGCGTACCGCAACCGTGGAAGCTGGCAACGGTGCGAGACGAAAGAGAGTCATCGCCATCGGTGGATCAACGGGCGGCCCTGCTGCCATCGTCGAAATTCTTAGAGAGCTCCCGGCGGATTTTCCGATTCCTATCCTTCTGGTCATCCACATTAGCCAGCCCTTCGGCGCTGCATTCGCGGAGTGGCTCGATGGCCAGTCGAAGTTGCCGGTGCGTTGCGCCCAAGACGGCGAGCCGCTACCTGCACTCGGGCAGTCTGGTGTTTTCATGGCTCCACCCGGCCTTCACCTTATCGTTCAGAACGGACGGCTCAGGCTTACCTCCGATCCCGAGCAAAATTCCTGTCGGCCGTCTGTCGATGTGCTTTTCGAATCGCTGGCCAAAGAGCTCGGCAGCGAAACTGCTGCGTGTCTCCTGACCGGGATGGGCAAAGACGGCGCTTGTGGTCTTCTTGCGCTTCGGCACTCGGGTGCACTCACGTTTGCACAGGACGAAGCGTCCTCCGTTGTTTTTGGCATGCCCAAGGAAGCCATAGAGATGGGAGCGGCCGATCGAGTCCTCGCCCTGGACCAAATCTCACCCGCGCTGGCTGCCGTCGCATGGCAAACAGAAGCGAGGAAAAGTTGAAGCCAGGAGTGCTCATCATTGACGACAGCCTCACGATCCGCATGGATCTCGGCGAGGCTTTCGAATCGGCCGGTTTCATCAACACTCTCTGCTCGACTCTATCGGAAGCGCGCACGGCCATTTCGACGGGGTCCTTCGCTCTCATCATGCTCGACGTACTGCTGCCGGACGGAGACGGCATCGAATTCCTCCGGGAGATACGGAACACTCCTGCCACAACCACCGCTCTTGTGATGCTGCTGTCATCGGAGGCAGAAGTGCGCGACCGCACTCGCGGGCTTAAGACGGGCGCGGATGAATTCGTCGGGAAACCGTATGACCGGTCATACGTCGTGGCGCGTGCGCTAGAACTCCTGCGGAAACGAGAGCCGGCAAGCGGCACTGCTAGATCAACAACCGTCCTGATCATCGACGATAGCCCAACCTTTCGAGAAGAACTGAAGTCTTTATTGCAGTCATCCGGATATGCTGTCGTCACTGCCGAGACCGGGGAGGACGGACTCCGAGCTGCTGTTGATGTGCGCCCCGCAGTCATTGTTGTCGACGGCGTACTTCCCGGCATTGACGGTTCCACGGTAATCCGCCGAATCAGGGCTGATGCCGTCCTCAGGAGCACGCCGTGTATTCTGCTTACCGCGTCAGAAGAACGGAGTGGCGAGCTGAGAGCGCTGGATGCCGGGGCCGACGCCTACGTCCGGAAAGAAGAGGACACTCAGATCATTCTCGCCCGGGTGACCGCAGTCTTGCGCTCTTCAAGGGCACCCTCTGCGGTTGGCACGACTTCGAGCCTGCTTGGGCCTAAGAAGATTCTGACGGTAGACGACAGCCTTACCTATCTTCATGAGGTTGCAACCCAACTCAGGGAAGAGGGGTACGACGTGGTCTCGGCGCGCTCTGGAGAAGAGGCGCTTGAGTTACTCTCGGTCCAGTCCGTGGATTGCATTCTCCTCGACCTCCTGATGCCAGGGATGTCGGGACAGGAAACTTGCCGCCGCATCAAAGGTTCTGCTGCGTGGCGGGACATTCCGCTGATCATGCACACCGCGCTTGAGGAGCAGGGCGCCATGGTCGAAGGCATCAATGCGGGCGCCGATGACTACATCGCTAAGTCAAGCGATATTGAGGTTCTCCGCGCGCGCGTACGGGCTCAACTTCGAAGAAAACAGTTCGAGGACGAAAATCGTTGTATTCGGGAACAACTCCTGCAAAAGGAACTGGAAGTGGTTGCGGCCAACTCCGCCCGAGAGCTCGCCGAGACGCGCTCTATTTTCGTCGAGGAGTTGGAGCGCAAGAACAGAGAGCTCGAAACCTTCAGCTATACTGTTTCCCACGACCTGCGAGCGCCCCTTCGCAGCATCAATAGCTTTAGCCAAATCCTCCTGGAGGACTATTCGGAGAAGTTGGATTCAACGGGAAAGAGCCACCTCGAGCGGGTCAGTTCCTCGGCAAGACGTATGGGAGAACTGATCGACGACCTGCTGGAGTTGTCACGGGTGGCGCGCGCCGATCTAAGCCGGGACCGGGTAGATCTTTCTGCAATCGCTCGCACAATCCTAGAGGGCTTTTGCAGGAACGAGCCGGACCGCAGAGTCGAGTGGAACGTCCAAGACGATCTTGTTCTTGACGTTGACGGCCGTCTGATGAAGGCTGCTCTCGAAAACCTTCTCGGGAACGCTTTGAAATTCACTGCGAAGATTGCCACTGCAAGGATCGAGTTTGGGGCTGAACAACGGGATGGCGGAACGGTGTACTTTGTGCGTGACAACGGCGCGGGGTTCGACATGAAACACGCTGACAAGCTCTTTTCCCCGTTTAAGAGGTTGCACGGAAACGACGACTTTCCCGGCACTGGCATCGGGCTCGCTACGGTCCATCGAATTGTGGACAGACATGGAGGGCGGATTTGGGCCGAGAGCACCGTGGGAGAGGGTGCAACCTTTTACTTCACGATTTCTACCGCACAACCCGGGATTCGGTCATGATCCGGTGCCGCATCATTCCTTTTGGTCGAAGATAGTCGCGATGACAACCTCAAGTTGTGGTGTTCAGCACGCGAAGGTGAGGAGGTGTTCGATTACGCTTGGTCCTCGGGTTTTTCATCGTCTGCGCCCGGAGCCGTGACCGCGTCGTGTGGCTTCCATTCCAGGCAAATTCGTGAGGACGTACTAGAGAAGAGTTTCCCGAACGTTAAGCTAATCCGACTCAAGGGATACTGACTCAGCCTTCAGTTGAGGACTGTCGTTGATACACCGGTCTCAAGCAATTTGGCGAACTCCTCGGCAACCACGGGACAACTGAAATAAAAACCTTGCCCCTCTTCACAACCTCGGGACTGAAGGAAAGCAAGCTGCTCTAGCGTTTCCACGCCCTCCGCGATGACTCGCTGCTTGAGGCTTTGTCCCATGTTGATCACCGCGCTGATGATGGGGGCATCGTCGCGTTCGGAATTGATTTTTTGCACGAATGACTTGTCTATCTTCAGGGAGTTGATCGGAAATTTACTCAGATAACTCAAACTGGAATAGCCGGTACCAAAATCATCGACCGCCAAGTGCACTCCCAGGGCTCTGAGTTGCCCCAGCACGAATGCAGTGGACTCGACATGTTGCATGAGCACGCTCTCGGTCAGTTCGAGTTCGAGATGGCGCGAGTCCAAGCCCGTCTCGCTGAGGGTAGCCCGAAGATTTTCGAGGAAGTTCTTGTCTCGGAACTCCACCGAGGAGATGTTTACGGCCATTCGTATTTGCGGCAAGGCTGCAATTTGCCACTTTCTGGCTTGCATACACGCTTGGCGTAGTACCCACCGACCGATTGGCACAATGAGGCCGCAGCTTTCGGCGATGGGTATAAATTCCGCAGGCGGGATCAGCCCTCGCTCCGGATGATGCCAGCGTATAAGTGCCTCCACGCCGGTAATCCGTCCTGATTTAAGATTTATCTTTGGTTGGTAGTGCAACACAAACTCGTGTCGTTCTAATGCGCGGCGCAGACTGGCTTCCAAAGATTGACGCCGGACGGCTTGGACGTTCATGTCCTCCTTAAAGAAGCGGTAAGTGTTGCTCCCTTGCTCCTTGGCGTGATACATCGCGTTGTCCGCATTCTGGATCAGCGCCTCCGCATCAGCACCGTCATCGGGGTAGATACTGATGCCAACGCTGACACTGACATGGAGATCGTGCTGGTCGATTGAGTACGGCGCAATTACAGCAGCGATTATCTTTGTCACGCTGAGAGCCGCGTCTTCCGATCGCACGATCGGTGAAAGCACTACTACGAATTCATCTCCACCCTGACGGCTCACGGTGTCCGACTTTCGTACCGTAGCCAACAAGCGTTCTCCCATCGCCTTGAGCAATTTGTCTCCGATCGCGTGCCCGAGCGAGTCATTGATGTGCTTGAAGCTATCCAAGTCTAAAAAGAGTACCGCGAGTTTGTGGCGGTAACGACAGGCTAATGCAATGGCCTGGGTTAGTCGGTCGTTCAGCAGCATTCGATTAGGCAAATCGGTCAGAAAGTCGTGGTTGGCCGAATGGGTCATTTGCAGGGACATGGATCGTGCCGCGCTTACGTCGTGAAATACGATCACCGCACCCGTACCGTGGCCGCCCCGGTCATGAATGGGGGCGGCGGAATCCTCAATGGCCGATTCGTGTCCGTCTCGCCGAATCAGAATGCAGTTCGCGGTCAAGCCTACGGTTTTGTTCTGCGCAACTGCCATGTCCATAGGATTCTGAGCGGGTTGACGCGTAACCCCGTCGATGATCTGGAACACCTCGGCAAGTGGGCGACCTGATGCCTCCTCTCGCAACCAGCCCGTCATTTTTTCCGCAACTATATTCAGATACGTTACGTTGCCCGAGCTGTCCGTACAGAGAACTGCATCACCAATCGAGTTGAGCGTGACTTGGGCGCGTTCTTTTTCGATGAACAAGGCATCTTCCGCTTTCTTGCGGTCGATCATGTTCCGCAGAGCTCGCGACAATGTGTGGCCGTCGAGATGACTCTTTGGAAAATAATCTTGCGCTCCGTGCTGTACCGTTTGCGAAGCGATATCCTCATCTTCCGCGCCGCTAAGGACCAAGATCGGGACGTGGGGCGCGGCCAGCATGAGCTTATCGAGGGTATCTATACCCTGGGTATCGGGCAGGGACAGATCGGTTAAGACGGCCTCTATTCCTCCCTTTCTTAGTCGTTCGAGGCCATCGGAGAGGTTCTTAACCCATTCGATCTTGAATGGGCCGAATCTCGTATTACTGAGCGCGATTTGAATGAGCGTTGCATCATCAGAATTGTCTTCAATGAGAAGCAAGTTATCGTTTGGATGGTTCATGTGATTCGGCGCGGAAAGACGCGTTCCTCCCTGTAGGGAAGGGATCAGTAACCGTTCAATTAGGCGTTGTATATATTACGGCGTCAATTAATATTATGTAAATAGTTCCAGAACGCTCGGTTTAATTTCCAGAAAATGAATACTGACTTCTTGTTCCTCCGAGCTCTTATGCGCACTGCTGCTATCTAGAGAGATCAGGGATTACGGCCACGGAATTTCCCAAGAAATCCTGGAAAGTGTTCAAGACCTCATAACGAAATGGTGCTGGAGTCGGCCCCGCTGGAATCCGCGAGCGCAAGCGCGAAGTGGACGGGAGGTTCGATATTTCTTCAACTACAGATGGCACAATTTTGCGAGTTAGTTTGCTGGCCACTAACACCGTAAACAATCGCAAAGTTTTGTTGCTGGGGCGCACTGAGCAATTTTCTCATTGCATTTGCTGTTGCTCGCTCGACCGTCTAGGCAAACACTTGTGACAAAGTGAGGTAATCGGACGCAATGACCTTCGCGCACGTTGCTACTCCAAGATAATCTGTCGCGCTTGCTAATATGTGTCGGCGAGCGTAAGTTGAAATTAGCCTGACAAGGCTTTTCGGCCCAAGTTGTGAAGGTGATGTCGCGATCGAAACCCAAATCGAGTGTTCCCGTCCAATTGGACTAGTCGAAAAGAATCATCCAGCTTCGTAAGAACTCAGGTCTTCGTCAGGCCGCCTTCTCTCCCTGCCGCCAGAGGCAGAGGTCCGTTGGTACATCCACGATCACGATGTCATCGGCGGCGAGCAGGAAGGACTTCGGAATGGTCTCGGTGGTGTTCTTGCCGGTGATCGCTTGAACTTTTTCTTTGTACTCCTCGACATGAAGCAGGTTAACGCTGGACAAGACCGAGATGCCGTTGCGTAAGAGCTCCTGCACATCCTGCCAACGATAAGCGTGCCGGCTTCCAGGAGGATTCTGGGCGGCCAGAGGATCTATGACGCAGACCTGCGGCGCGCGGCGAAGAATCGCCTCGAGATCGATGGCTTGGCCTTCTGAAGTCTGGAGTGGAGGAATCGGCTCGAGTTTCCGCAAGATTGCCTGAACTTCCTCGGACTGCTGTCCCTGAACCGCGCCCACGACAACGTCTTCGCCGCGCTCGTGGCGCCGCCGGGCTTCATCGAGCATGCGATAGGATTTGCCTACGCCGGGCGCGTAGCCTACGTCCCGTGACGCCAACCCGTGTTGGTCTGGCGCGCCTCTTACACGGGTGGTTCGCTTACAGTTTCCGACCGGCAGTCTAGAAGTCGAGCCGTAGCGAAACTTGGCCCGTCCGGTTTCCGCTGTTCTCCGCGCTCTGAACACTCTGCACGATGCGCGGGTCTGTCGGAATGCCTCCGCATCCGCCCTGACGCGACATTGCCTTCGCCGGGCGATGCGTTCTGATCCGGGTGTGCCACGCGGACAAGACAATTTCAGACCGCTACTTGTCCGGGCACTTTGGAGAGGTGAAGGTGCCAGTGAAGTGTCAGTACAAACACAAGCGCCTCTCACGCTATATAAAGGATGAGAGGCTTTGTGCTCTCCGGTATCCTAGCCGTTACTTCTTGTCTTCTTTGCGCTTCTTGGCCCAATGTGCTTTAGCAAGCAGGGAAGCTTCTTTCTCGCGGCCAGACTCATTGTCGGTCTGGTGCCGTTGACCTGCACCGCCGCGTTCTTGGTCGGCACTAGCGCACGACGGTAAGCGGCTATACCCGCGTCCAAGGCACCAAGCTCCGTGGCTAACGAAGCCCTCTTCTGTAACAACCCTTCCAATACTTCACTCATTCCTTGTTCCTCCTCGGTTTGGGATTGTACTACGTGGGTGTAGGATGCGACTAAAGCTCAGGCAGTGTCCGAAATGGAACAGCTTTCTAACTGGTGAAATCGCATCCTGTCTTAATGAAAAAGAGCGAACTCACGCCCAAACAAGTCTCCTCCGTCCCCTGTCCAACCTGTGGTGTCGCTATCAGGAAGAGTTGTGTGCTGAATTCAGGGGCTCCACGCTCAAGACCTCACGTAGACCGGAGGTTTGCCGCCATTGAAGCCGCCGAGAGGAAATCGGGCAGCATCGCCATACCTGACATCTGAAATTACATGTCGGGGTTTACGCGTCGATCGCCGGGAGACTTATCGCTCCAAAAGCTTCTTAAGGCGTTTGAGCGTCATCGTCCCATTCTTCTCTGAATGTTCCCGAGTCTGGAGACAGGGGATCGGTCGCCAAAACTCTCAGACCTTCGTCCAAATGCGGTACAATTTTTCACGCAAACGGGTACTCCAATCAGGGGTCAACAATCTCCGTCTGAATTCCAGTACTCAATACAGTAACGGGAGGTGTTTATTGCCTGAAAAATTTAAGGGCTATAGGCTTCGTAACATCAATCCGGGTGAGCCACAGTCCTTTGAGTTCGCCTTCCGTTACACGATAATCGTCTGGAATGTCAGCGCATTTTGTTGGGACAGCCCTAGCCATGCCGCTGATTCGTCCTCTTGAAACCTCGGATTAATTTGAAACTGATCCGGACGCAAAGAAACCTCTTGCCAGTTGGGACTACCCCGGAAAGCTATCCCGCCTTTTGTCGTACCGAGCTATCTTAGCGTCTCTACGACCGGCCGAAGAGAAACGAAAGATATTCGCGGGGCTGCATTCCCGGTGGATAGAATGACCCCTGGCCAAATCACAGACAGGCGGTCTTAATCGGGTAGTGGGTCAGTGTGAAATTTCTGGTGGCGTGGCATCCATAAGTTTTCTCTGAAGGCGTCTTCGCTTTTCTTCCAAGAGGCGATAAATCTCTGTGGTTAGTTCTACTAGCTTTTTAGGGTCTTGCTCGACTTCGACTTGTTCGCACAGTTCGCGCCAGCGTTCTTTGTTTTCGCCGATCATAAGAGACACCTCGAACCGCTACAAGTCTGAGGGGTTACTCAAATTGGTAGGAATATGCCCATGATGCGCTTATGGCCAAGAAGAAAGCAATCAAAAAGCGCCGCTACAATATGACCCACTACCCTTATTCAGGCGGGGTTTTTCTTTTCTCCGCGCGCCTCAACGTATAGCAGGTGAAACACTGCACCGGCCCCTTTTGGCTGGACTCCAACAATGTGCTGCTTCTCGTTGGTGCCAGCTTTGAAGAGCATCCCTCCCGATTCCGGTTTGTCGTCGCCGCAGGTGAGCTTTTCGGAATTCTCGTCCTTTGCCTGCTGAGGCCGGGGAGCATGCGTGCAATCGAGAACCGTCCCGTATTTGCAAAATTGCACAGATTCGCGACGGCATGTAACCGCAATCTGTCAATATGAAAAAGAGCGAACTCACGCCCCAACAAGTATCCTCCGTCCCCAGTCCTACCTGTGGTGTCGCTATCAGGAAGAGGTGCGAGCTGAATTCAGGTGCTTCACGCTCAGGCCCTCACGTTGGCCGGAAGTTTGCCGCCATTGAAGCCGCCGAGAGAAAACTGCGAAGGAGTTAGCCCCACGATAGTTGTTCAAGGAGCGTCCGGGCGAATCCGAATAAGTTACGACTTGCCCGCACTGCATTCCAGGCTGTCAGATTGTTTTGGCAGCGCCAAAGGCGCTCCGACGGTAGACTCGATACCATTTTGCAGGCTCCGCAGGGGTGCAACCAGGTCCGGCCCCTTAATGGACGGTAAGTTCTGGTATGCCCATCTGAAGCAAATGCGCAAATTGTGGAGCGGCCAGCGGCCGGCTGAAGAGGTAGCCTTGCCCTTCCGCACAGTGGTGGGCCTGAAGGAATGCGAGCTGCACCTGCGTTTCGATACCCTCGGCAATCACGCGCTGCTTGAGGTTTTTGCCCATGTCAATTATGGCGCTCACGATGGGAGAGTCATTGGGATCGGCAGTGATCCGGTGGACAAAGGACTGGTCAATTTTTAAGACATCAATGGGAAACTGCTGAAGATAGCTGAGGCTGGAATAGCCAGTGCCGAAGTCATCCACAACGAGGTGTACCCCCATCATTTTGAGCTGTTGAAGTACGGCGGCTGTGGATTCGGCATGTTCCATAAGGACGCCTTCGGTAAGCTCGAGTTCCAGATAGCGCGCTTCCAGGCCAGTTTCCGAGAGTATCGCCCGGAGACCTTCGACAAAACTCTCATCGCGGAACTCGACAGCCGAAACGTTGACGGCAAGAGGTAGCAGCGGCAGTCCCGCGTCCTGCCAGGCGCGCATTTGCCGGCATGCTTCGCGCAGCACCCAACGCCCGATCTGAATGATTAGGCCACAATCTTCGGCGACGGGCACGAACTGGGCGGGAGGGACGAGTCCTCGCTCAGGCTGCTGCCAGCGTATCAACGCCTCTACTCCTGTAATCGCACCCGTGTGGAGATTTACCTTCGGCTGATAATGCAGCAAAAACTCTTCTCGCTCGAGAGCGCGGCGCAGGCTGCCTTCAAGAGATTGCCGCTCTACGGCCTTCAGATTCATTTCCGCCGTGAAGAACTGGAAATTGTTGCGTCCATGTTCCTTGGCGTGGTACATCGCCGTGTCCGCATTCTTGATTAGCGTTTCGGCATCCTCTCCGTCTTCCGGGTAGACGCTGATACCGATGCTGCCATCGATATGCAGGTCTTGTCCTCCGATAGCGTGGCGTGCATTGAGCGAAAGAAGTATTTTCTTCGCACTCGTGGCCGCGTGTTCCGGATGGGTGATCTCAGAAAGTAGGATGACGAATTCGTCTCCGCCCTGACGGCTAACCGTATCGGAGGCGCGCACGCTAGTCAGCAATCGTCTTGAAACGGACTGAAGCAGCTTGTCGCCGGTGACATGTCCCAGCGAATCGTTGATGTATTTGAAACGATCCAAATCCAGAAAGAGTACGGCGATTGGTCGGTTCTGGCGGCGAGCCAGGGCAATCGCCTGCGTGATCCGGTCGTTGAGCAACAGACGATTGGGCAGATTCGTGACCACATCGTAGTGCGAAGAATGCGTCATTTGGAGCGACATGGCCCGCGCCGCACTCACATCATGGAAAACGATCACCGCTCCGATGACGAGGCCTGCCCGGTCGTGGATCGGCGCAGCGGAATCTTCAATCGTGGATTCAAACCCGTCGCGGCGGATGAGGACGCAATTCACCGTCAGTCCCACCGTCCTATCTTGGTCGACAGCCATCTCCATGGGGTCTCGAGCGGGCTTGCGCGTGGCGCCGTCAATAATTCGGAAGACTTGGGCGAGTGGTTTGCCAATGGCTTCTTCGCGCTGCCAACCGGTCATGGTCTCAGCGACGAGATTGAGATAGGTGATATTGCCGGAAATATCAGTGCAGAGTACCGCGTCACCAATCGAGTTGAGGGTAACCACCGCGCGTTCTTTTTCCAGGTGCAAAGCATCCTCGACAGCCTTGCGCTCGATGGCATTGCGCAGTGCGCGCGGCAGCGAATAGTCGAAGTGATCCGGTAGGAGATAATCCTGCGCACCGCGACCAACGGCTTCCTTCGCCAGGGCTTCGTCGCCGTTGCCGAGGATCAAAATCGGGACATCGGGCGTGGCGGCAAACAGCTTGTCGAATGTCTCGATGCCGCGAGTGTCGGGCAGGGACAAATTGAGCAAGACAGCGGCAATTCCTTTTTTTCTCAGGCGCACAACAGCATCGGAAAGTTGGCGAACCCATTCGACGTCGAACGAACCGCCGCCTTTCCCGGCGAGCGCGGCGTGAATCGTTTTAGATACGGCCGGATCATTTTCAATCAGAAGTATTTTGGGGGACAAAACAGATACTCTCATTGTGCCTTTCATCTAGCCTCAGAGCCAGCTCTCCGCGTGCAACACCGTCCGGACATCGTGGTGCTAAACTTGTAAAAAGATTATCTCTGGGAGTGATTTAGTTCTGTCCGTAATAGCACACTGAGTACTAGTATCAGTATCTGAGACAGCACATTGTCCGAGTACCGCAATCCGAGACAGTGATGAGGCGAGGTGCTCGATGCGCCTATAAAGCGGTCGAATCGAAGCCGAATCGACAACTGGCTTTTCCCACCAGTTTATTGAGCCACGGCATTCTCATCCCATCTGTCCTTTAGGGCCGCGCAGCGGCCCGCGAAATCTGATGAAAATCGCCTAGGGTAAGATCGCAACGGTCAGGAGCGGCGAGGTCCCGTTTATCAGTGGAGAGTTCGAGGCCGTCCATCTGTCTGATCCGGAGCGTGCGTGTTTGAGCGAATAATTGGGCGTCGTTGTTTTCTGTTGGGAACCACCGATAGCCCGTGACCCTGGCTAAAGCACGCTCTCCACTCCCGGCCAGGAGGAGCTATGTCCTACAAGATAGCGGGAATTGATGTACACAAGAAGATGCTGGCTGTAGTTGTGTCCGACGTTGAAATCGAAAGCGAATACCAATTTGAACGGAGAATGTTTGGCGGCAACCCCGAACAATTGCGCTTGCTGGCTGCGTGGTTGCCCGAGCAAGAGGCCGAGGAAGTGGTTATGGAATCAACGGCGCAATATTGGAAACCAGTGTGGGGAACACTGGAAAGATATTGGAAGCCGATCCGCGAGAAGCGGGAAGGAGCCAAGCGGCGGTCTGGAACGTTACATCTTGCGCAGGCGCAGTCCAATTGCGGGCGGCGCGGGCGAAAGAAGGATTTCATCGATGCTGAACGGCTGGTGAAACGATTAGTAGCGCGTGAATTGACACTGAGCTTTGTGCCCGATGCGGGGCAGCGTCTATGGAGAGCGGTAACGCGCAAGAAGTACCAGTTGCGAACGCGACCTGGTGCAGTTAAAACAACCAATTGCCTGGGACATAATCAAGCCATCGGGGCGATTGCCCATCGACAGTGTCGCCTGATCTGGCTGATCTTGCACCAGGGAGTCCGTTACGAGGAACCGGGTCCAGCGGTCAACAAACAATCGAAACAAAGGCGCACTACGAGAATGATCCGGCAACTCCGAAGCCTCGGCTATCGGATCGAACCACCGAATCCTCAACACCCCAGTCCAGCACAAGTGCAATGATTTTCGGCCCTGTTAATCGAAGGGTTGGCGGAGTTCCTGCTTCGCAAAATTGCGGCTATCATGCGAAGCGCGGAAGGGCTCGATTTGGTGCACTCTTGGTGCACTCTAGCGTGCAAATGGGATGGTTCGGTGCAACTGACAGCGCGCTAAGTTATTCAAAAGATATGAAACGTGGTGAGTACGAACAGGGCAGGTAGATTTAGCAAACCGCCACCATGAATTCCGATTAAGCGGCGGGATTAACCGGGGGCAACCATTCGGCTTCTTCCCGAAGGGTCGGCTGTCACGAAAATGTAACGGTAGTCGTGGAAAAATGACGAGAACTTGCGAACAAAAGGTGAATAAAGAAGAGAAGTTGACGCTCACGTTTCATCGCAACTTGCTGATTCTCCTCGGAAAACTCCCGCTCCGGCAAATTATTAGTAAGTAACTCCAGTGGCTGTTAACCGAAGGGTTGCTAGTTTCGAATCTAGCCCGGGGAGCCAAACTCCTCCTTCGATTTGCCTCATCCCAAGTCGGACACCGGCACTGCGCGGAATCCGTTGCTGAGTAGAAAACTATTAGGGGTCCGAGAAATGACCGCGCCACCGCCCACTCGCGACTTGCCCACGACTGTGCGCACGAAATTGAGGTTTACGGTATCACCGTCTCCTGGAAGTTCGGTCCACTTCGCTTCGAAGAGGTCTAGCCTTCCGCCGACGTCAACCACGAAGTCTACTTCGCGTGTCCGGTCACGCCAGAAGAATAGGCTGCCAAGCCGTCCGGCGCGACGTTCTCGACTACGCAGCTGAGCAAAAACAAAGGTCTCCCAGATTGCGCCCGCCGCAGGTGATTGGTGAAGAGCTTCTTCAGAACGGATGTTCAGTAGAGCACATAGCAGGCCGGTGTCTGCCAAATAAAGTTTAGGGCTCTTGACGATAGACTTAGTACGGTTTGAGAACCATGGTTCAAGGAGCACCACTTGGCCGGAAGCCTCGAGCGTGGACAACCAATGATTCGCTGTGGAAGGAGCGATGCCGACGTCACGCGCGAGATCAGCTTTGTTTAGCAAATTTGCCGAACGCAACGCGCAGGCGCGCAGAAAACGCTCGAAGTCTCTAAGGCTGCCAACGTTGGCCAGTGATCGCACGTCACGTTCCAGGTAGGTAGCAAGATATGAGTTATAGAAGGCAACCTGGTCAATGTCTGGGTTCGCATGCAGTTCGGGAAACCCACCCCGAACGATGGCCGTCTCGACCGTGATGGCTGGCCGAGCGGCACGAATCTCGGCAAAAGAGAGCGTTTCAAGTTCTGCAATATCCGCCCGACCGGCCAGAGACTCGGAAACATTCTTCATCAACGTAAATTTCTGCGAGCCCGTAAGAAGGAACTGGCCGTTTTGGTCGCGATTTGCGTCCACAAGCACTTTGAGATGCCGGAATAAACGTGGAGCGTATTGCACCTCATCGATGATCACTGGTGACGGGTGGCGACCAAGGAAGCTTTGTGGCTCCTTTTCCGCCTGTTCTGCTTCGGTCGGGAGGTCCAAGGAGACCAACCCATACTTCGGAAATAGCCGTAGTAAGGTGGAAGTCTTCCCGGTCTGGCGCGCTCCTGTGAGCACCACGATCGGACGGGTGCGGACAGATCGTTGCAGCCTAGGCTCTAAATCTCGCGGTATCCACACAAGCATAATATATGACTACATCGCATATTTTGCAATATATTGGTGCAGCGAAAGGGATCGCGGGCAAGGGCGCCGGACTAAGACAGCAATGGGACGACTCGAGGATGTCGAGATCGAAATTCGCACCGTCATAAATTCGTAATACTAATCGTGGTGAATGGCGGCAAAATGCGAACGAAAGGTGATAAAGAAGGAGAAAATAAAAGGAACCGGAGGCAACGAGGATTGGATTTATGCGGGTATCAACCACCATTTAGTACTAGCGGCGCGTCAGATCGCCAAGCTTCCCTAAAGCATAATGCGTCCCTGACTTTTTCTTCTAGGGTTTCCTGCTCGAATAACACAGATAGCTTCTCATAGATAAGACTCCGAGGTTTTGAGCGAAACCCATTTGCCTCGCCAGCCTTTTCTAAGATTTCGAGCGCTTCGTTCCGCCACAAGAGCCTCGCAACCGACAGACTGTTTTGTTGGACATTATTTTTGGCCTTGCGTTTCTCATTGAATACGACAGCACGGTTGCAATCAATTTTTGCGATCATAACGCCCCAGCAATCTGGTACGAGATTGATTGCTTCATGCAAATGAGTTTTGCCCACCACTACGGTTATTTGGTCAAAGACAGAGTTATAGATGCCCATCTGCTCAGGCAGTCGCAGGAGCGTGTCCCGGTCACTCTTGATTTCATAGCCATGGGCTAAGCAAGCCTGCAGGGGCGGTTCCGGGAATCGCCATTGCTGTCTTGATCTCTCGAACTTCAGGCGGTACGCCGGAAATGGCGTTGCTATTCTGGCGCGCACTATTGGCAGGCATACTCGACGAAGTATATTCCGTTGGAGTGAGGCACGCGAAGAAGGGGACCTAACCCACTTTATTCGTGAAGTGTGACTTCGTGGCTGATTTTTCTACTTTTTCTTCAGTCGTGAAACCATGCGTGACAACACGAAGATTTTAGGAAACCGAGAGGTTGATTCTAG